>Ga0068860_100000380_pt1 | contig 58238 bp, 35 predicted proteins | sample KBSSwiS32_FD_66597 | JGI IMG/M metagenome (GOLD analysis project Ga0068860, IMG submission 66597) | Switchgrass rhizosphere microbial communities from Kellogg Biological Station, Michigan, USA - KBS Switchgrass S3-2 | ecosystem: Host-associated > Plants > Roots > Rhizosphere > Soil ... | reverse complement strand
CTGCTGGCATTACCTCGACCAACTACACGCTGGCAGTATCCGCAGGCACATCGAAGATGCTCACGGGCGGCTCCACGGCAATCACCACTACGATCACGAACACCGGCACCACCGGCCAGGACGGCCTGAGCTACACCGGCCTGGGCTCGACAGTGACAGGCGGCCCCGGCTCAGTCACCGGCGGCACCACGAGCGGATCGCTCGCAATCCAGACCAGCGGCAGCAACGCCGGAAACCAGAAATACGTGAGCAGCGGATCAAGCGGAGTGGTGACAGTGACAGCGGGAGTATCTTCTGCGAACAACAGCACACTCGGCGGCGCAGCCACATTGACCGGTTCAGCCGGAACCGTGAGTGTCTCGGTATATGACCCCGCCAGCCTGAGCTTCAGCGGCACCGGCAACGGGCAGACCTGGCGTGTGAGCAACGCGGCTGCAACAGCCGGCGGCTTGCGCTCGGACGCAATCATCACCAGCTCAACTTTGGTAGCATCGCAGACCCAGGCAGGCTGGAGCACGGCATTGAGCGGAACGATCGCATCGAGTGGAAGCGCAGTGGCGGCAAGCTTCACGCCCACGGGCAAACTGAACGGCAGCTACCAGGGCAAACTGGTGGTCAGCGCGCAGAACGACCAGACAATCAGCGGAGCAAGCGCCAACGACGTGCTGAACTCAGCCACCACGAGCCTCACGGCAACCGTCACGGGTAACACCAGTACCAGCCGTACAGATGTATCGAGCGCGGACGTGCTCTCCGGCCAGGCCTACGGAACCACAGCGGCCAGCAGCGGCACATCGGCCCACGACGGAACCAGCAGCGGCTACGGCCTGGCGATCAGCGGCACAGTGGCAGGAGCGCACACGAACACGGGCAACGCGGGAATCCCGACCACGGCGACATTGATCAACGGAGTGGCGAGCGCGAGGAACACCGTGAAGATGAGCTTCGACACAACGGCAGCCAACGGGGTGACAAATGCGAACCGCACGAGCGACATCCTGACACTGGCCGGCTTGAACGGAACCAACCCCGCAAACGGGCAGGTTGTGATCACGGACATCTACGTGCTGCAACTGACGTATGACACAACCGCCACCGGGGTGGAGTACATCGGCTGGAACAACGGCAACCAGTTCGTGAACGCGATCGCAGGAAACGACACGGGTGGAGTCAACGGCAATGCGCCGACTCCATTCGGGTCGGGAGCCTTGAACGAATCGTATGCCGACTACCTCGCGAGCAGCCCCGGTTCGTTGAGCCAGCAACTGGGTGCCTACGGTTATTACAATGGAGTTGCATGGGCGGTGATGGACCACTCGGGCATCAGCGATGGCATCAATGGATTCCAGACGGGAACCAAGGAGTTTGCAGTGATCCCCGAGCCAGGCACATGGGGAATGATCCTTTCAGGATTTGGAATGCTCATCGGCATCCAAAAGTTGCGCAGACGTCGGGTGGGGACCTGATTGGGGCGCAACTGGTGTTTAACATTCCCCTGCCTTTGCGGGCAGGGGAATGTTTCTTTTAAGCAACAATAAACAGAATCAAACCGGCAGGCGCCGTCCCCGCTTTGCCTGTTCATGGATTTTGAGGCAACGAAAAACGGTTGAAAAAATATGCGCAAAACGAATTTTCTCACGTTAAGCATGGTCCTGCTTCCGGCGATCATGCTCTCCGCCCAGACCCCGCAGGAGTTGCATGTCGACGGCAACCAGCTCAAGACGGCCAGTGGTAAAACGGTATGGCTTCAAGGGCTGTGTATCGACAGCATGGAATGGTCGGCTGGAGGCGAACATATCCTTGAGTCGGTCCCGGTGGCGATCGGCCAGTGGCATGCAAATGTGATCCGCCTTCCCGTGAAGGAAAATTTCTGGTTTGGAACAGGCCCGTGGCAGAAAAAAGGAGACAACGGGATGACCTACCGGCGGCTGGTGGATTCTGCAGTGGAAGCTGCCTCAAGGCGGGGCGCCTACCTGGTTCTGGATCTGCACGGGTTTGGCGCTCCCACGGAAAAAGACGCGTCTTTCTGGAAGGATGCTGCGGCACGGTACAAAAATAATCCCGCGGTGATTTTTGAATTGTTCAACGAGCCCCACAGTATGTCGTGGAAGGTGTGGCGCGATGGCGGGGATTTGAACGGGCCGGAAAACAAGGTTGCCGATGTGAACGTTGCGGAAAACAACCAGAAACAGCAGGGCGGATTCTCGCCCGGCATGCAGGCGCTCGTGAATGCGGTGCGGTCCACCGGCGCCCGCAATCTCATCATTGCAGGTGGTCTGGACTGGGGGTTCGATCTTTCCGGCGTGGTTGGCGACTATGCATTGCAGGATCGGGTGGGGGGTGACGGCATCATGTATTCCTCGCACATTTATCCGTGGAAGAAGGACTGGCAGAAAAATACGCTTGATGCCGCCGCAAAATATCCCGTTTTCATCGGCGAAACCGGCAATCCTGCCAGGTGGGAGGACTTTAAATTCATTCCCCAGGATCAGCGTTACGAAGCCGTGGGGGTCGGAAGCGCATGGCCCGCTGACATGATCGGCCTGATCCAGAAATACAAATTGAACTGGACGGGATTCAGCTTTCATCCGAAATGCGGCCCGTGCGTGATACAGGACTGGAAGTATACGCCGACCCCCTACTGGGGCGTGTTTGTCAAAGAGGCCCTCGCAGGGAAACAATTTGAATTGAAGAAAATGCGATAGCTGCGAATGCTCACTTCGAGGAGGAGTTTATAATGATTCGCAAAGGCTTCGTGATGTCAGTCAACGCAGGACTGGAGGAGGAATACCGCCGCAGGCACAACCCGGTATGGCCGGAACTGGAGACTGTTTTAAAAGCCCACGGTGTGTCCAACTACTCCATCTTTCTCGATCCCGAAACGCGGTTGCTTTTTGCCTATGCAGAGATTGAAGACGAGGCTCGCTGGCAGGCGATTGCCAACACGGAGACCTGCCGCAAATGGTGGGATTACATGAAGGACGTCATGCCAGCCAATCCCGACGGAAGCCCGGTGGCGCGTGACATCCGCGAGGTTTTTCATTTGCAATGATCCCATCAGGTCCCGAACACACGGATTGGGTAAAACTGGCTGCGGGTCAAAAACGCCCCATGATGTTGATCACTGCCGCCCGCATGGAGCGGCTGCGGCAGCGGATTTCGCAAAGCGCGGAGGTAGCGACCCGGTGGGAGCGGTTGAAGGCGAGGGGCGTGGAATTGCTGGACATCCAGTGGACGCCGGAAAAAACAGCCGCCGAGGGGACATGGCAGCATGCAAATTACGGCCCGCCAGCGCACGAGCTGGGGGAAATCGTCCAGACGCTGGGCATGCTCCACATGCTGGAACCCGATCCGCGCTACGTGGCGAAAATCCGCGACGGGTTGCTGCATTATGCGGGTTATGATGTGTGGTGCGCGCCGTCGTTTTTCAAGCGCGTGCCGCCGTGGCGCTCCGAGTTGATCACGTCGGCGTTTTGCTTTGCGTACGCGCTCGGGTACGACCTGGTCCGCGACTCGCTTGCACCGGGGGACCGGGAGTGCATCGGCGCGGCGCTTGCGGAGAAAGGCGTGAAACCGATCCTGGAGGACTGGTTGCTGCCCGGAAGGCGCATTCACGCGCTCGACTCCATGGGGCACAACTGGTGGATCGTCTGCCTCTCCATGGCCGGGCTGGGCGCGATCTCGCTGCTGGGCGACAATCCCGCCGCGCCGGGATGGATCGACGCGATCGAGCGGAGCGTGCCGCTCTGGTTCGGCTATGGGGGGAATGTTTTACAAAGTAAAATAGCCAACTTCGATTCCGGGGGCGCGTTCTACGAGGGGGTCGGCTATGCGAACTACGCGATGATGGAATATCTGCGGTACCGCACGGCGCTGGTGGATGCATGCCCGGGGTGTGTGCCGGCCGGGCACCCGGCGCTGGAACGCGTGGAGAAGTTTTTCCTGCACACGCTCTACCCTGCGAGCGACGGATATCTCACGGTGAATTTCTGCGACCAGATGATCTCGAAGGCAGCCACCAGCTCGATGCGCCTTCTGCTTGCCAACGGGGTCGCCTCCCCACTGGCCAACTGGTATGTGAAGCGCACGGCGACCGGCCAGGCCGTTCCCATGGACCTGTTGCTGGATGCGGACGAGGTCACGGAGACCCCGGTTGACAGTCTTCCCACATCCGTTTTGTTCCCCGGCGTCGGGTGGGCGGTGATGCGCTCGTCGTGGGAGGACAACGCCACGATGCTGGCCGCGAGGTCGGGACCATTCTGGGGGCACGCCCATGCGGATTCGGGATCGTTCATTCTTTTTCATCACGGTAGGCCGCTGATCGTCGATGCCGGGTTCTGCGTTTACAGCAACCCGGAATATACGAAATACTATGTTACCTCCCGCGCGCACAATGTGGTGCTGGTGGATGGAAAAGGAGTGCCGCCTGAGATTTTCACGCGCGGTACGAAATTCCACGGCACGATGCACAGCCTGCTCGACGACGCGGGCGTGAAATACGTGTACGCCGATGCCACGGGCCCCATGGCGCATCTGCTCGCCCGGCACTTCCGGCACTGGCTCTGGGTGGATGGCTCGATCGTGATTTTCGACGACCTGCTCGCGCATGAGCCCGCATGTTTCAACTGGCTGCTGCACCATGCCGGAACGGCGGAGATGGATGGGCAGGACGCCGTGGTCCGCAATTCATCAGCAGAGGCCCGCGTGCGTGTGCTTCATCCGGAACAACTCCAGGCCGCCCGGCCGGTCGCGCCCGCGCCGGATCGTCCTGATGAACAGGCAGGTTACCTGGAATTTTCGACTACTCAAAAGCAGCAACAGCAAAACTTCGTTACGGTCATCACTCCCTTGGAAGGAAAAGAGGGGCAACTCCCGGGCATCGAAAAATTCGAGGCGACCGATCTGCTGGGCATCCGTATCCGGGGTGAAACGACGGACACGGATATTTATTTCAATCTGCTCGCGGATGGCCGCCGCATGCACGAGAACAGTTGTGCGTCCATTGAGGGCTGGGAAACGGACGCTTATCTGTTTGCAGTGAGCCGTCCCAAGGCTGCTTCACCCGATGACATCGGAAATATTCGCCGGCTAATTGTGGTCGGTGGAAGCTACCTGCGACGTGGAAAGACGGTGGTCCTCGATTCCCTGTCGAAGGTGGACGCACTCATTGTGCCGGATACGCAGCGGCCGCGTATCTCGATTCACGGGCAACCGGCCATCGAGTTGAACATCCATCAAATATCCAGGCCCCGGGAAGTAATCGTAAACGGATCTGCAATTCCGTTTGAATTCACGGAGAGGGAGCAAAATATCCGGTGCAGGGTCTCATTGTAAAAACCGCTTGCCGCCGCGCTTTTTTGGCGTCGATGGGCGGGACGCCATTCCTTCGGGAACGTTGATTCGCCGGACGGTTTCTCCCATCCTCCATGTTCCCTCGATGAGCAGCCTGCGGGATATGGCGGGTATGCCGCGCTCGTTCGTATGGAGCATGTTCACGAGGAGATCTACCGCCGCCGAGCCGATCTCGGATTCGTTCTGATCAATCCCGCTGTGAATCATATCATCGCTCTGGACGTTCAGGCTCGTCACGCCGATATCCTCCGGAACGCGAAGGCCGCAGGTTTCTTTCAACCAGGGGATGAAAGGCGGGCTGTAGTCGATGATCAGGGCATCGGGTTTGTTTTTTTCCAGCCATGCTTTCAGCCGCGGCGATTCCCTGTCTTCCAGCAGGGTTTCGGAGCCCTTCGTAGTGCGCAAAAAGACAAGGGGATCCAGTTTCTTGTGGAGGATTTCCGTGAGATAACCGCCCAGCCAGTTGCCGTCCACACGCCCGTTGGAAACCTCGCCCACGACCAGCGCGACCCGTTTGTAGCCGAGGGAGATCAGCTTGCGCACCGCAATTTTTGCAGCCCGGTATTGATGGTTGGACACCAGGTGGATGGGAGGCCACGCGAGTGAGTAACCGAAGGCTACCGCGGAAAAACGTGTCCAGTCCATGTGAATGCCCGTGAGCATCCGGTGAGGGGGCTGGGGGGCCACCAGTATTCCGCTGATGCCCCGCGTCTGCAGGATTTTCGGCAGACGCGCGAGGGTCATTCCCGGCTCGTGCAGGACGAACTCCTCAAGCTTGTATCCCAGTTCCTCGGCACGGGTCCGCGCTCCCGCCACATAGTGCTTGAAGATATAGCCCGGGTGGAATTGTGACTCGCGCGCATTCGAAAACCAGGCCAGCGTAGCGTGATAGATCGCCGGCTTGATCGCCTCGCGGTAAACCGCAAGGGCCTTCACCATCGGATCAGGCCGGTATCCCAGCTTCTGGGCAGTGCGCAGGATCTTCTCACGCGTCTGCTCCTGGATGCGCAGGTCGCCCCGCAGGGCCAGGGACACTGTGGAATAGTGGCATCCCGTCGCCTCGGCGATATCGCGCAGGGTGACTCTTCGTTCCATTTCAACAGTTTTAATGCAACATCCGCAGCCTCGCGTCAACTCTCCTCGGATTTCAACGCATGAAATGCGCCCTGTTTTCACCATAAAAGCGGCATTTACACTGTAAAACCCCCATTTGACGACAGGATTTAAAGGAATTGCCGATGATCCGCCCAAAATGAGATTCCCTTTCGCGGGCAAGCGATATCTTTATTTCAACAATTTGAATTACGCAGGCATTGTAAATACATTTATTTGGAGCATCCTATTTCAACCCTTGATGATCTCCCGCCACAACATCCCCATTCAAGTACCCTATGGTGAGCAATTGACACTGATTGCCCGCCGCTCGATGTTCTGTAATAATTCCGGTAATCGAGTTGCCTCCTTTGAACGGTGTTTTAACATTCTATTAACTCTGGAGAACGGACGTTAACCCCATGTTCGCAAATGCCGCCATTTTACAACGCGGTTCTAAGTCTGCAGCAAGAACACGTGCGTTCACCTTAATCGAGTTGATCGTCGTAATGGCGATCATTGTGGCGCTGATGGGACTGATGTTGCCTGCTTTCAACGGAATCAAAGGCGGCAGTGATTTGACGAAAGCGGCGTACGACATTGCCGGGTTGCTCGAACAGGCCAGAACCTACGCAATGGCGCAACACACGTATGTTTTCGTGGGAATAGTTGAGGTGGATGCGGCAGGGTCAGAATCAGCAAACCCGCAACTTCCCGCATCGGCATCCGCCGGCGGCAGGGTTGCCGCGATGGCATTCGCTTCAAAGGATGGCACCCGGGGCTATAGTTTGGTTGACCCCTCGGCGTCGTGGAGTGACGGGTATGCCAAGGCGGATGATGGGTCTTCCCAAATCCCGGGATACCGGCTCGTTGCGCTTACAAAATTGCAGCGTTTCGAGAATTTACATCTGGCAACACTGCTTCCCAATCCCCCGGACGGGCCGATGCACAGGGAAACGGTAAGTGCGACCGGTTCATTCAGCTATGTAATGGGAGATAACCTTTGTACATCTGTTACACCGATCGCCTATCCTTTGGGCACTGCGCTGGGATCGGGGCAATATGCTTTCGCAAGGGTGATTTATTTTGATCCGCAAGGGGTGGCCCGCATCCAAGGTGCATCGAACACCGACGAAATCAGTAACTATATAGAGATCGACCTGCAACCTTCCCATGGAAATGCCCTGCCGGCGCTTCCATCGGCAAATCTGGGACTGCAGGCTGCGCTTCAAATAGATTGCATGACCGGCTCGGTCCGGATCTACAAACCATGAGGCGCTCATCCCTTAGAGGGTTTTCATTGGTGGAGGTGACACTTGCCATGAGTGTGGCGGTATTTTGCCTCCTTGGGATATTCGGGCTGCTCCCGATAGGATTAAACAGCAATAAAACCGCAATTGAACAAACCGCTGCCGCCGGTGTGGCGACATCCATCGCTTCCGATCTCTGGCAGTCACCCACAGTTGCGACATCACCCAGATTTTCTTTTTCCCGGACCAGTACCGCAATGCAAACTGTCTTTATCGGTGAGGATGGCGGAAAAGTCGCCGCTGCCGCCGATGCGCGGTTCCGCGTAAGCGTTTGGTGTAATCCGCCATCGATCGCGACCTATAAAACGGCCACATCCGCCCGCATAATGATTACGTGGCCCCCCCTGGCAGATGCAAATGCCGCAAGCACGCCTTCAAAATACAGCGGATCGTTTGAAACGGTGATCTCATTGGACCGTAATTAAAAATGTCGCATTGCCTTGCAAACTTCCGCCGCCACCGTTCCGGCTTTTCGCTGGTGGAGGTTCTTGTTTCCATGGTGGTGCTGATCCTGTTGATCCTGTTTGTAACACAGTTGGTGAACAGTACTAGTGCTGTCACCGTGAACAGCCGCAAACGCATGGATGCAGACAGCCAGGCGAGGACGGTGTTTGACCGGCTTGCCGCCGACTTTGAGGGAATGCTTCTCCGTCCGGACGTTGATTACATTTTTGCCAAGATGCAGGGCAATGACAAAATGTTCTTCTACAGCGAGGCTCCCGCTTACTTCTCTGGAAGCCCGTTGAGCCAGGATCGCGGCTCTGTATCGCTGGTAGGCTACCGGATAAATCCCAACCTCATGCCGGCCCTGCAGTTGGAACGTCTGGGGAAAGGCCTTACATGGACGGGAACGCCCACCGGTTCGGCAGGCGGTGCAGTCACTTTTCTGACTTACCCAAGCGTTTCTGCCAGTCCGTCGCCCGCCACCTCACCGGCGCCGACCCCGTTTCCGACCAGCACGCTGGCCGGAAATTGGAGTAGTGTGATCGGCACCCCCGCAGGTTATGACGACGGGGCGGATTCCGACTATCACGAATTGTCGCCCGGGGTTTTTCGTTTTGAATATTGCTTCCAGTTAAAAAACGGCCTTTTTTCGGATAAGCCCTATTATTCCACCCATACGGCTCCGCAAGGCATGCGGGATGTATCGGCGATCATCGTGGCAATCGCGATACTCGACGATACAAGCAGGAAGATCGTTTCAAGTACAGACAGGATGGTTGCCGCATTGGATGATTTTTCCGGGGTTGATCTTTCCGGCACCACTGCCTTGATGGCAACGCTCTGGCAAAATAAGGTCAATTCCCCCACATTTGCCCAGGATATCGGTTTGCCAAAGACGGCTGCTTCCTCGGTTCGCATTTATCAACGCTACTTTCGTTTGAGTACAAAATGAGAAATCCGCCCGATGCTCAAAATCCGCTTCCCCCGGTCGCTTGCGCTGGTCGCAACCACCAGGGTGTGGCTCTGGTAATCATACTGGTATTTGTTGTTCTCTTGAGCGGGCTTGTGCTGGCTTTCTTCTCGCGGGCAACCAGCGACCGGCAGGTTTCCAACAGCAGTGCCAATGAGGCGAAGGTGGATCTTTTTGCCCAGGGCGCCCTGGATACTATCGTGGGTGATTTGAAGCAGGAGATAGCCGCCGGGTCTATCTCTGTGGTATCGGGGACAACTACCATTTACACGCCCAAAGCCCCGGCGACGGATATCTCTGCGCGCGTGGGAAGTGACGATACGCTGCCGGGGCTTGTCAAGCGAAGCGCATCCGGCCAGCCTTTCTTCAGCGGTACAAATTACGATACGACAAACTTTCCTCCCGCCAATCGCGCTGCCAATGTTTCCTCCCTTGCTCCTTCTCCGAACGGCAGATTCGTTTCTCTCGCTCGATGGAATGCCCATTATCTGCTGCCGAAAAAAAATGCAACCAGCGATACGGATGCCACGCCTTTGGCTTCATTCGCTGCGCCGGACTGGATCATGGTCTCGCGGAGTGGTTCGAATCCCGTCACATGGAGCGGCAGTCTCAATAATGCCACCGCCAGCAATTCATCTTTCGTCGTAGGCCGCTACTCTTATGCCATTTATGACGAGGGGGGGCTGCTGGACATGAACGTGGCGGGTTTTCCTTCGCAGACAACCGGAACGCAGTCCGGAGCCAAGTCCAATCTTGCGTTTGCCGATCTAACCCGGATAGGGCTGACTCAGGCACAGGTGGACCAGATTGTAGGCTGGCGGAACTACGCTTCTGTGGCCCCTTCGGGAACATTCCCTTCATTCACATTCAATACCGCGCAGGCTGCGAGCTATTATAATCTCGTCACCTCCAACACAACCGGGTTTCTCACCACCGCGAACCAATCGCTCAACTCCGGCGAGTCGGACAGGATGTTCCCCAGTCGCCAGGCGTTGATTCGTATGCTGGTACAGGGGCTGGGAGGCACTGGCACGAGCGCACCTGAAAAGCTTGCCCGCGCAACCTTGCAGAATTCTCTCCAGTACATGGGCACATTTTCACGGGATCTCGATCAGCCTTCATTCTCGCCCAGTGCCAGTCTGCCGAAAGTCCAGGCCGCCAGCACCAACAACGCCGCAACATGGGGACGGGGTAATGATGCATACAATGCCACCGCAGCACTTAGTGATCGATATACTTCGGCGACGGTGAAATCGCCTTACGATATCAACCCGCAATTCCCAACTGTCCGGGTGGTCACGCCATTCACCCGTTCCGATGGCACGGCGGCTGTGGCAGGCGATCCTCTTCTCAAGAACCGTTTTCCTTTGTCCCGGCTGGGTTTGATTTTGCGAACCGCGACCGCCCAGAAGGATCCAAATGATCCGATCTATAAAAATTTCGGCCTTTATCGCGCCAGCGCTTCTGATCCGTGGACTTACGACCACGGGGACCCTGCGGGAATACTCCGACTATCTTATCCCACGGGCGGCGCTATCCACCAGGGAGTAGCCCAGGAAGGCAGGGAACCCGACTTTTTCGAATTGCTCAAGGCCGCAATTAATGTCGGTAGTCTGGCGAAATCCAGTTGGACTGGAAGCGCTGCATCGACGCAATATGCGAAGGACCAGCATGATCTCGACGTTCTAACGGCTCTGAATATTCTCCAGATCGGTGCCAATATCATCGACCAGTATGATAGTGATGGTTACCCCACACGAATTGCATTTTTGGGCAGCCCTACCAAAGTCGTATGCGGAGTGGAGGATTTGCCATACATATATCATTTGAGGGACAGGTTTGCCTTTGTTTCCGATGCGGTGGGCCGGTTTCTGCTGCAGCCGGTAATGTGGAACCCAAATGATCCAGCCAGTGGAGCAACTGCTGATGCCCCAACAGATTTTCGCGTGAGTGCGCAATCCGTAGATCCCCTTCAGCCACTTTCTGTTGATGTCACGTATTATAACGGTGAGCGTTATCCGTGTAATATCGAATGGGATCAGGCAGGCTCTGCATATACCCCGTTGACTTTCAAGGCGGGAAAAAACAGCGGGCATTATGACTTCCGGCAACCGACACTGGTTGGCGACGGCAACTATCCCGCCACGGCGAACATTGTGGGGAATAATTTTCAGCAACAGTGGGTCGATCCCAGCGTAATTGTAGCTGGAGTTGTCGTTTGCGATTTTCCGCTTAGAATCCTGACTGCAACCAATGCCGCAGTTACGACATATAACAACGGTATTTGGCCCGGTGGACCATCTCCGGGGGTTAACTTCATCACCGAATGTAAGGATGGCGCAAACTGGATCCCTTACGACAGGTTCGTTGCACGGGAGGAAACATCCTCGCATCACCCCGGATTTCTCAATACCGGCGTGCACAACGACACCCAGGCGAGGGCTGCTCTACAGGCTAATGATGCGGACAAGCCCGCGGCACGGGCCATTGACGTAGGAAATGTAAGTGATCCCACGACGAGTACACCTACTACCCGGTGGTGGGGAATGACAAGGATGGATCCAAGGACGGGTCGATTTGGTCCTTGTTATACGTTTCAATATTCCAATGCTCCCGCCATTTTGGACCGCGACAACTATATCTACGAAACACACCGTGGAGGAACAGGAGTTTCTTTTTCCTCCCACCATAATACTTTGGATGACAACGGATTCACGGGCGCTTACACGAATTACACAGTTGCAGGCTCGCAGTTGACTTGGTACAGGGGGCCTGAGTTTGGTTATTGGGCTGAAAACAGCATCAGGGATACGAATCAACTGAGTCCTTGGGAAGATGGAAAGGATAAACGGCGTTTCAACAGAGACCCCGATGGAATCGTGCGACGCGCCATGGGAGGGTTTGCGACTGACACCACTCAGGGGGGGAGTCTCACCCAATTGAACGGACTTCCTCTTGCCACTAATAACTTCGCAAGCCGTCCGCTTATACTGAACCGCCCGTTCAAATCTGTAGCGGAACTTGGATATGTTTTCAAAGGCATCCCTTGGAAAAATCTGAACTTTTCGTCGCCTGAAAGTGGAGATACCGCCCTGCTGGATGTTTTCTGTATTGACGAGCCTGCGAAGACCGACGGTCTGGTCGCGGGGCGGGTTAACCTGAACACCCGCCAATCCCCTGTTTTACAGGCCATCTTTGCCGGCGCAAACGTGGAAGTCTCCGATCCCAACGATATGATCAGCGGCACGGTGGCCAAGCAACTGGCTGATGCGCTGGTCGCACGCACCAGCAACACGGACCCGACGACGCGCAAGACCCCGATAGCGAGCCGTGCCGAGATCGTAGGCACGTGGAACCCGGTTGCCGGCGCGGCGCTGGCCACAGATCCCGATCCGGACCATTATTTTTCCGGCTTCTCCTCTGACATCGGAACAATCGCCGCATGGAACGGCCAGCCGCAGGCGCTTATCAACCGGAAACGCGAATCCGCGATTCGCGCTCTCACGGCGGTTGGAACGGCGCGGACCTGGAACCTGTTGATTGATGTGATCGCCCAAAGCGGGCACTTCGGGCCAAGCGCAACCAAAATGGGGGATTTTGTTGCCGAAGGCGAGAAAAGGTACTGGCTTCATATTTCCATCGACCGCGTCACAGGGCAGATCCTTGACCGTCAACTCGAATCCGTCACTCAATGAAAAACTTTCTCCTGCCGGTCCTCATCCTTCTTGTATCGATCTCCGGTCACGCACAGTCTCCAGACATCCCCAGTGGCCCGCTTGTGGCGACTGAGACTCCGGCATTCAGTCACTGGACGGTTACCTGCACCTATGCTGGCGGGGATAATGACGCCAAACGTGATGCTGCATATAGCGCTGCAGCCGCCAAAATGGCGGCGAGCGACCCGGTGCTGGCCCGTATGCTCGCCACGAGGCCTGACATGATGCATAGGCCCCGACTCAAGCAACGCAATGTGATCAAGACTGGCAAAGTGCGTGTTGAATCCTGGACTTATGCCGATGGCAAACAGGAGGAAAAATGGCAGAATGAGAAGGGGGCCGTCACACGCAGCGCATTTACCGGGAAATTCACAGTGCAAATGCTCGACGGCGAAAAAACGCCCGATTTTCCGGAATTCGCCTGGCTCAATGCGGGGAACTTCAAGGAAATTAAAATGGTCAATGGAAACAAATGCATGGTTTTTGTCGGAAAAATTCAAGTGGGCCAGATCGAAGATCCCATTTTTTTTGCAAAGGACGCGCGGCCTGTGGAGGGGGATGAAGCGACGATTACGGCTACGGCAGTTATTAATCTCGAAACCCGCATGCCGGTAAGTGTCCAATACCGGGATCAGACCCGGAAATACGAATACCCGCCGGCTCCTACGGTCGCATTGACGATGCCACCGGAGTTTGCGGCTGTAGTGCAGCAGGTGGAGGAGAGGACGAAAGCGCGCAATGCTCCGCTTTCCCCGCCTTGAAACTGCCTTGCACCTTGCCCGGTTTTGCATTGAGATAAGAACTACGAATGAATACCTGCCGCCTGCTCCCGGAATTGGAAAAGATGCTCCCGTCTTGTTTGTCTAAAGCGTGATCATCACCTGCAAAAAACAGATTCCCTTCCGCTGGATTGCATTCGCCATCCTTCCCTGGGCTTCGTCCACGTTCAATGGCGGCGTTTTCGGCGTCGCGTTTTTATTCTCGCTGAAGAAATTTGTCGAGAATCCGGCGGGCCTGACGTTCGTGCTCAGCCTCCCCGGCTTCGTTTCGCTGGTGCTCCAGCCGGTCACGAGTTTCGTTTCAGACCGGGTCTGGACGCGGTTCGGCCGACGCAAGCCGTTCATCGTTACCTCGTGGATTGGCAACCTCACGTGCATGGCGCTGATGCCGCTCATGCCGAATTTCTGGTCTCTCCTCGGCTTGTTCATGCTCCACAATGTTTTTGCGGACCTGAACTCCCCGCTCGAGCCGCTCAAGCAGGAGATCATCCCGCCGCACGAGCGGGGCCGGGCCACCGGCGCAATGTCCTGGTGCAGCAACCTGGCGACCATGACGTTTTACTTTGTTGCACTCGGCCGGTTCGATGAGGTGCGTTTCATGGACGGCGTGCCGATCTTTGGGGAAAAGGTCATCTACTGGTCCGGGGCGATGCTCACGCTGGTGATGTTGATGCTGATTGTCCTCGGCATCCGGGAGATCGACCAGAAAAGCGCGTTGCGCGGGCAGCGCTTCACGCCGCGGAATTTCTTCGGCGGCCTGCTGGACCGCGAGTTATGGCCCGTTTACATGCTGGTGGTCGGCTCCGCGTGCCTGAACTTCTATTCCGGCCTCGGGCCGTTGAGCAACCTGCTTTACACGGACCAGTGGAACTACACGAAGCAGGAGATGGGCGTGAACGTCGCGGTGGGCGGCGTGATCAACATGTTTGCCATCGGGTTTCTCACGATCTTCGCCGACAAGCTGAACCGGATGCGCGCATACCAGACGCTCATCTGCTGCTCGCTCCTGGGCCAGATCGCGTATTATTGTTATGTGAATTTCGTGCTGCCGGACAAGCACCCCTCGCTGGTCGAGATCATTGTATTCGGGGAAACGCTGTCGATCCTCGGCATCCTCACCGGCCTGGTCTATGTGCCGCTGGTCTACGACTACGTCCGGCGTAACAAGATGGGGACTTACAACGCCGGCGCGCAGATGGTGACGCGGCTCACGGTGCTCTTCACGCTCAACGGCGTGGGCCTGTTTGTCTGGGCCTATGCCACGCTGTTCCAGCCATCCGCGGGAGAGATGACCCGTGTGGTGCTGCGGGATGTCGGAAACCAGAAAGCCGCGGTTCGCGCAACCCTGCGTTCCTCCACGTGGACTTATCCGGAGGATGGCAGTCCGGCCCCGGCCGCGGGCGTGGATGCAAATACGTGGCAGGCCGACGGCACGGTCTCAAATACCGGCAGATGCTGGGAAGTGCGCCTTCGCGACAAGGACAGTGAACAACTCGCCGGGGAAAAGGAAAAACTCCAGAAGGAAAACTCCCCCCTCATCGCCGATGAAAAAATGCTGCGGGACAGGGCGGCGATCCTGAAGCGTGGGGGCGATTCCAATGCCGCGGCGCGCGAAGAAGAAAAGGCGGACGGCAAAAAAGTTCGCGTGGATGAGATCAACGCCCGCATCGACATCATTGACAAGAAACTCACCGGGCGCGCGGATAAATTCCACGAGCAGGTTATCAGGACTCTCGGCTCCCGGATGATTGCGGAGGGCGAGCAGGTGACCGGCGTGCGGCAGCAGCAGGCATTGGTCGTGGAACTTTCCTCCGCGAAGCGTCCCGATGCCCACAAGATCGAGAAAGCGCTGAACGACCTGAGACATGAGCGCCGCGGCATCATCGATTTGCGTCCGCTGAAACTGGACACCGGCTATGGGATTGCGGTTAGCGCGATACTGGAACCTGGCGCGGATGATGCGGCGCTCACGCGCGACTTGCAGGCGATGGTGGAGCGGATCATTGCGAAACGGGATCCCGGGGTTTTCGCCGCGGGCGTGGCTCCACTGGGCAGCAGGCGGGAGCCGGCGCTCACGATCGATCTCATGGTCGTCGAGGAGCCGCTCGACACCTACGTTTCGCCGATCAACCGGGTTGTCAATCTCGTGCTCGCGATCTTTGGAAATGTGCCGGGCCCTGAACGCCGGCTTGACGCCACGGCCCGCAACCTGCGCCTGCCCGCGGAAACAAACCACGTTTCCGTATCGCCCGGGCCGGCACCCAGGACGATCTCGATCACCGCCGTGATGCCTCCCGCCGGCGCAAAGGCAGCATCCGTGGACGATCCCGTCGGCAGGAGGCTCGACGCACTGCTGGGAGCTGGCGGGGCAGGCGACACATTGCTTCAGGCGAGAGCCTTTTACGACCGCATCGAAAAAGCCGCCGCCACGCAGCGGCTCACGGTTGCGCGCCCGACCCTCGCGACTTCCTATGCCGCCATGAAGTATGATTACATGAGCGGGTATCTCTGGATGTTTGTGATGAGTCTCATCGGCATTTCCATCACCATCGCATTCGGGCGCCTGGAGGTCCGGGGAGTGGTCCGCAAACGTGGCGTCGAGGAGGCGCTCGCATCATGAATACGCCCGATAACATCGCGCCTGATCCTTCACCGGGAGTTTATATCCCGGGCCACGCTGCGCAGAAGGTGATGATGATCCTGTTCGGAATCATGCTTCTGACCCTGGGTTTGGTCCACCTCTGGCAACCTCTCAGGCTGTTTGCATTTGGCAGCAGGGTCAGGGCCGAGGCCGTGTCGATCACCAAGACGAAGCAAGGCCTGCCCGACCTCGTGCTTACCGACGACGTGGAAGTTCAATCCAAACTGGAGCCGCACGACCGCAGTTACATTTTCTGGAACGAGTTCCGTTTCCTTACTGCCGATGGCACTCCGGTGACCGTGCGCGCCACAGTGGGCAGCCAGCTCAAGCCGCTTTACACCCTGCTCGACCCCGATGGCCTGCCCACCACCGACCTCGTCTGTTACGATCCCGCCAATCCCGGCACGTACGTATTTCCGATGCTTATTGGCACATGGTTTGCACCCGGCGTGCTGGTGGTCATCGGCACGATTTGCACCATCATCGGCTCGGTCTTACGTTACTGGGCGAACCGGCCTATTGAACTTCCCCACATACCTCCTCCCGCGGCCGCAACCGGCACGGGGGCAAAACCCTGAACCCCTTTTAAAACACTCTCAAATCCAAGCCCCGAACCCCGCCCATAACCCAAATCAGTAATACCAATCAGCAAGCATAGATATGAGAAAGACAACGGTTCGAAAAATCGCGGCGGCATTTCTGCTGCTGCTCGCATGCGGGGGGATGAGTACGCTTCCCGCGCAGAATAACAGTCCGCTGGACACGGCTCCCGGCGGTGAAATGGCTGCCCCGGCGGCAACACCGGCCACACCAAAAGCTCCCGCGGCCACGCCCGCGCCGGCTCCCGTGACATCGGCGGCACCGGCGGCGAAGGGGCCATCACTTCTATCCAATGGCGATTTTCAAACCGCCACGAAGGATCCTGCCTGGCCGGATGGCTGGGGCAAGGGGGATGGAATTACATGGGAAACGGAAGGTGGAAAACACTTCCTCCGGCTGGTGCAGAAAACCCCGGGCAAGATGTTAATGGCCTACCGCGAGATGGCGATTCCGGCGGGAACCAAGGGGCTGGTCATCACGATCCGCTACCGCACGGCGAATGTGAAATCCGGCGCGCAGCCGTGGTTCGACGCCCGCGCCATCTTCCATTTCATCGATGCCTCCCGGCAGCCGGTGAAGCCCGATCCGAAGGCGATCATATTTTCCAAGAAAGCGGCGACGTGGACGGAAGGCAGCGCGAAATGCGTGGTCCCGCCGGAAGCGAAAACGTTGCAACTCATGCCGGCGCTTTTCCAGGCCGAGGCGGGCACGCTTGACCTGGCTGAAGTTTACGTAGGGGCAATGTCGGAGAGCGACGCTGCTGCGATCACCGCTGCCGCTGCCGCATCGGCAAAGGTGGAGGCGGAGCGCACCGGGATTATTGCAAAGGAACTGACGATGCCCTCGATAAGCAAGGAGCTGAAAGTCTCCGGAAACAAGCTCGTCACAGCCGACGGCGAAACCGTCTGGCTGCAAGGCGTGAACGTCGTGCAGCTCTCGTGGTCTTCCAACGGTGAAAACAGGGTGCCGTGGTCGATGCATGTCGCGCTCAATGATTGGAACGCCAATGTCATCCGCCTCCCCGTTATGGACAGTTTCTGGTTCGGCAGGGGGCGTGGGGCTGAGAAGGAAAACAACCAGGAGGCATATCGCACACTGGTGGATAACGCGATCAAACTGGCGGCGGCGAAAGGCGCTTATGTGGTGCTTGATCTCCACCGGTTCCTGACGCCCGACCAGAGCTGCATCGACTTCTGGAAGGATGCCGCGGAGCGTTACAAAAACAACCCGGCGGTTTTGTTTGATGTGTTCAACGAGCCGCACGGCACATCGTGGGACATCTGGCAGAAAGGTGGCTCCGTGGAAATGAAGACCAAGGAAGGCACCAAGACCGTGGAGGGAGTCGGTATGCAGGCGCTTGTCGATACCATCCGCGCCACGGGGGCAAAGAACATCGTCGTCTGCGGCGGGCTGGAATATGCGTTCAACCTGAGCGGCGTGCTCAAGGGCTACGCGCTCGACGACAAGGGCGGCAACGGCATCATGTATGCCACGCACTTCTACAACTGGCACAAGGGCTGGCAGGAACATTTTATGGCGGTGGCGGAAAAGTACCCTGTCCTTATCGGTGAGACCGGCGCTGACATCCATAAGATGAATTTCATCCCGGCGGCGGCGCAGGAAGATCCGTACACCTGGGCGCCGAACGCCATCGGTTTCATCCAGAAAAACCACCTGAACTGGACGGCATGGTCGCTCCACACCGGCGCGACCCCGGCGATGCTTGCCGATGCAAATTACACTCCGAATCCGTTCTGGGGCCAGTTCGTCAAGGACGCCCTGCACGGCAAGCAGTTCGAGATGAAAAGCCTGCGCTGATTGCTGACTGGATTGTTGCCGGTTACCGGGGTTGCAACGCCCCGGTTGCCGGTTCCGGTCCCTCTCGAAATCCAGGATAAAAATACGCCGGCCACTGGCGCGTATATCCACTTTTCAACCGTCACAATTTCCTTCCCGCATCCCTCCGCACCATGATTACACGCCCTCTTTTGCTGAAAATCTCCCTTTTGTGTTACATTATTAACTCCGCCCTGCCGCTTTACGCGCAGAACACCAGCGCGCTCGACACGGCTCCGGGCGTGAATCCGCAGGCAACTGCGCCCGAGGCAACGCCCACCCCTGTTCCCGCAGCCGGAATTCCCGGCGGCACATCCCTGCTTTCAAACGGCGATTTCTCGCTCGCAACATTGGACCGTGCATGGCCGGACGACTGGGCGAAGGGCGAAAGCGGGATCGCATGGAAGCAGGATGGCGCAAAACATTTCCTCAGCTTTGTTTCACAGCATCCGGACCAGCAGGTGGAACTTGAACGCGTAATCGATATCCCCGCGGGAGTCGCCGCGGTGGAATTCAGCGCCCGCTACCGGGTCGCGGGATTGAAGAACGGATACAGCGGGGGATATGACGCGCGGACAAACATACTCTTCCTGGACGCCTCCTCAAAGCCGGTCGGCGCAGCCCCGCCCGTCATCTTTTCTTCCGGTGCAAAGCAATGGACCACAATCACCGAACGCTTCGCAGTGCGCAAAGGCGCCGTAAAATTCCTCATCAATCCCTGCCTGTTCCGGGTGAAGGCCGGGACACTGGACATCGCCGAAATCCATGTCACGACCATTGGTGAACCGGACGCGTCGAAGGTGGTGGCCGAGGATGCTGCTGCCGCGGAGAAAAAAGCGGCTGAGCAAAAAACCATCCTGGAGCGTGAGGCCGCGCTGCCATCGAAGTCCCCGGAGCTGAAAGTTTCCGGAAACAAGCTCGTGACCGCCGATGGGAAGACCGTCTGGCTGCAAGGCATGAATGTCTGCGGCCTGGAATGGCTGCCGGAGGGAAACAACCCTGTCTGGTCGGTGCATGTCGCCATCGACGATTGGAAGGCGAGTGTGATCCGCCTGCCGGTCATGGACAGTTTCTGGTTCGGGCGCGGAAAGGGAAAATTCGTCAGTAACGACCAGGAAGCATACCGCGCGATTGTGGACCAGGCGATCAAGGTCGCCGCGGGCAAGGGGGCTTACATCGTGCTCGACCTTCACCGTTACCTCACGCCGGATGATCGCTGCGTGGAATTCTGGAAGGACGCGGCGGCGCGTTACAAAAACAATCCGGCAGTCCTGTTCGATATCATGAACGAGCCGCACGACACCACCTGGGACATCTGGCGCAATGGCGGTGAGTTGGTTACGAAGGGCAAGGATGCGCGCACGATACAATCGGTCGGGATGCAGGGGCTCGTGGATGCCGTGCGCGGGACCGGCGCGAAAAATATCATCGTCGCGGGCGGGCTTGGTTACGCATTCGACCTCACCGGCATCGTCAAGGGATATGCGCTCGACGACAAGGGCGGGAATGGTATCATGTATGCCACCCATTTTTACAACTGGCATAAGGGTTGGGCCAAACATTTCATGGAAGTGGCGGCCAGGTATCCCATACTCGTTGGTGAATGCGGCGCTGATCCCCACAAAATGAATTTCATCCCCGCCAAGGACCAGGAGGATCCCTATACATGGGCCCCGGATGCAATCGGCTTCATCCAGAAAAATCACTTGAACTGGACTGCCTGGTGTTTACACACTCGCGCAACGCCAAACATGCTGCTCGACTTCGATTACTACACGCCCACGCCCTTTTGGGGCGCCTTCGTGAAGGACGCCCTTGCCGGCAGACAATACCAGATGAAACGCGAACGCTAGAGCCACACTTCCATTTAGAAACTGAATACTCTTATGAACAAATACGGCCACTTCGACGATAACTCCCGCGAATATGTCATCAACAGGCCCGACACGCCTCTCCCGTGGATCAATTACCTCGGCTGCGAGGAATTTTTCGGCATCGTTTCCAATACCGCGGGCGGCTATTGCTTCGACCGCGACGCGCGGCTCCGCAGATTGACCCGCTATCGTTACAACAACGTGCCGCTCGATTCAAACGGCCGCTATCTTTACGTCAAGGATGGCAACACGATCTGGAATCCCGGCTGGAAACCGTCGCGCACACAGCTCGATCGCTACGAATGCCGTCACGGCACCGGCTACACGCAGATCACCGGCGAGAAGAATGGCGTCGAGGTCACTGTGAAATATTTCATTCCCCTCGGCGAGAAAGTGGAGGTCTGGGATGTGAGTGTCCGCAATCTCAGCGGCAGGGAGAAATCGATCAGCATGTGGGGTTTTGTCGAGTGGTGCTTGTGGGACGCGATGGACGATATGTCAAACTTCCAGCGCAATTTTTCCATCGGCCAGGTCGAGGTGGAGAAGAACGCCATATTCCATGTCACGGAATACCGCGAGCGCCGCGATCACTTCGCGTACTTCGCGCTGTACGGCGCGAATGCCAGCGGCTTCGATGTCAGCCGCGACAGGTTCGTGGGTGTACACGAGGGGCTGGACAAACCCCGCGCCGTGGTCGCCGGTGAATGTACAAGCACCGTCACGCTCGGCTGGGCTCCGGTCGGCGCGCACCAGATCGATCTCAAGCTTTCGCCGAATGGTACAAAGCGTTTCCATTTTCTGCTTGGCTACGCGGAGAATCCTGCCGCGAAAAAATTCGAAAAAGCCGGCGTCGCCCGCAAGACCCCGTTCCGCGAAGTCTCAAAGCGGCTGGGAACCGCGAAGGGCATCGACGCCGCTTTTGCGAAGTTGCAATCCTACTGGGACGACCTGCTTTCCATCTATCATGTCGAGATCGAGAACCCGCATGTCTCGCGCATGGTGAACATGTGGAACCAGTACCAGTGCATGACCACGCTGAACATGTCCCGCTCCGCGTCGTTCTATGAGTCCGGCATCGGCCGCGGCATGGGCTACCGCGACAGCAACCAGGACCTGCTCGGCGTGGTGCACATCCAGCCCGTGCGCGCCCGCGAGCGTATCCTCGACATCGCGGCGACGCAGCTTTCCGACGGCTCGTGTTATCACCAGTACCAGCCTCTCACGAAAAAAGGAAACACCGCGCTCGGCAGCGGGTTCAACGACGACCCGCTCTGGCTCCCGCTCTCCGTGGCCGCCTACATCAACGAGACAGGCGACAAATCCATCCTCAAGGAGAAGATCGGGTTCGCCGACAAGGACAACAAGGACGGCGCAACATTGATGGACCACCTGGAGATCTCGATGGCGTACACGCTCCGTCATCGCGGTCCGCACGGGCTGCCGCTGATCGGGCATGCCGACTGGAACGATTGCCTGAACCTGAATTGCTTCTCCACCACCCCCGGCGAGAGCTTCCAGCTTGCGGGCGACGTGGACGGCCCCAAGGCGCGGATCGCGGAGTCTGTGATGATCGCGGGCCTCTTCTGCGCCGCCGCCGAATGCATGGCGGACATCTACAAGCAAACCGGCGAGAGGAAAAAAGCCACCGGGATGATGGCAAAACGCCGCGCAATGCAGGCCGTGGTTGACAAGCACGGATGGGACGGCAAATGGTTCAAGCGCGCCTACGACGCCTTCGGCAAACCGATTGGCTCGAAGGTTTGCAAGGAAGGCAAAATCTTCATCGAATCCCAAGGCTGGGGAGTGCTCGGCGGCATCGGCATCGACGACGGTCGCGCAGTGGCCGCGTTGGATTCCGTGAAGCAACACCTCGCCACGCCAAACGGAATCATCCTCCAGCAGCCCGCTTTCTCGACTTACCAGTTGCAAATGGGCGAGATCACGAGTTATCCGCCCGGCTACAAGGAAAACGCCGGTATCTTCACCCACAACAACACCTGGATCCAGATCGCCGAGACCCTCGTCGGCCGCGGCGACCGCGCCTTCGAGTATTACATGAGCGTCTGCCCCAGCGGCAAAGAGTCGCAGATCGACACCTTCCGCTGCGAGCCGTACGTATACAACCAGATGACCGCCGGCCGCGACGCAGTCACCCCCGGCGAGGGCAAGAACTCCTGGCTCACCGGTACAGCCGCCTGGTGCTTCGTCTCGATCTCCCAGTACATCCTCGGTGTACGCCCGAGCGGGGACGGCCTGGTAGTCGACCCCTGCATCCCGAAAAAATGGAAAGGCTACACCGTCCAGCGCGTCTTCCGCGGCACGACCTACAAGATCGTCGTCAGCAACCCCAAGGGCGTGAGCAAAGGCGTAAAACAACTCACCGTCAACGGCAAGCCGGTCGCAGGCAACGTAATCCCCGTGCACAAAAAGGGGGCCACAGTGCACGTCGAGGCGGTTATGGGCTGAGTTCCATAATCAAAGGGCAAAATGCCAAAGCTGGAGGCGAGAAACGGAATTGTTTTGCATCGAAGGGCGTAACTCTCGTTTGCGCGCTCTCTCCATTGAAGTACACGCGAAGCAAGTCCAAATCCTGCACACCGGATATGTGGGGAATTTTTTCTTTCAAATGATTAACAACGTGGAACCTGTTATGAAACTGATTGGATAGAAGCCATCTTATAAATAGTGCGCGTCATTCCGAGCAGAGCGAGGAATCTCGCAAATTACCCCTGACGTCGCTTGAGAGATCCCTCACCAAGTTCGGGATGACGTGAAAAGGGGTCATGTCAAAATGGAGTTAGACCGACAAATCTTGACTGAACCACCGATTTCCCCCCGCAAAAATTCCATTGACTTTTCCTCCCACGGCACCAACGACCGTAGGGCATGGAAATAGCCACCAGTCGCCACACCAATTTGCCCCGCACCGGCTTTCACCCGCCGGTATGCCAAAAATCCGGCGAAACCGAGCGCAGCGAGATACTCGACTCCGGGAGAGGCCGTGGGGCGAGGGCGGCAATGCCGTGGGCGGAGGTGGGCGGCTTAACTTGTTCTCCGCCAGACAAAAACATCCCCATTACTGGACGTTTTCGCGTCGATCCACAGCGCAAAAATGTCTCAATCGCTCCATCCGTTCTCTGTAATTTTCCAAAAATCGGCTCCCACCCGCCCTCATCATGGGCAAAATCCGGCAAAATAGGTAAAAACGACCCCATGCCAGTGTATCCCGCATCCATTTCACCGCCTCATATGTCCCATTCGTCGCATATGTCCAATCATCCAGCGCCTGGGCGCTCCATGTACATCGACTTCGACACACCCAGGAACCAGAACTCCACTTTCACCCGCCCAGCTTACAGCTTGATGGCGCTGGTTTTCCGCCGTAGGATGAACATCGCAATGATTTACCGTCACCCTCGCGGAAAATTGTCGTTCGGCCTTGCCGTCGCGACGTCCTTGTTCACGGCTGTTGCCAATGCAGCCTTGCAGCCGCCGGAGCCACCGCCACTGGAAAAACCAAAGCCGCCGCCCGCGCAGATTTCCTCGTCGGAAGGGATGCCGCCGCTGCCTTACCCCGTGGTGCCGATGAAGAGGCAGGAGAAAAAAAATCCGCCACAGCCGCCGGTGCTGCTCACGAAGATCAGGTCGCGTGACAACGAGGATTGGACGCGCACCCCGAACGATGTGAAAGGCCTGCTGGAATGGATCAGCCAGCAGATGAATGTGCATTTCAGCTCGAACGTGAAACCGTTCAACCAGATCTCCGAGGATCCCGCGCAAAACCCGATCCTGTACCGCTCCGGGTACAAACAGTTCCGGCTCTCAAAAAACGAGGTCGTCATCCTGCGCAACTACATCCTGAACGGCGGCACGATTGTTTTCAACTCGCTCGTCGGCAATCCGGATGCGTACCAGTCCGCATTGCAGGCCGCGCGCGATATTCTGCCGGAGCGCCCCGCTTACAGGCTGCGGATGGACCACCCGATGTTCCATTCGTTTTATGAGATCGACAAGGTCGGCTACCGCGACCGGCTCGTGCGCGATGGCTTGGCGACCGATCCGCATCCCTACATCGAGGGAGTGGATATCGACAACCGCACGGCGATTTTCATTTCGCGCTGGGATTTTTCACTCGGCTGGGAGGCCAACCAGCACGAAAGCTGGGGCTATGCCGATGGCGACGCGCGTAAGCTCGGCGCAAACATCGTCAGCTATGTCACCGCGATGCGCGACGCCGGCCGCAGCGTCGGCAAGAGCGTGGAACTCGTGAACGCCGGCAAGCAGACCGCGGGAAAATTCCGCGTCGGGCAGTTGATCCACGACGGACCGTGGAAGGCGCGCACCGCGGCGTTTCCAATGCTTCTGAACCAGTTTCACGCGCTCACCGGCACGCCCGTTTCCTTCGAATTGCGCGATGTGAGCCTTGATGACGCGGCAATTTTCGAGATGCCGTTTCTATTTGTCACGGGCACGACGGATTTCTCACTCACCGACAAGCAACGCGCGAACCTCCGGCAATTCCTCATGAATGGCGGAGTGCTTTTTGCAGAGGCTGCGGAAGGCCGCCAGTCCTTCGACGTGGCGTTCCGCGACGAGATGGAAAAAGTGCTCCCCGGCCGCCAGCTCGTCGCGCTGCCTGCGAACCACGCGATTTTCAAGCAGCCGGGGGCCATCGGCATGGTAAAGGCGCGTCCCGCGCTCGCGGTGAAGTCCGGCAACCAGATCGAGGTCGCGCCGGAAATGTACGGCATCGATCTCAACGGTTCGCTCGCTGTCATTTACAGTCCCCATGACCTCAGTGCCGGGTGGGAGCGCGCCATTGCGCCATACGCCCAGGGATATGAGGCCACGGACGCGACCGCGCTTGGCGTGAATGTTTTGTATTATGCGGTCACGCATTAGTGCCCTCGCGCTGGTCATTATCGTAAGTCTCGCATCCGGTTTGCGCGCTGCCACGCCCTTGGAAATATGGCCGCGGCAGGTTCCACCGCTCAACCCGGGCACACTGAAAGAGCAGCTCGGTGTCATCGAAAACGCGGCTGACGGCCTGCCGTCAGCACTCCGGCCCGCAATACAATTCCAAAAAATATTTCTTCGCATCCTCTCCGGTGAGGAGCCTTCCCGCTGGCGTGGTGAGATCGAAAAATTCGCAACCCCCTCAGGCAGTTCGCCGCTCGAATCCGGACTGCGCGAGATCGCCCGCGCCTGGCTGGCACGGGTGGAGATGATCGAAATCGACACGGTGTTCCACGCTTATTACCGTCAATATGTCCGGTTCCCGGCCACCCTGGCAGAGGTGGAGTCCGATATTCCTGCGGGTCTTCGCAAGGATCCCTGGGGGGAGGCATGGCATTACGAACCGCATCCACCACAGGGATTCGAGCGGCTCACGACGCAACGTTACCAGCTCGGCCCTGCGCGCTTTCCGCAACTCGGCAGTTTGAAGGACGCCGCGCATCATCGCGACGCAGTCGCGCAAACGTGGAAAATCACAGCGCGTGATATTGCCGGAAGCAAGGCGCTCGAATTTCGTGGTTCATCCGCCAACGCATCCGTCGCGGTGCTTCAACCGGGCGGCAGCATCAATGAATGCACCCTGCTTTTCATCGGCGACGGCTGGGCGCTCATGGCGGGCGTGGACCAGTTATTTGCGGTTACATTCTGACCCATGGCCGGCATCACCGATTTCCTCACTCCCGAAGCGATGCGCAAACTGGAGACGCTCGTCGTGCGTTCGCGCTATGTCGTGGAAGGATTCCGAGCGGGTATGCATGCTAGCCCGCTCAAGGGCGCGAGCGTGGAGTTTGCCGACCATCGCCAGTATGTGAAGGGGGACAATCTCCGCAATCTGGACTGGAAGGTCTTCGGGCGTACGGAGCGATACTATGTGAAGCGTTTCGAGGAGGAGACGAGCCTGCGCACGCATATCGTAATCGATGGCTCGGGGTCGATGGGTTATTGCTCCGGGAAGCAACCGGCAAAATATCTCTACGCGTGCCGGGTGGCCGCGGCCCTCGGGTACATCGTGAGCAAACAGCAGGACGCGCTCGGGCTCACCGTCTATGACGACGCGATCCGCGAGCAGATTCCGGCGCGGAGCGGCTCGCGACACCTGCGCACATTCATCGAGCGCCTCGCAGCCCACAAGCCTGCAAACCGCACGGATACGGGCCGCGCGCTCCACACGCTGGCGGAGACCGTTTCGCGCCGTGGCCTCATCGTGCTCATGTCCGACCTTTTTGACGATCCGGATGCCGTGTTCCGCGCCATCGCGCATTTCCGTAAAAAAATGCACGACGTCATCCTCTTGCAGATCCTCGACCCGTGCGAGCTCGAGCTTTCCATCGACCGCGTGGCGGAATTCGTCGACATGGAGACCGGCGAAAAACTGGAACTCGACCCCGCGCTCGCCCGGCTTGCCTACAAGCAGGAGCTCCAGAAATCGATCGACGGATGCCGGCAGAAATGCGCGGTGATGAATGTCGATTACCGCCTCGTTTCCACCGCTGAAAGCTACGAGGATTTCGTCGCCCAGTATCTCGCCGAACGCCGGCGAATGTCGCTCTGATGTCGTTCCTCTCCCCATGGATGCTTTACGGTCTCGGCATGCTCTCTGTGCCGGTCCTGATCCATTTGTGGCAGCGGCGGCGCGTCGTGCAGGTGCATTTCAGCACGCTGCGTTTCCTGAAAATCGTTGCTGCAAAAACAAGCCGCAGTTCGCGCATCGAGAACGTGATTCTGCTTTTGTTGCGATGCCTCATTTTTGCGCTGCTGATCCTTGCGGCGGCGCGTCCCGTCGTCTCGACCACGACGGCAAAACTCTTCGGCGGGGATGTGCCGCGCACCGTGGTTCTTGCCATCGATAACTCGATGAGCATGAGCTATCGCGCCGGCGACCAGACGCGCCTGGAGGTGGCGAAAAAGCAGGCGCTCGTCGTTATTGATGATTTGAAGCCGGGTGATGATGTCGCCGTCATGGCCGTGGGTGACCGTCCGCAATTGCTCATCGCCGAGCCGACGGTTGATCACGCACTTGCGCGCCGCATGATCGAGGGTATCCAGCCGGGCGAAACGCGGTCGGATTATTCGATCGTGTTCCGGCAGGCGGCCAAAATCGTCGCGCGCGGATCGCATGGCGTGCGCGAGCTTTACTTCTTCACGGACAGCCAGGAAAACGCCTGGCAGTTCGACGCGAATGCCGTTTTCGACGAGGCGTGGAGGAAGAGCGAACTGCATCCCGTGGTTGTGCGTCCCGACGAGCTCATGGCGGTCAACGCCGCCGTGAAGGAAGTGAAAATCCAGTCCCCCTTCGTGACAACCGGCGGCATGGTGAGCGGTATCGCGGTAGTGGTGAATTTTTCCAACCGACCCGCGCAGGACCTTCTTGAAATAAAATTCGGCGGCGGGCGCGTGGCGCAGAAACCGCTCGACATTGCCCCCGGGGCATCGGTTGAAGTCCCGTTTGAATTCCAGGCGCCTGCCGTTTCCGGGCGCTGGGCGCAGGGAGTGGCATCCATCGAGGGGGACAATCTGCCCGGCGACGACCGCTATTACTTCACGATGCCGGTCTACCAGCCGCCGCGTGTGCTCATCGTGGAAGGTCAGCAGTCCGGGGTGGAGCGCCTTCACTCGGGATTTTTTCTCGGCAAGGCGCTGACCGCCGGGGAGTCGGGTATTTCATCCCCGCGGACGATTTCCGCCTCCCAACTGGATGACACCGCGCTCGAAAGTTACTCTGCCATTTTCCTTGCAGACATCGCCGGGCTGAGCGACCGCGCGCTCGTACGGTTGGATGGTTTTTTGCAGGCCGGGGGAACTGTGGCGCTTTTCCCGGGTGACCTGTCGAATGTCAGCAATCTTGCCCGCATGGATTTTCTTCCCGCGAAACCATCCGGCATTCGCGAACTGCCCGCAGGCCGGCTCGCGACCCGCGTGATGGAACCTGCGCATCCGCTTTTTGCAAACGCATGGGACGCCGACACGCCGTTTCCTGCCCTGCCACAGCACAGGATCATCGACTGGAAACTCAACTCAGGCGCGAAAGCTCTCGTCACGTTTGCAAACAACGCCCCGTTCCTCATTCTTGGCAACCATGGTCCGGGACGCGTGATTATTGTGAATGCATCGGCGGACCGCGCATGGGGCGATTTTCCATTGTCGCCCGCTTTCCTGCCGCTCGTGCAGCAGATCACGCGGCTCTCGGCGGAGCAAACCGGGGATACGGCGCGCTTTTTAGTGGGGGATGCCGTGCCTGCCGTCGCCAGTCTTCCGCGCGATCAGATACTCACGGTGAAATATCCCGACGGCTCCACGCATGATCTTCCCGCCGGTGAAAGGTCGCAGATCGTGGAGCGGATTGAACAAAGCGGATTTTACGAAGTCAGCACCACGGGGGAAGGAATGCTCCAAAGCTTTGCGGTGAATACGGACCGGCGCGAGTCGAACCTCAAGCCGGTCGATTCCGCCGCGCTTGCAAAAATCATTCCGAACGACACGATCACCGGCATCGATAATCTCCGGCTCTGGCTTGCCCGCAGCCGTGGCACCGTGCCGCTCTGGCCGCTGCTGCTCATGCTTGCGTTGCTGGTGTTTGCAGCAGAGGGGATTCTCGCGAATAACATGGCGCGCAACCGCGCGCAGGGCGATGCGGAGCAGATCAGGACCGGCAGGTTGAACAAGCGACGCATGGGCGTTTCCTTCCGGCCGGCGGCGGAGGTGGAGGCCAGGCCGTGAACGATCTCCTCTGGCACCCGGTGATTGCGTGGCCATGGCTGGTGGTCGCTGCGTTGCTTGTTGCGGCTGGTATCGGCTGGAGTTTGCGGCGCGGGGTGCGTTCGGGGAGACGTGTGCTCCTGCTGGGGATTTTCCGGGTGTTGATGCTTGCGGCACTGCTCCTGATGCTGTTCCAGCCGCAGATGCGCCGCGATGAAGTGACTGTGCTGCGTCCTCAGCTCGCCGTGCTTGTCGATACCTCGGAAAGCATGAATGACCCGGTGGATGAACATCAGCTTCGCCGGGCGGAACGGGTGCGGGAATGGTTTAACTCCAAGGCTGTCCAGGACGCAAAAAAAGATTTCGACATCCGTGTTTTTAGTTTCGACAGGGCATTGGGCGAGCAATCCCAGGAGATCGAAAAACTGAAATATGACGGCGCGTCTTCCAAAATAATGGAGGCTGCGAACCAGGTGGTGGAAAGGTTTCGCGGCCAGCCGCTCGCCGGTGTGCTTGTCTTGAGCGACGGCCTCGACACCTCGGGCGCGGCGGCGGGCAGGACTGTTTCCTCAAGCGTGCCCGTGGATACATTTGAACTGGAAAAGCCATTCACCAGGAAGCAGCGCGAAAGGCGTATCTCGCTTGCGAGTGTCGATTATCCCCCGCGCGTTGTGGCTGGCTGGGACACGGAAATCCGCGTCACGCTTGCGGGTTACGGCATGGGCGGGAAGACCACCGCAGTCGAGCTCTGGCGCGACGGACGCAAGCAGGCGGAGACCCACGTCGCCTTCAATGAGGACGAACAGACGCGCCAGGCAGCCTTCGCCATCGCGCATAACAAGCCCGGCGCCGCACAGTATGAGCTTCGCGTTATCGATCCTGCGGCTGACAAGGAGGCGCGGGCGTATTCATTCATCATTGAGGTCATGGAACCGGGCAACCGCGTGCTGTATGTGCAGAACACGCTTGGCTTTGATTTTAAATTCCTGCGCAAGGCGATCCTGAGCGACCGGAACCTGCAACTCAGCGCTTTCGTTCGGTGGGCGGATGGGCGGCTGGCCAGCCTCGGCGACAATGGTGCGAAACCGGGCAGCGCCGATTTCACCCCGCAATCGCTGTCGAACTGCGCCGTGGTCATTCTTGGCGATCTTCCGCCGGAGACGCTCTCGACTGCGAACTGCAATGCGATCCGCGATTTTGTCGATCATGGCGGGGGGCTTGTTCTGCTCGGCGGGCCGGAGTCGTTTGCGGAAAACAGACTTGCCCGGACGCCGCTTGCTTCTTTGCTGCCCGTCAGGGTACCCGCGCCTTATCGCGAGGGGAATTTTCCCGTGCAGATCACCGATACCGGCCTTCATCATCCGGTATTCGGTCCACTCTTCACGCAGGTGAAAAATTTCCCGCCGCTGCTCACCTGCAACGAAACAAACGGCGTGACACCCACCGCCGAGGTCCTCATGCAGACGGTCAGCAACGGCACCGCGCATCCGCTCGTCGTCTCGTCGCGCTTCGGCCAGGGACGCGTGGTCGTGGTGCTCACGGACACGATGTGGCGCTGGCGGCTCGCAGCCCCCGGCTGGGCATCCCAGCGCTCCCCGTACGACACATTCTGGACGCAGCTCATGGACTGGCTCATCCCGAAGGAGCAGGACAAGCAGAACAGCAACCGCATCGAGCTTTTCACCGAGCGGACGAACTACACATTCGGCGAGCGCCCGGAGGTCCGCGCGATCGTCCGCACCCCGGTGTCCGACACCAAGCTTCCCGCAACGTTGCCGTTGCAAATCCGCACGCCCGACGACAAGGTCTTTGATTACACGCTCAAGCCTGCAACGCTCCAGACGCAAAGCGGGAAACCGGTAAGCGGCTACCGGGTGGAAATCGATCCCAATGTGCCCGGGATATTCAAGGCGAAATCCTCGATAAAACTGAATGGGGCGGAGATCGAGGGTGAGACGCGTTTTATCGTCGCCCGCCCGGCAACCGAGATCACCGGCAAGCCCATCGATCGCGAATTCCTGGCGCGCATCGCCGAAAGCACCGGCGGAAAGTTTTACAAGATGGAAAACTGGGGCAACTGGCGCAGCGACCTCCACTACCAGGAGCACCATTTTTCCCGCGTCCAGCTTCTGGATTTATGGAACCATCCGCTTTTACTGGGGTTCCTGATGATGATACTGATCACCGACTGGATCACCCGCAAACTGTGGAATTTGCCATGAAAATCCGTTCCCTCATTTTTCTGCTCACTGCCCTGGCTGGTATCCATGTCCACGCCCAGACCAACCTCATCCCGAATCCAAATTTCAGCGACGCGAAAAACCCGCTGCTGGGCTGGCGCACGGCGTTTGCCTATGAGCCATGGTACGTGGAGAACGTGAAGTATGTAACAGGCGGCAACCAACTTGGAAAAACATGTGCGGCGCTCGATCTGCCGCCGGGCGTGGCGGGTAATCAGGGCGGGAAAATCGAGAGCGCATTCGTCAAGGCGGAGCCGGGTGCGACCTATCGCGTGGAGATCGATTGCATGACGTTTGATTTCGGTGCGAAGCTGCATGCCGAGGCGTGGACGCATGACCCGAGGCCCGCGCCCAAGCCCGACAAATTCTGCGTACCCGCCACCGATGATCACCCCGCGCTGGTGATGTGCTATCGCGCGCAGATGCCCGACCCGCCGGGCAGATCGAAAAAGTGGAGCACGATTTCACGCGAGTTCACGGTGCCGGAGACCGTGACCGTCGCGGGCGAGGAGCAAAAGCCCGAGTATCTTTCATTGAAAGCGGTGGTTTATGCAGGGACGCAGAGCGGCGGAAAATCCTACTTCACCAATTTCCGGCTCTACAGGATCAAATGAAATTCCACCCCAATAACGCTGTTCCACGGGTGGACAACAGGGATGCCGTATCATAGGATGACCATATGCCCCTGAACTCGCAATTTGTTCATCAGCGCTTGCGCAAGGCGGCTGCGATGTTCCGCTGGACGCACGGGGCGCGTTACCTCATTTCCGGCGTTGCGGTTTCGCTTTTTTTTCTCATGGTGTTTTTGCTGTGCGACACGCAATTCCATTTCGGCGCAGCAGGCCGCTGGTTGGGTTTTTTGCTGACGAGCCTGTCGTTTCTTGCCGGTCTTGTGCCTGCACTTTCGGCTTTCTTCAAAAAAATCAGCGACGATGGCATTGCCCGGCGCATCGAGCGGGCGTGCGCCGGGTCGCACAATGTGCTGATCAATGCCGTGCAATTTGACAGGGAACTGGCTGCCGGCTCGGCATTGCGGGGGGCTTTGTTCGACGAGATGGAGGATCCATTCCCGGAGGTCCGGTGGAAAGAGGTGTTCGACCTGCTTCTGCTCAAAAGGCTGGCATTCACGCTGGCGGGCGTGGCGCTCGCGATCACGCTATGGGGGGTGATCCGTCCCGCGCATTTCATCAATTCCGCGAAGCGCATGTTTTTTCCGGCAAGCAACATTGCGCCCCTTACGCGCACGCAAATCGTGGAAATCACGCCGGGCGATACTGAAATTGCGCACGGAAGCGGGGTGGATCTGAAAGTCACGCTTGGCGGGGAAATTCCAAACGGGGCATGGGTGAATTTCCGGGAAAATGGATCGACATGGCAGAGGGTGTTGCTGGATCGCGATGTGGGCCAGCCGGAGTTCAGTTATGCCTGGAAGGAAGTCCGGCAACCCATTGATTATTACATCGAGGCAGGCGATGCGCGGTCCTCCACGCACAGGATCAGCGTAAGGCCAAGGACGGCTGTACGCGTGCGGTCGGCGTCGATCGAGCCGCCCGCCTATACAAAGCTGGCGAAGGGCAATGTTAAGAGTTTCACCATGCTGCAAAACATCCTGCCCGGTTCCCGCGTGACGGTGATGCTGGAGTTTAATGCACCTGTGGCGGAGATGCGCGCCGGCACGGACAAGGAGGGGAAATTTTCCGTGACGCGCCAGGATGACACCCGCTGGCAGGTGACAGGCGTAATCATGACCAACGAAACTGTGAAGTTTGATTACCGTGACGCGAGCAATCGCGAGGATGCGGAATCGTTGCAGATCACAGTAAAGTTGGATGAGCCACCGAAGATCAACATTTCCACTCCGACGGAAGGCCGCGAAACGGTGGTCACACCGGATGCATCAGTGCCGGTCCAGTTCACGGCAACCGACAACTTTGCCCTTGGTTCCGTCGCTCTCTATAAAAGCTCGAACGAAAAGCCGGATGCGCAGTTGATCAAGGAATGGACGGATGCGTCCGACCGGAAATCATTTGCTGCAGAGACAAAAATCCCGATGGCACAGTATGCCCAGCCCGGTGAAGACCGCGTCACTTTCTGCGTGATCGCAAAAGACCGGAACGACGTAAGCGGGCCGGGTGTCACGATATCGCGTCCGATCGTCGTTTCTTTGCGGTCCGGTGAAAAAATGCAGGAGCAGATGAAGGATGAGAACGCGCAACTCCGCCATAATCTCGAGGAACTGATCACGCTGCAGCAGACGAATCTGGATGAAACACGCGGGGTTGCGAAGGATGACAACGCCACCCAGGATGCTTTTGTCCCGCTGCTAACGCGGCAGACAAAAATCGCGGATATTGCGGGACAGATCCTTGAATCCGGAGATGCCCTCTCCCCGGAAATCCGCTCCGACCTGAAGTCCCTGCTCGACAGGGAAATGAAGGAAGCCGTGCTTGCATTGCGAAACGCGGGAAGCGCTGCGGGGGATGAGCGCGCGAAATTCGCATCAACAGCCATCCATACCGAGGCGGCGATCCTTGCCCGGCTCAAGGGAGCGCCCGCAGCCGCCGATGCCCAGGCAGAGAAAGGGCAGATCCAGGATTTGATCGCGAGTGTGGACCACCTGCTGCGGGAGCAGCGCGACATCCTGCGCGAGACAAACATGGCCGGGGCGCCGGAGCAGGCCGCCGCAAAACTCTCCGCTCGGCAGGATGCGCTGGCCGAGGAGGCGGTGCGTGTGCGCAAGGAGGTGGACAAAAATGCGCGGAACGCCGCGATGGGCGACCAGGATTTCCGCTCGCGGCTGGCAAAGGTCTCTTCCATGTTCGGCGAGTTCCGCATTTACGAGGAGATGCTCGCAGCCGCGGACCAATTGCAGTCGAAGAAGTTCCCGGAATCCGCGACAAGGCAGAAGGGGATCGTGGTGAACCTCGCTAAAATCATCGAGTTTCTGAACCAGTGGCAGCTTGCCAAGGCGGCGCAGACGGAGGAAGCGCTGAAAAAGGACGCCACCGCGATGAAGGACAAGCTCGACAAGCTTGCGGCGATCCAGCGCGAGATCGTGGAGAAGAGCAAGGAACTCTCGCACAAGGATGAATTCCGTCCCGAGGACCAGGCAGCAGCGAAGGAAATCCGGCAATCGAAGGACCTCATGGCGGAGGTGGTCGAGCAGATGCTCACGGATGCGCACGCTTTTCCCGACCTGAAACCGTCGAATGAATTGCGCTCCGAGTTGACGCAGATTTACGAGGATGTTGAGCAGACGGATAAACAGGACGCTGCGGATGGCAAGCTCAAGCCGCAGGAGATCGCCGTGCAAAAGGAGGATGGGATTTTGAAGGCCATCGAGGACGCCAAGAAAATCGCCGCCGACATGGAGATGTGGCTGCCGAATAAAAACGAAACGCAAAAATGGGAGATGGAAAATTTCGACAAGAGCGAGATTCCGGACATCCCCAACCTGCCGTTGCCCGACGCGTTCGAGGACATCGTCGGCAAACTGCTCGATGAACAGAAAGACCTGGCGCAGGACGTGCAGGATGCGGCGTCAAACCAGGCCTCGGCCCAGAACCCGGCAAATGGCTGGGAGATTCGCGACGGCCCGATGCCGGGTTTCGGCGCCCAGGGAAAGTCCGGTAACGAGCGCCCGAACAAGAACGAGCAGACCGGCCGCTCCAGCGGCGGGCGCGAAGGCATGAGCGATGGGGAGATGGTGGGAAACCAGGCCAGCAACCTCGAGGGCACGAAGCCCGATGCGCGCCGCACGAACGACCCGATGCAGCAGGGCCAGGTGAAGGACAACGGCGACATCGCCTCCTCCCGCGCCACCGGCGGCGGCAAGGCCGGCGGATTCAGCGACCGCAATGGCATGGATGGAAACGCCCCGCTCCGTTCCACAAACGCGCCCGCCATGGCTGCGAAGGATGCGCTGGCTGTAAAGCAGGCGCTGCTGGCTGAAAAGACATCGAAGCATTATGCGCAGGCCTCATTGCTTTATCTCCGCGCCGGCGGCATGGCCGACGTGGCCCGGTTGATGGAGGAATCCCAGGCTGCGCTCAAGGATGGGCGGATGAAGGATTTTGAAAGTCTGCATCAAAAAATCGTCGCGCGGCTCAACGAGGTAAAGGGCCAGATCGACTCCGGGGGGACGATGTCGCTGCCGGGGCAGGGGGCTGGCCGGGCGGGGGACAAGCAGTTGCTCGGTGGTGACGAAGGGGCCGCGCCCGAGCGTTACAAGAAGCAGGTCGCGGATTACTATCGTTCGCTCTCCGGGGACAAATGAGGACATTCGCGTGCTGTCTTGGCGTCCTTTTAATCGCGTGGCCGGGCCGGCAATCCCGCGCGGAGGACGCGCTGTGGATGGTTCCCGACGCGCCTTACCGGGCGACGATAATCCTGAAGGATCCCGCGAAGATCGCCGATGCCGGTATCGCAATTCAATTGCCGGAGTTCGGGCAGACCCGTGCCGATCTCGGTGATATGCTCCTGGTCAACGCAAAGGGGCAGACGCAGCCCCTGGCTGCGGTCTGGCGTGGCGAGGGGCAATCGGCGATTCTGCTGGCGAAGGAATTGAAGGCGGGGGAGCTCTATTATGTATATTTCGGCGGCGGGGCGATGCGTTCCATGTTGAAGTGGGAACCGAAAATCAGTCTCCTTATGGAAACGAGACGGCTGCCTGAGAATGCGAAATTCGATTCGTGGCCGGATATGCAGAAGACATGGGCTGCCGCGTCGGTGGTGGACGGGGCGGGATTCGTGGGATCGATATACCAGGGCGGGAACCCGTTCGGCGAAAGCATGAATTTCACCACGCACTACACCGGCTGGTTGCAAACCAGTGGCACGGGCGAACTGATGCTTTACACGCTTTCCTCCGACGGTTCATTCGTTCTTGTGAATGACCGTTTTGAGTTCGGCTGGCCGGGTGTTCATTCGCCTCGGGCCGATGCTGGCACGGTGCATAGTAAAAAGGTGACCGGCTCGCCCGGTTTCACGAAGATCGATTATTACCATGCAAAGTTTGGTGGTGATGAAGCCGCGACCGTGCTGGGCTGGCAGCGGAACGGGAAGCTGGAGGCTATCCCGCCCTCCGCATGGCTGCACCCCGGCGAGGCGCAGTTGCAGAAGATCGAGCAGAGTCACGGATGGCCTCTTCCCATGGTGAAAGTGCAGCCGGATTCGTATCTCGGATATTCCGGAAGATGGCTGACCGAAGCGCGGTTTACACTGGCAAATGTAATACCGGACGGTTGGTCTGCTGAATGGCGGTTTGATGATGGCTCTATCGTTGCGGGGGCTGAATGCAGGCGGATTCTTGCAGGGGCTGGGGCGCGCTCGGTCGTGGTGAAACTGCGGCGCGCCAGCGATGAGGTTCAGGGGGTGAAGAATTTTCGTTTTCCTGATGATCTTCGTGCGGCCTTGATCAAAAATCCGAATGACATTGCCCGTTATCTGGATCTGCTGGCGCATGAAAAGCCGGAGCAGCTTTCAAAAGCCGCCCTGGAGGATGACTTGGTTTTTCTGCGGGATTTTGGAACCGATGGTCAGATCGCGCAATTTGCAGGGCCCTGGCTGGGTAAAAATCCCGGGCTGGATGATCCTATGTGGCTTGCCATGCAGCTGGCGCAATTGCGGGACATGGCGCAGACGAATCCTTCGCAGGCCATGGCGGTTCTCGGAAAAATCGATCCGAAGGCCCGCGCCAGATATGCGCGGGAATTTAATACGCTGGAACTTGATATACTGGTATTCGGGCTGCGCGATCCTTCGGTGGAGGACCGGGCGAAGCGTCTGGCATTTGAAAATCCCAACAGTGATATGGAGCGTCTGGCCAAGGTGCGGGTCGGGGATCTCTTTCGGCTTACGGATCGTTATCCCCAGGCTGTGTCGCAATACCAGAGCATTCAAAAGACAATTGTTGATGAAACAGCAGGGCGAAAATTGCCCGCACAGGATCAGGCATATTCCATCACGATCCGTAGCCTGATTAACAGGGACCGTCGACGCGAGGCTTTGGACAGGTTGAGGGAATGGGAGTTGAAGCATCCCATGGCGAAGTTCGACAGCGACTTCCTGCTGCTGCGCGGCCGGACGCTGATCGTATTCGGGCGCTGGAACGAGGCGCTGGCGGAGTTGGATTCGTTCAAGAAAATCGAACCGGACAGTCCGTATGTCATTGATACGGATTTTTACCGGGCTGTGGCCCTGGATGGTCTTGGGCGGAAGGATGAGGCGCGAAAAATTTGGAGCGAAATCGCAACAAAATATCCGAAACACGAGTTGGCTTCCCAAAGTAAAACCCTCGCTGCAAAACCATGAAATACCTGATTTATTTCATTGCATTGATTTTTGTAACGATTTCATCCAAAGCGGATTCTGGTAGAATTTATACAAAACAAGATATAAATAACGCAGGCGGAATCCAAGGGCAGGTTGACTTGGAATTGACCCATGCCCTCGCCGTTGACCATGAACGCGCCCATGTGTACCTCGCGCGGTTGGAGGAGGGCGGCAAAGCTTTCCATTTCGAACACCTTCCAGTGGGAAAATATGATCTCGTACTTGTCAGCAAGGGGGGAATTGTCTGCGAGGGGCTCGTGTTGGGTGAGGCTGCCGGTTCCCTGTCGCCCACTTCCATGAAAAACCTCCAGGCACGCATCGCTGTGGCGGATTCCTTTTTCAACCGGAGCGCGGTTCATCGAACCGGCATTGAGGGCGACAGGGTGCTGGCCTTCGTGGAACGCATCCGGGACAAGCTCACGCTCAAGCAATCCGGTGAAAAGCTCGAGTCGGACCTCCGTCGCCTCGAAATCATCGAGCTCGACCGTGCAACGGACGACTGGCAGATGGTCACCAGCCGTCATATTTACCGCGAGAATGAGGCCCTGCAAAGCGGCTTGCCATTTTTCAAGCATGTCTTTGTTTCCGGGCTTGGAAATATCCGTGTTGTGGATAGCGTGAAAGACCTCGGCCCGATTTTACTGCCGAAAAATTAACCCCCCCGAACATCATGCCGCAAATCCGAGTCAAAATGGGCTTTCAAGAAGGCCGTGTCTTTCCGCTGGAGGACAAAAAGATGGTGATCGGGCGCGACCCGAAGAGCGACATCCTGCTCGATATCGAATCCCCTGCCTCGCGGCATCATGCGACCCTTTACAAAATTGCCGACCAGTGGCGCATCCAGGACCAGGGCAGCCTCAACGGCACATTGCTGAATGGCAACCGGGTTGAGGACACAGGGTTGAAAGACGGCGACAAAATCGTGATCGGCACCGCGATTTTCATCTTTGAAGATACTGCCTCCCCGGCTTCACCAGCCGCACCCTCAAATCAGCGGGCTGAGGAAAATCTATTCGCATCCAGCGAGGACCAGTCACGCATCCAGGCAACGGTGAAGGAAATGAGCGTGAAGACCCGCCTCATCGAAGCCGAGATTTCCAAGGCGATCATCGGGCAGAAGGAGATCATCGTGGAACTGCTCACGGCGATCATTTCAAACGGCCACGTATTGATGATCGGCATGCCCGGCCTCGCCAAGACAATGATGATCCGCACGGTGTCGCAGGTGCTCGATCTGCAGTTCCGCCGTATCCAGTTCACGCCCGACCTCATGCCGTCCGACATCACCGGCACGGACATCCTTGAGGTGGACGAGGCCAGCGGGCACAAGGAATACCGGTTCATCAAGGGGCCGATTTTTACGAACATCCTGCTGGCGGATGAAATCAACCGCACCCCGCCAAAGACGCAGGCTGCGCTGCTCGAGGCGATGCAGGAGCACAGTGTCACTGCGGCCGGGCAGACCTACCCGCTCGATCTGCCATTTTTCGTGCTCGCAACGCAGAATCCGCTGGAACAGGAGGGCACCTACCCGCTGCCGGAGGCGCAACTCGACCGTTTCATGTTCAGCATTTACATCGATTACCCGAGCGAGGCGGACGAGGAGACCATTGCAAAGGTGACCACCACCCAGCGCGATGTGGAGTTGAAAAAAATCCTCAATGGCGGGGAGATTCTGGAATTGCAACAGGCCGTGCGCGACCTGCCGATCTCAAATCACGTGGTGAAATATGCGACCCGCCTCGTGCGCGCCACGCGTCCCGCCGATGTCCGTGCGCCGGAGTTCATCAAGAAATGGGTGCATTGCGGCGCCGGTCCCCGGGCGACACAATACCTCGTCATCGCCGCCAAGGCGCGCGCCGTAATTGCGGGGCGTCTGCTTGTCACCTGCGACGATGTGCGCGCTGCCGCACGGCCTGTGTTGCGCCATCGCATGTTCACGAACTTCACCGCGGATTCCGAAGGCGTGGACACGGACAAGATTGTATTGAAACTCCTGGCAGAGATTCCGGAACCGGATGAAAAGGACTATTGAACAATTAATAAAACAGTATTTTAAAATATCGCCATGTTGAAGATCACGCCAAACAGCAAGCTCGTCATGATCGGGGATTCCATTACGGACGCAGGCAGGGCAAAGCCTGTGGGTGAGGGACTTTTTGAGGCGTATGGAAAAGGCTACGTGAATCTGGTGGAGGCACTACTCACGGTCACGTATCCCAAGGACCGTATTCGTGTGGCCAACGTGGGGACCTCCGGCAACACGGTGCGCGATCTGAAGAACCGCTGGCAGCAGGATGTAATCGATCTTAAACCCGACTGGCTTTCGATCATGATCGGAATCAACGACGTGTGGCGGCAATTCGATTCACCGCGACAGGTCGAAGGACACGTATATCTGGAGGAATACGCCACTACACTTGAGGAACTCGTGCAGCGCACATTCCCGTCGCTCAAGGGGCTGGTGATGATGACGCCGTATATGATCGAGCCGAACAAATCCGACGCGATGCGCGCCCAGATGGATCGGTACGGAGCAGTGGTAAAGGATATCGCCAGCCGGTACAACGCGATCTTCGTGGATACGCAGGCCGCATTCGATGCCGTGACGTCACACCTGCACCCGATGGCGCTTGCGTGGGATCGCGTCCACCCCGGCACGCCGGGACACATGGTGATCGCCCGCGCGTTCCTGAACGCGGTCGGTTACGAGTGGTGAGAGGTGATCAGCGCTTCTGCCGTTTCCACGGAGTGCGATCTTTCTGCGTCCGCTTTTTTTCCTCGCGCTTTTCACGGGCGCGCATGCGCAGGATGATTGGCATCCCTGTGTAAGGGGTTTTTTCGCGGATGCGCGAATCAATGAAACGCCGGTAGCTCTGGTCGAGCAGCTTGTCGTCATTCACGAAAAGCACGATCTCCGGAATCGGGATAATGTCGGTGGCGTCGCGGTCCGGTTGCGTTGCGAAGAGAATTTTCAAGCGCTTGCTGCCGTGCAGGGCAGGGGGATGCTCGCTGACGATGCTTTGGAAAAGGCGGTTGAGGACGCCGGTGCCGATGCGTGCGTGGGATTCGACGCGGACGCGCTCGATCGTCTTGAAGAGGCGCGTGAGTTCCGCGCCGGTCTTTGCGGAGACGAGCATCATCGGGGCGTAGTCGAGGAAGAAGAGCTCCGAGCGGATTCCATCGAGCACGGATTTCAGGGCCGCTTTGTCCTCGGTCTGTTCGCGGATAAGATCCCATTTGTTGATGGCGACGATACAGGGTCTTTTCGCCTCCTGAATCAGCCCCGCTATTTTTTTGTCCTGGGAAGTGACGCCCATCGTGGCATCGATCACGAGGCAGCAGAGATCCGAGCGTTTGATGCTCGATTCACTGCGCATGATGCTGAACACCTCCACGGAATTATCCACCTTGCCACGCGGCCGGATGCCCGCCGTGTCGATAAGGATATAGTGATTTCCATGGCGCTCGTAGGGAATGTCGATCGCATCCCGCGTCGTGCCGCTGATCGGGCTGACGAGTGTGCGGTCATCCTTTAAAATGGCATTCGTGAGTGAGGATTTGCCCACATTCGGGCGACCAACGATCGCAATTTTCACCGGGTGCAGGGCGGTGGTGGAAGGAGCCTCGCCAGCCGGCGGCAGTTTTTTCTCGATCTCGGAAACCAGGTCGCCGATGCCGCGGCTGTGCTCCGCGCTGATCGCCAGGAGCGGGCTGAAACCAAGGCGCGAAAATTCCACGGCCGCGTTGCTGTGCTTGTCGTGGTCGATTTTATTGACCACGAGGATGAGCGGCTTGTCGATGCGGCGGAGGCGTTTTGCAAGTTCCTGGTCCACGGATGTGATCCCGTCCTGCCCATCCACTACGAAGAGGAGGACGTCGCTGGCGGTGAGCGCAATCTCCACCTCGGCGTGAACCTGGTCGGTAAAGCTGGCGTCGACATCGCCGCCGATGCCGCCGGTATCGATGATCTCAAACGGCGCGGCACCCAGCTTGCAGACAGAACTGATTCGGTCGCGCGTCACGCCCGGCATGTCGTGCACGATCGAGATTTTTTTCTGTGCAAGCCTGTTGAAGAGCGCGGACTTGCCTACATTCGGCCTGCCGACGATTGCTACGGTCCTACGGTTTGGCATCGCCATGTCCTCCTGCCTGGATTTGAAGAATGCCCTTCATCACGTAGCCAATGCCCGAAATAAGGGTGAAAAATCCCGCAAGCCAGACCGGAATGTCGAGAAATTCGATCTGAACATCAGATCCGAAAAATTGTATATGGGTTTCAAAGAAGTGAAGCTGAAGCAGGATGCAGGCAATTGCAACCATTTGCAGTGCCGTCGCCGTCTTTCCCATCCAGCTTGGCTTTACAACAAAGTTGCCGACGAGGTAGTGCAGGATCGCCGCGCCGGCGAGAATCACCACGTCGCGCGTGATGACCAGCACAGGAAACCACACAGGAAACTCGTAGGTCCAGTTGCTGAAACTCAGTGTGATGATCGCCGTAAGCAGCAGACCCTTGTCCGCGATGGGATCGAGGATCACACCGAGCCGGCTTTTTTGGTTGTACTTGCGCGCGACATATCCATCGATGCCGTCGCTCGCGGCTGCGGTGAGAAAAATAAAAATCGCCAGGAAGCGCTGCCAGTCGTGAGGATGCCCCCTCTGGACGCTCTTTCCATAATACACCGCCATCATCACGAACAGCGGGATCATGAGGATGCGCGCGATGGTGATCTTGTTGGCGGTTGTCATGGGCGTGAGTAATTAAAATTGCATTCGCTGGAAATTGCAAATGCCAACCCGTCCGACAAGACGGGACGGATCAAAACCATCCGCTTACCGGACCTGGCGGGACGAATCGCGATAGGGCCGGTTTGTCTCGTAGGATTGCAACTGGCTCTTCAGCGCATTACTTAGAGCCGTAATGGATTGGGTGTCCGACAGTTTCAGAGCCTGGTTGGCGGCTGCTTTCGCCTCGGTAAAGCGTCCCGTTTCGGCGTAAGCCGCCGCGAGTGTTGAAAGAACCCATGGGCTTCGTCCATTCGCGAGGTTGTTCAACTGCCTTGCCAGTGCCAGCGCTCTCACTCCATTGCGAATCGATGCGTCGGGGCATGTGGCCAGCACCCACGCGAGATTGTTCATTGCCTTTGCGTTGCCGGGTTCCAGTTCGATTGCTTTCTGGAAATGCGAAATCGCCTCAGCCGGGTGGCCATTGCGCAACAGGCAGACTCCGAGGCTGTAGTGGGCCTCTGCGTAGTCGGGTTTGAGGTCCAGCGCCTTTTGGGATTCAGCCATGGCTTCATCCAGCCTGCCGGCCTGTATCAGCGCAATGCTCAGCTGGCTGTGGTTTTCGGGATCGCCAGGTTTGCTTTGTACGGCTCTCTGCAAATGGCTTATGGCTTCATTTACACGTCCCAGCTTGAACAGGACCTGCGCGAGATTTACATGCGCCTCGGGATACAGGGGATTGATCTTGAGGGCCGCTTCATACTCTGCGATGGCCTCCTTTACCTTCTTTTGCTTCAGCAGGGCATTACCGAGGTTGTTGTGGGCTTCCGTGTCCCTGGGTTTCAAGGCCAGCGCCTTTTGAAAACAGTTGGTCGCTTCCACAAGGCGGCCTTTTTGAAGATAGGCGACGCCAAGATTGTCCTGGGCTTTTGCATTTTCCGGCAGGAATTGAATCGATTTCCGGTAGTGCTCGATGGCCGCATCCAGATGTCCCTGCTTGATCTCAATATTGCCGAGGTTGGTGTGCGCCATCCAGCAACCGGGATTCCGCTCGAGGATGGTCGTATAGAGAGTTGTTTGATCGGTGTACATCCGGCATTGCCTCCATGTCACTACAGCCAGCGTCGCCAGCAGAAATACGCCGAGAACATTGGCGGCAAGCAGGGGTATGCCTTTCAGCCGGGCGTGCAGCAGCGCTGCGCCGGCACAAAACAGCGTGATAACGCCCACCCCGGGCAAATATTGAAAATGGTCGGCAACGAAGGAAAACGTGAAGAAATAAACATTGAAAAACCCAATGAGCGGGAAGATCAGCGCCGTGAAAAACAGGAACGCCGCCAGCGGCCCGCGCACCCCGGCCCGCCGCCACGCAAAAAATGTCGCTGCGAAAAGCAGGAGCACGCCGATCGGAAAGAGAAATTGCCACCCCTGTGATGTGGTGATGGTCCATCGCGGATTGATGAACATGAGGTCTGCGGGCCAGAAGAGTTTACCCAGGTAGAAACAGAAGGCGCGTCCGGCAATAAGGCAGCGTTCGGAAATCAAGAAGTTGAACGCCTTGCCCTCCGCGCCGCTGAATCTTTGTTCCATCCATCCCGTGAGTATACCGGAAGCCGCTCCCAGGATCAGAAACGGAACCAGCGGGCGGATATCCCGTTTCCAGGTAAGTTTTCCCTGTTTCCACCAGAACACGATCAACAGCGCTGCCGGCAGGGTGGCGACGATTGTCTTGGCAAACAAACCGAGGACGAATAACGCGATGACAATGGCGTAATCGCGTCTGCTTCTCGTACGGTCAAACTGCAAATAAGCCAGTGCCGATGCGAAAAACAGGAAACCGGACAACGTGTTCTTGAGCTCGGCCATCCATGCCACAGACTCCACTTCCACGGGATGCAGCGCGAATACCGCCGCGGCCAGCCATGCTCCCGGTACCTCCAGCCTGCGCAGGATGCGCAGCAACAGCAGGGCGGATCCCACGTGAAGCAGTATATTGAGAATATGGAGGCCCAGGGTGTCGTTCCCCCAGAGTTTGCCTGCCGCCCAGAAAAAGCTGTCCACCAGGGGGTGATATTGCTGCGTCGTCCTCGGCTGGAACCAGATGCTGGCGAGGCCACCCACGGTAAGCATTTCCGGCCGGGTGATGTGTTTGTCATCATCCCAGACCGGTTTTCCATGCCAGGCGGGCGCATAGGACAGGAGTGTGACAGCGACCAGAATCAGGCCGAAAAGCCAGTTGCGTTTTTGGATGTATCGCGCAATGTCCGCGCACCATCGCAGTGTCATGTCAACGGCATGTGGGATACTTCCGGTTGGGGCCGGGGTTTTATTTGGAGGCAATTCTTCCGAATGCCCGCTGGCGTGAAACAACCGCTCGGACATATGTAATTAGAATGCAGGTCTGCTGGCGAAGGCGGCCGTGGTCGCGCCATTGCCTGTGAAGTGGCCGGTGTTAACGCCACCCGTGCCGCCGGAACCCTGGTAAAGCGCGTTGTTGGTGTAAACGGTCGCGGGGCCGCCGGTGACATTCACGTTCACGTTCTGCTCGATCTTCACCGTGTTGCCCGCAATCGATTTCACGCTGTTGCCGCTCAAGAAGGTATTGGCCACAAAATCGACAGTGCCGTTGCTTCCCACCGCATACAATTTGATGGCGGTATCGGCGTTGATCATGCTGTTGCCGACCGTGATCGTGCCATTCGGGCTGAGCGTCTGCGCCTTGATGACGTTGCCTGCGAGCGAAGCGCCGTCGAAGCTCACGTTGCCGGTGGCGGTGCCGGTGTTTAAAATATTAACCGTTCCGGCATCTGCGCGGACCTTGCCTTTTACAACGATGTCACCACCCTTGTCTGCGACGAATGTAATCGTGCCTCCCGGCCCGGGTGCGGCCTGGTTGAGGAGCGAGTTGATCTGGCCGGAGCTGTCGATATTGATCGCAACCCCCGTGGCCGCGTGGCTGGTGATGTTGACATTGCCGCCCTTGGCGCTTACGCGGTTCTTGACCAGGTCGCTCGAGGAAACCTCCACGGTTGAATTCACGTACACCTGGTCTTGCGCCGTGAGGTTCACCGTGCCGCCATTGCCGCCGGGGAACGTGGTATTGGAATTGATACCGCTCGTTGCATAAACATTGTCATACAAATAAATGCCCGCCGCGGATGTCAGGTTCACGGTGCCGCCATTGCCGCCGGCTTTGCCGCTGCCGGGATGCGCGTCCGCGCCATTGGCATTGATCACGCCGTCCACGTTGATGTCGCCCTGGCCCTCACCGTTGGTCGGCGAGGTGGTCGTGGCCGTGAGCGTGCCGCCGCTTCCCTGTGTTCCCATCGCGCCGGTGAGCGCCACCGAGGTACCGCTCGAGATCTCATTGTTTTGCACCAAGGCAAAGCCGACGTTGCCGCCCGAGAACTCGATGCCATCGGCGCCCGTGATCGTGAGGTTCGTGGCGTTGCCGGATGCGTCCGTGACAGTCTGCACATTCCGGAGTGTGACGAACTCCGCCGTGATGGAATGGTTCTGCGAATTAACCATGCCGGAAAGGGAGAGGCTCGCCGTGGTCAGCGTCAGATCGCCGCCCAGTTGCAACGGTCCCGCGGACAGGCTGAGAGAGGCGGCGCCGCCCGACGTGGTATCGAGGTTCACGGGAACTGTCCCGAAGAAAAGTGTCGTGCCAGACTGTGTTACTGTCGCTGCATTGCCCTGGCTCAGCGACACATCGGGAGAAGTGATTGCCCCGGTGCCCGATATGCCTGCCGTGGCGAATGCGAAGACATATGAAGTCGTGGTGATCGGCGCGTTGAAGATCAGATTTCCACCGATGGCCTCGGCAGAAAATCCAATGGCATTCACCGGCTGCGCAACGGTGGTGTCTCCGTTGAACGAAGTTAACGTCACGTAATTCGCAGTGATCGCCCCGTTGATAAGCAGATTGCCATTGGAAGCTGTCAGATCCAGGTCGATGGCATCGTTGAATGCACTGGCGAGGGTGAGCGAGGATCCCGTGGCCGTGACGGAAGTAACGCTGGCCATGTCGATCGGGACGGGCGTTGTTCCGCCGGTCGGCGTGAAAATAAGCGTGCCCGAGCTGACGCTGAGTTGCGCCGCTGTGTTCAGGCTCAAGGTGACATCCGTTGCGCCGAAGATCACGCCCGCCGTGTTGGTTGTGCGGATGTCGGTGCCCCCGGAAAGGTTCAGGGAGCCGTTGATGTCGATCTCATTGTTGATGACAATTTCGCCGGCGCCTCCCGAGGTGAGTGTCAGGCCGCCGGAGATCGAGAGGATGGGCTCGGAACTGGCGTCTTCGATGGTGATATTGCCGCCGGCGTCGAAATTGGCGCTGCCCCCGATGTTCAGGTCATGCCCGATGTTGATGTTGCCGGAGGCGGTGAGGTTTGCGTCGTTGATGGTGGTCAAAGACCCGCCTGCGGTGCCGTTCAGGATGATGTCGCCGCCGTTTGCAGTGAAGTTCGCGTTTCCACCGATGTCCACATCATGCTCCACGTCGATTTTTCCGGAGGCGACCAGGGTCGCATCCCCATTGGTGGTGGAGAAGACCGTGTTCAGGGTGATGTCGCCATTGTCCGCAGTGAGGTTCACGGAGCCGTTCACAGTGGGGAAGCCATTGTTCACCGTGATGGAGTTCGCCTCCATCGAGAAATATGTGAGGGAGCCGATCCCGACATAAAGCTGGGCAGGCAGCGAGGGATTCCCCTCGAGCAGCGCGCTGTTGTTGTAATAGATGCCGCCGCTACTGTCGCCTGCCAGCGTTGCGTTCACGCCCACTTTCAGGGCCACCCCGGTGGCATTGGAGATGAAGGCCTGCGACGGGGTCGGGCCACCATTGATATCAGTCGCCGAAGTGAGGCCCAGCGAAAGCCCCGAGATCGAACTGATATCGGTTACAGTCAGGGAATTTCCCGCGATAGTGAATTTCGACGAACTGCCTGACATCTGGAAACCCAGGATATGGGGGCCTCCGGAAAGTCCCGAGGTCATATTTGTGAGAATCAACAGACCGGACCCGCCGTCTTGCAGTGAAAAGTCGTTGCTGTTGACCCTCAGTGAAACATTGCCGGCCGTGACGGTATGCCCCGTGCCCGAGAGAAGCGCGCCACCCACCGTTATATTAAACTCACCCACGGTGATATTACCGGTGATCGTGAGGTCGCCGATGCTGATGGCTTTGAGGGTGATGGACGATGACGGATTGACCGTGCCGATTTCGATAGTCGCCCCGCTGAGATCCAGTTCGGAAAGACCACCGTTTGGATTAACGTTCACCTGGTTCAATACCAGGTTGGTATTGATATCAGTGCCGAGGGCCAGATCGCCGCGTGATTTGACCGTGATGGTATCCGCGTCGATCGCTCCTGTGGTGCCAGAACCGAAAAAATCCTGGCCGCTGATGGGACCGCCACCACCAGTGGTATCCGCCGTAAAGGAACTGGCCGAACCTTCGCCTCCACCGATGAATCCGTCGATCTGGATCACATTGTTTGCAGTAAGGCTGATGTTGCCTGCCCCGATCGTCGCCGAGCCGGTGACGGTGATATTATTCCCGGCAGTGACATTCACATTGTTGGGGGCAAAGAGACTGTTGCTGATTGTCGTATCGTTCGTCGAATCGATTTCGATGGCGTCACGCGCATCGAAGCTTGTGCAGCCGCTCGCGCTCAGCGTGCTCACGTTGTGGCCGCTGAGTGTGATGTTGTCAGCGCTGATAAAGCCGTCTGCCGTGATGTCGTTGCCGGTGTAAATCTGTACGTTGTAGTCCGACGAAAGATTCAGGTTGTTGTCGGAGGTGAAGTTGTGTTCCGCGCTGACGAAGAGATCGTAAACCAACATGTCGCCGGAAAGCGTGACATCGCCCGGCAGGGTCGAACCGTTTGAGTGGGCGTAAAGCTGCAGGGCGACAGTAGCGCCTTCGGAGAGGGGCGGGGCTCCTGTGAACCCACCCGGGATGTTGATCGCATTGGCGGTCAGGGAGAGATTGTAGAGGTCGTTGACGTTGAACTGCACGCCATTGACCGTATCTATGTTGCCTTCCCCGGTTATTTCATTGAGCGTTACTGTGCCGCCTGCGCTTATGTTGATGCTCTGGGCGTCGATAAAGCCACTCCCGCCAAATGCTCCCTGTGTGCTGGCGGTGAAACGGCCGCCGGGCAGGTTTACAAATCCATCGAGCGTGATGTTGTTCGCCGCTCCGATGTTGTAAAACTCCAGGCCGCCGGTCAGCCCCTGGATGGTCATGTTGGAGTTCATGTTGATGCTTCCGCCCGATGACGCGAAGAGGAGATTGTGCAACTGCCCCTGAAAATCGAGCATCGTGGAGGAGGCGGAAGCGATGTTGATCGCCCCCTCGGATATAAACGCGATGTCGGTTGCGCCGTTCTCATTGTAAGAGATCGCCGGCATTCCATTGAGCAGCAGGTTTGCAAACTTGTATGCCGCAACCCCGTAGTTCGGGAACAGATGGCCACTGGCATCGACGAACGCGAAATCAAAATCGCTGTTGCTCACGCCCGACGCCGCGCCGAAGAGGTAGTCCGCGGGCGGGCCGTCCAGGATGCTGCCGCGGTAGATGCGCCCGTAGGAGGTCACGCCACCGGTTTTGATCGTCGGATCGGTGTTGATCACCGAGCCGCCCCCGATGACGTATGGATTGCCGGGAATCACCTGGAGTGCGCCATACTTGCCGGGGGGCAAAGCAGGGTTGCCACCGCCGGCGGGAGGGGGGGGAGGATTGCCGGAATCCGGCGGCCCCGGGGGATCCTGTTGCTGGATGATGACCACATCCGTGCCTGCCCCGATGATCGCGAGATTCGTCGGGATGTAATCAGCCGGCCCCTGGCCGTCCTTCGCCGCGTCAATGGGCCCATGGTTCAGGTCCGTGCCCCAGCTTCCCGTGATCAGCTTGGAGGTTTGCTCGAGAATCCGGAGATTCACGTAAACCGGGTCGGGGATCTCCTTCGAGCCGTTGCGCAGGATGACCTCCTGCCCTGCCTCAATGCAGACCTTGTGGCGCATCTTGAATAATTTCGACTTTTCGTCCTTCTTCGACCTCGGCCAGAGGCAGAGTTCCCCTTCGAGGACGATCGCCTTCGTGTAATCCTTCCCGGCTTCGATCATGATGGTCGTGCCCGTGACCGCCGCTGTCACCGCTGCCGTTTCAATCTTCGCGCCACCGATGCCTTTGGGAACCTGCAACAGCATGACACCGCTGCCCAGGGACATGTTGCGGGTGCCCTCGGAGAAACTGAAATGCGTGTTTGCACCGAGACGGGTGATGGTGTGGTCGTTGAAAAGAAGCTCCGTGCGGGAATCAATGCCCGTCTTCACGCTTTGCTCACCTTGCAGGGTTTCCTGCATTACCGCGGGGCGGGCGCCCTTTGCGGGATCGACGGTCTTGACGTCCTTCACGATCTTGGTGATCTGCGCCTGGTGTAACGTTGTGTCCGCGAGCGCAAGGGCTGGAAGGCCCAGTGCGGAGATTGCAGTGAGCAGGTATTTTGTGTGCTTCATGGCGACTAGAATTTGAGTTGAAGTGCGATACCGCCACCCGTGGTGAACAAATCGTAGTTGAACACGGAGTGGTTGGATATGTCTGATGCATAAGACGCCGAGGCAGTGAGCCTGGCGTAGTCGTTGAAGATGTAGGCGAGCGAGACGACCACCGTCTGGTTCAGGTCCGTCCTGCCCACTTCGTAGGTGAACGCGGCGATGCGGTAGTAAATATCGCCGGAGAATTTGCGGGTGAAATTATAGTGCACGCCGCTGAAGAAGCCATGTTCGTTGCGCTGGGACGAAGTCGGCGTGGACCAGCCGAATATGCTGGAATAGCCGAGATAGGCGTAATTGCCCTGGTTGCTCTGGTTGTTGAAATAGAAGCTCTTCTGCGCACCGACGGTGATCGTGTGGTTGCGGAAGAAATCACTGCTGATGTCGCCCGAGGTAAAGCGCTCGAAATTGTAACGGCTGAAAAGATTGATGTCCCAGAGTTTCTTCCAGTCATAGGTGAGGCCCACGCCGGCATTGAAATCCTCGAAATCAACCTCGCGGTACTGGCTGTAGCGGAAAAACCCCTGGCGGACTGTGGTCTCGAGGCTCAATTCATCCGTGATCTTGCGCTGGTAGGTGAACCCCACATCGGCAAAGAAATAGGAATCGCTCTGCCTGTTGTTCCTGGAGAGAAACACATTATTTGTATAGAACTCGGCGGCGTCGGCAAAGAAACGGAACGGCTGCTCGGCTTCCTTCCGCTTCAGGATCACCTGGATGCCCAGATCGAGATCGCCGGAAGTCGTGACGGGGAGTTGGCTGACATTAACCCCAAGCGGCAGCGATTGCTGCTGCATTTGCGGCTGGATATTGGTGGTTTGCTGCCGGGCAAGATCGATCGCTGCGGGATTTTGAGCCTGAGACGAAAAGCTGAAGCCCGCAACACAGAAAATCCCCCCTATAAATGCAAGATAAGCGCCTCTGTTTTTTTGCACCCGGAGACAGTGAATTTCTCTTATAGCGATGTCAAGGCGAAACCCCCCTGTCTGTGATGACCGCGGCGGTTACGGATTTTCCACGCAAATGGCCACTGGACTGGTATCAAGCATGCAACCCCAGGGTAGCCGCTGCCGCCGCTGGATTTGTCGAAAATTGGAATCCTGAGAGTGGCGTATCTTCCTGGGAGGGAACGCCTTTCTCCAGCGCGAGGAACTTGAAGCCCAGTCCCATAAAATTCGGATGCATCAGTGTCTGGAATGCCCGCAAAGCCTTTTGCCTTTCCATATCCGGGGCAACGACCGCGTCGGGGAACTCGTTTTTGCCCAAGCCCACCATGAAATGATGCTGGTCTGCAAAGCCTGCCAGCCGCAGTCCGGACGCCACGGCACATTCCGCCAGTGATGTGAAATCGACATGTGCGGTGATGTCTGCGCCGCCGGTGTTTTGCAGCGGGTCGAAACTCCGCTTGTGTTGCGAGTAACAGGCCAGCGTGCCCGATGCCCGGTCGCTGCTGTAATAGACATCGCGCGGCCAGCCGTAGTCGGCAATGAGCGCATAACCCTTGTCCATGCGCGGGGCCAGGGATTCGATCCAGTCCAGCGCGTCGAGATTGATTTCCGTGGTGTAATTGTCGATGCCGGGAAGGGAGAGTTTTTGCACATGTGACGAAAGCCTGGCGGTCGACAACGGTCTTTCGACAAAAAGGAAAGCATTGCCATTCCAATCAACATGGCGCTCTTTCCATTCCCCCTCGTGGAATTTCACGAGATGCACGGGCATGGCATCCACCAGTTCGTTTGAAAAATGCACGCCTTGGAATGGTTCAATATCTGCAAGAGTGGAATGCCATTCCGGCCGCGAAAACGCGGCGAGCGCCTTTTGCTGCCGTGCGCGAAGAACAGGGAAAGGCTCCACGATGGCGTAGTGGATGGCTTCAAAAAACTCACGCGAATCCAATCGCGCCGCATTCAACACATCCCGGGCAAAATCCCCGCTGTTCGCTCCCTGCTCTACGATTGTGAATCGCGCGGGCCGTCCCATGCGTTCCCACATTTCCCGGAATTGCGCAGCAAGCAGTTTCCCGAAAAGCGGCCCCACGCTGACGTTGGTAAAATAGTCCCCGTGCCGCCCGATAGCGGCTTTGCCCGCGGCATAGTATCCATGGGCGGGATGATAAAGCGCCTGCTCCATGAACCAGCGGAACGTCACCGGCCCACCGGCCAGGATATGGCCTGAAATAAACTCAATAAGCGCTGGATCGCCGTTGCTCACAGGCAGGTTCTACATTGCCCGGTGCATTCTGTGAAGACCGGCTGGAGGGCTTTCAGGCTTATCGCTCGACCCGGGCGCTGCCGCCGCCCATCAGTTTTTCCACTTCCTTGATGCTTGCCATCGAGGTGTCGCCGGGAGTGGTCATCGCCAGGGCGCCGTGTGCCGCGCCATAGTTGACTGCTTTCGCCGGGTCGCCCGTGGACATGAGGCCGTAGATGAGGCCCGATGCAAAACTGTCGCCGCCCCCCACGCGGTCCATGATCTCGAGATTCGGGCGGTGGATCGCCTCGTGGAATGCGCCTTCTGCCCAGCAGATCGCGCCCCAGTCGTTCACCGTGGCGGTTTTCACCGTGCGCAGGGTGGTGGCGGCAACCTTGAAATTTGGAAATTCCGCCACGGCCTTGCTGATCATTTTTTTGAAATTGTCGATTTCGAGCTTGGAAAGATTTTCATCGGCTCCCTCGACTTCAAATCCGAGGCAAGCGGTGAAATCCTCCTCGTTGCCGATCATCACATCCACGTTCTTGGCGATGTGGCGGTTTACCTCGCGCGCCTTGTCGTGGCCGCCGATCCCCTTCCAGAGCGAAGGCCGGTAATTCAGGTCATAGGAAACGATCGTGCCATGTTTCTTGGCGGCGGTTGTTGCTTCAATGACGAGTTCGGCGGTAGTCGCCGAGAGGGCCGCGAAAATGCCACCGGTATGCAGCCAGCGCACGCCGAGCTTTCCGAAAATATGGTCCCAGTCCACGTCGCCGGGTTTCAGTTGCGAGGCGGCGGTGTTGCCGCGGTCCGAAACGCCGAGCGCGCCCCGGATGCCGAATCCGCGTTCCGTGAAATTCAGCCCGTTGCGCACATTGCGCCCGATGCCGTCGTACGGAACCCACTTGATGAACGACGTATCCACGCCCCCCTGCAGGATGAAATCCTCAATGAGCCGCCCGATGTCGTTGTCTGCAAAAGCAGTCACGAGCGCCGTCCTCATACCGAAGCACCTGCGCAGGCCCCGCGCCACATTGTATTCGCCGCCACCCTCCCACGCCTGGAATGCGCGCGAGTTGCGGATACGGCCCTCGCCGGGGTCGAGGCGAAGCATTACCTCGCCAAGGGAGATTAGGTCGTAAGCACAGGATTCAGGGGACTTGATGGTCAGGGTTTTCATGGAGATTGGCCGCAGTATAACCGCGAAGCAGCGCAGCTTGGAAAGCGCGAAATTTACCGGTGATCGTCAAGGCGCGACGACATCGGCCGGCTTACGGACAGGCTGGGGGACAAGCACCCATTTCATCCCTGCGGCTTTGGCGGCATCGATCCCGATCTGTGTGTCTTCAAATACCAGGCATTTCTCCGGCGCGACATTCAGGCGTCGTGCCGCCTCCAGGAACGGGTCGGGGGCCGGCTTGCCATTCTTGTAATCCCCGGCCCCTACCACGGCGTCGAATTTATCCGCGATTCCCAGCGCGTTCAGCGTCTGCAATACCACCCGCGTAAATCCGCCGGACGCGACAGCCATCGGGTGCGATCCGTGAAACTGGTTCACGAGCGCGACCACCGGTTCTATCGGAAGAATATCGGGGATCATTTTTAAATAAAGCTCCTCCTTCTTATGCGCGGTCTCCACCGGCGGGAGCGACGTGCCCCAGCGCTCGTTGAGAATCTCGATGATCTTTTCCGTGGGAATACCCCCCATTTCGTAAAAAAGCGCTTCCGGAAAATCGGCAGCATGCTCTTTCAGCACGCCCATCCACGCCTTGTAGTGCAGCGGCATCGTATCGGCCAGCGTGCCGTCGCAGTCGAAAATATAGGCCTCGAAATTTCCCTCGGGTAAAAGTAGCTCCATCCCGCCACCCTCTCATATTCCGATACTTTTTTGCAATAAACCAATGGACAATGCGTCAAACACTGGTAGAATTCGCGTCCCTTTCCGTAAATACCGGCGGTAGCGCGTCAATCCGTTGAAACTGGGCAATAAACCAAGTGGGGTTAAAATCCCCGGCCGCCGACACTTTAAAGCTCCAGCATCCTGATAAACCCGGGGCGCTGGAGCTTTTACCTTCCCGCCAGCTTTTCGATTTCCTTCCGCTTTGGCGAAGAAGTCTGCGCACCCATTTTGGTGACCGACAACGCGGCTGCCGCATTCGCAAATCGAACTGCTTCGAGCAGTGGTTTTCCCTCCGCGAGCGCCACGGCCAGTGCGCCATTGAAATTGTCGCCTGCCGCAGTGGTGTCCACGGGCTTCACCTTGAATCCCGGCACGTGTTTTGAAATACCCGTCATGGCGACATACACGCCGCGCGCGCCCAGCGTCATGATCACAATGCGGACGCCCCTCGCAAGCAACGCACCCGCCGCCTTCGCCGCTGATTCCTCATCCGTCACTTTGATGCCGGTGAGCAGTTCGGCTTCGGTTTCATTGGGAGTGAGGATGGTCACGCGCTTGAGGAGCGAATCCGGCAATGGGCATGCGGGGGCGGGATTCAGGATCACGGGTACCTTGTTTGCAACCGCCAGCGCGGCGGCGGCCTCGACGGTGGGCAGTGGTGTTTCCAGTTGCATCACCACCACATCGGCCTTCGCGATCACTGCGGCGGCCTTCTTCACATCGGCGGCAGAGAGTTTTGCATTGGCACCGCTCGCGACCGCAATGCTGTTTTCACCGTCGCCCGCCACGAAGATGAGCGCGACTCCGGAGGGATTTGTCCTGTCTTTTACGATGTGACTCACGTTGATCCCTTCCTTGATGAAACCAGCCACAGTCTCTTCGCCGAAAGCATCCTGCCCCACTCGCGCAATGAATGTCACCTCGCCGCCCGCGCGTTGCGCGGCCACGGCCTGGTTTGCGCCCTTGCCGCCGGCGGCTGTGTTGAACTTTCCACCGAGTATTGTTTCGCCGGGTTTTGGAATACGGGCGACTTTCACAACCATGTCGGTATTGGAACTGCCGATGACTACGATGGATTTTTTGCTCATGGGGATGTTGTCAATCAATGGAGCGGCAAGCCTAGTTTGCCGCTCGTCACAATCAATAAAATCCTGATTCTTTGCGATGAATTCAAAAAAAGTTCTTGCTGCCAAAGTGTACTAATATATTAATACACATATGGCGCTGGCATTCTCCATTTCCCCTGCGAGCGATGTGCCGATCTTCCGGCAGATCGTCCAGCAGATCCACCGCGCCGTGGCGCTGGGGCAGGTGCGGGTGGGCGAGCAGCTTCCCGCCGTGCGGACGCTGGCGGAGATGCTGGTGATCAATCCCAACACGGTTGCGCGGTCCTACCAGGAACTGATCCGCGACGGCGTCTTGGAAAGTCGTTCGGGGCGGGGCGTGTTCGTGACAGAAAAGCGGCAGGTGTTTTCCGGCGAGGAACGCCTGCGCCGGTTGCAGCACGCTGCGGAGCGGCTTTGCCACGAGGCGATGCTGCTCGACTCCGGTCTGCCGGAAATCCGGGAGATACTTGAGAAGAAGTGGAAGGAAATTCAACGCGAAACCCGCGGCGTGGAAACCCAGGAGGAAAAGAAAAAGAAATGAACCCGGCACCAGTCATTGAAATCGACCATCTCACAAAGTATTATGGCAAACGCGAGATCATCCGCGATCTCAGCCTGAAAGTGCCGCCGGGCTCGATCTACGGATTCCTGGGCCGGAATGGAATGGGCAAGACTACCACGATCCGCATCCTGCTTGGTCTGGAAGATCCCACGCGGGGCAGCAGCACGGTATTCGGCGAGGACTCGCGGAAGTTAAGCCCGGAGACGCGCGCGCGCATCGGCTATCTGCCCGAAGGCCATCACGTTTACGGATGGATGACAGTCAGGGAATGCGGTCGTTTCCAAGCCAGCTTTTTTCCGAAATGGAACCAGGACATTTTTGAAACGGTGATCACGCATTTCCGGCTCACGGACAAGATGAAGACAGGGCATCTGTCGCGGGGGCAGCGGGCGGGTTTGTGTCTCGCACTTACGCTGGCACCGGAGCCGGAACTGCTGGTGCTGGACGATCCCGCGCTGGGCCTCGACCCCGTGGCCCGGCGGAGCCTGCTGCAATCGATGCTCTACGTCACGCGTCGACCGGACCGCACCATCCTTTTCTCCTCCCACCTGCTCTCGGATGTCGAGCGCGTGGCGGACCGGATCGTGGTGCTGGATGGCGGCGTACTGCGGGCGGACTGCACCGTGGAGACGTTCCGGGAGCGGTTGCGGCATTACGTGTTGAAGTTTCGCGACACCCCTCCGCCCACGCCCGAGATGCCGGGGCTGCTCGAAAGTTTCCGCACCGACAACGAGATCGCGCTCACGGTCGCAAACCCGGACGCGGAAACCGAGGCGAGCCTTGCCGGCCTCCACCCCGAATCCGTCAACCCCGTGGAAATGACACTTGAGGACGCTTTTGTGAGCTATGTGGGTGAGCGGGGGGAGAAAAGCTTCTTCATCAAGGAGCAGACGCGTAAATGAAATCGCTGATCTGGAAGGAATGGAGGGAGAACCTCAAGTGGGCATTGCTGGCCATGGTCGCACTCGGCGCGGCGGAGATGTACGCCCTGTACCACACGCAATACCCGGGGCAACTGGATATCTATCACACCAGCGGGATCACCATTTGCAAAAAGGAGTTCCTCATGGTCACCACCTTCGGCAGCGCGGCGGTGGGGCTGTTGCTTGGCCTGCTCCAGATCCTGCCTGAATTACGAAAGGACCAGTGGGCGGCGCTGCTGCACCGGCCTGTGTCGCGGGGCGTGATCTTTGCCGGCAAGGTACTGGCCGGCCTGCTGCTCTATGCCCTCGCCACGGTGCCTCCTTTCCTGCTGAGCGTGTGGCTTGCTGCGAGTCCCGGCCATTTCGCGACGCCTTTTGTGCCGGACATGGTGTTGCCGGGTGCGGCGGATATCGGCACTGGGTGCGTGTATTATTTTGCGGCCATCGCCATGGCTTTGCAGCGTGACAAATGGGCCGGCCTGAAGGCGTTCCCCGTGCTGGCGGCCCTGCATCTTTCCTATTTCGTGACGTCGAACGACCTGTTTTACGTTGTTGTCGAGGCCGCGATTCTCATGGCCCTGGCGCTGCTCGTTGCGGGATGGGCCACGATGCTGCACCAGGAGAAACTCCATGCGCGGCCATGGGCGGGCAAGGCCGCGTTCCTGGCTGTGGTGTTCTATGGGGCGTGCGGCATGGGGGATGTCGCAAAGTCCATTTTTGAAGCGGTGGGGCCCGCCGTGCACTCCCGCAATTCCGAGTACTATGTCTCCGACAAAGGCGTCCCGCTGCGCGTCACGACCGAAGACAATGTCACGGTCTCGGTCACGGATCTGGACGGGAAACCGTTTTCCGACAGCCAGTACCAGCCGGGCCAGGTGCGTTCGCATCTGCTGTACATGAACAGCTTCAGTTCCTATATCGGGGATTCGCACGGCTGGCATCCGTGGAGATTCCAACCCAGGTACAGGGATTCGCGGGATTTCATCTGGTCGCTGAACGCTTACGACCACCCACGGTTCGAGCAATGGTTTTTTCTTGTGAATGAGAGGAGCTTTGTCTGCTACCTGGTTGCTGAAAACAAAGCCGTTGCGAAACTGGACGCGCGCGGTTTTCAGCCCGCATTGGCGGAGCCCATGCCGCTCCCGCCTGAATGTGATTGGAGTGAAATCGGCGACCATCTCATTTTTCCGGGTGGGAAGAGCGCCAGTTTCGTGTCGCTTCCGCTGCGCACCAGCACGGAACCCCCGTTGCCCGAACCGGGGCCCATTTTCGGTGTGAGCACGGCCTATTGCCAAAAGGGCAACGAGAGCATGGCGGTCTTTGGGATGGCTCTTTCGCGCGGGATGGCTGTTTACGACAGGAAAGGCGCACTGCTG
>Ga0068860_100000369_pt1 | contig 59298 bp, 31 predicted proteins | sample KBSSwiS32_FD_66597 | JGI IMG/M metagenome (GOLD analysis project Ga0068860, IMG submission 66597) | Switchgrass rhizosphere microbial communities from Kellogg Biological Station, Michigan, USA - KBS Switchgrass S3-2 | ecosystem: Host-associated > Plants > Roots > Rhizosphere > Soil ... | reverse complement strand
TCGTACCCGATGATGTGCCCGGGCGGCCACCACGCCGAAAGGTACGGGTGCTCGGGTTCGGTGACCAGGATCCGGGTGAACCCCTGCTCGGTTGAAGGGCGGGTGGCGTCGTAGAACTCCAACTCGTTGAGTCGTTCGAGATCGAAGACGGCGCTGCCGAGCGAGCCGTTGACCTCGATGCGCAACCCGTTCTTGCGCCCCGTGGCGAAGCGGGTCGCCTCGTACGTCGCGACCGCTCCACCGGAGAGGCGGGCCAGGAACAGCGCCGCGTCGTCGACGGTCACCACCCCGGTGGCCGCCTCGGCATCGCCCCCGTCGGCCGTTGCGGCCAGTCCGCTCGACCCGGTGGGCAACGGGCGGTGCTTGACGAAGGTCTCGGTCAGCCCGCTGACTTTCGTGATGCGCTGCCCGGTGACGTACTGGGTGAGGTCGATGATGTGCGCGCCGATGTCGCCCAGCGCCCCCGAGCCGGCCCTGGCCCTGTCGAGCCGCCAGGACAACGGTGCCTCGGGATCGACGATCCAGTCCTGGAGGTACTGCGCCCGCACATGGCGCACCTCGCCGATGCGTCCCTGCTCGACCAGCCGGCGAGCCAGGGCGATCGCGGGCACCCGCCGGTAGGTGAACCCGACCATCGCCCGGACGCCGTCGGAGGCCGCCCGCTCGGCGGCGGCCGTCATCTCCTCGGCCTCGGCCACGCTGTTGGCCAGCGGCTTCTCGCACAGCACGTGCTTGCCCGCCGCGAGCGCGGCGATCGCGATCTCGGCGTGGGTGTCGCCGGGGGTGCAGATGTCGACGAGGTCGATGTCGGCCCGCTCGAGGACCCGGTGCCAGTCGGTCTCGGACTCGGCCCAGCCGAGACGGCGGGCCGCCTGCGCCGTACGCGCGGCGTCGCGCCCGCACACGACCTGCATCACCGGGTCCAGCGGCAGGTCGAAGAACCTCGGCGCCGTGCGCCAGGCGTGGGAGTGGGCGTTGCCCATGAAGGCGTGGCCCACCATGCCCACCCCGAGACGGGGACGGGGGTCGGTCATGAGGAAAGCTCCGTTCCAACGGCGATGGAGGTGTGGAGACCGGTGGGCCGGGGAGAGGAACCCGGCCCACCGGAGGTTCGTTCAGCGACCGGTCAGGACTGGAAGGCGGTGTCGATGAACTGGTCGACGTTGTCCTTGGTCACGACCGGGGCGTAGAGCTGGACCACGCGGGGCACCTCGACCTCGACGAGGTCGCCGAGCGCCTTCTCCTGGACCAGGAGCCGGGCCAGCTTGATCGCGTCCGCGGCCTGCGTGGAGGGGTAGATGACGGTCGCCTTGAGCACGCCGTCGTCGGCCTTGATCGCCTGCATCGCGTTGGCCGAGCCCGCGCCACCGACCATGAAGAACTCGTCCCTGCCGGCGTTCTTGATGGCGGCGAGGACACCGACGCCCTGGTCGTCGTCGTGGTTCCAGATGGCATCGATCTTCGGTGCGGCCTGGAGCAGGTTCGCCGCGGCCTCCTCGCCACCCTCCACGGTGAAGTCGGCGGCGACCCGGTTGTCGACGTTCTGACCGCACTTGGCGAGCGCGTCCTTGAAGCCTCGGCTGCGGTCCTGGGTCAGCGGGAGCGAGTCGATGCCGGCGATCTCGGCGACCACGGCGTCCGCCTTGTCGCCCAGCTTGGAGCAGATGTACTCGCCCGCCGAGACACCCATGCCGTAGTTGTCACCCAGGACGGTGACCCGGGCCGCGTTCGGGTCGTCGAACTCGCGGTCGACGTTGATGACCGGGATGCCCGCGTTCATCGCCTTGAGCGCGACGGGGGTCATGGCGGCGCCGTCGAAGGGCAGCAGCACGATCGCGTCGACCTTGTCGTTGATGAACGTCTCGACCTGGCTGATCTGGAGGTTGACGTCGTTGGTGCCCTCCGCGACGCGCAGCTCGACGTCGTCGTACTGGCCGGCCACCTTCTTGGCCGACGCCGTGATCGAGCCCATCCAGCCATGGTCGGCCGCGGGGGCCGAGAAGCCGATGACGACCTTGTCGCCCGAGTCGTCGTTGGATCCCGCGGCGGCCTGCGACGTGCCCCCGCCGAGCTTCTCGTCGCCACCGCCGGAGTCGTTGCTCGTGCAGGCCGCGAGGGCGAAGACTGCGAGTCCGGCGACCAGGCCGGTCCCGAGCTTCTTCGTGATGGGCTGGGACTTCATGGTGCTGCTCCTTGGTGCAGAGGGATGGTGCCGGATGGAGACGTACGCCGCTGGCGTCAGGTCGTGTTGTTACGTGACGCCAACCGCTGCTGGAGCAGGACGGCGGCGACGATGATGGCTCCCTTGAGGAGCGACTGCTCCGAGAAGGAGCGGTTGTTGAGGGTGAAGACGTTGGTGAGCGTCGTGAAGATGAGCACCCCGAGGACGGTGCCGACGATCGTGCCCCGGCCACCGGAGAGCAGGGTGCCGCCGATGACGACGGCGGCGATGGCGTCGAGCTCGTAGCCACTGCCGTGGGTCGAGCTGCCGGTCGTGGTCCGGGCCACGAGCAGCAGCGCGGCGATCCCGCAGCACACCCCGACCAGGACGTAGAGCAGCACGGTGTGCCACTTGACGTTGATACCGGCCAGCCGGGCCGCCTCGGGGTTGCCACCGACGGCGATGGTGCGACGGCCGAAGGTGGTGCGGTTGAGCAGCACCCAGCCGACGAGCGCGACGAGCGCGAAGACGTAGACCGAGACCTCGATGCCGAGGATCTCCCTGTCGAAGAAGTCGGCGAACCCCGGGACCTGGACTATCTGGGTCTTCTTGTCCGAGATGATCTCGGCGAGACCCCGGGCGCTGGCGAGCATCGCCAGCGTCATGATGAACGGGACGATCCCGCCGTAGGCGATGAACAGCCCGTTGACGAGGCCGCACCCCGCACCGACGGCCAGCGCGACGAAGACCATGACGATCCAGTGGCTGTCCTCGGCCGTCTGCTGAGTGGCCAGCGTCGTGCACCAGACCGAGGAGAGCGCGAGGATCGCGCCGACCGACAGGTCGATGCCGCCCCCGGTGATCACGAAGGTCATCCCGATGCTGACCACGCCCGTCGTCGCGGCCAGCCGCAGGATGGTCAGCGCGTTGTCGGTCGAGGTGAACCGGTCGCCGGCGGTGGCCGCGCCGACGATGCACAGGAGCAACAGGCCCACCACGAGCCCGGTGTTGCGACCTGCGTTGCTCCGCAGCACCGCGAGCACCGGGTTGGACTCGCGCGCCGTCTCCCGGGCCGCCGCCTCGACGCGCGCTGTGTCGCCGCGGTTCGGGGCGTCGCCCGGGGTGCTGGTGGCGTCCCCGGTGATGTGCTCGGTCATGCGACTCGTCCTTCCATCACGAGGTCCAGGACCCTGGACTCGTCGAGCTCGGTCGCGGCCCCCTCGTGGACCACCTCTCCCTCGCGGATGACGAGGACCCGGTCGGCCAGACCGAGGACCTCCTCGACCTCGCTGGAGACCACGACCACCGCCACGCCGGTGTCGGCGAGGGTGCGGATCAGCTGGTAGATCTCCGAGCGGGCGCCGACGTCGACGCCCCGGGTGGGTTCGTCGAGCAGCAGCACCCGGCACTCCCGCAGCAGCCAGCGAGCCAGAACCACCTTCTGCTGGTTGCCTCCGGACAGGGTGCGCACCGCACGGGTCACGCCGTCGGGTCGTACGTCGAGCGACGCCGTCAGCTCGGCCGCGCGCCGCTTCTCCGCGGACCGGTTGAGGAAGCCGGCCCGCGAGAACGCTGCGAGCGAGGAGACGGTGATGTTGCGGTAGACGGCCTCGTCGAGCAGCAGCCCCTGGCTCTTGCGCTCCTCGGGTGCCAGCCCCACGCCCGCCCGCACCGCGGCGGTGACCGAGCCGCGGCGCAGCCGCTTCCCGTCGACGCTCACGGTGCCGGTGCTCGCCCGGCGGGCGCCGTACAGCGTCTCGAGGATCTCAGACCGGCCGGCCCCGACCAGCCCGGCGAGCCCGACGATCTCGCCGGCCCGGACCGTGACGTCGACTCCGCTGAACACCCCGGCGAGGGACAGGTCCTGCACCTCGAGCACGGCGGGCCCGTCGGCGGTCTGGGTCGGACGGGGCGGGAAGACGTACTCGATGGAGCGACCCGTCATCAGCTTGATCAGCTCGGGGGTCGAGGTCTCGGTGACCGCGAGGCCCGTTGCGACCGTGCGGCCGTCCTTGAGGACGCTGATCCGGTCACCGATCTGACGGATCTCCTCGAGCCGGTGGGAGATGTAGACGACCGCAACCCCTTCGGCCGTGAGGCCGCGGATCACCCGGAAGAGGTTCGCGACGCCCTCCTGGTCGAGAACGGCGGAGGGCTCGTCGAGGATGAGCAGCCGGGTGTCGCGCGACAGGGCCCGGGCCATGCTGACGATCTGCTGGCCGGCGGGCGACAGCGACCCGACCGCCCGGGTTGGCGAGATCTCCGCGTGGCCGAGCCGGGTCAGCAGCTCACGAGACCGGCGATTGGTGCGTAGCCGCTGGGAGAAACCGGCGGTCGCGAGCTCGTGGCCGAGGAAGATGTTCTCGGCGACGGTGAGCTCGGGCACCAGGTCGAGCTCTTGGTAGATCGTCGCGATCCCGGAGCGCAGTGCCGCCTGGGGCGAGCCGAGGGTGACCTCCTGACCGTCCCAGACGATGGTGCCCTCGTCGGGCTGGTGCACCGCCGCGAGCACCTTGATGAGGGTGGACTTGCCGGCGCCGTTCTGGCCCAGGAGGCAGTGCACCTCCCCCGCGCGCACATCGAGGTCGACGCCGCCGAGCGCCCGGACGCCGGGGAAGTCCTTGACGATGCCGGTCATCTGGAGCAGCGGGGCGACCGACGGCGCGGTGGCTCCGGGGGTCTCGGTCATCGCGCCGCTCCTTCGGCGGGAGGACGCCGCTCGACGCGGGTGGGGTCGGCGAAGACCGTCTCGAGCGCGAGCCCGGCGCCGCCGCGCACCGCGGCGGTGAACCCCAGCGTGGACAGCTCGACCCGGGTCCCGCCGACGTCCGGCGCCAGCACGCCGGCGCGCAAGCGGGTCTCGAGGGCGGGGCGCATGTGCTGCCCCACTGCGGCGAAGTAGCCGCTGAGCACGATCGCGGCGGGGTTGAGCGCGTTGGCGAGCATCGCGGCGCCGACCCCCAGCCAGGCGCCGACCTGGGCGAGGGCGTCGAGCGTGCGCGTGTCGCCCAGTGAGGCGCGCCGGTTGAGCTCGGCCAGCCGGTCGTCGATGGCCATGGCCGGGTCGCGCACCGGGTCGTCGGGGTCGGCGGCGAGGGTCAGGAGGGCCCTCAACCCGACCACGGTCTCCCAGCACCCGACCCGGCCACAGCCACAGCGCCGGCCCTGCGGCTCGACGATCATGTGGCCGAACTCGCCGGCGTACCCCTGGCGGCCGCGCAGCGGGCGCCCCTCGATGACGATCCCGCCGCCCACGCCGACCTCGCCGAATAGCACGAGCACGTCCTGGCGGGCGGGATCCCCGGGGGTCGCCTCGGCGAGGGCGGCCAGGTTGCCCTCGTTCTCCACGGTGATCTCAAAGCTGTCGCCCAGCTGCTCGCGGAGCAGCTCGCCGACGGGGACGTCGCGCCAGCCCAGGTTGGGTCCGTGGGTCAGCACGTCGCGCTCGCGGTCGACGAGGCCGGCCACACCGACCGTCAGGCCCATCGGCACGATGCCGCGCTGCTCGAGGTCGGTCACGGTGCTGTGCACCAGCTCGACCAGCCGGCCGAGCACCTCCTCGGCGGAGAGCGCGCGGGCATCGAGGGCCAGCTTGTGCTCGCTGACGACCTCACCGGACAGGTCGAGCGCCAAGGTCGACACGTGGTTGACGTTGACCTCCGCCCCGAGCCCGGCGACGGCACGTCCGTCGAGCTCCACGCTGGTGCCGGGGCGGCCGACGGAGCCGCGCTCGAGGTCACCGGCGCGGACCAAGCCCCGTTCGGCCAGCTCGGTCACCAGCCCGGAGACCGCGGTGCGGGTCAGCCCGAGCTCGGCAGCCAGGGTCGCCCGGGAGCGGGGGCCGTGGTCGCGCAGCCGGCGCAGCACCAGGGCGAGATTGGCCCGCCGCAGGCTGAGGTGGTCGGCGCTGAGGCCGCCGTTGGCGTCCACGGATCGCATCGCACCCCCTCTGACAATCTGTGAGCGGCGTCACATATTTGTCCGCGCGCTGCACAAACTAGGCCAGACGTCCGATGTCTGGCAACCCTCGGGAGGCGTCCACGACGGTCGGCTGGCAAACTTTCGCCATGTCTGGACAAAGTTGCGCCCGACCTGAGCCGCCAACATATGACGACTGACGAGGGGTACGGCTCAGGCCGCTTGCCCGGGGTCGGAGGAGTAGACCGCCGCGCTGATCAGGCGCGCAGCGCCGACCACGCCGCCCTCCGCGCCCAGCTCGCTGAGCACGATCGGGAGGTTGCCCGTCGCCAGCGGGAGCGAGCGTCGGTACGTCACGCCCCGGATCTCCGCGAGCAGCGCGTGGCCGAGGCCGGTCACCCCGCCGCCGATGACGATCAGCCCCGGGTTGAAGAACGACACCAGGCTGGCCAGGACCTGGCCGACCCGGCGCCCGGAGTCGCGGATCAGCTGTACGGCGACGGGGTCGCCCGCGCCGAGCGCGCGGCCGACATCTGCCGCGCTGAGCTCGCCCTGCTCGGCAAGGATCGCCGCGAGCCGCTCCGAGCGGCCGGCCAGCGCGGCCGCGGTCGCGTCCCGTGCCAGCGCAGCACCACCCGCGAACGCCTCGAGGCAGCCGGTGTTGCCGCAGGCGCAGGTGGGGCCGAACTCCTCGACGCGGATGTGGCCGATGTCGCCGGCGCAACCATCGACTCCTCGATAGATGCTGCCGTCGATGACGATCCCGCAGCCGATCCGGGTGCCGATCTTGACGTAGAGGAAGTCCCTGGCGCTGCGGGCGACCCCGGCGTGCTGCTCACCGACGGCGAGCACGTTGACGTCGTTGTCGAGCACGACCGGGCAGCCCAGCTCGCGGGAGACGGCATCGCGCACCGGGTAGCCGTCCCAGCCGGGCATGATCGGCGGCGAGACGGGCAGCCCGCGGTGGAAGTCGACCGGGCCCGGCACGCCGACTCCGGCTCCGCTGAGCCGTGCGACCCCGACCTGGGCCATCACCTCGCGGAGCGTCTGGAGCGCCTGGGCCAGCACGACCTCGGGACCCTGCTTGATGTCGCACTCGCGGCGTTGCACGCCAAGCGTCGTCAGCCGCCCGTCGGTGACGCCGACCGAGAGACCGGTCGCGCCGATCGCGATGCCCGCGAACCGGATGTCCGGCGATAGGTCCACGATCGTCGAGCGCCGGCCGCCGCGCGACGCCGCCGGCCCCGCCTCGACGGCCAGACCGAGCTCACCGAGCCGCGCCACCTCGGCGCCCACCGTCGTCCGGGAGACCTGGAGCGCAGTGGCCAGCTGGGCCTTGGAGAGCGGCCCCTCGTCCCTCAGCTCCGCGAGGAGCCGGGCCTGGAGCGGGCTCTCGGCCCGCCCCGCCAACGAGTGACGCACGCGCGCATCCTGCCACGGCTGTCGGAGACGGGATGCCCGCCGTACGCCGTCCGCGACATCACGACCAGCCGGCGCCTGCTGGCGGGGTGACCGGGTCCTTCCGATAGCCGACGACCGATTTCTGGCCTCGCTTGTGCCGCGCCGTATAGATCGCCTTGACGATGTGGGGGAATGGTCATTTCGGGGGGTATGGGCTAGAACCCTAGGGGTCCATTTGGACCATCACACCGCGCCCGAACGCCTATAGTTTGGGGTTCTGTTCGCAGCACTTTTGAGCACGGGCTCTGACGCCCAGCTGACACCCGACAGGCGCGGCACCACAGGGATCGTCGGGCGGGTCGCTACTGGGCGTGGATGAAGAGTGCACTGGGGGGAACCAATGCGTGGTCAGGTCGATGGACGCTCGATATCGAGTCAGGAACTCAAGGCGGTACCGGCACGGCACGCGCTCAGCTACCTGCCTCGAGCGGCGCTGATCCTGGACGGTGCCGGCATGCTGGCGGTCGCGATCACCGCCATCGCGCTGCGCGCGTCCCTCGGCTGGTTCGACGGAAGCCCCCAGTTCCGGGGCAACATCTGGACCGTCGGCTCACTGATGCTGTTCGCGTGGATCGCGGTCATCGCTGCGCTGGGGGGCTACCGGGAGCGGCTGTTCGGCTCGGGCGTCGAGGAATACAAGATCGTCGTCAACGCCAGCCTGCTCACCGCGGGCCTCACCGGCGTGGCCAGCTACCTGACCAAGTACGAGCTGTCGCGCAGCTTCTTCGTCCTCGTCTTCAGTCTGGGGTCCGTGGCGCTGGTCACCCACCGGGCCCTCCTGCGCCGAGCGATCCACCGGGCGCGCAAGGCAGGGGTGCTCACCCACGACATCGTGATCGCCGGCTCGCTGGCGCAGATCGACGAGATCACGCGGGTGCTGAGGCGGGAGACGTGGCTCGGCTACCGGGTCCTCGGCGCTGTCGTACCGCCCGCCTGCGCGGCCGAGGAGACGCCCACCGGCACCCCGGTGCTCGGCACCACCGACCAGGTTCTGGAGATCCTCAAGGCCACGAACGCCGACGTGATCTTCGTGGCCGGCGGCGCGCTGGACGGGGCCGATGAGATGCGCGAGCTGGTCTGGCAGCTCGAGGCGCTCGACGTCCAGGTGGTGGTGGCGCCCAGCGTCACCGATGTCTCCCGCGAGCGGGTGCACGTGCGCCCGGTCGGCGGGCTCCCGCTGGTCCACATCGACCCGCCCCGCCACATGCGGGCCGCCCGCCGGGCCAAGCGGCTCTTCGACGTCGTCGTGACCACGGGCCTGCTGCTGGCCGTGGCGCCGATGTTCGTCTTCATCGCCCTGTCGATCAAGCTCCACGACGGCGGGCCGATCTTCTTCCGGCAGACGCGGACCGGCCGAGACGGGGCGGAGTTCAAGTGCCTGAAGTTCCGCACCATGGTCATCGACGCCGAGGCTCGCCTCGCCGACCTCCATGCGGAGCAGGGGTTCCGAGGCGGGTTGTTCAAGATGAAGGACGACCCACGAGTCACGAGGCCCGGGTCGTGGTTGCGGCGCTTCTCCCTCGACGAGCTCCCGCAGCTGACCAACGTCCTCCGGGGCGACATGAGCCTCGTGGGTCCGCGGCCGCCGCTGCCCACGGAGGTGGCCGAGTACGACCCGGTCACCCGGCGCCGGCTGCGGGTGCGCCCTGGGATGACCGGACTGTGGCAGGTGTCGGGGCGCTCCGACCTCTCGTGGTCCGAAGCGGTCCGTCTCGACCTCTACTACGTCGACAACTGGTCGATGCTCCAGGACCTCTCGATCCTGGCGAAGACGTTCGGTGCCGTCGTGAGGTCGCGCGGCGCGTACTAGGGCGTGTCCTAGGACACATCCGCTGCCATGACCAGCTGGGCCCTCGCTAGTGCAGGAAGGCGTCCTGGCGGGGCCGGTCAGCGATCGGCAGCTCGTGGGAGCTGCTGCGGCTGAGCACCTTGCCGACCACGAGCGCAGCTGGGATCGATCCCAGGGCCCAGGTGATCAGGACCAGCAGCAGCACGGTCATGAATCCAGTGTGCCCGAGGCGTGAGCATTGTTACCTCAATTTGGAATTTCTCATGCTAAGTGTTTTTTCCGGAGTTGTTACCAACTGGCCTGGACGGCCCTGGCGAGGGCTGCGGAAGACTCCGCCCGTCCGGCGCGCGAAGCCTCCCGCCGGAGCGCATGATGCCGCTCTCGACCCCGGCGTGACCTGATCGGAGGCGCGCGGCCGTCCCAGCCGCCGTCCCATGGGGCCAGAACCGCCACGACGGCTGACAGCGGACACTGGTCTGGACCAGAGGAGAGTTCGGGTGACTCTCGGGTTTCGGCCTCGTTTTTCGGGGGTAGTCATCCGTCCGGTAGCGTGCGGACCGCTCACCTCCTAGCAGGTGACAGCTCGGGTCTTGCAGGGCTGACGCGGTGGGTTGCATGCGGCGATCTCGGCGTCGCGCGTCACACCAGGGTCAGCAGAGTGCATGGGGGCACTCAGGAGGCGGCGTCCGCTGTGCCCGCACCCCAATCCCCAACCCCATCGGAGTTCAACGTGCCTCATTGCGCCCGCTCCCACAGCGTCTCTGCTCGTCTCGTGACCCTCGTCCTCGCCGTCGTCGCTCTGGCGGCGCCGTTCCTGTCCAGCACCTCGTCGTCGGCAAGCACCGCGAACGGGGTCGCGCCCGCTCTGCCGCGGCAGGCTCAGGTCAACCTGACGTACACGCCCGAGATGGTCGCGACGTCCCACCAGTACACGCAGGCCCAGGCGGTCGCCCTGGCCAAGCAGTTCGACGTCATCGTCGCGATGCCGGTGTCCTTCTCCAAGTACGTCCAGCAGATGAAGGCCGCCAACCCGAACCTCGTCCTGCTGGCCTACAGCAACGCGACGTTCGCGACATCCGCGAACTCCTCGGGCCTCCCGGAGTCGTCGTTCGCCCACACGACCAGCGGCGCGCGCATCAAGTCCAACAACTTCCACCAGACCCTGATGGAGCCCACGGACGCCCAATGGCGCCAGCGCAGCATCAGCCTGTGCAAGCAGGCGCTTGCGTCGAGCGGCTACGACGGCTGCATGGAGGACATGCTGACCATGGCGGTCTTCACCCCGGGCTACGTCACGGGACTTCCGGCCAAGCCGGGCACCGGACAGCAGTACTCCGCGACCCAGTGGCGCAGCGCCCTGATCAACCTGGTGAGCTCCTTCCGCGGAGCCGTGGGAGGCAACGTCCTGATCGGCAACGCCGTGGGCAACGCCTGGAGCTACTGGCACAACCCGGTCAACACCCAGCCCATCGTCTCCGCCCTGCCCGGCGCCCAGATGGAGCTGTTCACCCGCGCCGCGGCCGACCCAGTCACCAAGTGGCCGACCGCGTCTGAGTGGTTGGACTACGTCAACACCATCAAGAGCATGGAGTCGCAGGGCATCAGCGGCCTGTTCGGCACCAAGCTCTGGGTCAGCGCCACCGCGGCCCAGGTCAAGCAGTGGGAGGCCTACTCGATGGCCAGCTTCCTGATGCAGGCCAACGGCTACTCCTACTGGGCCTTCACCACAAGCAACTCCCAGGCCGGCGCGACCGGCGCGAAGAACCCGTACTCGATGCCCGCCAACATCGGCCGACCGACCGGTGCGATGACGGCGGCCAGGAATGGCACCTACTCGCGGCCCTTCGCCAACGGGATCACCGTGGTCAACCCGGGCTCGAGCACCGTGACCGTTCCGCTACCCAAACGCGCCAAGGACCTCGACGGCGTCTGGCGCACCTCGGTCACGCTGGCGGCGCACTCGGGGAGCGTCCTCGTCTACAGCTGAGGAAGGCTCGGCGTCTGCAACAGACGCCGTCAAGGTCGACCGACGGCGTCCGTTGCGGGCGCCGTCAAGGTCGACCGACAGCGTCCGCTCAAGGCTCGAGACGGGTTAAGTCGATGGCGCTAGACCAACGGTGACCGATCGGTCGTTTTCCGGCTGTTTCGCCACGAGAGCGGTCCGCTCCTCCCTACCGTCGTTACCGGCCTCCCCACCGTCTTTACCGCAAAGCACCACAAGGCAACAGGTCTTCGCCTCCCCCAGCGAAGACATTCCCCCGCTGTTCGTCCCCCAATGGAGCACCACCTGATGAAGTCCCCTGCCCTCGTGGCGGTTGCCGCTGTCTTAGCCGCCGCCCTCTCCCCCACAACCCTGCTCGGAACGTCCGCCAACGCTGTCACCCCCGACCGCAACGGCCTCGTCAGCGGCACCACCGAGGTCGCCAACGAGTACACGCTGGAGCAGGTCGCCCCCAGCCACAACTACACCCAAGCGCAGGCGGTCGCCTTCGCCCAGCGCTTCAACGCCATCGTGGCGATGCCGGTCTCGTTCCAGAAGTACGTCTCGGCCATGAAGGCGGCCAACCCGAACCTGACGCTGCTGGCCTACTCCAACGCGATGTTCGGTGACCCGTTGAGCACGGCCGCCGGTCTTCCCGAGTCGGCGTTCGCCCACGACGCCAGCGGCAACCGGATCAAGTCCAACAACTTCGGCCTCACTCTGATGGAGCCCGCGAGCCCCGCGTGGCGCACCCGCTCGGTCCAGAACTGCCAGACCCGGATCACCCAGGGCGGCTACGACGGGTGCTTCGAGGACATGCTGACCATGGCCGTCTTCGCCCCGCAGTACGTGACCGCGCTGCCTATCGACCCGAGCACCGGAACGACGTACACCGCCACCGCTTGGCGCTCTCAGCTGATCCAGGTCGGCAACCAGTTCGTCAGCCAGCTGCCCGGAAGCACCATCGTCGGAAACGTGATCGGCAACGGATACAGCTACTGGCGCAACGCCGCAGCCACGTCGCGCCCGATCGCAGCAGCGCTGCCGGCCTCACAGATGGAGGAGTTCCTCCGCGCCCACCAGGACCCGGCGACCAAGTTCCCCACGCTCTCGGAGTGGCTCGACAACGTCAACACCATCGTGGACATGGAGTCGATGGGCCGGGCCGGGCTGTTCTCGACCAAGTTGTGGACCAACCCCACCGCGGCGCAGACCAAGCAGTGGGAGGCCTACTCCATGGCCAGCTTCCTGATGGCGGCCAACGGCCACTCCTCCTTCGCCTTCAGCCCTGCGCAGAGCCAGGCGGGCGTGTCGGGTCAGCTCAACCCCTACCCCATCGCGAAGGGTCTGGGCACACCCACCGGCGCGATGGCGACCTCCAACGGTCTCTACAAGCGCCAGTTCGCCAACGGCTTGGCCCTGGTGAACCCGGACAAGCTCCCCTTGACGGTCACCTTGACCGGCGCGGCCACGGACCTGGACGGCAACACGGTCACCCAGTTCACGCTCCCGCCGTTCAGCGGCCAGGTGCTGCGCCCGGTGAGCGGCGTCACGAACCTGGACGCCAGTGCCGCCGTGATCACGCAGGGCCAGGACACGACACCGCCTCAAGGCACGATCGGCCAGGTCGCCCAGGGCGTCGGTTCTGGTCCCGTCACCATCACCGGCACCGCGACCGACAACGTCAACGTGGCGTCCATCTCCATCGCGATCTACAGCTACGCCAAGAACGCCTGGTACCGCGGCGGCAGCACCTTCGGGCCGTACCAGAAGCTGGCGGTCTCCGGCGCGACGCTGCCCAGCAAGAGCGCGAACTGGTCGTTCTCCGCCCAGCTCCCGCCAGGGAACTACGGGGTCGGCCTCAAGGTGACGGACACCACCACGAACGTCCAGTCGCCACCACCGTGGGTCAAGTTCACCGTCAGCTGAACGGCTGACCCGGGATCCGGAACCGTCCGGGCCCCAGAGCAGTCCGACATCGCCGCTCCCCTCGGGCCACCACAGGCCCGGGGGGAGCGGCGTTCATTTCCGGAGGTGGCCTCGCAGGGCGATCACGACGGCCATGAGGAGCCCCGCCAGCCCCGCCAGATCTGCCGCCGTGAGGCCGTGGTGGGCGCTGACCTCCACGAGCACGCGACCCTCCATCGGGCCGTTGACCAGGAGCCAGACCAGGGAGGCGACGGCGAGCAGCGCCGCACCGGCGCGCCCCCAGGCCCCAGCGAGGGTGGCGGACACCACGAGCACCACCAGCACCAGTCCCGGTCCCATCAGCCGGGCACTCGCTCGCCGCGCCGGCTCCCGCTCTGCCACGGGCGGGTCCGCGCCGAGATCACCGAACAGGGCACGGATCCGGACCTGGCGACGGGGGCGGGCACGATCGTCAGGCTACGTGCCGGTCAATGGCTGCGAGGGGCGAGGTCCGCCCTCGCAGACGGGTGGCCCCGCAACCGGTATTGACCACCCACCTGGGTCATCCCATTGCACGCTCGGACCACGTACGCTGACGAGGCTGTGCGCGGCGCGGGCGACGATTCGGGCGGGTGCACCAGTCCAAGTGCCGAGAAGGCATCGCACATCTAAGAGCGTGGGGGCAGGCTCAACATGGATCGTTCTCTTCGTCACCTTCTGGTCGGCGCGGCACTGGTAGTGCCCACGCTGGCCCTGGTCGGCCCGATCGGTCCGGCTCACGCTGACTCGCTGGGCCGCCCCGACACCGTGCTCGTCTCCACGGCGCCTGACGGGTCGCCGGCCAACGACCACTCCGACCGTCCGCAGATCAGCGGCGACGGCCGCTACGTCACCTTCGACTCCTACGCGACCAACCTGGTCCCAGGGACGTCCGGCCTCCAGCGTCGGGTCTACCGCAAGGACATGGTCACCGGGACCACGATCCCGATCAGCGTGTCGAACAGCGGAGCCATCGCCACCGGATGGAGCAGCTTCAGCTACCCCAGTGACGACGGCAACCTGATCGCCTTCGTCAGCGACTCCCAGGGTCTGGCCCCGGTCAAGAACTTCGGCCGCTCGGTCTTCGTGCGGGACGTGGCCGCGGGCACCACCGAGCTCATCAGCGTCAACAGCAGCGGCAAGGCCGCCACCGGTGGTGCCTCCAGCCGTCCCATGATCACCGGTGACGGCCGCTTCGTTGCGTTCAGCTCCAAGGCGACCAACCTGTCGCCGCTCGGCGGGAACGGTGCCGAGCAGGTCTACCTCCGCGACCGTCTCCTACACACGACCACGCTTGTCAGCGAGACCTCGACCGGGGGGCTGGGGAACAGCACCAGCTACCGCGGCACCGCTAGCCAGGACGGACGCTACGTGGCGTTCTCCTCGTTCGCCTCCAACATGGTCGCGGGTCCGTCGCAGAACGGCGAAGGCATCTTCATCCGCGACATGGTCACCGGGACCACCACCCGGGTGACGACCAGGCTGGACGGGAAGGCCGGCACCGGGGGACGGCCCTACATCACCCCAGACGGCAACAACGTCGCGTTCAACTCCTACGACATCTACACCGCAGGCGACACCGTCGGCAGCAGTGACACCTTCGTGTGGAACCGCCCCTCGGGGCAGTTCGATCGGCTTGGAGCGAGCTCCGCCCCGAACGCCGACCCGAACGGCGACAGTCTGCGCCTCTTCCTCAGCGACGACGCGCGCTACGCGATCTGGAACTCCTTCGCCAACAACCTGACGCCGAACGACGGCAACCCATCGGGCGACGTGTTCTTCATGGACCGCCAGACCAGCACCACCACGCTCCTCAGCCTGTCGTGGTTCGGCGGGGCGGCGGACGCGCAGTCCTTCCGACCGGTGTTCAGCAACGACGGGTCCAAGGTCGCCTTCCTCAGCCAGGCGCGCAACCTCGTGCAGGGGGACACCTCGACCCAGTACCAGGTCTACTACATGTCCTCTGCCAGCGTGACTGCCGCCGGCCTCGACACCACCAAGCCGACGCTGTCGGGCCTGAGCCCGACGGCCGGCTCCACCGTCCCGACCAGCTCGCCGGTCACCTTCACCGGGACCCTCACCGACGACCGGATCGTCGACAAGGTCTACGTGCAGATCAAGGACATCAACAGCGGCCAGTGGCTCCAGCCGGACGGATCGTGGGGCCCTCCCGCGACGCCGCTGAGGGCGACGATGGCCAACCCGTACACAAGTAGCTCCACCTGGAGCTACTCGGCGAACCTGTCGCCCGGCAAGTACGGCTACACGGTGACCGGGTACGACGTCAGCAAGAACTCGGTGAAGACCCTGCAGATGAACTTCACCGGCGGATAGCGCCGACACCTCGACGCGATGCCCGCTGGCTCGACCGGCCTTGGCACGCACCAACGGTGCCGTGGTCCCGCCAGCTGCGCTGAGCGCGGTTCGACGCTCCAGCGTCTTCCGGCTAATCTGTCCGCTTCGGGGAGACACGGACCGGAGCTACACCACGACGCTGAACGCCGGGGCTACCGCGTCGTGGCGCTTGCCGGGCGACGTCGCGAGGAACCGCCCCAGGCAATATCGAGGTTCTCGGTCAGCTAGGGAGGGGCGCTGCGGGTGAGGGTACGGGGAGGCAGGTCGCGCCAGCGCGCGGCCAAGAAGGCTTCCGTCACGCTGGTGGCCGCGATGGCGACGGTGCTGCTGGTCGCGTGCGCGGGTGGGGGCCACACGGAAGGTGTGGCCTCCCGAACGACGCCCACGGCGACCACCAACTGGCAGCCCAAGCCCTCGGTCCGGCTACCGGCCGGAATGCCGAGGTCCTGGCGGACCCACCCGGCGATGCTGCGCAACGGCACCCGGGACCCCAGGATCTGGCCCTACCCCAAGCGGTCGATCTGGAACATGCCCCTGGGGGCGGACGCCGACCTGGTGCCCGCAGGGCTGCGCAAGCCGGCCAGCGTGACTCTCGCCGTCGAGGAAGACATCGTGGTGGCCACACCCGATGCACCTCCTCGACCGATCTACTACTCGCCGGCCGGCTGGGATCCGAACCGCAGTCGCTGCGGGGAGCGCACGAGCCGGGTGCTGGTCGCGGCGGCCCCCGTCGCCCCCGGGTTCAAGACTGACCCGGGGTTCTTCGGGCGCACGCCCAACCATGCGGCGGCCATCCTCAGGCCCGACGGCACCCTGATCGAGACCCAGCCGTTCCACGCCTGCGCAGACGGCAGCCTGGTCTCCCTGGCCGCGCCTCCGGCGTGGCAGGGCGGCTCGATCCTCCGAGGCGACACCGGGCGGCACATCCACCGTGGTGCGCACGGGGCCTCGGGTCTCACCGCCTACGGTGGCACCATCCGGCTTGGCGAGTGGGTTCCCGGCGGGGTGATCCCCCACGCCGTCAAGATCGAGGTGTGGGGGGCGCGCTACCTGTCCCACATGAACGGCGGCTTCCGCTGGCCGGCCCACAACGCCGACCGCTACCAGCACGATGGCACCGGCGGTCTTCAGGCATACGGCGGCGCACAGGCCGCCATGCGGATGGGGTCGCTGCTCGCCCTCCCGCCCGACGCCAAGCTCGTGCGTCGGCTGCACAGCCCGGCCGCGAAGATCCTGGCCCGTACTCTGCAGAGGTACGGTGCGTACGTGGTCGGCAACACCGGGCGGGACACGGTCCAGTTCGCGACCGAATGGGGTCCGGCCGGTCGGGTGCTCGACCAGTTCCAGCAAGCGTGGGGATTCCCACTGTTCGGCAGTGTCCACCACACCTCGGGGGCGCAGCGCCAGTTCCTCTCGGACATGCAGCGCATCTACAAGAAGCTCATGGTGGTCGACGACAACTCGCCAAGCCACATCGGTGGCCGCGGCAAGCGTCTGGCCCCCAGCGCTCCGCCGATGGCCCCCCTGAACCCGTGAGGTACGTGCCTGCGAGCCAGGGCTCCGGCTGACCAAGATGGAGAGCGATGCGGGTCCTGCATGTCAACAAGTTCCTCTACCGACGAGGTGGAGCCGAGTCGTACATGCTCGACCTCGCACGGCTGCAGCGCGAAGCCGGTGACGACGTCGCCTTCTGGTCGATGCAGCACCCGCAGAACCAGCCCGACCCGAACGAGGACGTCTTCGCCCCCCGGATGGAGCTGAACCCTCCGGCCGAGACCTGGGCAGGGCGCGCCAAGGCGGCGGCAGGGGTGATCTACCGGCCGAGTGCCCGTGCCGGCATCGAGCAGATGCTGCACCGGTTCCGGCCCGACGTCGTGCATCTGCACAACATCTATCACCAGCTCTCGCCCTCGATCCTTCGTCCGGTCGCTCGCCGCGGGATCCCGATGGTGATGACGCTGCACGACTACAAGCTCGTCTGTCCGACCTACCAGTTCCTCGACCACGGTGAGATCTGCGAGGCCTGCCTCCCCCGCCGGTTCCACCAGGCCACCGTGCGCCGGTGCAACCAGGGCTCGCTCAGCGGAAGTCTGCTGGCCACCGTGGAGGTGAGTCTGCACCGCGCCCTCGGCGCCTACGACCCGATCGAGGTGTTGATCTGCCCCAGCGAGTTCATGCGCCGCAAGATGCTGGAGGGAGGCATCGACGCCGAGCGGCTGCTCCACGTGCCGCACTTCTGCGACGTGGGCTCCATCGCGGCGGCCACCGAGCCGGGCCGAGGCGTGGTGTACGGCGGACGGCTCTCACCTGAGAAGGGCGTCGACGTCCTGATCCGGGCGATGGTCTCGTTGCCGGGAGACGTCACGGTGGACATCGCGGGCGACGGACCCTCGCGAGAGGACCTGGTGCGCTTGGCCGCGGAGGTCGGCGTGTCGGACCGGGTGAGGTTCCTCGGACGGCTCGCAACGCCCGAGCTCCACCAACGGATGCGCGAGGCCGCGGCCGTCGTGGTCCCATCGCGGTGGTATGAGAACCAACCGATGATCATCCTCGAGGCGGCGGCCGCCGGGCGTCCGGTGATCGCCACGGAGCTCGGCGGACTACCCGAGCTGGTCAGGCCCGGCGAGACCGGTTGGCTGACGCCTCACGACGACCCGGCCGCCTTGAGCGCGGCGATCCTCGAGGCCACGAGCGATCCCGACCGCAGCCACCGGCTGGGTCAGAGCGCACGTGCGCTGACGCTGGCGCGCTTCGAACCGGCTCGGCACCTGAGCGAGCTGCGTGCGGCCTATGCGGCGGCCGCCGGCGCGCAGTCACGCTGAGCCCGCCCACGCTGAGCCCACGCTGGGCCCACCCTGGGCCCGCCTCGGGCCGAGGTCCTACGCGCGACGACGAGCGCGGTCCGCGGCTGCCTGGTACACCGATTCGGTGGCTTCGGTGACGGCGTCCCAGTCGTAGTTCTTCATGATGTCCTCGGCGATGGCCTTGGCCCCCAAGGCCTCACTTGCATGGTCCTGCACGCTCCGGGCGATGGCGTCCGCCAGTGAGCTCGTCGAACCCGGCTCGGCGAGACGCACTCCGGGCCGCTCCTGTCCCACGACCTCGAGGTGCGGTGGGATGGAGGAGACCACCAGCGGCAGACGGTGGCTGGCGGCCTCGAGCAGGGTGATCGGCAGTCCCTCGAGCAGTGAGGGCAGCACGAAGCCCAGTGCGTTCTGGTAGAGGCTCACGAGGTCGTCACCGTAGACGAAGCCGGCCATGACGATACGCGGGTCGCGCGCGGCGAGTCTCGTGACCTCGGCGACGTAGTCGTTGGTGTCGCTCGAGCCTCCGGCAATGACCAGACGTAGGTCCCCCGGCACCATGCCGAAGGCACGGACCAGGACGTCGCTGGCCTTCTCAGGCACCAGGCGTCCGACGTAGAGCAGGTATCTTCCCGGCTGGACACCGAAGGCTGCCTCGACCGACAGCGCGCCGGTGCCAACGACCGGTGTCACGCCGTTGGGGATGTAGTCGGTGCGTCGACCGTAGGTGTCGCGGTAGTGGCGCTGGAGGTCGCGACTGACCACGATCGTCCGGTGAGGCACCCGTGCACTCACCCAGGTCCCCGCACGCAGGAACAGCCGCTCGCCGCTGCCCCACTTGTCGCGTTCACCGTCGAGCCCATGCACGGTCTGCACGATGCCGGCGCGGGTGAACGCTCGGGCCAGCGGCGAAACGAGTGCCGGACCGACCGCATGGAAGTGCACCACGTCGTAGCCGCGACCCACGGTCCGCGCGACCGCGTTCATGCTGTGCACCAGCGCTTCCACCCCCCGGCCAGGGACCGAGCGGACCTCGCGCAGCCGCATTCCGCGATAGTGATCCCCGACGTGGTCGCTGTAGCCGGGTCGGGTGAACACGGTGACGTGATGCCCGCGCTCCACGAGGCGGGCGCCGATCTCCTCGACGTGTCGCTCGACCCCACCCCACGTGGCGGGCAGGCCACGGGTCCCGATGATCGCGATGTCCATGGCTGGCGCGGACATCCTCCCTGCTCTGGCGTCCCGGCTCGGCTAGGCCGTGAGCCGCGTCGGCTGCGCACGCTTGTGCGTGGTTCGCGTCGAACGCCGGGGCCGCACCGTGTCCCACGCAACGATCAGGACGATCGCGGCGAACAAGGCAACGCCGGCGTTGACCACCGTCGCCTTGAGCACGAGCGAGTCCTTGCTGATGGTCGAGGTGGTGACCGCCTTCTTGTCGGCGGCTACCGCTTGAACGGCGGAGCGCTGCGCAGTGAGCTGGGAGATCTGCTGGTTGAGCGAGGCAATCTGGTCCAGCAACAAAGCCTGCTTGCGCTGGATGAGCTGCTTCTCGGTGAGTCCCAAGGGAATCTTGGGCGTCTGGAAGTTCGGGTCGTCACCGATGGTCGCGAACTGCGCGAGGATCTCGTTGCGCGACGCCGTCTGGGCGGCGATCTGCGGATCCAGGAGCGCACTGAGCGCCTGGCCGGCCACCGACGTCACGATGGCCGCGAGGTCCTGTGTGGTGTCGCCGGTGAACTGGATCCGGATATAGGTGCCGTCGGAGTCGACTCGAGTCACCTTCAGGTTGGCCTTGATGTCGCCGGGCCGGAGATCGAAGTCGTCGCTCAGCCGGCGCCTGACCGCCTCGCCCTGGGCCGCGGCGATGAAGTTGGCCATCTGGGCGTCGGTCGAGCCGGCGCTGTCCGCAGTCGGCAGCGTCAGCTCGAGGGCGCCCTCCACCTGCGGTTCGGCCGTCGACGAGACGTAGTACGCCGTGGCGATCCCGGTCAGGACTGGAAGAAGCACCAGGGCCGCTATCCGCCAACGGCGTGACCAGAGGTAGCTCCAGATCTCCATCAACCCATTCTCACTTCCCCAGGCAGGTTTGCCTGGTCATAGCCTGCCGGTCTGGACGCGAACCTGATAATCGAGGCGTCCACGATGCCCACGAGCACAGCGACGTACCACATGAACGCGATGCTGTCGAAGATGTTGGACGCGACACCTGCGGCGGCGATGGCCGCGATGGTGCCTGCCCCGGCCGCCCCGCAGGCGCGGCGCAACGGGGTGAGCAGCTGATCCCGCGCGACCCGCACAGCGCCCAGGAAGATCGTGAGCAGCAGGCTGAGGAAGCACAGCAAGCCGATCACTCCGTTCTCCACCAGGGCCCGCAGGTACTCGTTGTGTGGTTCCTTGCCCTCCAGCGTCTCGAGAGTCGTGCTGCCCGGGCCTATCCCGAGCAGCTCGTGCCCATTGGTCAGGGCCAGCACCTGTTGCCAGTACTCGAACCGCCAGGCGACCGAGTCGTTGGTGTACTCGGTCTGCTCCGGACGGGCACCGTTCACGATCGCGGTCCGCGATGCGGGGAGAGCGAAGGCAAGGAGGGCGACGCCCACCAGCACCAAGGCCGTGGCGCGACGGTCCTGAAGGATGAGCACGACCAGAATGCCCACCGCCACGCCGATGAAGGCGGCACGGGTGTAGGTGAAGTAGAGCGGCACCGGAAACGCAAGCAGCACCAGACGGGTCACCAGCCTCGACCAACGGGTGGGGGCGATGCGCCAGACCCCAGCCAGAGCGAATGCTGTGATCGCGAACAGCATGAGGAATCGTCCGAAGTTGTTGCCCAGGTCGAAGGTGCTGGTCAGTCGCTTCAACCCGTGGCGCACCTCCCAGAACCTGCCGAGACCCGGGGTGATCAGCTCGTAGTAGGCGCAGAGCAGGGGGATCACTGCGGCCGCTGCGACCGCGGCCAAGATCATCCGGAGGCTCTCCTCTGTCTGGGCCAGCCGACGTACGACGAGGAACATCAAGAACCAGGACACGAGCTTGATGAACTCGGTCACGGAAGCCATGAGGTGCAGGGAGGTCAGGGTGCTGAGCAGCGAGAAGAGCACCATCGCCATGAGGACGAGCCAGATCGCAGACGACGGGGCACGGGCACCGGCCTCGCGCTGAGCGATCAGCCACAGAGCTGCGCCCGCCAAGAAGAGCAGCGACAGCACCGAGGTGAGCTCGAACAAGGAGGTCTGGTTGGAGGACTTGACCTGGTCGAGGAGGGGACGGATCAACAGGCACAGGACGAGGAAGACGGTGAAGCGACGCAACGCAAGGGCGACCACGGCCACTGCCACGACCGCCCCGCCGCCGAACCAGGCGCCCCTCGGTCCCAGGAGCATCGCGGGCAACAAGGTGAGCAGTGCGGCGGCTACCGCCGCGCAGATGACTGGCCACACCGACATCCGGTTCGGCCGCACTGGGCGGTCCGGCCGGTTCCTGGCCGCCCCCCGAGGCGGCCACCGCTCAGTCGAAAGACTCATCGCCGGGTGTCCCCCCAGCCACGCAGACCGGCTCCGGTGACGCCCTTGACCACCGCAGGATCGGCCTGCCCCGGGTCGGACTCACGCAGGGCCCGGGCGCGGTCGTCGACCTGGAGCACGGTGGACAGCTCGGTCGCGAGTGCGCGCCGCCGCGCGGCATCCATCAGCTGGCCTCGATCGGTCGCGGGCGACGACATGCCGTAGCCGCGGGAGATGAACGCCAGGTAGTCGGCCTCGGCCATGGGCAGCCTGGCGAGGAGGAGTGAGGTGTTGTCGCGAGGGGCGAACCGTCGCCTGCTGCCGATCCGGACGTGGTCGCCGGTGAGCTCGGTGACACCGTCGAGGAGCAGCAGGGCGAGCCGATGACAGCCGTCACCGAGATAGAACTCCCGGGTCACCAGCTTCCCCGAGGCGGTCGGTCGGGGATGCTTGGTTCGCCACATCTGGATGTATGACCCGCGCCGGAAGCCGTGCTCCTCCCAGCTGTTGAGCAGCACGATCGACCGACGGACCCGATCCTGGAAGTACTGGTCGACCTGGTGTCGGTCACCGGGCCGGGCCTCGAGAGCGATCTCGTGGAACCACACGTGGTAAGGCTGCTGACGGGCGAGCCAGATGAACCGGTCCCAGTCGCGTTCGATCAGCTCCCGGTGGGCACGGATGAAGGTGAAGAACTCCGCGCGCACCCAGACGTCGAGGCGTAGTGGGCTGACCAGCTCGTGGATGGCAAAGGTCTGGCCGGCCGATGCATGCCCGGGGGCCCACCGGTGTGGGGAGTGGAACGTCTGCGGCGAGCGGTGTCGACGAGTCGAAGGAGACTGCACGGCCAGGTCGACCTCTGCCTGGCTGGCGCCCCGGAGCGAGCTCACCACCTGCGTGTCGGCGTAGGTCCAGTCCAAGATGCGGTAGAGGCTCGCGCAGATGGCGAGGATGGCCAGCCCGGCGAGCACGACACCGGCGAAGTTGGGCAGCTCGTGCATGATCAGCCAGCCGGCCCCGAGGGCAGGCAGCCCGAGCAGCACGGTCTTGAGCACACGCACGTTGTCGGCCTTGGCTCCGAGCAGGAGCCGAACTTCCACTGAGCGGCCCACGTTGAGCAGGATCAGGGCCGCGCTCCAAGCGACGGCTGCTCCCACCAGCCCCCACACCGGGATCAGCACCAGGTTGAGGACCACATTCACGGTCAAGGCCACAACGTTGTTCAACGCGTTGAGGCCGACCCGATGGGACATGTTGAGGATCATCCCGCAGGAGCCGGTGGCCGCCTCGACCAGCTTCCCGACGGCCAGCACCAGGGTCGCGCCGACCGCAACACCGCTGCCATGACCGATGAGATCGGCGAGCTGACGGGGGGCGACCACGCACAGGCTGATGGCGGGAATCGCCAGCCGGGTGCTCCAGATGGTCGCCAGGGAGTAGGCGCCGCTCAGCCGCTCCCACGCCTGACGACGAAGCAGGTCAGCGATCTGGGGTGCGAACGCCATCGCGATCGGCGCCCCGGCCAGGCTCGCAATGGCGAGGATGCGGGTCGCGAGCTGATAGACGCCGACGGTCGACGAGGGCAGGTAGGCCCCGAGGATGATGGTGTCGGCCCACAGCAGGGCGATGTTCGCCACGGTCGCTGCCGAGGTCAGGATGGTGAACCGCAGGACTTCCCGACGGTCGAAGGTCCCGGTGCCGGTTGGCTCGGTGAGCCGCGCGACCACAGTGCGACGCAGCCGCACGCGCGCGTAGACGGCGGCGACGATGTTGCTCACCAGGATCGCGAGGCTCGCACCCTCCACACCGAACCCCGTCAGCACGGCCGCCGCGGTCAGCAGGAGGCGCAGGGCAGGCTCCAGCACCATCGTGATGATCACGAGCTGACGCACCTCGCCGAAGCCTTGGAGTGCGGCTGCGGCGGACCTGGAGTAGCTAGCGAACGGGATGCCCAACGCCATCAGGCTCAGCGGTACGACGACGTCGGGCTCGTCGAGGAGGCCCTTGCCGATCGCGGGCGCGAGCAGCACCAGGGCGGCGCTGGTGCCGAGGCCGGCCAGGACCGGTCCTCGAGTGCCATAGGTGATCAGGCGTCGGACAGCGGGGTGCGACTCGGCGTCGACCAGTCGGTCGGCAACGTATCTGGTCAGCGTGGTCTGGGCGCCGACCAGGGTGACCAGGCTGGTCACCGTGAAGATGGCGAAGGCCTGGCTGTAGACCCCGACGCTGCTCGCGCCCCCGCTGGCGGCGAGCAGGACGACGATCAGCAACATGCTGACCTGGCTGAGGGCGGTGCCCACGATGCCGATGCCGCTTCCGCGCGCCAGGGTGCGGACGGCCAGTGCGTCGGCGCCGCGCGGGGGGTTAGTTGAAGCCAACGCCGAACTCCTCCGCCAGCCAACGGTTCGACTGCCGATAAGCGGGCTCAAGGCGCGCCCGGACATCGTCGGGGACCGCGTCGTCCACCCCACCGGACTCGAGCCGTGGCAACGGCACCTCCACCTCGGCGATCTCGAGGAACCTGCAGACCTGCGCCGCAGAGTCTCCCTCCCCGAACAGCTTCGAGAACTCCAGGACGAGCACCTGGTCGCGAGGGAACAGGCGCAGACAACGACCGAGCTGATCGGCGTACAGACCGCGGGACATGTAAGAGAAGTGCCTGTGGTTCCAGCTCACGTACATCGGGTCGTCGAGAAGCCGCTCCTCCTCCCCTCGAAGGCGCTCCGGCTCGGCGTCGAGGGCCGCGTGGATGTCCAAGGCCTCGAACCCCCGCCGACGCTCGTAGCGCCAGTGGGACCAGGCCCGGGAGACGGGCTCGCGCAGCACGAAGATCACCTTGACGTCCGGTAGGTGCTCGGCGATCCGGCTCAGGGCCGCCGGGTGGAAACAGTAGTACGGGCTCGCCTCGCCGGTGACGACGCGACCGGGACGCTGCATTGCTCTCGCGCGCATGGTGAGGGCCAGGGGGAAGTGGCCGCGAAACCAGGCCTCGCCCTTCGGGTAGTTCTCGTCGAAGAAGTGGGTCCCCTTGCCGCTGTGCGACGGGACGACCGAGGGATGGTTGGTGAGCCACGCCTGCAGAGAGGTCGAGCCGCACCGTTTTCCCCCGACGATCACGTAGTCGGGGACCACCCTCAGGCCCGCGGTGCGGATGGTGCCCGCGAGCGCCAGGGACCGCAGCGCGCTCATGGCTGAGCCACGTTGGTGTCTGAGTCCTGATGGCCCGCCTCGGTCACCAGCTGGTATCCGTAGTGGAGCAGCTCGGCCCGCTGGACCTGCTCGACCACCGCCAGCGTCGAGGAGTCCAGCTCGGTTCGCCAGCGGTCGTTCTTGTTCGGGAACCGCACCTCTTGGAAGGAGCTGCGGAAGGCGGCGTCGTCGACGTCGAGGCCGCAGAAGTCGAGCACCGCGCCGACCTGCCTCTCCGGCTCTGCGACCAGCTCCTCGTAGGCCAGCGAGAACGTGCGGTCAGGTGCCACCTGGTCCAGTCCCTCGCGCACGGCCCGGACCTCTTCGACCCAGTTCCGGGCGCACAGTGCCCACTCGTCACCGCCCTCGTCACGCCACGAGGCGGGGTTGCCGCCGTACCACCACACGTCGCTGTCGGCCCACCAGTCGACCTTCGCGAGCGAGGACGCCACGGCACGGCCGTCGCGGACGATCTCGATGAACCGGGCCTGCGGGAACGCCTCGACCAGCAGCGGGATCCGCCGGTTGTTGGCGATGCGCTTGACGACATGCACCCGCCGCCGGTTGTCCCACCGCGACGCCGTCCGCAGATAGCGCCGCAGCCGCTCAAGAGCCTCATCGGGCACCGGTCCGACCGGGCCCTTCCCGGGCTCGGGTACGCCGGCCCGGCGGTAGAGCGTCTCGGCCTCCACCGGCTGCGGCAGCGCCCGGTCCCACAACGGCCGCCGGGCGCCATACACGTATGCGTTGTCACCCTCAGCGCCGAACCAGACCCGGGCCCGCCGCTTGGGCAGCATCCGGGACACGGCGTTCAGCGCGTTGAGCTGGGGCACCGCCGGATAGCGCTGCACCCAGTTGGAGAGCCAGGTGGCTTCGGGGTGAAGGGCCAGCGTGCGGAAGAGCATGCTGGTGCCGGAGCGGGCCGCTCCGACGAGGAACACCGGCCGCAAGGTCTCATCAACGTCCATAGCCGTACCTCACCGAGAGCGGCCGAGTCAGGGAATAGACTAGCCGCTGCTCACGAGCCGGCATCCGGGATCGCCACTCGTCGTCGAGGCGCAACCGCAAGGCACCGTCATCGTGCCGGTCAGGGTTGCCGGCCACCGCGTGGCCGGTCTCCAGGTGGACCACCCCGTCAGAGGCCATCGGCAGCTGGAGGTCTGGCCAGCCCAGGGCTCGGGCGAGGGTGCGCAGTGTCCGGTCGGGGTCGGTGACCAGGTCCTCGTAGCGCACCCGCACATAGGCGGTGTCGGGTCGCCGAAGCAGCCTCTCCACCAGCAGGTTGCCCGAGGACCAGACCGCGCTGCTGCGGAGCGGACCGCGGCGCTGCATGTGTGTGGCGGCGCGGTCGTCGCGCAAGGGCTTGAACCGCTGCCACGAGTACGCCGACGCCCGGGGGTCCCGCACGAGGTGGACCACCTTCACGCGCAGGTGTGGGTCGCCGCGCAGCAGCAGCCCGTAGGCGGCGAGCTTGGACGAGTCCACCAGCACCGAACAGCCGGTGACAGACCTGATCGTTGCGTAGAGATCGCTCAGCCGAGCGGAGTAGTGCGGCTCGCGAAGGCGATAGTCGGAGGGTCGGCTCGCGAGCCTGACGGCGGTCAGCGCCCGGCGCGTCCGCAGCAGCCGTCGCTCAGCCTCCAGCAGTTGTCCGAGCTCGTCCCTCGTGGGTCGGCCGGGCAACGCATCGACCACCTGTGTCCAGAGCGGGCACTCGTGGAACGCCTGGCCGCACTCGCAGCGCCGGTCGTCCAGCATGCCGCGCTCCCAGACGTATCGGACCTCACCGGCTGAGAACCACCCCGGGATCTGCCCGAGCATCCGCGAGAGCAGGGTCGAGCCGCTGCGGCCATCGCCGGCGACGTAGACAACGTCAAGAACGTCCGCCCGTCGGCGTTGCCGCTCGGGGCCGGAACCTGCGTCAGGGCCTACCTGCCTGGCCACGGGTGCGCGCTTTACACGCACTAACCGATCCCCCCGAAGTCGTGACCCTGCGCCGCCATGCGAAATGTTATCACCGCCGAGTACGGCGACCTTCTGACGGGGACGGTCTCGACGAGGTATCAGGGAGCCCAGCCGACCGACCGGCCGAGGAACTCCTCGACCCCTGCCACGTCGTCCTCGAACATGCTGAAGACCTTACGGCGCAGGGCCGGGTCGATCCCCGTGTAGTCGCGGGAGTTGCGGACCGGAAAGTCGGCATCCATCACGTGCTCGTGGATCCCGATGTGGGCCAGGGCGCGCTCCACGGCTGCACGGGGGTCGGCCGCCATCTCCTCCATCGTGAAGACGAGCAGGGACTCCGGTGGGAAGAACTTGAGCCACCGGCGCAGCTGAGGCATGTAGGTGCTGCGGCGCGCGTAGGAGAACCACTCGACCCGGTCGTCCTGGGCGGCGCCGGCTTCGAGATGCAGCCACGCTTCGTCGGTGCGTGCGCCCTCCAGAGCGAGTGCGCGCTCGAAGTCCTCCTCGGGCTCGATCCCGTAGAACCGGGAGTGATGGAAGTGTGAGTAGGCGCGATCCACGGGATGCCTCAGCATCACCAGGAGGCGTACCTCGGGAATCAGGTCGGCGACCTTGGCCGGTACGCCCGGATGCAGGAGGTAGTACGGCGTGGACTCACCCGTCACCCAGTCGCAGGGTTGTCTTCGGAGGGGGAAGTTCGAGCGGTACCAGTTGGTGCCGTGCCGTTCGTGTCGGTCGAAGTAGTGAACCTCTTTGGTGACCGCGGGCCGCACCCTGGGGGACGAGGTCTGGAGGTAGTCGTTGAGGGAGGTCGTGCCCGCCTTCTGCGCGCCGATGATCAGGAAGTCCGGCAGGGCACGCAGAGACGCGGTGGGACGCCGTGCCAAGCGCAGGAGGGCCTCCACCGGCCTGCGCGGCCGCACGGGCCGAGGCATTGAGGGGGAACCCATCACAATCGTGTTCCGCGCCACCACTCCTCCTCAACAGGTCACGCGCCCCCGCGTACACGAAACCCCGATGCGCTCGGAGTGTATGGCAACATCAGCGTCACCTCATAGATGGCTCGTCGCGCGCCAGAGCGCGCCACAGAGTCTGCCACAGGGGCACCGCCCTTCGACCGATGGTGTGCACCGACAACCCGTTGGCGCACGAGGGGACAGCACGGATACCTCCCCGGCCTAGACCTGCACCCCAGACCTTCGGCCCACGCCTTCGGGGCGGTGCTCGGGGGTCCGGCCGGACGCTTCTAGCCCACGGGTCGCCCCAAACCCTGACCGCGCTTACACTCGGCGACCGGAAGCCCGCTCCAGATCGGACGGGCCGAATACGCACGGGAGACACCATGGCTGTTCGCAGCAACTCGCTCGGGGCCGGCGCGAGGTCGCGCCCGCGGTGGGCCACCGCACACCGGCGGACGAGCCTGGGGGTCGCGACCGCCCTGCTGACGTCGCTCGTGCTCACCTACCTGGCTCCGAGCACCGCCTCGGCCGTGCCGATCGGTGCGCCGACGCTGGTGCAGGCGAGCAACGACACGGCGACCACCACCGACGGCACCGACGTCGACCAGAACCTCGCTCACGCCGACACCGACACCGCCTCCAACGGCACCACCGTCGTCTCCACCTTCTCGGTGGGACACCCCACCGACGGCTTCGGCGGCGCCGCCATCGGCTTCGCCACGTCGACCGACGACGGTCGCACCTGGACCCACGGGCTGCTGCAGGGGATCACCGACAACACGACCACTCCCGGGCTCTACCCGCGGGCCGTCGACTCGAGCGTTGCGTGGGACGCGAAGAACTCGAAGTTCGTCATCACCTCGGTCGCCTACGTGCCCAACGGTGGCCCCCCGCCCTTCCTCGAGCGAGCGCTGATGGTCAGCACCTCAGCGGACGGCCTGACGTGGTCCACCGCGACCCGGATCAACCCGCCGAACGACACGGTGAACGCAGACAAGCCGTGGGTCACCTGTGACAACACCAGCTCGAGTACGTTCTACGGCTCCTGCTACGTCGCCTTCACCGAGCGCAACGTGCCCACCCCGACCGCCTTCACCGGGTGGGTTGTCAAGAGCACCGACGGCGGGGCGAACTGGACGGCACCGGTCCAGATCCCGAACGGGACGCTGGCAGACGAGTACAACCTGTTCCCGGTGGTCCAGCCCAGCGGCAAGCTGGTGGTGATCGGCACCGAGGTCAACGGTGACGACGGCGCCGACCTGTTCTCGTCCAGCTCGACCGACGGCGGAGCGAACTTCGCGACACCGTCCGTCATCACGACGATCCAGCGCCACAACCCGAACAACACGATCCGGGAGCAGAACAAGCCCACCGCGGACGTGGACGCGGCCGGGAAGATCACCGTGGTCTGGTCGGACTGCCGCTTCTCGGGTGCGTGCGACGCCACCACGGGCACCAACCAGCTGGTCATGTCCACCTCGACCGACGGTGACACCTTCACCGCGCCGGCCAAGGTGAACATCCCCGGGGCAGCGGCGGGCAACCAGTTCGGCCAGGGCCTCGGCGTTGCGCCGGGCACCTCCGGCTCGACCGCACAGCTGTCGCTGGTCTACTACACCGCCGGCTGTGGAACCCCGGCGACGTGCCTCAACGCCAGCTACACGACGTCGCTCGACGGCGGGACGACCTGGAGCACCCCGTACGCCATCAACAGCACGCCGATGCCGATCACCAACTTCGCGGACAACCCCCGTGGTCGGTTCGCCGCGGACTACACCTCGATCAGCTTCGCTGAGGGCGGGGCGGTCGCGGTCCTGCCGCTGGCTCTGACCGCACCGTCGGGCGGTGTCCTGAGCCAGACGGCCTACGGCCTCTCGCTGCCGCCGGGCTTCGTGCCGACCACCCCGCCGGGTCCGCCGCCGGCGACGCCGGACACCAAGATCACCAAGCACCCCAAGAAGCACATCGTCACGACGCGGGTCAAGGTCCGGGTGAAGTTCAAGTACACCTCGACGGTGGCGGGCTCGACCTTCCAGTGCAAGATCGACAAGCGGAAGTGGAAGGCCTGCGGCGCGACCAAGGTCCGCTACAAGGTCCGGGCGGGCAAGCACAAGTTCCAGGTGCGCGCGACCAGCAACGGGCTGACCGACGCGACTCCCGCCAAGTTCCGGTTCCGGGTCAAGACGGTCTAGTCACCACGGCACAGCCGACGCGGGCGCCGGTGTCACCCCAGGGTGGCGCCGGCGTCCCGTGTTTCTGCCCCGGGCATCGCCCCCGGGTGTGCAATGGCTCGGTTGGGGGATGGTCGGGCCCCGGCCGCGGCTCCTAGGATCAGCTCGGACCGCCGCACCATGCACGGTCATGGGGGGACCAGATGGCACCGACTCGCGCGCGCGCTCGATCTGCGCACTCGTGGCGTGCCGTGACGACCCGGCTGGCAGCGGTGGCGCTCGCCGGCGCGCTGGTCGCGGTGGCGAGCCCCTCCGAAGGCACGCCGGTGACGACTCCGACCCTGCAGCAGGCGAGCTGGGGCGGTGTGGGGAACAAGAGCGGGACGCCGATCCAGAACGTGACCCGAGTGGAGACCGACACGTTCGCCTGGGGCTCGACGGTCGTGTCGGCGTTCCAGGTCGGCCGCTCCACCAAGGGGTACGGCGCCGCGGCGATCGGCTGGGCGACGTCGACGAACGACGGTCGCACGTGGAGCCACGGCCTGCTTCCGGGGCTGACCTTGAGCTCACCCACGCCGAACCCGAACTATCCGCTGGTCGTCAACCAGAGCGTCGCCTACGACGCCCGACACCAGACGTGGCTGATTCCCTCGGTGACCTACGTGGCCAGCGGGACCGCCTTCCACGAGAAGGCGCTCATGGTCAACACCTCGCTCAACGGCAAGACGTGGAACGTCGCGACCACCGCGGTCAGCACCAACGTCGACAAGGCCTGGGGCGTCTGCGACAACACCGCCACCAGCCCCTACTACGGGAGCTGCTACGTCGCCTACTCCCAGCTCGACAGCCAGCTCGCCATGGCCGTGGTCACGAGCACCGACGGCGGGCTCACCTGGTCGAGCCCGGTGCAGGTCCCCGACGGCTTGGGTGGCAACGCCCGGGGCTACAACGTCGTCCCCGTGGTGCGCCCCGACGGGACGGTCGTGGTCGTCGCGACCGACGTCAACAACGGACGCAACAACTCCCAGCTCCTGGCGTTCACCTCCGCCGACGGTGGCGCCACCTGGTCCGTCCCGACCCCCTTCGCGACCGTGCAGCTGCACACGGTGGTCAAGGGCCTCCGGGCGTTCAACAAGCCCACGGTCGACGTCGACGTGACAGGGCGGGTCAGCGTGCTCTGGGCGGACTGCCGGTTCGAGACCGGCTGCGCCGCCAACGACCTGGTCCTCGCCTCGTCGAACGACGGCATCACGTGGAGCCTTCCTGCCCAGCTGCCGCTGCAGCCCGGCTCCGGCGCCACCGACCAGTTCGACCCCGGTCTGGCCGTGGCTCCTGGCACCTCAGGGGCGACCGCTCAGCTCTCTGTCGTCTACTACACCTTGGTCCCGTGCGCGACGACCTGCATCGACGCCAGGTACGCGACGTCGTACGACGGCGGAGCGACCTGGAGCGCTCCCTACACCGTCAACAGCGCACCGATCCCGACCACCTGGCTCGCCAACAGCCCGTTCGGCCGCATGGTCGGGGACTACAACTCGGTGAGCTTCGTCCACGGGAGCGCGGTCACCGTGCTGCCGCTGGCCACCGCCGCGCCCACGCCGTACTCCGAGACGGAATGGGCGCTGTCGCTACCGCCCGGGTGGACGCCGGGTCCGTGACCCTCTGGGTCCGGCCGGCTCCCAGCCACGAGCTCACACGGGGTCGAGCTGCTTCAACCGCTCGGCCACGGCGGCCACGATCGGGCCCACCGCATCGGCCCTCATGCTGGCCCGCGGGGTCAGGTGCGCCCCACTGACCAGCACCACCTCGACGTTCCCGTCCACGTCGTCGCCCCACCCGACGTCCTCGCGGTAGTAGAGCCCCTCCCCACTGACCACCACCATGTCCGCTCGGACCCGGCCCGGCTGGTAGCGGTCCTGGGCCCGCGCGGCGATGAGCTGGAAGACGCCGGCCTCGCGCAGATCGTCGGGCAGCGGACGACGCAAGCGCAGGGCCGCCTCGATGCGGGCCCGGCGAGGAAGCCGGCGCAGCCGCCAGCGGAAGCGGCGAACCAGGCGGCGCGCCGCGCCCGGCCGCTGACCCTGCGTGCTCAAGCCGGCTGCAGCCTGCCAGGCGGCTTCGCGGACGACCTCGCCGGACTCGTTGGTGAGCGCTCCCTCGCCCCCGAAGAGCGGCTTGTAGCGGCGCAGATAGGACGGAGACGGCCCGTTGAAGGAGATCAGCAGCTCGACCTCCTCGCCGCGGGACTGGAGCTGGGCCGCCATCTCGTAGGCCACCAGCGCCCCGAAGCAGTAGCCACCGATCCGGTACGGGCCGTGCGGCTGCACGGTGGCGATCTCGTCGAGGTAGAGGGCGGCCATGTCCTTGACCTCCGTCTGCGGCGCCCGCCCCCCGTAGAGGCCCGCCGCCTGGAGGGCATAGACCGGCTGGTCGGCGGGAAGCTGACGCGCCAGCGGCTCGTAGAGCAGCACCGTGCCCGCGCCGCCGTGCACCAGGAAGAGCGGTCGCGCGCTGCCCGCGGTGCGGATCGGGACCAGGCTCGGGTGCTCCGCGTCGGGTGACCGGCCGCCGCGCAGGCCTTCGATGAGCTCGGCGAGCGCCGCCACGGTCCGGGCCTCGAAGGCAGCTGCGATCGGCAGCTCCACGTCGAGCTCACGGCCGACGGCGGCGAACAGCCGCGCCGTGACCAGTGAGCTCGAGCCCAGGTCGAAGACGTCGTCGGTGACACCGATCCCCTCGATGCCCAGCTCCCGCTGCCAGATCGCCAGCAGGCGCTCCTCGAGGGAGGTGCGCGGTGCCACGTGGTCAGCGGTCGGGGCGATCGGTTCCGGGTCCGGCAGCGCCTTGCGGTCGATCTTCGCGTTCAGGGTCAGCGGGAACTCCGGGAGCACGGTCACGATCGAGGGCACCATGTAGTCGGGCAGGCGGTCTCCGACATGACGTCGCAGGGCTGTCCCGTCGACCGTGTGCGGTTCCCTCAGGACGACATAGGCCAGCAGCCGGTTGGCGCCCGACAGCGGATCGGGTCGGGTGACGGCCACACCCCGCACGACGTCGGGATGCGACTCCAGCGCGGCCTCCACCTCGGCCAGCTCGATCCGGAACCCGCGGACCTTGACCTGACCGTCGATGCGGCCGATGAACTCGATCCCCCGGCCGGGCGACCGGCGCACGAGGTCACCGGTGCGATAGATCCGGCCACCGGTGCCGGTCAGGGTGTCCGGTAGGAAGCGTTCGTCCGTCAGGTCGGGACGCCCGAGGTAGCCCTCGGCCACGCCGTCCCCGCCGATCCACAGCTCGCCGGCGATGCCGTCGGGGACCGGGTGGCCCCAGCGGTCGACGACCATCACGGTCGTGTTGTGGATCGGGTCGCCGAGCGTCAGGTCGGCGGCATCCCCCTCGACCCGGCCGATCATCGACCAGATGGTCGTCTCGGTGGGGCCGTACATGTTCCAGAGCTCGCGGCACCGAGGCAGGACCTCGTCGGCCAGCGAGCGGGGCAGCGCCTCTCCCCCGCAGAGCACGCGCATGCCGGGCCGCCCGGCCCAACCGTTGTCCACGAGCATGCGCCAGGTGGCCGGGGTGGCCTGCATGACGGTGATCTCCTCGTCCGCCATCCTGGTGGCGAGGGCCTGCGGGTCGAGCGTGGTGGGGCGGTCCGCGACCACGACGCACGCGCCCGCGACCAACGGCACCAGGAGCTCGAGCTCGGCGATGTCGAAGGACAGGGTGGTGACCGCGAGCAGCCGATCGCCGGGCGCCAGCCCGGGGGCCTGCGCCATCGAGAGCACGAAGTTGGCCAGCGCTCGCTGGCCGATCATCACGCCCTTGGGCCGCCCGGTCGAGCCCGAGGTGAAGATGACGTAGGCCAGGTCGTCGACACCAGCCGGGTGGACGGCCGCGAGCTCGGGACCGGGAGAAGCCAGCGGCTCGTCCACGACCACCCGCGGGACCCCCGGCGCGTCGACCGTGCCCAGCAGCGCGCGCTCGGTCACCACGGCCGCCAGGGCGGCGTCCTCGACCATCATGGCGATCCGCTCCGCCGGGTACGCCGGGTCGATCGGGACGTAGGCCGCGCCACACCGGTGCACCGCCAGCATCGCGACCACCATCTCCGCACGACGGTCGACGCAGAGGCCGACCAGGCTGCCGACACCGGCGCCCCGACGGGTCAGCTCCGCGGCGACGGTCTCCACCTCGGCCACGAGCTCGCGGTAGGACAGCGACCTCCGGCCGTCACGGACCGCCTCCGCGTCCGGCCACCGCCCGGCCGAGTCCGCGACCAGCTGCCAGACGGTCCGGTCACCGACCTCCTGGACGGGACCCTGGCCCTCCCCACGCAGCCGGGCCAGTGCGTCGTCGGTGAGCATTGAGAGCTCGGACAGGGGCGCGTCCGGCCGCCACTGAGCCACGAGCGCCGACAGGTGCGCGGCGACCACGGCAGCAGACGGGCCGCCGACCACCAGCTCCGGCGCGCCCGCACCGAGCTGCAGACACAGGGCCGGTAGGGACTCGCTCGGCCAGGTGGTGCCGTCGAGCTGGAGCAGGACCTGCCCGGCCGCGGGCAGCTCGTCCACGAGCTCCGCCAGGTCCGCTGCCGCGAGCGCGTGCGGCGTGAGCTGGTCCCACGCCGACCGCCATCGCGCCAGCGCGGTCGCGAGGTCGGGTGCGTCGGCCAGGTCAAGGGCGATCGGGGCGAACACGTCCGCCTGGGCCACCGTCACCACGACGGGGCCCTCGGCCTGCGTGTACCTGGCAACGAGCCCGGCCAGGAAGCACCCCCACAGCTCGGCCGGCGTCCCGGCCTCGGCGAGGCCGACCGGCAGGTGGGGAGCAGGCACGTGGCCGGCGTCGTACGCCGCGGGGAGGTCGACCAGGGAGGGCGCCTCCTCGAGGACCATCCGCCACCGGGAGAGCCAGGGCTCGGTCGGCTCCGAGACGTGTGGCCCGGTCATGGGGACACCTGCAGTCGGGCGCCGCGTCGTGGCCGTCGCGCCGGTGAGCTGGCGGGCCCGCCGACGGCATCCGGGGCCGGGACGACGTAGCGCTTGTAGCGAGAGACCGTCTCGAAGCCGATGCTCCTCCAGATCGGTGCGCCGACCTGGGAGGCCACCCCCCAGGCGATCGAGGCGTCCGCGGCGAACGCCTCCCGCGCGGCGTGGCGGAACAGGAACCGTCCGATGCCACGACCCCGGGCGAGCGGGTCCGTCACCGCCCAGGCGAGATAGCCGACCTGGCCAGACACGTAGACGGTGACGCCACCGAGGAGCGCCCCGGTCTCGAGGTCCCTGGCCACATAGACGTGGTTGTCGGGGTGCCGCAGGCTCTCCACGCTGAAGAGGACACCCTCGGCAAGCCCGATCTCGGCCTCCGGCATCGAGTAGCAGCTCGCCACCAGCAGGAGGAACTCGCGCAGCTGGTCGTCATCGTCGGCCTCGGCGACCCTGACACCGTCGGGTGTCGGCCCCGGGTCGACCTCGTGACGCTCCATGACGACGGCCTCGCTCCCTTCGGCCGGGGGGCGCACGAACACGCCGCGCCTCTGGAGCTCCCGATCAAGGTCTGCGTCGCGGTGGGTGCGCACCCACGCGACGTAGGACCGCCCCAGCGACCCGAAGAACGCGTCGGCCCGGGCCAACAGCTCCGCGGGCGTCCGGCCGCCACTCGCCTCGTCGGTGCGGATCACCCCGTTGGTGTAGGTGCCCGGGTACTCGTGCGCGCCGGCGAAGCACAGGTAGCCATCGCCCCGCTCGACCCGACCCCCGGCCGATGTCGAGGCCAGGAACTCCAGGTACGACGCCAGGTTGCGGTCGCAGGCGTCGAGCACCAACCGGGCGGGCGGCCCTGCGGTCAACCCTGTGGACTCGGCCGCCCCGTGCCCCGCCAGCCGACCCTCACCGCTGTCCACGAGCGGAGGATATCCTGCGCTTCTCACGCCAGAGGCCGACCAGCGTTACGATCACAGCCTGGTCGCACCGGCAAAACGGCTCGGCGTCACCGGCCTGACCAGCCTGTACCACCCGAGCGGGCTGTTTGCCCAGCCCCGAGACTTTTGAAACACTGCCGACGCACAACCTGGGGCAAAGTTCATGGGGGTGAGCCGTGTCCGTCCAGACGTCTGGCGAACCGGCGACGCCTCAGGAGCCTGACCTGTCCGGCCTGTCCGAGGCCCAGCGCCGACTGCTGGAGTCGCGGCTACGGCAGCGGCAGGCCCAGGAGGCCACCACCGACGGTCCGTCGATTCCACGCAGAGACGCCTCGGAGCCGGTCCGGATGTCGATGGCCCAGCGCGGGCTCCTGATGCTCGACCAGATGTCGGGCGGAACCAACGCCTACAACGTCGCCCAGGCGATGCGCCTGCGCGGTCCCCTGGATCGCGACGCCCTGCGAAGGGCGCTCGACGAGCTGGTCCGGCGCCACGAGGTGCTGCGCACGAGGTTCCCCGCCTCCGGTGACGACGACGGCCTGATCGAGGTCCTGCCACCCGGCCCGGCGGAGCTCAGCGTCACCTCACTGCGCGGCGAGGCCGACGTCGACGGTTTCGTCCTGGGTGCCGTGTCCACCCCGATCGACCTGGGCTCCGGATCTCTGCTCCGAGCCCAGCTCGGCGTGCTCGACGAGACCGACCACGCGCTGTGTCTGGTCAGCCACCACATCGCCTCCGACGCGGTCTCGAAGCAGGTCCTCTCCCGTGAGCTGTCGAGCCTCTATGAGGCCTTCAGCGAGGGGCTGGACAACCCCTTGCCCGAGCCCGGCCTCCAGTACGCGGACTACGCCGCGTGGGTGGCGCGCCAAGGTGTGGAGACGACCGACCTGGACTGGTGGGTCAAGACCCTCGACGGCATCCCCGAGCAGACCGACCTCCCTTTCGACCGTCCACGTCCGATGCGGCCCACCTTCCAGGGGGCGCACCTGGTCGGGCACATCGGAGCCGACCTGGTCGCGCGGATGAAGGAGTTCGGCGCCGAGCACCGCGTCACGACGTACATGCTGCTGCTCGCGGCCTACTCGGCCCTCCTCGAGCGCTACGGCGACCAGGGCGAGGTCGTGGTCGGCAGCAGCGTGTCGGGGCGCAACCAGCCCGGCCTCGACGACGTGGTCGGGCTGTTCCTCAACACGCTCCCCATCCGCGTCGACACCTCCGGGGACCCTGACTTCGCGACCCTGGTGGCGCGCTGCCGCGAAGCCTCGGTCGAGGCCATGCGGCACCAGGCGGTGCCCCTCGACGCGATCGTCGACGCGACCAAGCCGCCGCGGGCCACGGGGCGCCACCCGCTGTTCCAGACGGTGCTCACCCACCGTCCGGGTCGTGCCGCGGTCCCCGGGTTCGCCGGCCTCGAGGTGACGCCGCTCCCGTTCGAGGGCGGCTGGGCGAAGTTCGACCTGGCGGTGATCAGCTACGCCGCCGGCGACGCGCTGCGGGTGCTGTGGGAGTACAACACCGATCTGTTCGACGAGCCGACGATCGCCGGCCTGGCGGCCCAGCTCACGACGCTCCTCGACGCCGCCCTGAGCGCACCGGACCGGCCGCTCAGCGCGCTGCGGCTCACGACCCCGGCCGACGAGGAGCTGCTCGCCTCGTGGAACGACACCGCGGACGACGCGGCGCCGGTGGCCTGTGTCCACGACATGATCGCCGAGCAGGTCCGTCGCACCCCCGACGCGGCGGCAGTGGGAGACCACGCCGGCTGGCTCACCTTCGCGGAGCTCGATGCGCTGTCCAGCCGGCTGGCGCACCACCTGGTCGGGCTGGGGGTGGGCCCAGACTCCCGGGTCGCGGTCTGCATGGAACGGTCCACGCGGCTCGAGGTGGCCCTGCTCGCGATCCTGAAGTCCGGGGGCGCCTACGTGCCGCTGGACCCCGACTACCCGGCCGACCGGGTCGCGTTCATGCTCGAGGACTCCAGCGCCGTGGCTCTGCTGACCGAGTCGCACCTCGCGGCGTCCCTCCCCACCCTCGAGCAGACCGTGCTGGTCGACCAGCTCGACACCAGCGGTCTGCCCACCGAGGCCCCCCGGACCGGGGTCACCCCCTCGAACCTCGCGGTGATCATCTACACCTCGGGCTCCACGGGGCGGCCCAAGGGCGTCATGATCGAGCACCGCAACCTCAGCAACCAGCTGTGGCGGACCCAGCACTACTACGAGCTGGGCGCGGCCGACACGATCCTCCAGCGGTCCCCCTACAGCTTCGACTTCTCCTGCTGGGAGCTGCTGCTGGCGCCGGTCGCCGGAGCCCGCCTGTTCATGGCCGAGACCGGACGGCACGGCGACCCGTGGTACCTCGCCGAGGTGATCGAGCAGCACGGCGTCACGATGGTGAACTTCGTGCCGAGCATGCTGCGGGCCTTCCTCGACAGCGGGGTGACCGACCGGTGCCGCAGCCTGCGCATCGTGAACGCCGGCGGGGAGCGACTTCCTGACGAGGTCAAGGACCAGTGCCTTCGGCTGCTGCCCGAGGTGCGGCTCGAGAACGTCTACGGCCCGACGGAGACCACCGTCACGGTCACCTCCGAGGCCTGTGCGCTGGATCGGCGCGTGACGATCGGCCGGCTGGAGACGAACTGTCAGGGGTTCGTGCTCGACCTGCACGGACAGCTGGTGCCCCCGGGGATGCCCGGCGAGCTGTGGATCGGCGGCGCCCAGGTCTCCCGCGGCTACCTCGACCGTCCCGAGCTGACAGCGGAGAAGTACGTCGACACCGAGTTCGGGCGGCTCTACCGCACCGGCGACCGGGTCGCCTGGAAGCACGACGGGCGGCTGCACTACCTCGGTCGCTTCGATGACCAGGTCAAGCTGCGTGGCTTCCGCATCGAGCTGGGCGAGATCGAAGCGGTTCTCAGCTCGCACCCCGACGTCTCCGCGGCCTGTGCCGCGATCGTTCCGACCCCGTCGGGGACGACCATGCTCGCGGCGTTCGTCGTCACTCGTGCGCCCTCCCCGACGACGAACCCGGCCGAGACCGCGACCCTGACGTCCGAGCTCGAGACTCTGGCGCGCACCCGGCTGCCGGGTCACATGGTGCCGAGCGCCGTGGTGGTCGTGCCGGACCTGCCGCTGACGGGTTCCGGCAAGCTCGACCGTCGAGCCGTCGCGAAGTTCGACCTCACGATGCCCTCGCGCGGCTACATCGCCCCCGCCAACGAGACCGAGGAGAGGTTGGCCCGCATCTGGGGCCGCGAGCTCGGCATCGACGAGCCGATCTCCACCGACGCGTCGTACTTCGACCTCGGCGGCACCTCGCTGCACGCGCTGCGGATGTTCCCGATCATCGAGCGCGAGTTCAAGGTGAAGCTGGCGCTGTCGATGCTCTTCGAGAACATCACCATCGCCTCCCTGGCCCGCACTGTGGCAGCCGCGCGCAGCAGCCAGGACCCGTGGGACACCCTCTACACCATCCAGCCGCACGGGGACCGGACACCGCTGTTCGCGCTTCCGGCGGCCCGCGGTGACGCCCTCACCTACACGCAGATCGCCCCCTGGCTCGACCAGAACCGGCCGCTGCACGTGGTGCAGGCCCGCGGTCTCGACGGGAGGGTCCCGCCGCGCACCCGGCTGGAGGACCTCGGGACCGACGCGCTGGAGGTCATCCGCCGGGTGCAGCCACACGGCCCCTACCACTTCATCGGGTTCTGCTTCGGCGGCGTGGTCGCCTACGACGTCGCGGTCCGGCTCCGCGAGGCCGGAGAAGAGATCGGCATGCTCTGCCTCATCGAGGCCACGCCGTTCGGGCGCGGGACGCGCGTCGGCTCCACGGCGCGCAAGGCAAAGCGGTGGCGCAAGCGTGGCTTGCGTTGGATGTCCACCCGGATCCCGACCCGGGCGGCCCAATACCGCAACCTCGCGATCCAGCTGGCCATGGGCAAGCTCGGGCTGGAGGTGCCCCGGCGGTTCGTCGACATCGTGCAGGCCAACCGGCTCGCCTCGGCGCGCTACGTGACCCCGGACTCCGACCTCCACATCACGCTGCTGCGAGCCAGCAGCGGCAACCCCGAAGCCGACGAGGCCAAGCGCGCCCGCTGGGCGGCGATCACGACCGGCGGGTGCGAGCTGCACATCGTCGAGGGCGGTCCGGTCGACCACCTCGAGGTCATCAAGGGCGAGTTCGCGCCGCGGATCGCGCAGTACGTCAACAGCCGCCTCGCGCACCTGCCCTGACCTGGGTCAGGAGCCGACCCAACTGTCTGGGGAAGCACTGATCACTCCGTGGCGGCGCCAGACGCCGCCCAGACGGGCGCTGGCGGCGTTGCCGTCGCTCGATGATGAGCCAACAGCGCCTTCGCTCCGGCGCCTTGCCATCGCACCACCTGGACGACGCTGGCATCCACCCCGGAGTGATCAGTACTTCCCTAGGTCGGCGGCCACGAGCGAGATGAAGTCGGCCGGCCGGTCACTGATGACGAAGTGCCCGCCGGCGATGTCCCGATGGGTCACTGACGCGGCCGTCAGCTCCGACCACCGCGCCATCGCCTCGGGCCTGACTCCGTCGTCGTCGGAGCCGCGGTAGGTCACGATCGGGAGCGGAAGCGCCCGCGCGGTGCCGCGGTGCGTCTCGACGATCCGGAAGTCGGCACGGACCATGGGCAGCAGCAGGTCCAGCAGCTCGGGGTGCTCGAGGATCTCCGGCGACGTGCCGCCCAGCTCACGCAGCTGCCCCACGAACTCCTCACGGGGGAGCCACGAGACGTCCGGGAGGTGTCGAGGCACGTGCGGCGGCTCGGCTCCGCCCACGAGGAGCACCGCCGGGAGCGGCCCGCCGCTCTCGGCCAGCCGGGCCACGAGCTCGTAGGCCAGCAGCCCGCCGAGGCTGTAGCCGAAGACCGCCCATGGCAGTCCGCGGTCCGCAGCGACCTGTGCGGCGACGGCCGGGACGAGCCCATGGAGGACCGCATCGACGTCGGCCAGGGCCGGCTCGCGGAACCGGTTCTCGCGGCCCGGCAGCCTGACTGCGCTGATCGCCGTATCAGGCAGCGCGCGACGCCACGGCTCGAAGATGGCTGCGCCACCGCCGGCGAACGGGAGGCAGAACAGCCGCCGCCGCACCGGGACCGCGGGTACGCCCTCCACCAACCACTGACCGGTCACGGCGTGGCCCACGCCGGCGGCTGGCCCAGGGCCAGCTCGATGATGGCCTGCGTCACGTCGAACCCGGCGCGCAGGTCGGCGACGGAGTGGCTGGCCCCCTGGACCTGGGCGGAGCCCACGAACGTGCCTTGAGCGCATCGGGCCACGGAGGTGGTGTCGGTGGTCGACCCGTAGGTCACCGAGCCGGTCACCGGCGCGTCGCAGTCGTCGAACTCGCGCCACCACGAGTCGATGGTGTCCATCGATGGACCGTAGCCGCGCTGGCCGGGTCCGCAGGGGGAGTCGGCGCAGTCCGGGTAGCCCTCGATCGGCGCCGCGTGGTCGTCGGTGCCCGTGATCGCGATGTGGCTGACCGGGCGGTCCACGGTGCAGGGCTCCACCGGAGGGGAGACCACCTGTTCCACGAACGCGGGGGGGCGCAGCTGCCCGCCCGCCAGCGTCAACACACCGGTGATCTTGCCCGACAGCTGGCAGCCGAGCTCGTTGGCCAGGAACCCTCCTGCCGAGAAGCCGCCCACCACGACGTGGGCGGGGTCGGCGATCCCGGCGCCGACGAGATGGTCGATGAGGTCGGAGATGAACTGGACGTCCACCGGATTGTCGGCGTAGTCGTAGCAACAGCCGAGGTGCCAGCTGTGCGTCTCGAGGTCGCCGTCGGGGTAGACCGTCACGATGCCGTGCGAGGCTGCGGCGGCGTCCAGGCCGAGGGTCCCCCGCAGCCCGCGGCCGAGTCCCGCGGCGCGCGCGCCGTGCATCATGATCACCACCGGTGCCGGCCCGCTCTGGCCGGGAGGCTGGACGAGCACGTACGTGCGCTTGGTCCCGCCGCTGGTGATCGAGCTGTCCCCCACCGGGGCCGAGCCGTCAGCCCCGTCGGGTCGCGATGTGGGCGAGCCTCTCCCATTACATCCGGCCACGGTCGCCGAGAGCAGCACGAGCACGACCATCGACCACAGGCACCGTGGCACCACCGATCGGGTCCGCGTCATGAGCGGCGCCTGATGGACCGGGCTGCTGGGGCGGCCGCCGCCTCCCGGGTCTGCTTGTGCGTGGCGAAGGCCTCCTGGACCCGGGGGCGCAGCACCGAGAGCCGGACGTCGGGCTCGGCGGTGACCCAGGCGACCAGGTCGACGAAGGTCGCCTGCAGCGCCTGGGCGGTCGTGGCGCGGAACAGGCTCGAGGTGTACTCGATGTAGCCGCGCAGGGCGCCCGGCTCGTCGTTGACCCCCACCGCGAGGTCGAAGCGCGCCGAACCGGTGTCGGTGAGCATCCGGGTGACGACGAGCCCGGTCAGCTGGGGCGGCGGCGGGGCCTTGCCCTGCATCCGGAAGTTGACCTGGAAGAGCGGGTTGCGGCCCGGCACCCGCCGGGGGTTGACCACCTCGACGACCCGGTCCAGGGGGGTGTCCTGGTGCGCCAGGCAGGCCAGTGCCGTGGTCCGGCAGCGGCCGAGGAGCTCGCGGAAGGTGGGGTCGCCCTCGAGCCTGACCCGCAGGATCAGCGTGTTGACGAAGAACCCGATCAGCCCTTCCAGCTCGGGCTGCTGCCGGTTCGCGACCGGGCTGCCGAGCACCACGTCCTCCTGGCCGGACAGGCTGGAGAGCAGGGCGCCGGTCGCGGCCATCATCGCCATGAAGTACGTCGTCCGCTCCCCACGGGCCAGCGCCCTGAACGCGTCACCGGAGCCGGGCTCCCCGTCCATCGCGACCCGCTCGCCCAGGTGCTCGTGGGCCCCGGCGCGAGGGAAGTCGACGGGCAGGTCGAGGACCACGTCGGCACCCTCGAGCTCCTTGCGCCAGAACTCGTCACTGCGGCTCGCCCGGCTGCCCGAGAGCTGCTGCACCTGCCACTTGGCGTAGTCGCCGTACTGCACCTTGAGCTCCGGCAGCCGGGGCGCGCGGCCCTCGACGGCGGCGTTGTAGATCTCGGCGATCTCGTCGAACAGCACGCCGCGCGACCAGCCGTCGCACGCGATGTGGTGCATGACCAGGATCAGCACGTGCCGGTCGGGGCCGAGCCGGTAGAGCGAGCCCCGGAGCATCACGTCGGCGGTGAGGTCGAAGGGCTCCCTGGCGTCGGCGGCCAGGGCCGAGGGGAGCTCGGCCTCGTCGATGTCGCGGCTGCGCCAGCGGGCGCCTTCGTCGAGCAGCTTCCCGACCGGTTCACCGTCGACGTCGACACCCACGGTTCGCAGTGCCTCGTGGCGCCGCACCACGAGGTCGAGGGCGACGCGGAGGGTGTCTACGTGCAGGGGTCCCTCGATCCGCATCGTCAGCGTGGCGTTGTAGGTCGCGCGACCCGGCGCGATCCGGTCGAGGAACCAGAGTCGACGCTGCGCCAGCGAGAGGGGCGGCGGCTCCCCTGGGGGCCGGGGCTGGATCGGCTGCACGACGGCGGCCTTGCGCCGCTCCAGCTCACGCGCGAGAAGCTCCTGCTGGCGGGCGCTGAGCTGCGATGGGTCGGTCACGGCGCGGGGTCCGGCTCGTCGTCGAGCAGCCGGGCCAGCAACTGGTCGGTCACCGGCTCGGCGAGCTCGGCCACGGTCGGATGCGTGAAGACCGTCATCAGCGGCAGGTCGATGTCGAGCGTCCGCAACCGGGCGACGAACCGCGAGGCGGACAGCGAGTCGCCACCGAGGTCGAAGAAGTCGTCCTCGGCCGAGACCTGGGCGACGTCGAGCAGCTCCGACCAGAGCTCGGCCACCAGCTCCTCGGCCGGGCCCTTCGGCGGCCGGCCGCGGTCCTCGACGGTCGGGACCACGCTGCGCGGGATGGACCGCAACGCCGCCCGGTCGAGCTTGCCGTTGGCCATCAGCGGGATCGCCGGGACCGGCACCAGGACAGCCGGGACCAGGTGCGCGGGCAGCTCGCCGCGCAGGTCGTGGCGGAGCCCGGCGGGGTCCCAGGTGATACCGGGGGCGAGCACGACGTAGCCGACCAGCTCGCCGTCCTCGGCGACCACCGCGGCGTCGGCGACCGAGTCGCGGTCGCGCAGGGCCTTGGCGACCTCCCCGGGCTCGATGCGGAAGCCCCGGATCTTGACCTGGTCGTCGGCGCGGCCGAAGAAATCGAGGTTGCCGTCGGGACGAGCGCGGACCAGGTCCCCGGAGACGTACCAGCGCCCGTCGGGTGCCGTCGGGAACTTCTCGGCGGTCAGCTCGGGGCGGCCGACGTAGCCGTCGCCCACCTGCGGCCCGCCCAGCAGCAGTACGCCCACAGCGCCCACGGGCTGGTCGCGGCCGCTCTCGTCGACGATCCGCATCCGGATGCCGGGCAGCGGCCGGCCGATGGTCGTCGTCTCGGACTGGGCGACGTCCGCGCCGGTCGCGCACACCGTGACCTCGGTCGGGCCGTAGAGGTTGAGCGCCTGGAACCGCGTGCTGCGCAGGAGCTCCCAGAGGTCCTGCTCCACCGCCTCGCCCCCGACCAGGAGACGACCGAGCGACGTGACGTCGAGGAGCCCCTCCTCGAGCAGCATCCGCAGGTGCGTCGGCGTCAGGTCGAGCACGTCGATCCGGCTGCTGCGCACGAAGTCGACCAGTGCGCTCGGGTCGCGCCGTACGTCGTCGGGGACGAGGACCAGCGTCGAGCCGAAGCCCAGGTTGACCAGCTGCAGCACCGAGAAGTCGAAGATCACCGCGGAGTTGAGGCCGACCCGACGACCTCGGGGCTCCTCGCCGCCCCAGAAGCGCAGCCGGACCGCCTCGGTCAACGCGGCCAGCCCGCGGTGGTTCAGGCGGGCCGCCTTCGGGGTGCCCGTCGACCCGGAGGTGTAGATGAGGTAGGCCGGGTCGAGGTCCGCGACGGTGTGATCGGGCAGGGCCGGTGCCGGGAGAGCCGCGTCGGCGACCGGGTCCGAGACCACGACCGGCAGGTCGCCGACGCTCTCGGGCGTCGGGGCGCCGGCCGGGAGCACCACGGCGACGCTTCCGCTGTCCTCGAACATCAGCTGCTGGCGGGCGGCGGGGTACCACGGGTCGACCGGGACGAACTGCGCGCCGATCCGCCACACTGCGAGCGCCGAGACCGGCCAGGCCAGATGATGGCCGATCACGAGGGACACGACGTCGCCCGGGCCCGTCCCGGCCTGCACGAGCCGGGCGGCGAGCACGTCCGCGGCGGCCACCAGCTCGGCGAAGGTCAGCACCTGGCCGCCGACCTCTGCGGCGGGCAGGTCCGGGTCCTGCTCGGCGACCCCGCGGACCAGGTCGGGCAGCGACCGGGGGGAGCCGTCGAGCGAGCTGTCCCGCCACGAGGTGACGAGGGCGGCCTCGTCGGCCCCGAGGAGAGGGAGCTCACCGATCGGAGCGGTCGGGTCGGCGAGGGCGGCCGCGAGCAGGGTCTCGAACCGGTCGGCAAGCCAGCCGTCCAGCGGCTCCTCGAACAGGTCGGCGCGATACTCGAGCACCAGCTCGATCCGTCCGGGCGCGACCGACCAGGAGAACACCGCGTCGAAGCGCACCGCGGCCCAGTCGATCTCCACGGTCCCGAGGGTGGCCTCGCCGAACTCGGCCTCGCCGGCCGGAGCATCCTGCAGGCCGACCAGGACCTGGAAGACCGGGTGCCGGGTGGCGGACCGCGGGACCTTCAGCTCCGAGACCAGCCGCTCGAAGGGGTAGTCACCGTGCGCGTAGGCGCCGCGGCAGACCTCCGCGGCGACCTCGAGATGCGCCCCGAAGCCCCGGGTCTCGTCGACGGGCACCCGCAGCGCCAGGGTGTTGATCAAGGCACCGACGAGCTCCTCGCCGCCCGCGAAGGAGCGGGTCGCGACCGGTGTGCCGATGACGACGTCGGGCCCGGAGCCGTGGCGGGCGAGAAGGGCGGAGACCGCTGCCGTCAGCACCATGAACGGCGTGGCGCGATGGGCCCGGGCCAGCCCCTCGACCCGGCCCACCAGCGCAGGGTCGAGAGTGCGCCGGATCCGTCGGCCGCGCGCCACAGCGAGCGGATCGCGCTCGACCGGCACCGGGAAGGTGGTCTCCTCGGGCGCGCCGGCCAGCGTGGCCGCCCAGTACGCCGCGTCGACGCCGGTCTCCTCGCGGCCCTCCTCCCACACCACGTAGTCGCCGAACTGCAGCGCGGGCGCGTCGAGCGTGCGGCCGGCATACAGCGAGGCGAGGTCGCCGAGCACGCGGCCGATCGACCACCCGTCCAGGGCGATGTGGTGCATCGCCACGACCAGCAGCCACTCGTCGTCCGCGACCCGGGTGAGGCCGACCCGCAGGGCGGGCCCGTGCGCGAGGTCGAACGGTACGGCGGCCGCGGTGCGGACGTCGTCGAGGACGTCGTCCCAGGCCCGTCCGCGCGCGTCGTGGACCTCGAAGGCGGGCCTGGCCCGCTCGATCGATCGCACCACCTGCGCGAGCACGTCGTCGACCTGGACATAGGTGGCGCGCAGCAGGTCGTAGCGCGCCGCCAGGGCCTCGACCGCGCCGGCGAACGCCGCCTGGTCGATGCTGCCACGCAGCCGCCGCAGCAGGGACACGTTGTAGCGGGGGTCCTCGGGGGCGAGCTCGTGCAGCAGCCACATCCGCTTCTGGGCGGCCGAGAGCGGCCACACCAGGACCTCGCCGTCGTTGGCCCCGGAGCGACCGTCGAGGGCGGCCACGAGCGCCGCGTGGTCGGTGAGGTCGGCCTCGTCGAGCCAGCGGCCGTCCCGAGGCACCGGCACCGGTCCGCTCGGCAGGCCGTCTGCCAGGTCGGCCGCCGGCAGGGCCGCCGCGAGCGCCCCCAGCGTCGGGTGCTCGAAGATGGTGCGCAGGCCGACGTGCGCGCCAACCGCCTCCGACAGTCGGCTGGCGAGCCGGGTAGCGAGCAGGCTGTGCCCGCCGAGGTCGAAGAAGTCGTCCTCGAGGGAGGGCGACTCGACGTGCAGCAGGTCCGACCACACCCGCGCGACGGTCAGCTCGGCTGCGGTGCCCGGTGGTGTGCCAGCGGCGCGGTCGTAGGTCGGCGCCGGCAGCGCGTTGCGGTCGATCTTGTTGGTCGTGGTGCGCGGCAGCCCGCCGAGCTCGACGAGGGCCGAGGGCACCATGTATGTGGGCACCGAGGCGCGCAGGGCCTCCCAGACACCGTCGGTCGACCCGACGACGTAGCCGACGATCCGCGGGTCGCCCGGGTGGTCCTCGCGGAGCACGACGGCGGCCTCGCGGACGCCCGGGAGCCCGCTGATCACCGACTCGATCTCGCCCAGCTCGATCCGGTAGCCGCGCAGCTTGACCTGGTTGTCGGTGCGGCCCAGGCAGCGCAGCCGGCCGTCCGACGTCCACACGGCGAGGTCGCCCGTGGCGTACATCCGGCGGCCCGGTTGCCAGGGATCGGGCACGAACCGCTCGGCGGTCAGGTCGGGCCGGTCGTGGTAGCCACGGGCCACCCCGCCGCCGCCGATCCACAGCTGGCCGCTGGTCCCGGGCGGGACCAGCCGGCCGCGCGCGTCGAGCACGTAGACGGCCGTGTCGAGGATCGGGCTGCCCACCGAGACTTCGCCGGGCTCCTCGAGCCGGCCCAGCGTGGACCAGACCGTGGTCTCGGTGGGGCCGTAGCAGTTCCAGAGCTCGCCGACCAGCGGCCGCAGCGCGTCCGCGAGGTCGGGCGTGATCGCCTCGCCGCCGCACAGCGCCTTGAGCGTGGGCCGGCCCGGCCAGTGGTCGGCCAGCAGCATCCGCCACCGCGACGGGGTGCCCTGCAGCACGGTGACGTCGTAGCTCTCGAGGGCCGCGGCCAGGGCGTCGGGGTCGGTGCTGGTCTCCTGCTCCAGCATGACCACGCTCGCGCCGGTGACGAGGGGCAGGAACACCTCGGGCACGGCCATGTCGAAGGAGAACGTCGTGAGCGCGGCGATCCGGTCCTCGCGCGAGAAGCCGATGCGCTCGGCCATCGCGAGGAGCAGGTTGGCCAGGGACCGCTGCTCGATCTCGACACCCTTGGGGCGGCCGGTCGACCCGGAGGTGTAGATGATGTAGGCCAGGTCGCCGGGGCCGACCTGGGGCAGCCCTGCTGGCGCCGGCCCGTCGAGGTCGGCCAGGTGGTCGTCGGTGATGACGAAGCGTGCTCCGGCGTCGTCGAGGCTGTACTGGCGCCGCTCCTCCGGATGCGCGGCGTCGAGCGGCAGGTAGCTGCACCCGGCCCGCCACGCCCCGAGCGCCCCGATGACCAGGCCGGCGTCGCGGCTGGTGAGCAGCCCCACCGTCGCGCCGGGCTCGACCTCCTGGAGCAGCCGTCCCGCCAGCACGCCGGCACGGCGCCACAGCTCGCCATAGGTCAGGTCTGGGTGCCCGGGCGCCCGGACGGCCACCCGGTCGGGCTCTGCCTCCACCTGCGCGGCGATCAGGTCGAAGGCGGAGGTCGGCGCGGCCTGGCGGTGGTTGGTGCCCCACTCGAGGACGGTCCGCTCCTCCGTCGAGGTGAGCAGCGGGAGCTCGTGCAGCCGGATCTCCGGCTGGGTGGTGGCGACCCGGAGCATCGCCTCCAGCCGGCGCAGAAGCTGCTCGATCGTTGCCGGCTCGAACAGGTCGTTGCGGTACTCGACCGTTGCCACCAGCCCCTCGGGCCGCTCGGTGAACGTGAAGCCGAGGTCGAAGCGGGTGAACGGCGACTCGAGGTCGAAGGACCGCAGCACGGCCTCGCCCAGCTCGATGTCGTCGTAGCGGGACGGGACCAGGTTGAGCAGCACCTGGAAGAGCGGGTTGCGGCCCAGGTCGCGCTCGGGGCTGAGCTCCTCGACCAGCTTCTCGAACGGGAGGTCCTGGTGGTCCTGGGCCGCGGCGACGGTGCCCTGGGCCTGGGCGAGCAGGTCCACGAACCGCGGGTCGCCGGAGGTGTCGGTGCGAAGCAGGAGCGTGTTGGCGAACAGCCCGACGGTGCGCTCGACCTCGGCGCGCTGCCGGCCGGCGACCGCCGACCCGACCACGATGTCGTCTTGGCCCGAGAGCCGCGCCAGCAGCGCGGAGCAGGTGGCGAGCAGCACCGCGAACGGCGTCGCCGCGTGGTTGCGGGCCAGCTCCCTGATCTCCTCGGTGAGCGTGGTGCCGAGGGGCAGCGAGATGCGGTGCCCGGCGCTGGTGGGCGTGTGCGGGCGCGGGTGGTCGGTCGGGATCTCCAGGGCGGCCGGGGCACCGGCCAGCCGGGCGCGCCAGTAGGCAAGGTCGCGCTCCATCGCGGCGTCGCCGAGGTGGGTCTCCTGCCAGACCACGAAGTCGGGGTACTGCAGCACTTCGGGAAGCGCCGGGGTGGTGTCGGCGGCCAGCGCGTCGTAGATGACGCGGAGGTCCTCCATCAGGACGTCCAGCGACCATCCGTCGATCAGGACGTGGTGCAGACGCAGCACCAGCACCGCGTCGTCGTCGCCCATCACGTACCAGTACGCGGTGGCCAGCGGTCCGGCCTCGAGGTCGAAGGGCTCGGCGGCCACGCCGCGGGCGTGTTCACGAACGGCGGCCTCCGGATCCGGCGCCCCCGACAGGTCGACCACCTCGAGGGGCCACCAGGCGCGGTCGACGACCGCCGCGGCCAGGACCTCGCCGTGGTAGCGGGTGAGGGTCCGCAGGCTGTCGTGCCGGGCCGCGAGTGCCTCGAGCGCGGCGGCCACCACGGCGGTGTCGACCCGGCCGGTGACCCGGTAGACGCGGCGCACCGTGTAGATCGGGCGCCCGGACTCCAGGGCGTCGAGGAACCACATCCGCTGCTGGGCGCGGGAGAGCGGGAACACCGCCGCGTCGGCGTCCGGATCGGGCTCGCCCTTGCCGGCCAGCGCCTCGGCCAGCACGGCCGGGTCCTCGAGCCGGCGCAGCGCCCGGCGTCGCGGCGTGCGGTCGACCGGCAGCATCGCGTCGTCGTCGGCGGCGCCGAGGTCACGCCCGGACCGCGCCGCCTCCACCTCGCGGGCCAGGCCGGCGACGGTCGGCGAGCGGAAGACTGCGGCGAGCGGGAGTCGGACCTCAAGGGTCCGGGCGACCGCCGACAGCATCCGCACCGCGAGCAGCGAGTGCCCGCCCATCCGGAAGAAGTCGTCCTCGACGCCGAGGTCGTCGGTGCCGAGCATCCCCGACCAGAGCTCGAGCAGCTCACGCTCCAGGTCGGTGCGCGGCGACACCGTGCTGCGCGGGCCGCTGGTCACGAACGGCGCCGGGAGCGACTTGCGGTCCAGCTTGCCGCTCAGGCCGAGCGGGAGGCTGGGCAGGGCCCGCACCGCGGCCGGGACCATGTATTCCGGCAGGCGACTGCGCGCGAGGTCGGTCACGGCCCGGATGGTGTCGGCCCGCAGCCGGGCTCGGCGCCGGGCGGCGACGGGATCGCTGGCGTCCGGGCCGGCGGTCGATCTGGCGACGGGGAACCGCACCGGCGCACCGTGTGAGGTGAACGCCGCCGCAAGGGTGGTCGGGTCGTCGAGGACCGACAGCTCGACGGTGAGGCCGTAGCGCTCCCCCAGCTCCCACAGGTCGTCGGGGTGGACCGCTCCGGCGTCGGGCTCGGTGCTCCCCGGGACCCGACCGTGACCGAGGTCGGCCAGCACCGCGAGGTCAGGAGCCAGCCGGGCGTTGGGCACGTGCCGCAGGCCGAGACCGGCCTCGCCACCGGAGCGCGCGGCGCTCGCCACCAGCTCCGCGAGCCGGTCCTCGAGGCCGGCGAGCGAGCCGACGTCGGACCACTCGAGCCAGGTGTCGACCTCGCGCGGCAGGACGCCGGGCGTGAGCACCACGTCGTAGCGGAAGTCGTTCATCTCGGTGGCCGCCCGGCCCCGCTTGGGGGCGACCTGCACGTGCCGGTCACCAGCGACGGCGGCGAAGAACGCCGGCGTGAGCAGCAGCTCGGTGTCGAGCAGCTGTCGGTCCTCGATCCGGAGCCGCAGCTCGCCCGGCGCCGGCACGACCGCGCCGGGGCGGCCCTCGGCGCGGCGCTGGAGGCTGGTCTCGACCCGGGCGGCGAACAGCTCGTGCAGCCGCAGGTCGCGGATGTCGCCGAGGAACAGCCGTCCGTCGGCACCGGCCACCCGGTCCAGCCGCGCGACCACGTCGACGGCGTAGGCACGGTCAGGGAAGTACTGCATCACCGAGTTGACGACGGCAACGTCGAAGCCGCCGTCGGGAAGGGCCGTGGCGAGGGCCTCGGGCGAGACCTCGTCGGCACCCATCCGCAGGGCGACCAGGTGGTCATCGAGCCCGGAGTCCTCGGCGACCCGCTGCAGCCGGGCGACCGCGGCCGCGGAGAAGTCCGTGGCGACGTAGCGCTGGGTGCGGTCCACGAGGTTCCACAACAGCAGCCCGGACCCGGCGCCGACCTCGAGCACGGCGGCGCCGTGCAGCCCGGCGATGCGGTCGACGGTCGCGTCGACCCATTCGTGCATCTCCTCGGGCGAGTAGTCCTCCCCGGTGAACGAGCTCACCCAGCCGCGGGTGTCGAAGCGCGGGTCCGCCGGCCCGTCGGCCTGCTCGTAGGTGTCCTCCCAGACCGAGTTCCAGTCGGCCAGCTGGTCGTCCGCGTCCGCGCCGTCGGTGCCCGCGGCGCCGGGCGCGGTCTCGTGCTCGCCGAGCTCTGCGGCCACGTCCTCACGCAGCACGACGTACGCCGCCAGCGTGGGCTCGCCCGACGGCAGCGTGACCACGGCCGCGCAGGTCGCGGCGACGGCGGGGTGCGAGGCCAGGAGCGCCTCGATCTCGCCCAGCTCGATCCGGAAGCCGCGGAGCTTGACCTGGTCGTCGAGCCGCCCGAGGTAGTCGAGCTCGCCGTCGGAGGTCCAGCGCACCAGGTCGCCGGTGCGGTAGGCCCGGCCCTCGGGGGCCAGGTCGAGGGAGACGAACCGGTCGGCGGTCAGGTCGGCGCGGCCGAGGTAGCCGCGGGCGAGCTGGACGCCGGCCAGGTAGAGCTCACCGGGGACGCCGACGGGCACCGGCTGCCGGCTCTCGTCGAGGACGTAGGTCTGGACGTTCGAGATCGGCCCTCCGATCCGGACCCGGTGGGCGGGGCCGGGCAGGCACCGGTGCCAGGTCACGTCGATCGAGGCCTCGGTGGGGCCGTAGAGGTTGTGGAGCTCGACATCGGGGAGCAGCGCCAGGAACTGCTCCTTGAGCTCGTAGGACAGCGCCTCGCCCGAGCAGACGACCGCCCGCAGCCGGGTGCCGCGCACGTCGGGGGCCGAGGGGGTGCCGAGGAACGCGGCGAGCATGGAGGGCACGAAGTGCATGACCGTCACGCCCTCGCGGGCGATCACCTCGGCGAGGTAGGCCGGGTCGCGGTGTCCGTCGGGGCGGGCCATGAACAGGCGGGCGCCGACCATGACCGGCCAGAGCACCTCCCAGGCGGACACGTCGAAGCTCAGCGGCGTCTTCTGGAGCACCGTGTCGGTGCCGGTCAGCTGCAGCGTGCGCTGCATCCAGTCGAGGCGGTTGACCACGCCGCGGTGCCGCAGCTCGGCGCCCTTCGGGCGGCCCGTGGACCCCGAGGTGTAGATCACGTAGCAGAGGTTGTCGGGAGTGACGCCGGTCTCCGGCGCGGTCTGCGGGCGGCCGGCCACGATCTCGGCGAGGTCGTCCATCAGCACCGTGACCGGGTGCGGCGGGAGGTCGAGGCCGGTGGCCCGGTCGGTGATGAGGACGGCGGCGCCCGAGTCCTCCAGCATGAACGCCAGCCGGTCGGCGGGATAGGTCGTGTCGAGCGGGACGTAGGCACCGCCGGCCTTGAGGATCGCGACGACCGCGACCTCCATGGCCACCGACCTGGGTACGCCAACCGCCACCAGGACGTCGGGCCCTACGCCGAGGTCGCGCAGGTGGTGGGCCAATGCGTTGGCCTGGCGGTCCAGCTCGGCGAAGGTGAGCGAGCCGTGCTCGTCGGCGACGGCGACCGCGTCCGGAGTGGCCCGCGCCTGCGCCGCCATCGCGTCGTGGAGGCAGCCGTCGGGGATCGGCGCCGCCGTGTCGTTGACCTGCTCCACGAGAGCCAGCCGCTGGCCCGGCGAGGTCACCGACACCGCGGTGAGCGGCCGGTCGGGCTCGGCGAGGCCGTTGCGCAGCAGGGTCAGCAGCTCGTCCGCGAGCGCCTCGATGGTCGGGTGCTCGAACAGGTCCACGGAGTACTCGAACACCAGCGCCGAGCTCCCGTCGCGGCGCTCGCGGACCAGCAGGCCGACGTCGTACTTGGTGGTCTGCGGGTCGACGTCGACCACCTCGGCGACCAGGTCGCCGAGGCGGAAGGTGAGCTCGTGCTCGGTGGTGACGGCGTTGACCGCGATCTGGAACAGCGGGTTGCGGCTCAGGTCCCTGGCCGGCGCCACAGCCTCGACGACCTTCTCGAACGGGACCCGCTGGTGGGCCAGCGACCCCAGCACGCTGGCGCGCGTCCGGCCGACCAGCTCCGTGAACGTCGGCTCGCCCGCGCAGCCGGCCCGCACCAGCACGGTGTTGACGAACAGGCCGATCAGCCCCTCGGCGCCCGGGTCGTCCCGCCCCGAGACCGGCATGCCGAGGACGACGTCCTCCTCGCGGGTCCACAGGCGCATCAGCCAGGAGAACGCCGCCAGCACGGCCACGAAGAGCGTGGTGCTGTTGGCGGCGGCGAAGCGCCGGAGCTCCGCGACCAGCTCGTCGTCGAGCGGGACCGTGTGGCGGCGGCCGCGGTAGGTCTGCAGCGCGGGGCGGACGTGGTCGACAGGCAGCTCGGCGACACTCGGCGAACCTGCGAGGTGACGCCGCCACCAGTCGAGCTCCTGGGCCAGTGCCGTCCCGGCGAGCTCCTTGCGCTGCCGCATCGCGAACGTCGAGTACTGCGACGGCGGCTGCTCCGGCTCGCGTCCGGAGTACGTCGCGTCGAGGTGGTCCCAGAGCACCTTCCGGGAGGCCTCGTCGGATGCGATGTGGTGCAGCGAGACCGCGAGCCAGGCCGGCCCACCCGCGATCTCGACGAGCAGCGCCCGCATCAGGTCGTCCTGGGCGAGGTCGAAGGGCCGCGAGATGAACCCCTCCACGGCACGCCGGGCGCCCTCCTCGTCTCCGACCCGGGTCAGCTCCAGCTGGGCGGCACGCGGCTCGGCGAGCACCGCCACCGGGTTGCCGTCGGGTGACCGGCGCACGCGGGTGCGCAGCACGTGGTGGTCGCGAAGCACTCCGGTGAGCGCCGCGCGCAGCCGGTCGACGTCGAGCTCGCCGTGCAGCCGGACCACCCGCGCGGTGTTGTAGGCCGACATGCCCGGCGTGAGCTCGGCGAGCAGCCACATCCGTTCCTGGGCGAAAGACAGCGTCGGCACGTCGGCGTCCTGCGCACCGGCGCCCGCCTCCCCCCGCTGCGCAGCGCGATCGCGCAGCCGCTGGGCGAGCAGGGTGCGCTGCGCCGGCGTCAGCGACTCCAGTCTGGACGGGCCACCCGCCGACCCGTCCTGGCTCATGGGCCGCCCTCGTGGGACTCCTCCGCCGGCCGGGCCTCGTCCGCCAGTACCTGCGCGGCCTCCTCATCGGACATCGAGGCGATCTCCGCGATCAGCGCGGACAGCTCCTCAGCACTCGGGCCGCCGCGGACGGCCTCGACCTCCGCGGCCAGGAGCCGGACGGACGGGGCGTCGAAGAGGGTGTAGACCGGCAGCTGGACGCCGAGGCGGCCGCGGATCTCGACGACCACGCGGGTGGCGAGCAGCGAGTGGCCGCCGAGGGCGAAGAAGTCGTCGTTCGCACCGACCCTCTCGACCCCGAGCGACTGGGAGAAGATCGACGCCAGCTCCTGCTCGGTCTCGCCGACGGGCGGCTCGAAGGCCCCCGCCACCTGCCGGGGCGGCACCGGTAGGGCCTGCACGTCCAGCTTGCCGTTGGCACGCAGCGGCAACGTGTCGAGGTCGACCAGCCGGGAGGGCACCATGTGCTCGGGCAGCAGCGCGGCCAGGTGCTCACGCAGGCTCGCCTCGGTCGGGCTGGGATTGACCTGGGTGACCACGTAGCCCACGAGCGTGGGCTCGGCGGCAAGGTCGTGCCGCAGGACGACCGCGGCCCGGCGGACGTCGGGGTGCTTGGTGAGCGCGACCTCGATCTCCTGCGGCTCGACGCGGTAGCCGCGGACCTTGACCTGTCCGTCGCGGCGCCCGACGAAGGTGACGTCGCCCGCGCTGTCGCGGCGTACGAGGTCGCCGGTCCGGTAGGCCCGCGCCCCCGACCGGTAGGGGTGCTCGACGAAAGCGGCAGCGGTCGCGGCCTCGTCACCGACGTAGCCGCGGGCCACCCCGACGCCGGCGACGAGCAGCTCGCCGACCGCACCGGGTGGCACGAGCCGGGACCGCCCGTCGACGACCAGCGCCTCGTAGCCGGCGAGTGGACGGCCGATCGGGACCGCTCCGGAGTCGGCGACGTCGCCGACGGTGTAGGTGAGCGCGCCGACGGTCGTCTCCGTCGGGCCGTAGTGGTTGACGACGGTGCAGCCGCCGCGCTCGGACACGCTCCTCACCAGGTCCCAGCCCAGCGCCTCGCCGCCCAGCACCAGCACCCTGCTCGGCAGCACGTCGGCGTCGGGGTCGGCCAGGAGCGCCCGCAGGTGGGTCGGGGTGATCTTGAGGACGTCGACCGGTGCGTCCGCGAGGTGAGCGGCGAGGGCAGCAGGGTCCTGCAAGAGCTCGCTCGGGACCAGGTGGAGGGTCCCTCCCGAGGCCAGCGCACCGTGGATGGAGGTGTTGCCCAGGTCGGTGGTCAGGCCGGTCACCTGGCCCCACGACAGCTCGGCCCCGGGACGGCCCGCGGCCGCCTCCACGACCTGGAGCACCGCGGCGGCGTAGCCGGCGAGCGCGTCCTGGCCCACCAGGACACCCTTGGGGACGCCGGTCGAGCCGGACGTGAACAGGACGTAGGCGAGGTCGGCGGCGACCGGGTCAGGGAGCGCCGCCTCGGCCACGGCGTCCACGGCGACGACCGGGCCGGACCACCCCTCCGGGGCCGCGCCGACGAGCACCTCTGCGCCGGCGAGCCTGGCCTGGAGAACGGCGCGCTCGGCCGGGCCGTCCACGTCGAGCGGCACGTAGCCCCGGCCGATGCGTTGGGCGGCGAGCATCGCGACGACGGCGTCGATCGAACGGGGCAGGTGGACAGCCACCGGTCCGGCGCCGCCCGCGGCGCGGATCGCACCGGCCAGGCCGTCGACCCGGTCGCGGAGCTGGGCGTAGGTCACGCTCGAGCGGCCGTCGGTGAGCGCGACCCGGTCGGGGGTGGCCGCAGCGTGCGAAAGGACCCGCGCGATGACCGGCTCGACGGCGACCGGCGCAGCCGCCGGGCCCAGCAGCGCCTCGACGGCGGCATCGTCGAGGACGTCGAGCGCCTCCACAGCGTCGGTCGAGAGCTGCGAGAGCACCTGGCTCAGCCCGGCGGACGCCCGCGCTGCGATCCCGGCCGTGTCGTCACTGCCAGCCAGCACCGTGCCCCGGCTGCCGTCGCCGGCCACCCTCAGCTCGACCTGGAACGCCGCCCGGTCGACCCGGGAGTCGATCGGGCCGGTCGAGAAGAGCACCTCGGGAGACGCGGCCGCGGGTGACCACTCGAACCACTTCGCCGCCTGCTCCAGCGCGTCGGCGACCGAGCCGACCAGGCTGGCGAAGCTCCCGGCCGGGGGCACCTCGAAGGTCAGCGGCACCACGCGGGAGTAGGGGCCCGCGGCACCCTCGAGCTCCGGGTTGTCGCGCGGGTCGACCTCGACCCCGAGCGTCACCGACCCCTCGCCGGTCAGCCGCGCGATGGTGACCGCCCAGGCGGCCAGCCAGGAGGCGACCGGGTCACCCGACGGCGTGGCCGCGAGCACCTCCGTCGGACCGTCGGCGTCCTCGATCCGCGGCAGTGCGGTCTGGACCTCGTCGTCGGCCAGCCGCCCCCAGGCGGCGGCGGCCGAGCGGGCGTCCTCGGAGTCGGCCTCGGCCACGATCTCTGCCTGCCAGGCGCCGTACTCGGTGTACTGGATCGGGTCCGCCACCGCGTCCCCACCGGCTGCCTCGGCGGCGAGTGCGGTCAGTGTGCCCAGGTCGCTGAAGAGCGCGCAGGCGCACAGCCACAGGGCGGCGCCGTCGCCCTCGGGGGCCACGATCCCGGCGACCACCGGACCCGCCGCGGGGTCGAGCCGGCGGGCAAGATCGGCCAGGGCGGCTGAGACGTCGTCACCGGCGCCGACCACCGTCCAGTCACCGGTGCCGTCCTCGTGCACCAGCTGGAGCCCGGTCCGCAGCTGCGCCTCCTGCTGCAGGGTCGAGCGCAGCACCTCGTGGCGCGCCACCGCGGCGTCCAGGCGAGCCGGGACGGACTCGGGCGCGACCCCCGGCAGCGAGACGTGGAGGCTGACGGTGCGGCTGGTAGCGCCGGTCGCGACCAGGCTGGTCTGCTGGTTGCTCAGCGGGTAGCCGGCAGGTGTGGACATCGACAATCCGATCTGTGACCGATGTGGTCAGCCACGGCGCGGGGGGCCGACGACGAAAGCCGGGTCACCTAGGCATTGACCAAGACGTGCAGGCGCGCGACAGCGGGTGCGCTGCGCTGCGGAATCATAACCTTGCGCGACCTCATCCCCTCCGGTGACGATCAGACAACCCTCCCCCGGGGTTGGCCGGTTCCACCGGTAGGAACAATAATGCTTGACTAGCGTGAGGGAAAACACAGCATGAGGGACCGGGTCGATCTCGGGGGATGCATGGGGGACCGATGACCGACGAGGCCCTGTTCTACCTGTCCGCGGGGCAGCAGCACCTGCTCGGACAGGCCGGTGAGGGCCCGGTGCTCCGGCATCAGGTCCTGGTCGCGGCGCCCGAGGGCCCGTCGCCGGAGACCCTCTCCGAGCGCTGGGCGGCGATGACCGACCGCTACGACGTGCTGCACGTCGCCTTCCGCAAGCCGACCGGACTGGCCGGGCTGCTCCAGACCACTGACGCCCCGGCCGCGCCCCTCGTGGTGGCCGACGAGGAGTCGGTCGTCGCGCTCGCCGACCGGGAGTGGGCGCAGCCGCTCGATCTCGCGAGCGGAGGGCTGGTCCGGGCGGCGTACGGCGCCGGTCACCTCGTCGTGACGGCCGCAGCCGCGGTGGCGGACCCGGCCTCGCTGCGGCTGCTGGCGACCGAGCTCCTGACCGGCGCGCCCGCCGAGGAGGACCCGCTGCCGTTCCTCGACTACGCGGCCTGGGAGGCCGAGCAGCTGAGCGAGGACACCGCGGACTCACGGGTGGCGAAGGCCTACTGGCGAGGCCTGGTCGGTGACCTCGGCGACGATGACAAGGGCTCCGGCCGCACAGGCCCCGCGGCCGACCCGAGGGCGCTGCCGCTCGACGGCGCCGGCGACCCCGAGCCCGACCAGTGGCTGGCCGCCTTCGCCACGGTCCGGCGGCGCCACGTCGCTGCCGACGACGCCCTGGCCGTGGTCGCGGTCGCCGTGTCCGGCCGCACGGACGACGAGCTCGAGAGCTCGATCGGCCCCTTCGAGCGCTACGTCCCCGTCCTGGTGCCGGCCGACGGTCAGGCCGGGCTCGCGGCGACCACCTCCCGGCTGACCGCGGACGTCGAGGCGGCCGCTCGGTTCGCCATGTTCGCCCCACGCCCGCTGACGGTCGCCGCCTTCTCGGCACGACCGGCGGAGGTGCGCCCCGCGGTCGGCCGCTTCGCGGTGGAGCTGACGGTGACCGGCAGCACCGCCGCGCTGTGGTACGACGCGGGCCGGGTGAGCGAGGTCGAGGCCGGCTGGCTGGCCGACCAGGTCACCGCCGCTGCCGTCGCCATCCGCGACCAGCCCGACCTCGCCCTCGACGATGTCGACCTGGTCGGGGCGGGCGAGCGCGCGTTCCTCGAGGCGGCGCTGACCGGCGAAGGCGCCGCCGCGCGCCACCCCAGCGTCCCGGCGGCCCTGGCCAGCCACGCTCAGGAGCGCCCCGACGTCCCCGCGGTGGTCCACGGCGATGCCGTGCTCAGCTACCGGGACCTCGACTCGGCCACCCGGCGGGTCGCCGTCGCGCTGGCCGGCGGTGAGAGCGCGGTGGCGATCCTCCTCGACCGCTCGCTCGACGCGGTCGTCGCCGCACTGGGCGCG
>Ga0068860_100000365_pt1 | contig 59835 bp, 56 predicted proteins | sample KBSSwiS32_FD_66597 | JGI IMG/M metagenome (GOLD analysis project Ga0068860, IMG submission 66597) | Switchgrass rhizosphere microbial communities from Kellogg Biological Station, Michigan, USA - KBS Switchgrass S3-2 | ecosystem: Host-associated > Plants > Roots > Rhizosphere > Soil ... | reverse complement strand
GATCACGATGGAGACCCTCGACGAGGCCATCGACCGCGTGATCGCCGGACCGCAGCGCCGGACCCGCCTGATGAGCGAGAAGGAGAAGCTCATCACGGCCTACCACGAGGGCGGCCACGCGCTCGTCGCCGCGGCGCTCCCGGGCAACGACCCGGTGCACAAGGTCACGATCCTGCCGCGCGGCCGGGCCCTCGGCTACACGATGGTGCTGCCCGACTCCGACAAGTACTCCCAGCCGCGCTCGCAGATGCTCGACCAGCTCGCCTACATGCTGGGCGGCCGGGCCGCCGAGGAGATGGTCTTCCACGACCCGACCACCGGTGCCGGCAACGACATCGAGAAGGCCACGGCCGTGGCGCGCGCGATGGTGACCCAGTACGGCATGACCGAGCGGCTGGGCGCGATCAAGCTGGGCGACGGCAACGCCGAGCCGTTCCTGGGCCGCGACATCGGCCACTCCCGCAACTACTCCGAGGAGGTGGCCGGGATCGTCGACGAGGAGACCAAGAAGCTCCTCACCACCGCCCACCAGGAGGCCTTCGACATCCTCGAGGAGAACCGCGACGTGCTCGACTCGCTGGTCCTCGAGCTGCTCGACAAGGAGACGCTCGACAAGGAGCAGATCGCGAAGATCTTCGAGCCGCTGCGGCGCCGTCCCGAGCGGCCGGCCTGGACCGGCTCGCCCGACCGGCGGCCCTCCACCATCCCCGCCGTCGAGATCCCCGAGGAGATCCGCGCCCGCGCGGCCGTCAACGGCTTCGCGCCCGGGCTCAACGGTTCGAGCCACAGCTCCGACGGCGAGCAGGGTGGCGTGGTGGTGACCCCGCCGGGTCCGGGGGGCGACGTGCACGGTGGCCCGCCCGCGGGTGGCGTCGACACGCCCACCCCGCCGACGCCGGGTTCCGCCGGACCCACGTGAGCTCGACCGAGACGAGCCGGGAGGTCCCGGCGTTCGACCACGACCGGGCCGCGGCCGCCGTCCGCGAGCTGCTGATCGCGATCGGGGAGGACCCCGAGCGTGAGGGGCTGCGCGACACCCCGCGCCGGGTCGCCCGTGCGTACGCCGAGCTCACCGCGGGGCTGCGGCAGGCCCCCGAGGACGTGCTCACCACGGTCTTCGACCTCGGCCACGACGAGATGGTGCTGGTCCGCGACATCGAGCTGTGGTCGATGTGCGAGCACCACCTGGTGCCGTTCACCGGGGTCGCGCACGTCGGCTACATCCCGGCCGAGACCGGCAAGATCACCGGCCTGTCCAAGCTGGCCCGCCTGGTCGACGTCTATGCGAAGCGGCCGCAGGTCCAGGAGCGGCTGACCACCCAGGTCGCCGACGCGCTCATGGAGCTCCTCGAGGCGCGCGGGGTCATCGTCGTCATCGAGGCCGAGCACCTGTGCATGACCATGCGCGGGGTCAAGAAGGCCGGCGCGCGCACCATCACCTCCGCCGTCCGCGGCAGCTTCCGCAGCAACGCCACCACGCGCGCCGAGGCGATGGCGCTGATCCACCGGAGCTGATCCGCCCTCGCCGCACCGCATGCGAGGCTGGGCATGCGAGGCTGGCCCGGTGACGACGCTGTACGACGCGATGGGCGGCTCGGCCGCCGTGCTGGCGGTGGCCCACGCCTGGCACGAGCGGGTGCTGGCCGACCCGGTGGTGAGCCATGCGTTCTCCCACGGCTTCCGCGCCGACCACACCGAGCGGCTCGCGGCCTACTGGGCCGAGGTGCTGGGTGGTCCGGCGACGTATTCCCAGACGATGGGCGGGGAGTCCGACGTGGTCCGGCTGCACTCCGGCAACGGGCCGCACGACGAGATGGACCGCCGTGCGGTCGACTGCTTCGCCGCCGCGCTGGCCGACGCCGGCGTACCCGAGGAGCACCACCCGGCGCTGGTGACCTGGTTCCGCGACGCGAACAGCTACGTCAACCACCACTTCGAGACCCCCGACGAGGTGCCCGACGGTCTCCGGATGCCGGTGGTGGGCGGGTCCGCTCCCGTCGAGTGACGCGAAAGTGCTGTGAACAAGCACTCTGGACAGCACTTTCACGACGTTCGACGGGCAAACGCGCGGGCTCAGAACTCGTAGCCCAGCTCGGCGATCGGGGCCGCGAACAGCTCGGCGACCCGGTCGCGCGAGGCATCGTCGTAGTAGTCGCGGTACGACGTGCCGGGGGGCCTGGTGCCGGCCTTGGCGTGGGGCAGCTCCGGCGAGCCCGGCAGCCCGAGCTCGGACCAGACGGCGGCCAGCTCCTCGCCCAGGGACTCGTAGCGGAGCACGCGGTCGACCGCGACCGCCCCGTCGAGCCGGTAGATGCGGTGCTGCTTGGTGGCGAAGACCTCGACCGCGTCCGAGCCGACGTAGTCGGCGAACGGCGCGGGGTCGGGGTTGTCGCGGACGTGCCAGTGGTAGAGCGAGACGACCGCGTCCCAGGGGTTGCGGTCCACGGCGAAGGAGAAGTAGGACTCGAACCTGGTCCGGCCGAGCATCCGGCGCACCATCGAGACCGGCATGTGGTTGAACGCCTTGCGCTCCAGCGGCGGCGACTCGTAGTTCTGCGGTCCGCGGCCGCCGAGGGAGGCGCGCAGCGGCTCCTCGAGCACGGGGGTGATGACGTCGTCGGGGCCGCAGACCCGCGACAGCGCGATCTCCACCGACGTCCCGGCCGTCTTGCGGGTCTTCATGAAGACGAACCGGTGCTCGTGGGAGACGATCACCGGCCAAAGATAGGCTTCGGCTGACATGAGCGAGCACACGGTCGTCCTGGTGACCGGCTCGATGCGCAGCGGCACCAGCTCGCTGGCCGGCAGCCTGAAGCACCTCGGCTGGCACGTCCCGCAGCCCGAGGTGCCGGCCTCTGAGCGCAACGCCAAGGGCCACTTCGAGCCCCGGTGGGTGATCGAGTTCCACAAGCGGCTGCTGCGCAGCGCGCTGGTGCGACCGAGCGACGGCAGCCCGAGGGCGGCCGAGCGCATCGCGGCGACGCTCGCTGACGGCGCGGCCGAGGCCGAGCTGCGCGGCTGGCTCGGCGACCAGCCCGAGCCGCGGCTGGTCGTCAAGGACCCGCATGCCGCGTGGGTGCTGCCATTGTGGCGGCGGGCCGCCGAGGCGGCCGGCCGGGAGCTGAAGATCCTCACCGCGCTGCGGCACCCGGCCGAGGTCGTCGGCTCGCAGGACCTGACCTGGGGCCAGGGCCGGCGCAGCGACGCCGAGCGCCGGGTCAAGGAGACCTCCAACACCGCCGCGTGGACCAACCTCGCGCTGGTCACCGAGGCGGGCTCGCGCGGCGCACCGCGGGCGTTCCTCCGCTACGACGACCTGCTCGCCGACTGGCGCGGCGCCCTCGGTACGGTGTCGGACCGGCTCGGCCTGGCCCTGCCGCTCGACGAGGACCGCGGGCTCGACGAGTTCCTCGACGCGGGCATGCGCCGCTCTCAGCTGACCTGGGACGACATCGTGCTCCCCGACTGGCTCCGCGACCTCGCCGAGGACACCTGGCAGCAACTCGGAACCCTGGTCGACGACCCGACCGACGCGGCCGTCGCCGAGCGGCTGGCGGCCGCCCGAGCCGCCTACGACGCGCACTACGCCGAGGCCGTCGCGGTCTCCCTCGACGAGGCCCGGCACCGCGAGCGCCGCGGCGCCGCCGCCGGCGCGGCCAAGCTGCGGCCCCGGCTCAAGGCCGAGCGGGCGCGCCGCAAGGAGGCCGAGGCGGCGCTGCGCGACGGCCCGGGCGAGGGGAGCGGCGGCCTGTCCCGGCTGCTGCGCGGTCGCGGCCGATGATGGCCTCGGACGAGCAGCGCGTCCTGTTCGTGCACGTCCAGAAGACCGGCGGCCAGAGCGTCGAGCACCTGCTGCGGCGGCACGTGCCCGACGCCCGCAAGGTGACCGGGCTACAGGGCGCCAAGCACGCGACGTACGCCGCCGCCCTGCGCGCGCACCCCGAGCTGGCCGACTACTGGTCCTTCGGCTTCGTGCGCAACCCCTGGGCCCGGCTGTGGTCGTGGTACCAGATGATCGAGCGCCGCCGGGCCACCGCCGAGCGCGGCAACGAGTGGGTCGCGCAGCGGATCGAGCGCAACGACTTCTGGTCGGGCGTGCTCGAGCACTGCCCCGACTTCGAGAGCTTCGTCATGGACGGCACCGAGCGGTTCGACCGGCTGCGTCGCCCCCAGCTCGACTACCTGCGCGCCGGCGACCGGCAGGTCGACTTCATCGGCCGCACCGAGACCCTGGCCGCGGACATCGTGACGGTCGGCGAACGGCTCGGCTTCGACCCCGAGCTCGACCAGCGCAACGCCGGTGACGGTGGCGACTACCGGCGCCACTTCACCCCCGCGATGCGGCAGCGGGTCGCCGACCTGTTCGAGACCGACCTGCGCGCCTTCGGTTATGCCTTCGACTGAGCCGGCGACCGACCGGCCCGCGGTGCTGGCCGAGCTCGACCGGCGGATCGGTCACCTGGCGAGCCCCCGGGTCGCGGTCCTGGTCGACGGCAAGGTGCGCCCCGCCGCGGCGGCGATCGAGGCCTGGCGGCCGGGCTGCGTCGTGCGGCTCGACATCGGGGCGGAGTCTCCCCGGCTGCACGTGCGGCTGGCCGCGCAGGGCCGTTACGACGCGGTGGTCGACCTGGTGCCCCGGGGTGGTGCCTGGCGGGCCGGGCGGTTGCTGCAGCACGTCCGGCCGGGCGGTGTCTGGGTGCGCCGCACAGGAGCCGACCAGGACGCCGTGGAGGTCGTCACCTCGCGGGACGACGCGGCCGCGATCGTCGGCGACGCCGAGGCGGCCGACCTGCTCGGGCTCGACCCGGGCCGCGGCACCGTGCTGGAGGTGCTGCCGGGTGCGACGTGGGCGGTGCGCGGACGGCTGCGCACCAGCGGCCCGATGCCGGCCAACCCCACGCCGGGGGAGTACGCCGCCCCGCCGATGTTCCTGCGCGACTACCGCGACGTGGTCTGCCTGCCGCGGCAGGTGGTGGTCGGCGGCCACGTCGTGCTGCCGGAGAGCTTCACCACCGTCGAGGAGCACCGCCAGCGCAACGTCGCCCTCGACAAGCTCAGCCCCGACTTCGCCCGCTCGCCGCTGCCGGCCGGGGACCCCGCGCCGCTGCCGGGCCGCTGGTTCCACCTCGACAACCATCTCGGCTGGCACTTCGGCCACGCCCTGACCGAGCAGGTCTCCCACCTGTGGGGCTGGCGAAGGGTGCACGCCGAGGACCCGTCGGTCCGGGCGCTCGTCTTCGCCGACTCCGGCGAGCTGACGCCGTGGCAGCGCGACCTCTTCGCGGCGGGGGGTGTCCCGCCGGAGTCGGTGCACGTCGCCACCGCCCCGGTCCGGGTGGAGCGGCTGGTCGGCTGCACGCCGATGTTCAGCCGTCCGGCGTACGCCCATCCGGCCCTCCTGGAGACCTACGACGAGATCAGCGCCGCGCTATCGGCGCGGGCCGGCCAGGGACCGTGGCCGCGCAAGGTCTTCTTCGGCCGTCGCGGCACCAAGCGGGCGTGCGTCAACGCCGCCGAGCTCGAGGCCGAGTTCACCGCCACGGGGTTCGAGGTGGTCTTCCCCGAGGACCACCCGCTAGCGGACCAGGTCGAGATGGTGCGGCGCGCCGAGGTCGTGGCGGGCTACGCCGGGAGCGCGATGTTCCACGTGGCCCTGGCCGGCCGGCCCACCCACGTCGTGCTCGTGGTCTCCGAGTCCTACCCGGCACACAACGAGTACCTGATGTCGATGCTGCTCGGCCACCGCCTCGACGTGGTCGTGTGCGAGCCGCTGGTGCCCCGGGTCGACGGCGCGTTCACCCGGGAGAGCTTCCACTCCGACTTCACCTACCGGCCCGACCGCGAGGGCGTCTTCCTGCGGGCGGTCCTCGCCGGTGCGGACCCCGACTAGGGTTCGGGCGGTGCGGATCATCCTCCACGCGGGACTGCACAAGTCCGGCACCACCTCGCTCCAGGCGAGCTGGAACGCGGCGTACGCCGACCACCCCGAGGTCTGGTACCCGCGCCGGGGCGATGGCCGCCCGCCGGGCCACCACGACCTGGTCCGACCGCTGCTGACCGCGTTCACCGAGCAGCGCGACCCCGACCTGGTCGCGGCGTCCGTGGCGTGGTCGCTGCGCCCGAAGCGCGGGGAGTCACTGGACGACGTCATCACCGCGGCGCGGGAGCGCGGCGTCGGGACGCTCCTGATCTCCAGTGAGGACCTCGACCGCGTGCGCCCGCCGGACCAGGAGGCGCTCGACAAGGTGCTCGGCGCCGAGGACGTCACGCTGGTCCTGACCGCCACCCGCCCGGCGCACCGCTGGTGCTCGGGCTGGCAGACCCTGGTCAAGCACGGCCTCGCGCAGTACCCACGCGATGCCGAGGCGCTCCTCCTCGACTTCGCCGGGCTGCGGCCCGGGCGGCTGGCCGAGCTGCTCGACCTGGTCCCGGCACGCCGGCGCGTCGTCCGGCTGGTCCGGAGCTCGCCACCCGAGCTCGACCTGGCCGCCGACCTCGCCGAGGCGCTCGGGCTGCCCGATCCCCAGCGGGCCGCCGGACGGCCGCTCCAGAACACCTCGCTCGGGACCGACACGGAGGTCGTGCTGCGGATCAACCGCGCCGACCTGGCGCTCGGCACCAGCCGGGCCGGGAAGCGACTCCTGGCCGAGCTGCGCGGCGACGGCTTCAGCTACCACGACCAGCCCGGGCTGGCCGACCGCTACGCCCTCACCGACGCGCACGCCGAGGGCGCGGCCGCCGAGGCGGCCTGGCTGGCCGACCCGGGTGCCGGCGTCGAGGTGCTCGACCCGCACGGCCTGCTGACCGACTGGGCCGACCCGGCCGTGCCCGACTGGTACGCCGACATCAGCCGCCGCGAGGCCGTGCTCCCCGCCCTGGAACCGCGCGAGGACCGCGAGGCCCAGCTGTGGCGGGTGCGCCAGGAGCGCGCGGCCTACCAGCGCCGGCTGCAGCGCCTGGAGGGGCGATCGTGACCGCCGTTCCGCTGGTCATGGGTGTCGTGAACGTCACGCCCGACTCGTTCAGCGACGGCGGGCTCTACGCCGACGCGGAGAGCGCGATCGCACACGGCCGGCAGCTGATGGCCGACGGCGCCGACATCCTCGACGTCGGCGGTGAGTCCACCCGTCCCGGCGCGACCCGGCCGCTGGTCGAGGAGGAGCTCGGCCGGGTGGTGCCGGTGATCACCGCGCTCGCCGCGGACGGCGTCACCGTCTCCGTCGACACGATGCGTCACGAGGTGGCGGCGGCGGCCCTCTCCGCGGGCGCCCGCATCGTCAACGACGTCTCGGGCGGGCTAGCCGACCCCGAGATCCTCCGGGTGGTGGCGGACTCAGCGGCGACGTACGTCGCCATGCACTGGCGCGCGCACGCAGACCACATGAACGACTTCGCGACCTACGACAACCCCGGCGGCGTGGTGCAGGCGGTCCGCGACGAGCTGGCGGCGCGGGTCGAGGCCGTCCTCGCCGCGGGGGTGGCCCCGGAGCGGCTGGTCCTCGACCCCGGGCTCGGCTTCGCCAAGCGGGCCGAGCACAACTGGCAGCTGCTCGCCCACCTGGAACCGGTGAAGGAGCTCGGCTACCCGCTCCTGGTCGGGGCGGGTCGCAAGTCGTTCCTCGGCACCCTGCTGGCCGACGCCGAGGGCCGGCCGCGCCCGGTCGACGGCCGTGAGGACGCCACCACGGCCCTGAGCGTGCTGCTGGCCCAGGAGGGGGTGTGGGGGCTCCGCGTGCACGACGTACGCTCGACGCGCGATGCCCTTCGGGTGCTCGTCGCACTCGAGACCGCTCGGGAGGATCTAGGACCGTGACCGACGAGCTTGCCCTGACGGGGCTGGCCTGCTGGGGCCACCACGGGGTCTTCGAGCACGAACGGCGCGAGGGCCAGCAGTTCGTCATCGACCTCGTGCTCGGTATCGACACCGCCGCCGCGGCGGCCTCGGACGACTTGTCAGCGACCGTGGACTACGGAAGTCTCGCGTTGTCGGTGAAAGCCGCCGTTGAGAAGGATCCGGTCGACCTGATCGAGACGCTCGCCCACCGGATCGCGGAGGTCTGCCTCTTGGACAGCCGTGTTGAATGGGCGCGCGTAACGGTCCACAAGCCGGATGCGCCCATCGACGCGACGTTCGCAGATGTCGCCTTGACGATCACCCGGACCCAGGAGGGCCGCCCGTGACCGAGACGCCCAACCCCAACATCATCGACGCCGACACGCTCACCGGCGAGATGCGGCCGATCAGGCGGGCGGTGCTGTCGTTGGGCTCCAACCTCGGCGAACGGATGGAGAACATCCAGGGCGCCGTGCGGGCGCTGGCCGACACCCCCGATGTCTGGGTCACCGGCGTCTCGCCGATCTACGAGACCGAGCCGATCGACGCCCCTGAGGGCTCCGATCTGTTCCTCAACGCCGTGGTCCTCGCCGACACCACGCTCGCCGCGACCCGGCTGCTCGACCGGGCCCTGGCCATCGAGGACGCCTTCGACCGCGAGCGCAGCGACGTACGCAACGCCCCGCGCACCCTCGACGTCGACCTGATCGTGGTCGGTGACCGCCGCTCCGACGACGAGCACCTCCGGCTGCCGCACCCCAGGGCCGCCGAGCGCGCCTTCGTGCTCCGCCCGTGGCTCGACCTCGATCCGGACGCCGAGATTCCCGAACGCGGTCCGGTGGCGGAGCTGCTCGCCGCCGTCGGCGAGAACGGCGTCGTGCGCCGCGACGACCTGGTGCTCGAGCTCGAGTGAACTCGCCACCCCTGCGACAGGACCCCGAGAAGCGATGAGCCGCGAGGGGGACCACTACCCCCTCGGTCCCGACGACGAGCCCGACCAGCCCCCGGAGCCCCAGGGGACGCTGCGTCCGCTCTCCTACGCCGTGATCACCGCCTGGGCGGTCGCGGGGCTGGTGCTCGGCTGGCTGTGGCACCCGGTCTCGGAGAAGCTCTCCGGCACCGCCCCGGTCATCTCGTGGGCCCAGCCGGCGGCCCTGTGGCTGATCGCGATCGCCATCGGCACGACCTGGTGGCAGACCTACCGGGCCGTCCAGGTACGCCGGCAGCGGCTGGAGCCGCACCAGGCCGTCAACCGGCTGGTGCTCGGCCGGGCCGGTGCCCTCGTGGGTGCGCTCGTGGCGGGCGGCTACGCCGGCTACGGCGTCAGCTGGATCGGCGACCCAGCCGAGCTGGCCGGCCAGCGGATCGTGCGCTGCCTGGTCGCGGTGGCCGCCGGGATCGCCACCGTGGTCTTCGCCCTGCTGCTCGAGCGGGCCTGCCGGGTGCGCAAGAACGACGACCGCTGAGCCCGGGCCGGGTTCCGGCGGCGCTCAGCCGGCTCAGCCAGGGACCACCTCGACCCGGCAGCCGCGCAGGGCGTCCAGGGGGTCGCGCTGGCCGACGTAGGTGAGCAGGCCCGTCGCCCGGCCGATCATCGACCCGCGCACGCACCAGATGTCGTCGCGCACGCCGTCGTCGGTGGCGACCACGTGGTTGGCTGCGCCCTCCTCGACGTAGACCTTGTCGGCGCCGGGCCCCGGGTAGATCAGGTCGTTGCCGCGGTCGCCGGTGATCTGGTCGTCACCCTCACCGGCGTCGATGACGTCGTCGCCGTCGCCGCCGTCCATCTCGTCGCGGCCGGGGCCGCCGCTGAGGACGTCGTTGCCGGTGCCGCCCGAGACGTGGTCGGCGTCGTCGCCGCCGTAGAGGACGTCCTTGCCGGCGATGCCGATGACGGCGTCGCGACCCGACCCGCCGTCGGCGACGTCGTTGCCGGTCCCTGCCATCACCCGGTCGTCGCCCGAGCCGCCCGTGAGGTGGTCGTTGCCGCGGCCGCCGTTGAGGTTGTCCGAGCCGCCCCCGCCGTCCACCTGGTCGCGCCCGGGTCCGGCGACGATCACGTCGCCCCGGGCGCCGCCGACCAGGTGCTGGTGACCCGCGTGGCCGTGCAACGTGCGGCTTGCGGCAGGGCTGCCCGGGACGACGGGGGAGAGGACGAGCGCGGCGAGCGCGACCGCAGCCAGCACGGAGCGCCGTCCCCGGGGGTGGACGGTCATGACACCCACCGTAGCCGGGTCGGCACATATGCGAGGCCGATGCGCCGGACCAGAGCGGGGCCGAGCCGGTGAGCGTGTCGGCGGGGCCGGGGGCGCGCGGGCGCCTAGCCTGCTGCTCATGGCTTCCCCACCTGTAACACAGGCAACACGGAGGCGTCAGCGGTCCGTCCGCGTGACGACCGCCGTGGGCCTGATCGTGCTCGCTGCACTGGTCGTCGCCGGTGCAGCCCTGAGCGGCTCGTGGCTCCTCGTCACGATCGCCGCCGGGCTCGGCGTCGTCCTCGGCGCCGCGGCCACCCGCATCACCCACACCGAGCTGGTCGAGTCACGGGTCCAGGCCGCGCGCGACCGCGCTGCCCTGGCCACCGACTACAACCACCTCGCCGAGCAGCGCACGGTCGAGCACGCGGCGTACGTCGAGTCCGTGCGCGCCCGCCTCGCCGAGAAGGAGCAGGCCCTCGACGAGCTGGAGCTCGCGCTCTCGCTGTCCCAGCGCCGGGCGGCCACCTCGGTCCGCAAGCGCAACGCCGAGGGGCGTCGCGCCGCCGGCCTCCAGGCCCGCCTCGCCGAGACCGAGGAGCGGGCGGCCCTGGCCCAGCTCCGCGTCGTCGAGCTCGAGCAGGAGGTGCTCGGTCTGCGCGCCGAGCTGGACACCGTCACCGCCGCCTGGCACGCCGCCGAGAACGTCCGCAAGCACGCCTGACCCCTGGCCCCCGTTCCCCGTCGAACGACGTGAGAGTGCTGTCCCGGAGCCCCCGGGACAGCACTTTCGTGTCACTCGACGACGACCGGCCGGTCGCGGGTCGGCACAATGGCCGTTTGTGATCCCCGAGGAGAGCCGGTTCGAGCCCGACCCCGAGGAGCTGGTGGAGTCGCCCTCGGGGCTGCCCGCGGGCTGGACGGTGAGTACGCCGGACCCTGACGACCCCGCCGACCTGCGCCGGCTGACCGAGCTGCTGCGCACCCATGAGCGCGAGGGCCGCGGCTGGGCCGGGGCGGACAAGACCGATGTGCTGCTCGAGGTCTCCGACCATGGGCTACGGACCCGGCAGAACATGGTGGTCCGCGACGAGACCGGGCTGGTCCGAGCCTGGGGGAGCGTGCACGACCGGGCCACCGGCCGGATGCTGTTCCTGCACGTGGTCGAGCGCGGGATCGACGAGCAGCTGGGCCGCGCCTGCTCGGACCTGCTCGTCGAGTGGGCGGTGGGCCAGGCCCGGTCGGTGGGCGCCGCGCGCGGCCTCAGCGTCCAGCAGATCGACACCGGCGCGTTCGCCGACGACGAGCGGCAGCGGCGCTGGCTGGCGGCGGCCGGGTTCACGATGGTGCGGACCTGGTGGCAGATGAAGCGGCCGGTCAGCCCCGACGAGGCCGACCTGGTCGACGACCCGGCCCGCTGGGAGCGCGACGGCGTGGTGATCCGGCTGGTCGAGTGCGCGCAGGAGGGTGCGGAGCCCGTGGAGGCCGACCTGCGCGCCGTCCACGACGTGCTCGAGGCGGCGTTCACCGACCACTTCAACTCCAAGCCGGAGACCTTCGACGAGTTCCTGTTCCGCCTCCGCGAGGACCCGGGCCACCGGTGGGACCACTGGTGGCTGGCGGAGGTCGACGGCCAGCCCGCGGGCGCGCTGGTCGGCACCGAGTCGGGCTCGAGCTCCTACGTCGCCTACATCGGCGTGGTGGAGCTCGCCCGGGGCCGGGGCGTCGCCAAGGGGCTGCTGCGCACGATCATCGCCGACGCGGCTGCTCGCGGCCGCGACAGCGTGGGTCTTGAGGTGGACGCCGACTCGCCGACCGGCGCGGACCGGCTCTATCGAGGCATGGGCTGGGACACGTCGTACGTCACCGAGTCGTGGCACCGCGACGTCCCGGTGACGTGACCCGTGTCGTGATCGCGTGCACCTGGTGGGGCCACTCGACCGCGACCGTCGAGCTCGGCAGCACCCGGGTGGTGACCGACCCGCTGCTCACCGACCGGCTGTTCCACCTCGTACGGCGCGGGCCCACCCCCGGGCCGGAGGCGACCAGGGCCGACGTGGTGCTGGTCTCCCACCTGCACCAGGACCACTGCCACCTGCCGTCCCTGCGGCGCTTCGGCTCCGAGGTGCCGCTGGTCGTGCCGCGCGGCGCCGAGCACCTGCTGCGCGGCCTGGCGGGCGACCGCCTGGTGCCGGTCGAGCCGGGCGACGTGGTGACGGTGGCCGGGCTGCGGATCGAGGCGCTGTTCGCCTCGCACGACGGCCGGCGCCACCCGCTCTCGCGCACCGACCCGCCGGCGCTCGGGTTCCGGTTCGCCAGCGACGCCGGGTCGTGCTGGTATCCCGGCGACACCGAGCTCCGCGACGACCTGGCCGACATCGACCCGGTCGACCTCGCGCTGGTGCCCGTGGGCGGCTGGGGACCCACCCTGGGCAGCGGCCACCTCGACCCCGCACAGGCCGCGGAGGCCGCACGCCGGGTGGGGGCCCGCCGGGCGGTGCCGGTGCACTGGGGCACCTTCTGGCCGCTGGCGCTGGACCGCGTCGCCCGGGCCAACCACCACCGGCTGTTCGTCACACCCGGCGCCCGGTTCGCCGACGCCCTCGCGGGGTCGGGGACGCAGGCCGTGGTGCTGGCGCCCGGTGACCGGTTCGTCGCGCCTGACAATGGCTGATCTAAGCCATCTGCAAAGCCGGACCGACGTGTCACAATCCTGCTCTCGGGACACGGGGACTGGGATCGCGGTGAGGAGCTGGCCATGACGGTTGTCCCGGAGTTCGACATCTACAGCGGCGACGAGCCCTACTGCTTCGTCAGCTACTCCCATGCCAACACCGACCACGTCTACGGGCTGCTCAACCACCTCGCCAAGCACAACTTCCGGCTCTGGTACGACGACTCGATGGAGATCGGCGACGACTTCCGCAACGAGCTGCGCGAACGGATCGCCCGGTGCGAGGCCTTCATCCTGTTCATCTCCGATGAGTCGATGGGCTCGAAGTACTGCGGGATGGAGATCATCACCGCACACCAGCTCGGCAAGCGCATCTACCCGGTCCAGCTGGACGCCGACGCCCGGATCCCCGCGCCGCTCCAGCTGATCCTCGACAACCTCCAGCACGTGAAGGCCTACACGAGCGAGCCGCGCTACGTCGACAAGCTGGTGGTGAGCCTGCCGCCGGAGACCATGCGCCGCCTGGTGATCGAGGACGGCGTGGTCGTCAGCTGCCAGGACAACGGCGCGAACCTGATCGTGCCGGAAGGGGTCACCGCGATCGGGCCGGCAGCGTTCAAGGAGTGCCTCCAGCTCGAGCACGTCGAGCTGCCCTCGACCCTGACCCGGCTGGGCGACGAGGCGTTCCGAGGCTGCAGCCGGCTCCGGCGGATCGACCTCGGTCCGGAGGTCACCGTCGTGGGGCACAGCGCGTTCCGTGACTGCGTGCGCCTGGAGGAGGCCACGATCGCCAACCCGACGACGGTCTTCGCCGGCCGCACCTTCGAGAACTGCGCCGCCCTCAAGACGATCCACATCCCCGACGACTGCCAGGAGATCTTCGAGGCGTCGTTCAACTCCTGTCGCTCGATCACCGAGTTCCCGTTCCCGAAGAACCTGAAGGTGATCGGCAACTCCGCGTTCGCCGACTGCGTGGGGCTCACCGCCGTGGACCTGCCCGAGGGCACGATCAAGGTCGACGCCCGCGCGTTCGCCGACTGTGTCAACCTGCGCACGGTGAACCTGCCGCCCGGGCTGTCCAAGATCGGCGTCTACGCGTTCAAGGGCTGCTCGTCGCTGGAGGAGTTCGCGATCCCCGAGGCGACCACCGACGTGAGCAGCGACGCGTTCCGCGAGTGCGTGTCGCTGCGCTCGATCACGGTGGCGCCCGCCAACCGGTTCTTCAAGACGGGCGAAGGCGTCCTGTTCAACAAGAACCGGTCGGTGCTGGTCGCCTACCCACCCGCCCGCCCCGGCGCGACGTACGCCGTCCCGGACAGCGTCACGACGATCAGCCCGTGGGCCTTCTGCCAGGCCGACTACATCGAGGTGGTCGAGGTCCCCGACAGCGTGACCGAGATAGGGCAGGGCGCGTTCTTCTCCTGCGGCTCCTTGCGCGAGATCGTGCTGCCGTCGTCGGTCAACTACATCGACGACATCGCGTTCCGCGCCTGCATGTCGCTCGAGCGCGTGGTGCTCCCGGACCGGGTCAACACCCTCGGCTGGGGCGTCTTCCTCGAGTGTCCGAACGTGGTGGTCGAGTGCACCGAGGGCTCGCCCGCTTGGCGATACTGCGAGCAGAATGACATCGACCACCGAGCGCGTTGAGGTCCCCTCGGCGCGGGCGGGCGTCGCGAGGTGGCTCTCCCAGAACGTCGTCGTTGTCGTATCCACGATCCTCGCGGCGGTGTCGTGCCTCGAGGTCGCCCCTGACGCGGCCTACCGCCACTACTTCGACGTGCGGACCCTGGTCACGCTCTTCTGCATGCTCGCCGTGGTCAAGGCGCTGCAGGAGGTCCACGTCTTCGGCGTGGTCGCGGCCCGCCTGGTCGCGGTCTTCGGCACCCGGCGGGCGGTGGTCGTCACCCTGGTCTGGGTCACGCTCGTCGGCTCGATGCTCATCACCAACGACATGTCGCTCATCGCGTTCCTGCCGCTGGCCTGGATCGTGCTCTCCTCGACCGGCAACGAGGACCTCGTCGCGTACGTGTTCATCCTGCAGACGGCAGCGGCCAACCTCGGCGGGATGATCACGCCGTTCGGGAGCCCGCAGAACCTCTACCTCTACTCCTTCTACGAGATCCCGCTGGGCACCTTCCTCGGCATCATGGTGATCCCGTTCGGGGTCTCGGTGGTGGCGATCACCGCGATGTCGCTGGTGGTGCGCAACGCTCCGATGCGGACCCACGAGGAGCCCGAGCCGCTGCCCAGGGGACGGGTCGCCTGCTACGCCGTTCTCTTCGTGCTCACCGTCCTAGTGGTGCTGCGGGTGCTGCCACTGTGGTCCGGGATCGCCGTCCCGCTCGGGCTCGCCGTGACCGGGTGGCGGGCCCTGGTGAAGGTCGACTACGGGTTGATGCTCACCTTCGTCATGTTCTTCATCTTCTCCGGGAACCTGTCGCGGATGCCGGAGGTGCATCACTGGCTCACCAACCTCCTCGACGGTGACGTGCTGCTCTGGAGCGCGCTGAGCAGCCAGGTGATCTCCAACGTGCCGACCGCCCTGCTGTTCGCGCAGTTCACCCCCCACTCGGCCCAGCTCCTGACCGGCGTCAACGTCGGAGGGGTCGGGACACCCGTCGCGTCGCTGGCCAGCCTCATCACCCTGGCCTACTTCCAGCTGCACCGCCGGGAGCAGACCGGCCGGTTCCTCCGGCTGTTCCTGGTGATCAACCTCGCGCTGCTGGCGCTGCTGGCGCTGGTCTCCCATCTCGCCTTCGACCTCGGCCTGGTCCCGGGGGCCTCCTGACGTGCGCCACCCCCGGTTCGTCCTGCGCGCCCTGGTGAGCGCGAGCGTCGCCGTCACCCTCGCGCTGCTGGTCGACGCCGGGCTCAACGGGCGGTTCACCTGGTGGGGCCTGGACCCCCGCGCGCGGGCCACGCTCGGGCTCAGCGTCGTGCTGGTCCTCTACGTCGCCACCTTCCTGGTCTACTGGTGGCCGCGCCGGCTCCAGGCGCGGCCGTTCACGCTGGTCGCCGCCATCGGGCTGGCGGTGGCGGGCGGCCTGCTCGGGCTGGTCTCCTACTGGGGCTGCGAGGGGCAGCAGGCGCTGGGGTGGACGCCGCTCAACCAGACCCTCGGGCTGTTCATCGGCAGCGTCGACGACCCGTTCACCAAGGGGTCGGCGTCGTGCCCGGCGCCGGCGCCGGTCGCGCTGCAGGTGGCGCGGCTCGCCGCCCTGCTGGCCACGCTGACCACCGTCGTCGCGGCGATCGTCCAGGTGTTCCGCGACCAGTGGGACCGCATCCAGGTGCGGCTCGCGCGCACGGTCGTCGTGGTGGTCGGCCTCGACGCCCAGTCGATGCGGCTGCTGGAGGTCCTGGCGACCAACCCCTCGGTCACCCACCTCGTGGTCGGCGTCGACACCGAGCTCGGCGCCCCGCACGCCGCGGAGGCCCGCGCGTTCGGTGCCCGGGTGCTGGTGAGCAACCAGGCCGACAACAGCTGGCTGCGGACCGTGGCGCACACGACGGTCCGCGCGGCGTACCTGCTCTCCCCGCGGCCCGAGGAGAACATGCAGTGGTTCGACGACTTCGAGCGGTTCGCGCAGGCCCGGGCGCAGAGCCAGGCCCAGGGCCAGAGCCGGTGGAGCGAGTCCTCGCGCGTCATCGTCCGGCTCGACGACCCGTGGGAGGCGGACTACTGGCGTCGCGCCCACGTCCTCAAGGCCGGCGGCGTGCTGCTCGACACCATCGGCGTCCTCCAGGTCACCGCCCAGGAGCTCATCGACCACGCCGTCGAGCAGAACGTCGACCATCTCGTGGTCCTGGGCGACTCGCCGCTCTCCTACGCCGTCATCGACGAGCTCGCCCAGCAGTGGCGCGAGGAGGAGACGATGGGCGCGCCCCGGACCTTCGACGTCACCCTGGTCGACCCCCAGGCCGAGCTCCTCTGGCTCGACCACGAGCTGCACGAGCGCGCGCTGGGCAACGAGCCGCTGCAGGTGGTGCGCGTGGCCGCGGTCGCGGACCTCGAGGTGCTCAGCGACGTCGTCGGTGATGACCGGGCCGCGGGAGCATCGGCCGACGCCGCCGTGGTCGTGCTGGACTGCCGCTATCCGTCGGCCGCGCAGTTCCGCGCGGCGCAGCGCATCGCCGCCGCGCGGCCGCGCTGGCACGTCCTCGCACGCCGCGAGGACAGCCTGGGGATCGACGAGCGGCCGGTGGTCCCCAACCTCGTGCCGTTCGGGGTCACGCTGGTCGGCCGGCACGGCGTGCCCGAGGACGGCTGGACCCGGATCGCCCGGCGGCTGCACACGACGTACATCGCCAACGTGGGGCCCAGCGACGACCCCGCCCGCCAGCCGTGGGACCGGCTCGACGACTTCTACAAGGTCGGCAACCTGCGCCAGATCGCGCGCACCCTGCTGATCGCCGAGCGAGCCGGGCGGACCTGGGACCCCGGCGACGGCACCCGCCGCCCGCAGCCGCTCACCGAGGAGGAGGTGGCCGGGCTCGCGCACCTCGAGCACGAGGACTGGTACGCCTACTACGTCGCGAACGGCTGGACCCTGGGCCCACGCGACTCCAAGGCCCGGACGCGACCGTCGCTCAAGCCCTGGGCCGAGCTCTCCCCGGAGGACCAGGCGGCCACCATCAGCGGGGTCACGCACAGCCTGCAGCAGCTGACGACGCTCGGCTACCGGCCGTTCGGCGACTCCGTTGGTGTCGCCGCCCCGCCCGCCCGCTACGAGCGGCGCGGCACGGTGACCGCCGTCCGCCTCGACGAGCCGTGGACCTGGACCACCGACAACGGCGACCTGATGGAGGCCGCTGCGGGGGACTGGCGGCTCAGCGCGGACGGGCGCACCTGGTCGGTGCTCGACGACGCGTTCCGCGAGACCTACCGCCACCTCGACGGCGACCGCTACGCGCGGACCGGCTCGGTCACCGCCCGGAACGTGTCCGCCGTCGAGCGGGTGCAGACGCTCGAGGGCCCGGTGACCGCCTTGCCGGGGGACTGGGTCGTGGAGGACGACGAGAGGCGGCGCTGGGTCGTGCCGGGCGAGCAGTTCGCGAGGAACTACGCCGCGTCGTGACCGTCGTGGCCGTCGTGACCGTCGTGACCGTCGTGACCGTCGTGACCGTCGAGTGAGGCGCGCAGCGCCCGGTGGATCCCGTTGGGGGTGAGCACGCCGACGAACTGCACGCCGTCGCGGACGCCGACCATGCCCTTGTCGCTTCGCAGGATCAGGGCCAGCGCCTCCTCGAGGGTCGCGGTGAGCGGCACGGTGTCGGCCAGGTCGCCCGTGGCGACGCCGTCGATCGGCTCGAGGTGGGCGCGGTCGATCTGGGTGACGGTGAGCCGGCGCAGGCCCTTGGTGGCGCCGACGAAGTCCTCGACGAAGGGGTCCGCGGGGTGCCCCAGCAGCTCCGCCGGGGTGCCGTACTGCGCGAGCCGGCCGCCGGCGGCGAAGATCGCGACCCGGTCGCCCATCCGCACCGCCTCGTCGATGTCGTGGGTGACCATCACGACGGTCTTGCCCAGCTCCTGCTGCAACCGGAGGAACTCGTCCTGCAGCCGCACCCGCACGACCGGGTCGACCGCGCCGAACGGCTCGTCCATGAGCAGCACGGGCGGGTTCGCGGCCAGGGCTCGCGCCACGCCGACCCGCTGCCGCTGGCCGCCGGAGAGCTGGGCCGGATAGCGGTCGCCGTACGTCGCGGGGTCGAGCCCGACCAGGTCGAGCAGCTCGTTGGCGCGCTTGCGGGCCACCGACCTCGACTCGCCGTAGAGCAGCGGCACCGTCATCACGTTGGTGAGGACCCTCTGGTGCGGGAACAGCCCGATCTGCTGGATGACGTAGCCGATCCCGCGGCGCAGCTTCACGGGGTCCGAGCGGGTCACGTCGGCGCCGTCGATCTCGATGGTGCCGGTCGTCGGCTCGATCAGCCGGTTGATCATCTTCAGCGTGGTCGACTTGCCGCAGCCGGACGGGCCGACCAGGACAACGAGCTCGCCCGCGGCGACGTCGAGGTCGAGCTCCTGGACGGCGACCGTGCCGTCGGGGTAGGTCTTCCCGACTCCGGACAGGCGGATCATGGGCTCCCGGGATCCGTCACCCGAAGGGGTAGCGTCCATGCGGTGACCCTACCTGCGGGGGCTGCGGTGCTCGGGATGTCGGCGGACGGACCGACCTGCTACAGCCGGCTCACCAACGAGTGGATCTGCAAGCAGTACCTCGAGGACTTCCGTCCCGAGATCCAGCACGCGACCATCGAGCACCTCGAGATCACCGCGCTGTCGGTGCTGCTCGGGCTGGTCATCGCCTTCCCGCTGGCCCTGCTGGCCCGGCGGTTCGTGCGGCTGGAGTCGCTCGTCGTCGGTGTCGCGACCGGGATCTACACGATCCCGTCGCTGGCACTGCTGCCGCTGATGGTGCCGTTCACCGGGCTGTCGAAGACCACCGTGGTGATCGCGCTCGCGCTCTACGCGCTGACGATCCTGGTGCGGTCGATGCTCGAGGGCTTCCGTGCGGTGCCTGACGAGGTCGTGGAGTCGGCCCGTGGGCTCGGCTACGGCACCGGCCGGCTGCTGGTCCGCATCGAGCTGCCGCTGGCCCTCCCGGTGATCATGGCCGGGCTCCGCGTGGCGACGGTCTCGACGGTCGCCCTCACGACCATCGGCTCACTGGTCGCCTACGGCGGTCTGGGCAACCTGATCAAGGAGGGCGTCACCACCAACTTCCGCGCCGAGCTGTTCACCGCATCGGTGCTCTGCGTCGTCCTCGCCGTCGCCCTCGACGTCGTCATCGTGCTCACCCAGCGGCTGCTCACGCCCTGGACCCGGCGGGGTGCCACCGCATGATCGTCTTCCGAGACACCTGGCGCTACCTCACGACCTGGGCCAACTGGACCGGCGACGCCGGAATGCTGCACCTGATGCAGCAGCAGCTGCTGCTCACGATCACGGCGTTGCTCATGGCGTCGGTCGTGGGGCTGCCGCTCGCGCTCTGGCTCGGCCACCTCGGTCGCGGTGGCTTCCTGGCCATCAACATCACCAACATCGGCCGGGCCATCCCGACCTTCGCGCTCCTCGCCCTGTTCGTCACCGCCGATTTCCCCGGCGTCCGCGAGTTCGGTCCCTACGGCCGCGCCGGGCTGGCGACGCTGCTCGCGCTCGCACTCTTCGCACTGCCGCCGATCATCACCAACTCCTACGTCGCGGTGCGCGAGGTCCCGGACGACGTCAAGGAGGCGGCGGTCGGCATGGGCATGACCGGTGCCCAGCGGTTCTTCAGGGTCGAGCTCCCGCTCGCGCTGCCGCTGATCGCCAGCGGCGTACGCCTGGCCCTGGTGCAGGTGTGGGCCACGGCCACGATCGCGGCGTTGGTCGCCGGTCCCGGGCTGGGCCGGGTGATCACGGACGGCTTCTTCCGCACCAACTACGGCAAGGGCATCGCCGGGGCGGTGGTCGTCGGGCTCGTGGCCCTCGTCCTGGAGCTGCTCGCGGCGACTCTCCAGCGGCTGGTGACCCCCGGTAGTAACGGATCGTCACCCAAACGTGACTCCGCACTGTCGGCGGACCCGTCTACGGTGGCCGCAGACGTCGGCTGACCTGCGGGCTCGGCCGCTCAGCAGCACCGTCAGCGCTCCATCCGGACACGCGTGGTCACTCGGGCCACGGGACACAGAAGGAAGACCATGACCAACCACCGGTCGATCCGACGCTCCTTTGCCGCGGTGCTCTCCGTCGGCACCCTGCTCCTCGCCACCGCCTGTGCCGGCGACGACCTCTCCTCAGGCTCCGACAAGTCGGGCGCGAGCACCACGCCGACCACCACCTCGGCGTCCACCAGCGAGAGCACCACCACCGCTGGCGGTCCGATCACGCTCGCCGGCCAGAACTTCCCCGAGGCCACGCTGGTCGCCTCGATGTACGACCAGCTGCTCACCACGGCCGGCTACACCGTCACCGAGAAGCTCGTCGACTCCCGCGACGGCTACATGGCCGACTTCCCGGGCGGCGTCGACATCGTGCCGGAGTACGTCGGCGGCATCGTCAACTTCCTCAACTCCAAGGCCAACGGCGAAAACGCCACGCCCTTCGACGCGGGCGACGGACAGCAGCTCGCCGACCAGGGCAAGTCGCTGCTTGACGCGGCCGGCATCACGCTGCTCGACCAGTCCGCGGCCACCGACACCAACGCGTTCATGGTCACCAAGGACTACTCCGAGAAGAACGGGGTGACGAAGCTGTCCGACCTCGAGGGCAAGAGCGTCAAGCTCGCCGCCGCCCCCGACTGCGAGGGCCGGCTCGACTGCGAGGGCGGCCTGACCGACCAGTACGGCATCGACGTCACCGAGGTGCTGCCGCTCGGCTACGCCAGCGACCAGACCTACCAGTCCGTGCTCAGCGGCGAGTCCGAGCTCGGCGAGACCAGCACCACCGACGGCACCCTGGAGTCGCAGGGCCTGGTGGTCCTGGAGGACGACAAGCACATCCAGCCCGCGCAGAACCTGGTGCCGGCCGTCTCCACCGAGTTCCTCAACGCCCACCCCGACGTCGCCGACGTCCTCAACCCGCTGATGGCCGCGCTGACGACCGAGAACCTGACCGAGCTGAACAGCAAGATCGCCGTCGACCGCCAGAAGCCCGAGGACGTCGCGAAGCAGTTCCTGACCGACAACGGTCTGCTCTGACTCTGGTTTGTCTCGGAAGGGGCAGTTTCACCGGGTACCCGGTGAAACTGGCCACCTCTCAGCGCTCAGAGGTCAGCGCTCGGAGTCGCGCAGAGCGAGGGCGGCCGGCGCGACCGTACGCACGTCCAGCACGTCGGCGGGCAGGTCCAGCCGGCGGCCCTCGGGGGTGTCGACCCGGTCCAGGGGGCGGCCCAGGCCGCGTGCGTACGTCACGACCGCCTCGGCGTCGGCGCGTCGGTTCTGCTCGACCAGCCAGCCGACCAGCCGGTCGGCGGGCAGCAGGCCGGAGTGGGTCAGCGAACGGGAGCCCCAGATCGAGAGCACACCTGAGCGCAGCAGCTCCCACCACTCGTCGTCGCAGCCGGGGAGCTCGGCGAAGTAGCGGTGCAGGTCGCCGGCCAGCACCCGGTCGCGCATGATCTTGGTGACCTTCGGCGCGCCGTACTCCTCCACCGAGCGCAGCGACATGAGCTTGGTCGACCAGCGGTCTCGGAGGTCCGGCAGCGACGAGCGCTGCTGGGTGATCGAGCTGCCGTCGGTGCGGATCCGCCAGTGGTAGACGATGTCCGGCAGCACGCCGAACCGCCGGGCCCGCAGGTAGGCGAGCGTGGTGGCCGGCTGGTCCTCGTAGCGCACGCCTTCGGGCCAGGAGAGCCCGGTCGCGCGCCAGAAGTCGACGCGGAACAGCTTGTTCCACGCGAACACGTCGCCCAGGATCTCCGGCAGGTCGTCGATGATCACGTCCATCCGCTGCCGGTGCAGCCGCCTCATCCACGGCGGCTCGACCAGCGCCTCGCCCTCCAGGCGCGCGACCGACCCCGTCACGAAGTCCGACCCCGTCCGGGTCAGCTGGCGCAGCAGCGCGGCGTACGCCCCCGGCGGCACCACGTCGTCGGAGTCGGCGAAGGCCAGCAGGTCACCGGTGACGTGCCGCAGCCCCTCGTTGCGGGCGGCGCCGAGGCCCCGGTTGTCGGTGTGTACGACGCGCACCCGCGGGTCGCGCGCGGCGTAGCCCTCGGCGATCTCGCCGACCTCGTCGGGTGAGCCGTCGTCGACCACGACCACCTCCAGCCCGGTGCGACCCAGCGACGGTCCCTGGGCGAGCACCGAGTCGAGGCACGCTGGCAGGTAGGCCGCCACGTCGTAGGCCGGCACGACGACGCTCAGGAGCGAGGTGCTGCGGCGAGATCGGAGCAGCCGGACCATGGCCGATAGGCTCTCACCCCGTGACCGAGCTGAGCCTGACCGACCCGACGACGTACCCCCGCAAGGTGCTGTTCGTCGCCGGTGCAGGGCGCAGCGGTACCTCCACCATGGCCGGGCTGATGCGGATCATGGGGCTGCACGTGCCCCAGCCCGAGGTCGCCGCCGACGAGACCAACCCCAAGGGGTTCGGTGAGCCGCGCTGGGTGGTCGACCACCACGACCGGCTGCTCAAGGAGGCGCTGGTCCAGGTCAGCGACTCCCGGCCCGAGGCCTGGTTCGAGACCGGCCGCGTCTCCACCCGCGAGCCCGAGCGGATCGCGACCGCGCAGTGGCTGGAGAGCCACTTCCAGGTCAGCCCCGAGCTGGTGGTGAAGGACCCGCGGCTGGGCTGGTTCATCGGCCTGTGGCGGGTGGCGGCGGTGCGCACCGGTGCCACGCCCGTGTTCGCGACGATGCTGCGACCCCCCAGCGAGGTCGTCGGCAGCAAGCAGACCTACTACGCCAACCGGCTCGGCTCCGCGCACCTCGCGGCCAGCTGGCTGAACATGATGCTGCACACCGAGCGCGGCACCCGGGTCGGTGCCGGCGAGGGAGCGTTGGCCGGCGGCCGGGTGTTCGTGCGCTACGCCGACCTGCTCGACGACTGGGTGAAGACCTCGATGCACGTGGCCGAGACGCTGCAGCTGCAGCACGTGCTGCACGCCGACAGCGAGCAGATCCGCGACGGGCACCGCTTCGTCGACCCCGGGCTGCGCCGGATGAGCCAGACGCTGGAGGACCTCAACCTCCCGCCCCGGCTGCACGAGCTGACCGGTGCCACCTGGGAGGAGCTCAACAAGCTGGCCGACCCGGGAGGCGACACCCCGGCCGTGCACGAGGCGCTCGACCAGCTGCGCGAGGCCTACGTCGACCTCTACGAGGAGTCCGCCGCCATCTCGCGCTCGTCGGTCGTGGCGGCCGAGCAGCGGCTGAAGCGGCAGCGGCCCCCGGCGCCGCCGGCCCGCGGCGTCGCCGACCGCATCCCCCACGGCGTCCGGGCGGCGATCCCGCCGTCGGTGCGCAAGGGGCTGCGGAAGGTCGCCGGCCGCGAGCGGCCCGATGCCGGATGAGGGCCGGATGAGCGCGAGCGGCTCCGGGGTCGCCAACCTCGAGGGCCACACGGAGTTCGACATCACCTGGCCCTGGACGAGGCCCGGCGGCCTGCGCCCGGGAGCGACGGCGGTGCTGCGGGTGAAGGACGAGGCCCGGAGCCTGCCGTGGGTGCTGCCGCCCCTGCTGCGCGCCACCGACCACGTGCTGGTGGTCGACAACGGGTCGACGGACGGCAGCCCGGAGGTGACCAGGGAGACCGCCGAGAAGGCGGGGCTGGCCGACAGGCTCACGCAGGCGACGTACCCCTTCCAGGTGGCCCGCGCGGGTGCCGAGCACCTCGCCCAGCCCGAGCGGTCGGTGCACTCGCTGGCCTACTTCTACAACTGGTGCTTCGCCCAGGTGCAGACCCGCTACTCCTGGAAGTGGGACGGCGACATGGTGCTGACCACCGAGGGCGAGGTCTCGATCGCCGACCTGGGCTGGCAGGTCGGCGACGTCCAGTCGATCATCCGCGTACCGCGCCACGGGCTCTACCTCGAGAGCGACGCCAAGGGCTACCTCGACCTCGGGCTGCGCAACGCCGAGGAGTGGGGCTTCCCGATCGGACCCGACTTCGTCTTCACCAAGGCCTACGAGTGGGAGATCCGTACGACGCCCGAGCCGGTCCGGTCGATCGGGCTTCCGCACGGGATGTGCGTGGAGCTGAAGTACCTCGACGGCGACGAGTTCGCGCACTGGACCGACCCCGCGTCGTTCGCGACCAGCTACCGCAACAAGCGCAAACGGCGCGAGTGGACGGTCTACAACGCGCTCCTCGAGGGGACGGTGCTCCCGGGCGTGCACGAGATCACCGCCCCGGAGGGCGTGCACATCGTCGACTTCGTCACCCACGAGTGGCTGCCGCGCGCCCCGCGGCCGCTCGAGGTGGGTCTGCCCGAGCTGGCCCCCGTCTCGCCCGCGCAGCAGGCGCTCGCCCGGCGCGAGGCGCAGCCATGAGGCGGGCATGAAGTCGGCCAACGAGCGGGCCTTCGCCGGCCACGACGGCTCGGCGGCCCGCTGGTTCGCCACCCAGCCCGGCTGGTGGCAGGACCACTTCGAGTCGGCGGTCGACCAGGCGCTCCAGGAGTTCTCGAGCAGCGGGGTCGCGACCATGGGCCGCGACCTGCTCGACATCGGCTGCGGCGACGGCATCATCAGCCTCGGACTGCTGCGCCGAGGCGGCTTCGCGACGGTCACCGGGATGGACATCGTGCCGACCGACACCGGCTTCCTCGACCACGAGGCGGAGCGGCACGGCGAGCGCCCAGTCGGCCCCCACGACGCGCTGACCTTCGTGCAGTCGGCGCCGGACACGGCTCCGTTCCCCGACCAGTCCTTCGACCTGGCGACGGCCTGGTCGGTCTTCGAGCACGTGACCGAGCCGCGCCCGCTGCTGCGCGACGTGCACCGGGTGCTGCGCCCGGGTGGGGTGCTGTTCATCCAGGTGTGGCCGCTGTGGTTCTCCGAGCACGGCTCGCACCTGTGGCCGTTCTTCGACGAGAGCTTCGTGCACCTGACCCGGACCCCTGCGGAGATCCTCGAGCACCTGCGCGGCCGGATCGAGGACCAGGCGCTGGCCCAGTCGATGTTCGACCTCTACGAGTCGTGCAACCGGCACACCGTCGACGACATCGGTGCGGCGCTGCTCGACGCCGGGTTCGGCATCGGCAAGGTCACGCTCAGCGGGGCGTCGGTGCATGTCCCGCCCGAGCTGCAGCAGATCCCGCTGAGCCGGCTCGCCGTCGACGGGTGCACGATCCTCGCGGTCCGGCACTGACCCGCTCGGCGGCTGTCGAACAGTGTTCGACAGGGGACGGCCGGTAGAGTGCGACGGTCGCCGGGAGGCGTGAGCCCCGAGTCCCAACTGTGTGTAGGTGAGTGTGTTGAGCGCGTCGTCCGGGCTGGAGCCAGCGGTGCTGGTCACAGGAGGTGCCGGGTTCATCGGCTGCGCCCTGGCGCCGCAGCTGCTGGACCGAGGTCTCCCCGTCGTCGCGGTGGACAACCTGCTCGAGCAGGTGCACCCCGGGCGTGAGCGTCCGGCCGCGCTCCCGGAGCGGGTCGAGCTCGTCGAGGGCGACGTCGCCGACCCGGGCATCTGGGACGCGGTGCTCAGCCGGTTCCGTCCCGAGCTCGTCGTGCACCTCGCCGCTGAGACCGGCACCGCCCAGTCGCTGACCGAGTCGACCCGGCACGCCACCACCAACGTGGTCGGCACCACCGCGATGCTCGACGCCTTCGTCCGCCACGAGGCGCTGCCGGAGCACGTCGTGCTCACCTCCAGCCGGGCCGTCTACGGCGAGGGGCCGTGGCAGGCCGCCGACGGGTCGGTCTTCGAGCCGGCGCCGAGGTCGCACGCCCAGCTCGCCGCGGCGCAGTGGGCGCACGTCGACGCCGACGGGCACCCGGCCGAGCCGCTGCCGGCGTACGCCGCCACCACCCACCCCAACCCCTCGAGCGTCTACGGCTCCACCAAGCTGGCCCAGGAGCTGGTCCTGCGCAACTGGTCGGCGAGCTTCTCGGTGCCGCTCTCGGTCTTCCGGCTGCAGAACGTCTACGGTCCCGGACAGTCGCCGCACAACCCCTACACCGGCATCATCACGCTCTTCCACCGGCTGGCCTCGCGTGGCGAGACGCTCGACGTCTACGAGGACGGCGAGATCAACCGCGACTTCGTCTACATCGACGACGTGGTCGCGGCCCTGGTGGCGGGCATCGAGCGACCCGCGGCCGACCAGCGCATCCTCGACGTCGGCAACGGCGTCCGCACCACGATCCTCGACGCCGCCCGGATGATCGCCGCGCACCACGGCGCGCCGGAGCCGCAGATCTCGGCCAGGTTCCGCGACGGCGACGTGCGGTCGGCCTGGGCCGACATCACCGCGACCCGCGAGGCGCTCGGCTGGACGCCGTCGTGGACCTTCGCGGACGGCAGCGCAGCGGTCTCCGACTGGCTGAAGCGTGGCGGGTTCCTTGGCTGAGCACGAGTTCGAGCCGTCCGACCGGTCGAGCACCTACACGGCGCTCGCCTGGGTCCGCGCCGACGTCGACCCCTGGCTGCCGGCCATCGCGCGGCTGCTCGAGACGCCCGACTGCGAGCGGGTGCTCCTCGCGGTCGGCCCGACGCGCACCCTCGACCGGCTGCCGCAGGACGACCGGCTGGAGATCGTCACCGCCGGCTCCTTCGGCGCGACGGTCGCCTCGATCCCCGAGGTCGTGGCCGGCCCGGTGCTGCTCATGACCGCACCTGTGCTGGTCCCGGAGACGGGGCTCGGCACCGCGCTCGAGGCCCTGGCCGGCGACGCCCGTGTCGTCTCGGTTTCGTTCCTGAGCAACGCGGCCGGTCACCTGAGCTTCCCGCAGAAGAAGCCGACCCACTACTCCCTCGAGGGCCACGACGAGACCACGCTGACCCGGCTGCTGCGCAGCAGCGAGCCACAGCTCGACCCGGCGCCGCTCGCGGCGCCCGCCGGGGCGGCGACCCTGCTCAGCCGCGACTGCCTGGTGATCACCAAGGGCCCCGACGACACGTTCGCCGGCAACCCCGAGGCCGCCGTCGTCGAGATGGTGATGCGCGCCCAGCGCCGCGGGCTGCGGGCCGTCCTCGACCCCTCGACGTACGTGACCCGGCTCTGGGAGGGCGAGCACTGGGGCGAGCCGCCGATGGAGAACGAGTCGGTGCGCCGGCAGCTCTACGGGCTGCACGCCTCGGTGCTGAAGCTCCACGACGTCCAGAAGCGCAGCAGTGACTCACCCCTCGGCCTGGCCCTGGCCACCGCCCGGGCCAAGGTGCGCGGGCTGCGCATCCTGATCGACGCCAGCTGCCTCGGGCCGATCGAGAACGGCACCCAGGTGCAGACCCTGGCCCTCGTCGAGGCGCTGGCCCGGCGCGACGACGTCAAGTGGATCGGGGTCGGTATCCAGGGGGCGGTGCCGAAGTACGCCGAGCGGGTGCTCGGCTCCTCGAAGGTCCGGGTCATCAGGACCTCCGCCCTGCGGTTTCCCGACGGGCAGCGGGCCGACGTGCTGCACCGGCCGTTCCAGCCCACGGGCGGTCTGCCCTGGATGAACTGGCGCAACTCCGCGGACCGGGTCCTGGTCACGCTCCAGGACCTGATCGCCTACAGCGTCGGCGCCTACCACGACCGGCCGAAGATCTGGATGCGCTACCGCCGCGGCATCCAGCAGTCGGTGGCCAAGGCCGACGGCCTGATCGTGATCTCCCACGACGTCGCGGGCGACCTGCGGCGCGAGCGGCTGCCGATCGTGGCCGAGCGCACCTTCGTCGTCGAGAACGGCACCGACCACCTGGCCGGCGACGAGGCCGACCAGTTCCCGGCCGAGCTGCTGGCGCGCGGCTGGGCGGCCCGCGACTTCCTCGTGGTGCTCGGAGCCAACTACTCCCACAAGAACCGCGACCTGGCGATCCGCGTCTTCCGCAGGCTGCGCGAGCAGAACCCCTCCCTCGGGCTGGTGCTGGCCGGCGTCGCGGTCGCCGAGGGTTCCAGCCGGGTCCTCGAGGCGATCGAGCTCCGCGACACCGACGGGGTGGTGACCCTCCCCGACGTGACGTCCGAGGAGCGCAACTGGCTGCTCCGGCACGCCTCCATCTGCCTCTACCCCACCTCCAACGAGGGGTTCGGGCTGGTGCCCTTCGAGGCGGCCCGCTTCGGCACGCCCACCGTGTTCACCCGGGTCGGCCCGCTGGCCGAGGTGCTCGACGGCGTACCCGTGGTCGCCTCGAGCTGGGACCCCGACGAGCTGGCGGCCTGCTGCCAGCGGATCCTCGACGACCCGCAGTTGGCCACCGAGCAGGTGACTGCCACCCTGAAGTGCGGCAGCCGCTACACCTGGGACGAGACCGCAGCCCGGCTCGTCCGCGCCTACCGAGAGCTGCTCGCGCAGCCGGTCCGATGACTGCCACCCCGCACCGAACCGAGGAACGACATGGCTGAACGCAAGAAGACCCCCACCGAGCCGACCGGGTCCGGTGACCCGGTCGACGAGCTGCCGGTCAAGAACACCGCCGACCTCGACGAGATCTCGCTGGCCCAGGCCCTGCTCGACGTCGACGTCGCGAACGCCCGGGTCATCGACCTCACCAAGCGGCTCACGACCCTGACCAAGGAGCTGCGGCAGAGCACGAGCGAGCTGCAGAAGGCCAAGCTCCGCAACCGGTCGATCGCCGCCGAGCTCGAGGAGATCAAGGGCTCGCGCGCCTTCCGCTCCGCCACCACGGCGCAGCGCTTCCTGGGCGCCGCCCGGTCGCGGCTCGGACGGTGACCCACGCCATGGCGACCGCGATGTCCGGACCCCGGGTGCTGCTGGCGATCACGGCCTACAACGGCGAGGCCTTCATCGCCCGGACCCTCGACTCGGCGCTGCACATCGACCAGGGCGACGCGCAGCTCGACGTGCTCGTGCTCGACGACTGCAGCCCGGCGCCCGGCTTCAGCCACCGGCTCGCGGCGATGTGCGAGCAGCGCGGGATCCTCTACTACCGCAGCCCCCGCAACCTCGGCATCCCCCGCAACGTGTCGCTGGGCATGCTCACCGCCGTCCAGCAGGGCTACGACCACGTCATCATCAGCAACAGCGACGTCGTCTACCCCCGCAACTTCCTGGCCCAGCTGCTGCTGGCGGTCGCGCACGAGGGCGTCGGCTCGGTCACGGCGTGGTCCAACAACGTGTCGATGTACTCCCTGCCCAACTCCGACCCCGACCGCTACCTGGCCACCCAGGAGCGGGTCGACTGGCTGAGCGACACGCTCGCCGAGTGGTACGTCGACGCTGCGATGGACATCCCCGCGGGCATCTCGTTCGCGATGATCGTCCCGACCGCGGTGATCGAGGAGGTCGGCGTGATGGACCCGGTCTTCGGCCGGGGCTACTGCGAGGAGACCGACTGGTCGCTGCGGAGCCTGGCCGCCGGTTACCGGGTCGCGCTCGCACCGGGCTGCTTCGTCTACCACTCCGGCCGCGGCTCCAACCTCGAGGCCGGGCTGGTGACCCGTGACCACACCTCGGTGCCGGAGAACGAGGACATCATCGACATGCGCTACCCGCTGTTCCGGGGCCAGGTCGGTGCGTTTGCGGCCTCCGGGATCCTCGCCGAGGCGCGGTTGCACGGAGTCGCGGCGTTCATGCGGCGCGGCGGCGCCGAGTTCGGCTACACGATCGACGCCGGCTGGCTGCCGCCGTCGGAGAACGCCGAAGGGCTGGTCCGCTGCACCGTCGCCCCCGACGGCCTCGACGGCATCGTGTCGATGGACTTCCTCGGCTTCCGCCACGTCATCGAGGACGTCGACGCCTTCGCGCTCGCCGAGACGCTCAAGGAGTTCTTCGGTGGCCGGCCGCCCGTCGCGGTCAACCTGCGCGACCGAGGCGCCCTCGCCAGCTCCCTGCAGTCCGAGTTCGCGGGCACCAGCCGCCGGCTCGGCAACTACCCGTCCCGGGTCTGACCCGCCGCTCACGCTAGGAAGCTGGATCCGATGATGCGCCTGTCCCTGCCCTCCGCGCGCGGCGCTCGCGTCGCACCCGTGCCCCCGCGTCCCTACGTGGGGGAGGAGCTCGTCTGCATCCCGACCGACGCCGGCCAGCTGTGGATCCCGGCGTCCGACGGCGTGATGCGTCCCTACCTGGAGGAGCAGGGCAACTGGGAGCCCGAGGAGGGCGCCCTGCTGGGGCAGTTCTTCCGGCCCGGGCTGCGGTTCCTCGACGTGGGGGCCAACGTCGGCTACTTCTCGCTCCTCGTGGCCGCGAGCTGTCCCGGGGCGACCATCCACGCCTTCGAGCCCCATCCCCTGACCAGCCGGGTCCTCGGGCTCAACGCGTGGTCCGCCAACGCCGACATCCACGTGCACGCGATGGCGCTCTCGGCCGGCGACCGGGTGCTCTCGCTGGCCACGGCCGAGTCCAACCTCGGCGACACGCGGTCGAGCGCCAGCGGCCGCGGCACCATGCTCGCGCCGGCCGCGCCGCTCGACGAGGTGATCCCGGGTGCGGTGTTCGACCTGGTGAAGATCGACGTCCAGGGCTTCGAGCAGGAGACGGTCTCCGGCATGCTCGGCATGCTCCGGCGCAGCCCCGGAGTGGTCGTGGTGGCCGAGTTCTGGCCGGCCGCGCTGCGCGATCGCGGCCTCGAGCCCGTCGCGGTGCTCGAGGGCTACCGGCAGCTCGGCCTCACGGTGCGCGCCCAGGTCGGCCGGGAGCTGACCACGCCCACCGCCGTCGAGACGGTCCGGATCTGCGACGAGGCCGGCCCCAACGGCCAGGTCAACCTGGTTCTCACGACCTAGGCAAAAGCGCTCAGCCGCCGAGCACCTTGGTCATGGCGGGCTCGAGGTAGGGGACCAGGGACATCGCGTAGGTCACGGTCAGGTGGTTCTCGTCGCGGTAGACGATCACGCCGCCGACAGCCGCCGGGCAGACGCCGTCGCGGCAGATGTACCTGTTCACGCTGACCCTGGAGATGCTGGCGTCGTCGCGCCCGACCTTGCGGGCCGCCTGGGTGAGCCGGTCGGGGATGATCCACTTGTTCGCTCGCCCGGCGCAGGCGTCGAGGTCGTCGAGGTGCTCGGCCACGCAGTCCGGGGTGGTGTGCGCGGGGTCGTTGGGGGCCGGGGTGTCGCGGATCACGAGCACCTGCTCGCCGGCCGCCGACAGCTCGTGGAGGGTCGGGACGTAGGTCTTCGCGGTCGCGTTCGGCGGCTGGTTGGTGCTCAGGACGACCAGGTCGTAGTCACCGTTGAGAACCGCTGAGGCCGTCGCCGGCCTCGTCGCGACGCAGGGATCGTCGGCATGGTCCAGCACCACGTAGCAGGCGCCGAAGAGGTAGGTGTCGACCTGCCAGTGGTGCAGCCGGCCGATCTTGCTCACCGCCTCCAACCACTGCCCGGCGTGCGAGTTGCCGACCAGCGCGATCCGCTTGACCGGGTGATGGGTGTCGCCGCGGTGGCAGACGACGGGCTCGCCCTCCGGCATCCAGTTGAGGCACTTCTTGGGGTCGATGCCGTCGGAGTAGTCCTCCTTGGCGAACTCCGGGGAGGTGATCAGCTTCGTCGTGGCGGGGCAGTCGTGCTTGGGGTCGAGGGCCCCCGCGCCGAAGCAGGGTCGCTCGCTGCTGATCGCCCGCGCGACGTCCGCCGACGCCGCGGCGATCTGCTGATTGGTGTGCGCCGTCAACGCCACGCTGGCCAGCACCACGAGAGCGGTGATGGCTGCCGACATGACGAAGACCCGGCGCAGCCGCGCCTTGAGCCAGACCGAACCACGCACGGGGCCCTCCAGGAACCGGGTGCTCGCCCAGGCCAGGAGCAGGGCGAGGACGACGAGCACGAGCTTGTCCCACCACTGGGCCGCATGGCCGAGCGCGTAGGGCGCGAGCACGATGAGCGGCCAGTGCCACAGGTACAGCGCGTACGACGTATCGCCCACCAGCTGGACCGGCGTCGAGTGCGACAGCCAACGAGGGTTCGCGGCGTGCCTGGGGTCGTTGGCCATGATCGCGGCGGCGGTCGCCAGCGTGGGCAGCAGTGCGGCGTAGCCGGGGAACGGCGTGCGCGCGGTGATCAGCCCGTAGGCGATCCCGATCCCGGCGAGCCCGCCCCAGAACAGCGCCGTTCGCAGCGGGACGCCGAGGCGCCGGACGAGCACGGGGTAGACCGCCGCGAGCAGGCTGCCGACGCCGAGCTCCCACATGCGCGTCCAGGTCGAGAAGTAGGCCTCGGCCGGGGCGGCCGACGTGCGGTAGAGGCCCCACCCGAACGAGACGGCCACGGCGACCAGGAAGCCGCACCCCACCACGAGGCGGGGTGACCTCCCGAGCCGCAGCGCGCCCCAGGTCAGGAGTGCGACCAGCAGCGGCCACATCACGTAGTACTGCTCCTCCACCGACAGCGACCAGAAGTGCTGGAAGGGCGACACCGCCCGCTGCGCATCGAGGTAGTCGGTCGCCTCGGAGACGAGCTGCCAGTTCTGCACGTAGAGCATCGAGGTGACCGCTTCGCGGGCCAGCGCCTTCCACTGACCGGCCGGCACGAACAGGACGACGCCGCCGAGGGTGGACAGGATGACCACGACGACCGGTGGCAGCAGCCGCAGCGCCCGGCGGCTCCAGAACCGACCGAAGTCACGCGCGTGCCGCGGCGGGAGGCTGAGGAGGTGGCTGGTGATCAGGAATCCCGAGATCACGAAGAAGACGTCGACGCCCACGAACCCGCCGGGGAGCAGCCGGGGGAAGAGGTGGTAGACGACGACACCGGTCACCGCGACGGCGCGCAAGGCCTGGATGTCGAGCCGGTGCTGCTTGGTGACGTCCTCGGCGCGCGCCCGGACGCTCTCGCTGGGGTCAGGCGGCGCGGCGGCAAGGCCGCTGGGGGTGGCTCCCGTGCTCGTCGAAGCCACCTGGGTCACCCGGGCAGTCTAGATGTGGCGATGAGGCTCTCCGAATCGACGCGGCGCAGCCTGCGGCGCGCGAAATGGGGGTCCGCTGCACCCGACTGTTAGTGTGCTCGGGAGGGCGGCGCCCATGCCACGCAGTCCGCTTCGCGACGTGACCTAGGACAGTTCCATGACCCACTCCGACGCGTTGACCGCGCCGAGCGTCCAGCGTCCCTTCGGACGAGAGCCCCGGATCGGCGTCCTCGTGGTCGCCTACAACGCGGCCTCGACGCTGGCGCAGACCCTCGACCGCATCCCCACTGAGTTCCGCTCGCAGATCGCGGAGGTCTTCGTCTGCGACGACGCCAGCCCCGACCGCACCTACCTGGTCGGCCTGGGCTACCAGGAGACCCAGCGCGACCTGCCGATCAGCGTGATCCGGCACGAGAAGAACCTCGGCTACGGCGGCAACCAGAAGGCGGGCTACCGGCTGGCCGCCGAGCACGACCTCGACATCATCGTGATGCTGCACGCCGACGGCCAGTACGCCCCCGAGTTCCTGCCGGCCATGGTCGAACCGCTGGCAAGAGGCGAGGCGGACGCGGTCTTCGGCTCCCGGATGATGGAGAAGGGTGCCGCGCGCAAGGGCGGCATGCCGGCCTACAAGTACGTCGGCAACAAGATCCTCACCGGCATCGAGAACCGGCTGCTCGGCTCGGACCTCTCGGAGTTCCACTCCGGCTACCGCGCCTACAACGTGCACGCGCTCTCCGAGCTCGACCTGTCGTCGACCTCCGACGGGTTCAACTTCGACACCCAGATCATCATCGCGCTGCACAGCCACGGCAAGAAGATCGTCGAGATCCCCATCCCCACCTACTACGGCGACGAGATCTGCTACGTCAACGGCATGCAGTACGCCGCCGACGTGGTCGCCGACGTGGCGGTCTACCGGCTCGCCAAGATGGGGTTCACCCCCGGTGAGCTGGCCCAGGTCGGCGACGAGTACGACCTCAAGGAGTCCGAGGGCTCCTCGCACACGGTGATCCTCGGCCTGATGGACGAGCTCGAGCCGTCGCGGGTCCTCGACGTCGGCTGCTCCGGTGGCCTCCTCGGCGAGCTGCTGCGCGACCGCGGCCACCACGTGACCGGCGTCGACTCGCTCGAGATCCCCGGGGTCGACAAGCGCGTCGACGAGTTCGTCCAGGCCGACCTCGAGCAGGGTCTCCCCGAGGAGGTCGGCTCCGGCTATGACGTGGCCATCGCCGCCGACGTACTCGAGCACCTGCGCAACTCCGATGCGCTGCTGCGCGAGATGGGCGGCCGCCTGGCCGAGGGTGGCCGGGTCATCATCTCGGTGCCGAACTTCGGCCACTGGTACCCGCGGGCGCGGACCGTGTTCGGCGTCTTCGACTACGACCAGCGCGGCATCCTCGACAAGACCCATGTCCGGTTCTTCACCCGGCGCAGCCTGCTGCGGATGATCAAGAAGAACGGCTTCACGGTGCGCCGGATGGAGTTCACCGGACTCCCGGTCGATGTCGTCGCCGGCGAGCGGTCGCTCGTGAAGCGGCTGGTGCTGGCCGTCGACCGGCTCCTGGTCCGGCTGCGCCCGACCCTGTTCGCCTACCAGTTCGTCGTGGAGGTCGAGCCGGTCCCGCCGCCGCGTTCGGTCGTGTGGGCGCGCAAGGGCGGCTGAGCGCGCCACCGGCGGCGGACGGCGTAGCCGCGTCGCCGCAGGTCCTCGAACCGTCCGCGGGACGGGAGCTGCCGCGGAGCGTGTTCGTCGCCGTGGCGGTGGCCGCAACGGCCCTGCTGGTCGCGCTCTCGCGCCACGTCTTCCTGTTCTGGGACGACTTCGTCTTCCTCGGCGAGGCCCGCGAGGCGGACCTGACCTGGGGCTATCTCACCGACCCGCTGTTCAAGCACTTCTCGCCCGTCATGCGGCTGATCAGCCTCGCGGTGGTGCCGGCCGTGCCCGGCCACGCCTGGGTGGTGCCGCTGGTGCTGTTCGTCCTGCTCGCCTGCGTCGCCGGGAGCGTCACCTGGCTGATGGTGGTGTTGCACGGACGCACCGTGCTCGCGCTCGTCGGGAGCGTGGTGCTCGCCCCTTCGCTGACCCTGCTCCAGCTGGGTAACTGGTGGACCGCTGGGATCAACATCATGCCTGCCCTCGCCGGCTGCTACCTCTGCCTCGGCGCCATGGTCCAGCTGCTCCGCCACCGGAGCCAGTGGTGGGGGGTCGCCGCCCTCGCGGCCGCGGCCCTGGGGGTCCTCGACTACGAGCTTCCGATGCTGCTCATCGGCTACGCCGCGCTCTGGCTGCTGCTGTTCGGCTCCCGGGTGACCGGCGAGCCCTGGCGGGCCGCCGTACGCCGCACCTGGTGGGCCTGGGCCGGGCTGGCGGCGATCTGCGTGGCGGCTGCGGTGAACTACCGGGTCAACTACTACGACCCGGTCGATCGGCCGAGCGTCGCTGGGCTCGTGCACGCCCTCGGCCGGTCCCTGGTGCGCACCCTGATCCCGACCGCGCTGGGCTTCCACGACCCGCACTCGCACGTCTTCTCGGCCCTGAGCCTGGTGGTCGGCTGCCTGGTGCTGGCAGGCGGCGGCGCGTGGCTGCTCGCGACGCGCACCGGGGCCTGGCGCGGGCTGGCATTCGCCGCAGTCGGCTGGCTGCTGCCGACCCTGGCCCTGGTGCTCAACCGGGTGTCGATCTTCGGCATCACCGTCGTCGACAACGCCATCTACTTCCACCTGCCGACGGTGCTCGCCGTCGTCGGTGTGCTCGAGGCGGTGCGCGCTCCGCGCCGAACCGGCGCCCGACGGCCAGGGTGGCGGCCCGGCATCTCGCGCGTCGTGGTGCCGGTCGCCCTGCTGGCGGTGGTCGCGGGCTACGCCTGGTCGGCCGGACCGACCGCCCGCTACCAGCTCCCGGTCGGGGCGACCCCCTCGTTCGTGGAGCGGGCCCGCGACTCGGCCCGCGCCCTGCGGGCGACGGGCCGCCCGTTCAGCGTGCTCGACTCCGACGTGCCCGGCTTTGTGGTTCCCGGCGAGTTCACGCCCTACAACCGCGCCGACCGGGTCCTCGGGGTGGTGGTGCCGGGGCTCACCTTCGACGACGCCTCCCTGCCGCTCTACCACCTGGCCCTCACCGGTGCCCTGGAGCCGGTCTCGGTCGACTGGGTGGCCGAGACCACGGTCGACGACGGCGCGCTGAGCCTGGACAAGGCGTCCCGCGACAGCTCGGGCGACGGGCTCTGCTTCACCGCCGCAACGGGCTCCCAGGTGGTCTGGGCGCTGCCGGCACCGGTCGCCGGGCCGGACCTGGTCGTGCGCACCGTCGCGACGGTCGACCGGCCCACAGCGTTCCGTGTGGTCGTGCGGCCGCAGGGGGAGGTGGGCTTCGACCGGGCCAACCGCGATGCCCACGAGCTCGAGGGCGACTCCGACGGTGTGCTCGACACCGTGGCGGCCGGCTCGGTCGCGACGTTGCGGGTCAAGGGCTTCACCCCGGGTGTGCACGTGTGCGTCGAGTCCGTCTCCGTCGGGCGGGTGGCCGGCCCGACGGGCTGAGACCCGCCGATGTCGTCCATGTCACGCCCGGAGCCGATGCCACGAGCGGAACATGTGCGTACCGTTGACGTTGAACTAGCCAAGTAGTCCGGTACCCACCCCGGTGAGCTCGCCCGGTCACAGACCGCCGAGCGCGTCGGAGGGATTGGAACGAAAGAGGTTCACCGATGGCGCGCTTGCGCGTGGGTGTGGTCGGCGCTGGACGCGTCGGTGCTGTGCTGGGTGCTGCGCTGCGCGCGGCCGGGCACGACGTGGTCGCGGCCGCGGGGGAGTCGGACGCCTCCCGGCGCCGGATCGCCGCCCTGCTGCCCGGCGTCTCGCGGCGCAAGCCGACGGCGGTCGCGCGGGCGTGCGACCTGCTGCTCCTGGCCGTGCCCGACGACATGCTCGCCAACGTCGTGACGATGCTCGCCGACAGCGGTGCGCTGCACGAGGGGCAGCACGTCGTCCACACCTCGGGGCGGCACGGTCTCGCGGTGCTCGAGCCCGCGCGGGTGGTCGGTGCCCGGACCGCCGCGATGCACCCGGCGATGACCTTCACCGGCACGGCGGTCGACGTCGAACGGCTCGCCGGCACCGTCTTCGGCCTGACGGCCGAGGCCGCCGAGCGGCCGGTCGTGGAGGCCCTGGTCGCCGATCTCGGTGGCACACCGATGTGGGTGCCCGAGGAGATGCGCACGCTCTACCACGCCGGCCTCGCGCACGGCGCCAACCACCTGGTCACCCTGGTCACCGAGGCGATGGAGATCCTCTCGTCCGCCGGCGCGGTCGACCCGGCCGGGACCCTGCGACCGCTGCTCACCGCGGCCCTGGACAACGCACTTTCCCAGGGCGACGCCGCGCTCACCGGGCCGATCGTGCGGGGCGACCTCGGGACGGTCCGCGCCCACCTCGAGGACATCGCGGCCAACGCGCCGCAGACCCTGCCGTCGTACGTCGCCCTGGCGCGCGCCACGCTCGACCGGGCCGTGACCGACGGCCGGGTGGTGCCGATCCGCGCCGCGCGGATCCGCGACCTGCTCGACGCCGCGGTCGCCGGACGCGGCCTGCGGCACGTGCCGTGATCGCACCGCCTCTCCTCGCCAACACCCGCGCGGAGCTCGACGCCGCGCTGTCCGGTCTGCGGGCAGCGGGCCGGCGGGTGGCGTTCGTGCCCACCATGGGCGCCCTCCACGACGGGCACGCCAGCCTGCTCCGGGTCGCTCGCGACCGGGTCGGCGAGGGCGCGGTGGTCGCGTCGGTCTTCGTCAACCCGCTCCAGTTCGGCCCGACCGAGGACCTCGACCGCTACCCACGCACGCTCGAGGCGGACCTGAAGGTGTGCGAGCGCGAGGGCGTCGACGTGGTCTTCGCGCCGGCCGTGGAGGAGGTCTACCCGGGCTGGCCCCAGCAGCCCCAGGTGACCATCGACCCCGGACCGCTGGCGGCGGTGCTCGAGGGCCGGACCCGCCCCGGCCACTTCCGCGGCGTGCTGACCGTGGTGGCCAAGCTGTTCGGGCTGGTCCGCCCGGACGTCGCCGTCTTCGGGCAGAAGGACTACCAGCAGCTGGTGCTGATCCGCCGTCTGGTCGACGACCTGTGTCTCTCGGGCACGTGGGGGGCTGTCGAGGTCGTCGGCGCCGAGACTCAGCGCGAGCCCGACGGCCTGGCCCTGTCGAGCCGCAACCGCTACCTGGACGGCGACCAGCGCCGCGAGGCGGTGTCCCTGAGCCGGGCGCTCCGAGCCGCGCAGGAGCACGCCGACCGGGGAGCGGCCGGCGCCCTCGACGCCGCCCGGGCCGTGCTGCGGACCGCGGACGGCGTCGACCTCGACTACCTCGAGGTCACCGACCCCGGCCTCGGCGCGCTGCCCGCCGACGTACCCCCCGGCACCGAGGCCCGGATCCTGGTCGCCGCCAAGGTAGGCAGCACCCGCCTGATCGACAACCTGCCCCTCACTCTCGGAAGACCGGGCACATGAGGTGCGCTCGCGAAGCGAGCCCGTCCGACCGCGAGCGCAGCGAGCTTGGTCGGGCGGAACAAGTAGGCAGCCCGGCGCAGCCGGACCTCGCCTTTCCTACGAGCGAAGCGAGAACGTGATGCTGCGGACCATGATGAAGAGCAAGATCCACCGCGCCACCGTGACCCAGGCCGACCTGCACTACGTCGGCTCGGTGACCGTCGACGAGGACCTGCTCGAGGCCGCTGACCTGCTGCCCGGCGAGCTCGTGCACATCGTGGACGTCACCAACGGCGCCCGGCTGGAGACCTACACGATCGCAGGCGAGCGGGGCAGCGGCGTGCTCGGCATCAACGGCGCGGCCGCGCGGCTGGTGCACCCCGGCGACATCGTGATCCTGATCGGCTACGGTCAAATGGACACCGCGGAGGCGCGTGAGCTGAAGCCGCACGTGGTCTTCGTCGATGCCGACAACAACATCCTGGCCACCGGGTTCGACCCCGCCGAGACGTTCGGCGACGGTGCCCTCGTGCGCGGCGACTCGACCGCCGCGCACTAGATTCTGCTGGTGGCCACTCCCCTGCGCCGGCTCCCGGGCCGGCTCACCGCCCCCGAGCCCGGCTGGACGACGGCCGCCGACGTGGTCGTCATCGGTTCCGGGATCGCCGGGCTGACCGCGGCCCTGCGGCTGCGGGCGTCGCTCGCCGACGTCGGCGGCAGGGTCCTGGTCGTGACCAAGGACGTCCTCAACGCCGGGTCGACGCAGTGGGCGCAGGGCGGCATCGCCGCCGCGCTGGGCCCGGAGGACACCCCGAAGCAGCACGAGGTCGACACCCTGGTCGCCGGCGCGGGCGCGTGCGACCTCGCCGCCGTGCGGGTGCTGGTCGAGGAGGGCCCCGAGGCGGTCCGGGAGCTGATCGCCCTGGGCACCAACTTCGACCACAACCACGACGGTGAGCTCTCGCTGACCCGCGAGGGCGGCCACCACCAGGACCGGATCGCGCACGCCGGCGGCGACGCGACCGGGGCGGAGATCCAGCGGGCGCTGATCGCGGCCGTCGAGCTCGCACCCGAGATCGAGGTGATCCAGCACGCCCTCGCCGTCGACCTGCTGCTGGCCGAGGACGGCGGCGTCGCCGGGGTGACTCTGCACGTCATCGGTGAGGGCGTCCGCGACGGCGTCGGCGCCGTCCACTGCCGCGCGGTCGTGCTGGCCTCGGGCGGCCTGGGCCAGGTCTTCTCCCAGACCACGAACCCCGCGGTGTCGACCGGTGACGGCATGGCGCTCGCGCTCCGCGCCGGGGCGACCCTGCGGGACCTGGAGTTCGTGCAGTTCCACCCGACCGTCATGTACCTCGGCCCCGACTCCCGCGGCCAGCAGCCCCTGATCTCGGAGGCGGTCCGCGGCGAGGGAGCGTTCCTCGTCGACTTCGAGGGCAACCGGTTCATGCAGGGCGTCCACGAGCTCGCCGACCTCGCGCCGCGCGACGTGGTGGCGAAGGCGATCATGCGCCGGATGCTCGAGACCGGGCACCCGCACATGTGGCTCGACGCGCGACACCTCGGTAAGGAGTTCTGGGAGCGCCGGTTCCCGACCATCCTGGCCACCGCGCGCTCGCACGGCGTCGACCCGGTCACCGACCTGATCCCGGTCGCCCCGGCCTGTCACTACGCCAGCGGTGGAGTCCGCACCGACCTCTACGGCCGTTCCGACGTGCCCGGCCTCTACGCCACGGGTGAGGTGGCCTGCTCCGGCGTGCACGGCGCCAACCGGTTGGCCTCCAACTCGCTGCTCGAGGGGCTGGTCTTCTCGCGCCGGATCGCCCAGGTGCTGCCCACCGAGCTGCGCGACTGGGCCGACGCCGTGACCGACCGGCGTACGGCGGGGCTGGTCGCCGGCCCGGTGCGGCGCGAGCTGCAGGAGACGATGACCTCCCGGGTGGGCGTGCTGCGCACCGCGACGGGGCTGGCCGAGGCCACCGCCGAGCTCGACAAGCTCGCCGGGGTCACCGCCGACGTGGTCGACCTGGAGTCGTGGGAGACCACCAACCTGGTGACCATCAGCACGGCCATGGCCGATGCCGCCAGCCTGCGGGAGGAGACCCGCGGCTCGCACTGGCGCGAGGACTTCCCCGACCGCGACGACGCGAGGTTCGCGGGCCACTTCGACGTCGTGATGACGGACGGCGAGACCGAGCTGGTCTTCGTCCCGAGCCCGCCGACGGACACGCTGTGAGCATGGTCCGCGACGAGCTCGAGGCGGCGGGGCTCGACCCGGACGAGGTGCAGGCCGCCATCGACCGGGCGCTGGCCGAGGACGTGCCCACCGAGGACGTCACGAGCGTCGCCACTATCTCCGCCGACGCCATGGGCTCCGGGGTGTTCGCGGCCCGGGAGGCCGGTGTCGTCGCCGGGCTCGGCATCGCGGCCCTGGTCTTCGAGACCGTGATGGGCGAGGCGGTCACCGTCACCGACCGGGCCGGCGACGGCTCGCGGGTGGCCGCGGGTGACGTCGTCATGCGGGTGGCCGGGCCGACCCGCGGGATCCTCACCGCCGAGCGCACCGCGCTCAACTTCGCCTGCCACCTCTCCGGCGTCGCCACGGCCACCGCCGCCTGGGTGGCCGCCCTGGAGGGCACCAGCGCCAGGGTCCTCGACACCCGCAAGACGCTGCCCGGCTGGCGCGCGCTGCAGAAGTACGCCGTCCGGTGCGGCGGCGGCCTCAACCACCGGATGAGCCTCTCCGACCGGGCCATGGTCAAGGACAACCACGTGGTCGCGGCCGGCGGCGTGGTGGCGGCGTACGACGCGGTGCGGGCGGCCTACCCCGATCTCCGCGTCGAGGTCGAGGTCACCGACCTCGACCAGCTCCGCGAGCTGCTCGACGTCGGTTGCCAGGAGATCCTCCTCGACAACATGTCCACCCAGCTGATGGCCGAGGCGGTCGCGCTGAACCGGATGCGCGGGCCGGCGGGCCGCGCCAAGCTCGAGGCCTCCGGCGGGCTGACCTTCGACCGCGCCCGCGAGGTCGCCGAGACCGGCGTCGACTTCATCTCGGTCGGTGCGCTCACCCACTCGGTCAAGGTCTTCGACATCGGGCTCGACCTGAGCGAGGGCTGACGTGCCCCTCCTCGCCGCCAACATCGGCAACAGCCACACGGTCCTGGGGCTGCTCGACCGCGGTGAGGTGAGTGCCGACTGGCGGATCTCTACCGACGACCGTCGCTCCGCCGACGAGTGGGCGGTGCTGCTGCGGGGGCTGCTCGGCGATGCCATCGACGAGGTCGACGGCATCGCGGTCTGCTCGACGGTGCCCGCGGTGCTGCATGAGTGGCGCGAGATGCTGCCGCGGCACTTCCCCGACCTGCCGGCCGTCGTGGTCGAGCCGGGAGTGCGCACCGGCGTGCCGGTGCTGATGGACAACCCGCGCGAGGTCGGCTCGGACCGGATCATCAACGCGCTCGCCGCGGTGACCGAGTACGGCGGACCCGCCATCGTCGTCGACTTCGGGGGCACGGCGACGACCTTCGACGTGGTCAACGGCGCGGGACAGTACGTCGGTGGCGCCATCGCGCCCGGCCTCGAGATCTCCCTGGAGGCCCTGGGCCGGCGCGGCGCCCAGCTGCGCAAGGTCGAGCTCGCGCGCCCCCGCACGGTGATCGCCAAGAACACGGTGGAGGCGCTGCAGTCCGGGATGGTCTTCGGGGTCGCGGCCCAGGTCGAGGGGATCGTCGCCCGGATGATCGAGGAGCTCGGCGCCGACCCCGACGACGTGCGGGTGATCGCGACGGGCTACCTGGCGCCACTCATCGTCGAGGAGTGCCGGAGCTTCACCGACTCCGCTCCGTGGCTGACCCTGCGCGGCCTGGAGCTGGTCTTCGAGCGCAACGCCTGAGCCTCAGCCCACCGGCCAGCTCGCCGAGCAGTCCGTGGAGCTCCGGGCCGGCTCGCCGTAGACCGTCAGGACGTGGCAGCCGGAGGCGACCTCGGCGGAGATCCTGCCGACCCACAGGGTCTTGAGGCACAGGTCGTGGACGGGGTCGTCGAAGCCGAGCACGATGCTGCGGGCGACGTGGCCGTCGAGCCGGTCGACGACGGTGGCGTCCGAGGCCGCGGGCAGCGGGGTGAGGTTCTGGTTGAAGGCCAGGCCGGCGCCGCGCATCACCGGCCGGACGGCGTGGTCGTCCTTGCTGGAGTAGGTCAGCGCGAAGAACAGGCCGTCGGACGCGACCGAGTCGGGCAGCTTGACCAGGATGTTGGAGCCGGCCGGGCCCGACAGGCAGGCGCCCTGGGACGTCTGCCGGATCGACCCGACCCGGGCCACGGCGTCCGGGCCGTCCAGGGCCATGTCGACCAGCGTGCTGGGGTGCGCCGTGACGACCTTCCCCGCAGCCGTCACCACGAGCCGTTGGTCGGCCGTGGGGTCGAGGTGGTCGGCCACCTGGTGGTCCAGGGCGAAGACGTCGGAGACGCTGGTGAACGGCTCGATGAACGACGGAGCGACGTCCAGCGGGAGCTTGGTGCGCAGCAGCTCGTAGGGACCCTTCCGGTCCTGCAGCTGCGCCTCGACACGGGGCAGGTAGTGGTGTGCGGCGGTCTGCTGGTTGCCCTCCGCGATCGCATGCAGCGTGATGCCCGTCGAGACCGCCAGCGCCACCAGGGCCACCGGGAGCACGAGCCGGGTGAGGCCCGAGCTCGCCGTCGCCTCGGTACGGCGACGCGCGGGTGCGGGGGCCTCGGTCCGGTCCCGGGCGGGCAGCTCGGCGAAGCCGAGCGCGAAGGCGAGCAGCGTGGCGATGTGGACATCCACGTAGTACTGCAGGTCCGCGACGATGATGGCGATGCTGGAGACGTCGAGACGGCCGGCCGCCACGATGCCGAGGTTCGCGACGTAGACCGCGACCAGGAAGGCGACCGAGCGCCAAGCCCCGCGCCGCCTCCAGGCGAGCACGGCGATGAGCACGGCCAGGGTGAGCAGCCCCAGGACCGCCTGGGTGGTGACCAGCGGGCTGCCGGCCGGGGCCCGCGAGCCGACCAGGGTCGGCGCGTAGCCCCGCAGCACGCTCTGGCCGATGAGCTCGATCGTCCCGGCCGCGTCACCGGGCGCCGGGGAGGATGGGAAGATGAAGACGCGGTAGACGAGGTAGACGGCCTCGACGGCGAACCACGGCCACCAGAACGCCGCCTCGCGGGTGAGCAGCCGGCGGTACGCGACGCGGCCGGGCGGCAGCCCGAGGCGGAACAGGTAGCGGATCAGCACGAGGTAGCCGATCGTCAGGAGCGGTCGCTCCTGGATCAGCAGCCCGGTCGCGAGCGCGGCGAGCGAGGCGAGCCGGTAGCGCTCGTGACCCCGGCGGCAGTAGGCGACGAACGCCGCGAGGCACAGCGTCATCATCGCCGCCGCGCCCAGCACGTGGATGGCGGCGCCCCACCAGAGCACGGTGCGCACCACCGGCACCGACGCCGTGCCGAGGACCGCCAGCCCCAGCGCCAGCGGACGACGGCCCAGGAGCTCGGTGAACAGCCAGGCGAGGGCGACGAAGATGGTGGTCACGACCGCGGCCGGCAGGAGCGAGGCCAGCCCGTAGTCGAGGCCGACCGTGCGCTGCACGGCGAAGTAGGCGAGCCGGGTGATGGGCGCGAAGTGGCCGTAGTTGTCCTTGGCGAGCCAGCCGGGCGTCAGCTTCCCGTCACGTGAGAGCTGCAGGTAGAGGAAGTCGTCGGCGAAGAACTGCGACGAACGCCGCTGGGTCACCACAGCGGCCAGCCCGACCACCGCCGCCAGCAGCCCGATGAGCCAGACATAGGCTCGAAGCGCGATCCCGACGGCCGGCGCGGCGACGGTGGGCGCGGGGGTCGCCGGCTCCGCGTGCCCGGGGCTCATCAGGTGCTCAGTATCCATCACGGCTCCCCGTGTCGGTGACGGTCAGCGGTGCGGGGTCGGGGGCCGGCCAGGTGCGGTTCCACTCCATCGCGAGGAGCAGCGCCAGCGCGAGTGTCGCCACGCTCGCGCCACACAGCAGCCCGGTGTTGGCCCGGGTGACGACGTCGTTGTCGACCGCGGTCCCGGCAGCCAGCCCGGCCAGGCCGAGCAGCCACCCGGCCGTGACCCACAGGTGATGGCCCAGCGCCAGCAGGGCCTGGGCCAGCACGACGGAGACCAGGAAGAGGCCGACGGCCAGGGTCAGCAGGAGGCACGTGGTGCGGCTCAGCTCCTGGTCGAAGTCGAACAGCCAGCTCACCAGCGGCGGCGCGAGGGCGGTGGCGGCGACGCAGAGCACGGCGGTCGCGGCGAGCACGGGTGCGAGGACCCGTCGCACCAGGTGGCCGAACTCGCGTCGCTCGCCGGCACCGGCATGCTCCGACAGCGCGCGCAGGTAGCCGGGCTGCACCGCGGTGAAGAGGAAGACCGGGATCCGGACGACCACGAGCACGGCGAGGTAGACGCCGGCGAGGTCCCGCTCGGCGTCGCTGGCGAGCAGGTTGACCACCAGGGGCCCGGCGTTGATCAGCAGCTGCGCGGCGAGCGCGCTGAGCACGAGGAGGGCCAGCGGCCGGGTCAGCGGCAGCCGTTCGCCGGGCGTGCGGTCATCGGGACGCAGCCGCCACCCGGGCAGCGTCAGCGCCAGCGTGACCCAGGGTGAGAGCCCGAACAGCAGCCCGAAGCCCGCGGTGGTCGCGTGGTCGGCGAGGACGAGCACGACCGCCCCGACCAGCCGGCTGACCCCGTCGACGACGAGCTGGGCGCCGTAGCGGCGCAGCTGGCCCTGGCCCGCGAGCTCGCCGCGCACCGCGAACCAGGCCGCATAGCCGGGCAGGGCCAGGCACAGCGCCACGACCAGCCAGCCGCGGTCGCCCAGGGTGCGTACGGTCACCGGGTAGGCCGCCAGGGCCAGCCCGATCGCGAGTGCGGCGGCGACCAGCCCGTGCGTGAGCGCGCGCCGGGTCAGGCCGTCGTCCCAGGTACGCCGCGCGCGCTCCACGCCTCGGCGGCGGGTGACCTCCTGCTCGAGCGGCGTGAACAGCCCGGTCGCCACGCTGGTGAGCAGCAGGTAGAGGCTGGAGAGCGCGGCGAAGCCCACCGGGCCGAGCGAGCGACCGGCGAGCACGAGCACCAGGTAGGTCGTGCCGGCCTGGGTCACCAGCCCGGCCAGCAGCGGCAGCGCCGCCGCGCGTGTCGAGGTGCTCGTCGGGTCGCTCATCGTTCGGTCATCGGACGCGCCTGCTCGAGGAGAGCGGTCACCTCGGCCAGCCCCTCCGGGGAGCCGATCTCGTAGAAGCGGTCCGGAACCAGCAGCCCGGCCAGGTTGCCCTCGGCGGCCAGCGCGGTGCACAGCGTCGACAGGTCCGCGACCACCTCGGCCGGGATCCGCTCGGCGACCAGGTCCCGTTCGAGCACCGAGAGCCCGTAGTCGATCCACCGCATGCTCGCAGGGATCGGGTCGAGACCCTTCTCGTAGCGGACCACCCGGCCGTCGGCGTACTCGACGTTGCTGGTGTCGAACTGGCCGTTGTTCTCATAGACCGTCATCAGCGCCGGCAGGCCGGAGGTGACGGCCGTGGCGTAGGTCGCCGCGGGGTCGACCTGCAGCCACGAGTCGCCGTAGAGCACCAGGAACCGGTCCGCGAGCACACCGTGGTCGCAGGCGAGCCGCAGCGCGCCGCCGGTGCCGCGCAGCTCGCGACCCTCGTCGACGTAGACCACGTCCAGCCCCCACGCGGCGCCGTCGCCGACGTGGTCGCGGACCTGCTCGCCCAGGTAGCCGATGCTGTAGACGACCGAGGTGATCCCGGCGTCGGCCAGCCAGCCGAGCTGCCAGTCCGCGAACGGGCGGCCGGCGACCGGAAGCATCGTCTTCGGCACGGTCTGCGCTACCGGCCACATCCGGGTCCCGAGTCCCCCGGCGAGGATGACGCACTGCATCAGTGGGGCACTTTCGGGCCCGCTACTCGCGCACGAGCATGGTGCTGCCGGCGAGGTCGATGCCGAAGCGGAGCTCGGCCAGACCCTCCTCGCGCATCGCGGCGCGCACCCGCCGGGTGTCCTCGGCGTAGAACATCAGGAAGCCGCCGGCCCCCGCGCCGACCAGCTTCCCGCCCCGGGCGCCGGCGTTGCGGCCCACGTCGTAGAGGTGGTCGATGCGGTCGTTGGACATCGAGCTCGACCGCTTCTTCTTGTTCAGCCAGTGCTCGTGCATCAGGTCGGCGAACCCGGGCACGTCGTCACGCTCGAGCGCGGCGAGGCTGCGCAGGCCGAGGTCCTTGACGAAGTGCAGGTTGTCGATCATCGCGCTGTCGCCACCCTGCGACTTCGTCACCTGCTCGGCGAGCACCTCGTCGGCAGCGCGGGAGTAGCCGGTGAAGAACATCAGCAGGTGCTGCTCGAGATCGTGCACGGTGTCGCTGGAGAGCCGCGCCGGCGTGACGTCGACCGTGCCGTCGCGGTTGAAGTCGAAGCGGGTGATCCCGCCGAACGCCGCGATGTACTGGTCCTGCTTGCCGACCGTGCGGCCGAGCCTGTCGATCTCGATCTCGCAGGCCTCGCGGCCGAGGTCGGACGCCGACACGTGGTTGCGCTGCATCGCGTGCACGGCCTTGAGCAGCCCGACCGTGAACGAGCCCGACGAGCCGAGCCCGGTGCCCGAGGGGATGTCGGCGGTGGACACGATCTCGACGCTCGGGCCGACATCGTGGGCTCGGAGCACCTCACGCACGATGGGGTGCTCGATCTGGTCGGGCTTGTCGACCCGCTCGAGCTGGCTGTACTTGAGGAAGTAGTCGTCGGTGAAGGTGCGGTTGATCGAGATGTAGATGTGCTGGGTGATCGCCGCGGAGACGACCATCCCGCCGTGCTGCTCGTAGTAGGACGGCAGGTCGGTGCCGCCGCCACCGAGGGTGATGCGCAGCGGGGTCCGGGTGATCAGCATGGTAGGACGTGCCTCAGCTCACTAGGGGGACGTGCGCGACCGCGGCCAGCTGCCAGCCGAGGCGTGCGTCGTCGCGGTTCATCGGGAAGGTGCGGCTGAAGAACCTGGTGACCGCCTTCTCCAGGCCGGAGGGATGGGCGCCGGGCTCGCGGTGGTCCATGTCCTGGACCAGCTTCTCGCCCCGCGCGATGACGGCGAGCTTGTAGAGGTTGAAGAACGGGAAGCCGGTGCGCAGCACCCGGTCGACGTCGAATCCCGCCTCGGTCAGCACCTCGTGGAGTAAGGGCGCGGTGAAGTGCCGCCAGTGGCCGATGTGCTTGTCGAACGCCGAGCGCGGGCCGCCGGGGACCGTGACGACGACCTTCGCCCCGGGGGCGAGCAGCGTCGCGGCGTTGCGCATCAGGGTGACCGGGTCGTCGACGTGCTCGAGCACCTCCGAGCAGACCGCGTGGGTGGCCGGCGGCTGCTCGGCGTCACGCACCACGGGCTCGAGCAGGTTGCGCTCGTAGAACTTGGCCGGGACGCCCTGCCGGTCGGCGAGCTGACGGGCCCGCTTGACCCCCTCGGCGCTGTACTCGACCCCGAAGACCGAGGCCTGCGGGTTGGTCTCCTGTAGGTCGACCGCGAACTGGCCCTGGCCGCAACCGATGTCGAGGACGACCGCGCCCTTGGGCAGCGGGCCGAGCAGCTTGAGCACCATCGCGTGGCGGTAGTCGTTGGCGGGGTTGCCCTTGGCGGCCTCGCCGTACTTGTCCCAGTGGTCGTCCCAGTCGTCCTGGTCCGTCCCGTCGGCGTTGAGTCGCGCCGGTCCCTCGTAGGTCTTTGCCGGGGTCCCCGCGGAAGCGCGCGGCTCCCCGCGCGAAGCGCCGCCCCTGCGCGGTTGCGTGGGGTGGCTCACAGTGTGAAGCCGGCGGCAGCCGCGTCGTCGTGGAACATCTGGACGGTCTCCAGCGAGAACTGGTCGAGGTCCTTGTCGAACGACTTCATCTTCGCGAGCAGGTCGGGGGTCACGGTGATGATGTGCACGCCCACCTGCTCGGCCTGGCGGATGTTGAGCACCTCGCGCGGGCTCGCCCACAGCAGCTCGAGCTCGGGCTGGGGCGCCAGCACCGCGAGCGCCTCGGCCATCAGCGGGATCGGGTCGCGGCCGGTGTCGGCGATCCGGCCCGCGAAGACCGAGACCACGTGGCCGGGGCCGCCCTCGGACGCCGCGGCGACCATCTCGACCTGCGCGGTGGTCATCAGCGCGGTGACGTTGAGGTGCACGCCGTCGGCGGACAGCTCACGCACGACCGGCTCGCTGGAGACGCCCTTGGTGTTGGTGACCGGGATCTTCACGTAGACGTTCGGCCCCCACGAGGCGATGAGCCGGGCCTGGCGGACCATCTCGTCGGCCTCGTCGGCGAAGACCTCGAAGGAGATCGGGTGCTCGGTGACGGTCTCGAGGACCTTCCGCGCGAAGCCCTCGTAGTCCTCGACGCCGGCCTTGCGCATCAGCGTGGGGTTGGTGGTGAAGCCAGAGATCCGAGGATCCTCGGCGAGAGCGATGATGCTCTCCAGGTCGGCTCCGTCGGCGTAGATCTTCACTTCGGTCACTCCAGGGTCGGTGGCGTCTCGTCGTGGTGCGCGGCCTCGCGCTCGTCGATCTCGATCCCGCACACCTGCAGGACATGATCCCGTGCCTCGAGCAGAGAGCCAAAACGAGCGTCCGGCGAGTCCCGAAGAGGTTCTCCGAGCCCCCAGTCGACGTAAACGGCGTGGATTCCCGCCCGGTGGGCCGCGTCGACGTCGCGCCAGCGGTCGCCCACGCCCACGCTGCGGTCGAGATCGAGCCCGAGCCGGCGCGCGGCGTCGAGGATCATCCCCGGACGCGGCTTGCGGCACCAGCAGCCCTCGTGGGAGTCGTGCGGGCACACCACGACGTCGTCGAGGGGCAGCTCGGCGCGCAGCAGGTCGTGCATCGCCTCGAGCTCGGCCGGATCCAGTGCACCGCGGGCCAGGTCGGGCTGGTTGGTGACCACCACCAGAGCCAGGCCGGCGTCCGCGAACGCCCGGCAGGCCTCGACCACCCCGGGCAGCAGCTCGAAGTCCGCCCGCCGTCGTGGCGGGACCGGCGTGGTGCCCTCGACGAACGACCGGTTGAGCACCCCGTCGCGGTCGAGGAAGACGCCCGGTCGCCGGGTCATGAGGGCGTCATGAGGAGCTCACGGTCACGAGCCGAGCAGCCCCGCGCGGGCCTCGTCGGCCATCAGCGTCATCGACTCGCGCAGCGCTTCGGGCCCGGTGCGCTCGTTGGCCCAGCCGAGCGAGCGGATCTTGCCGGTGGCGATCCGGACGACCGGGACGTCGCCCTTCCAGCCCCGCGCCCCGCCGGTGTAGTCGAAGGTGGTCGTGCCCGGCTCGATGCCGAGCACCTGCATCGCGATCTCGGCGATCTCGGTGACGGTGACGTAGTCGCCGGTGGCCACGTTGAACGCGTCGAACGGCGTCTGCGCCTGCGAGCCGGCGAGCAGCACGGCCTCGATGACGTCCTCGACGAAGATGTAGGACTTGCTCTGCTGGCCGTCACCGAGGATCCGCAGCCGGGTCGGGTCCTCGAGCAGCCGGCGCACGAAGTCGAAGCCGACGCCGTGGGTCTGGCTGGGGCCGACCACGTTTCCGAACCGGAACGCACGGGCGGTGAAGTCGAACATCGCGGCGTACGCCGCCAGGATCGCCTCGCCGGCGAGCTTGCTGGCGCCGTAGGTCGAGGTCGGCACCATCGGGCCGTGGTCCTCGGCCGCCTCGAGCTCACCGAGGTCGCCGTAGACCCCGCTGCCGCTGGCGTAGAGCACCAGCCCGATCCCGGCCATCCGGGCCGCCTCGGCGACGTGGTGGGTGAGCAGCGTGCCCTGGTCGAAGTCGATGGCCGGGTTGGCCACCGCCGCGGCGATGTCTGGGTTCGAGGCCAGGTGGATGACGGCGCCGTGGCCGGCGAAGGTCTCGGTCAGCTTCGGCAGGTCGCCCACGTCGGCGCGGACGACGGTGAGCCGCGGGTCGTCCTTGACCCGCTCGAGGTGCCAGTCACTGCCGGAGGTGAAGTTGTCGTAGACGGTGACCTGCTCGGTCTCGGGGTCGGACAGCAGCCGGGCCACGAAGTGGCCGCCGATGAAGCCGGCGCCGCCGACCACGCAGGTGCGGCGCAGCAGTGGGGTGTTGGGGCCGACCGGCACGCCGGTACGGCTCATAGCTCTACTCCGGGGTCCCCGCGGAAGTGGGCGACCCTCGCGCGAAGCGCCGCTCCCGCGCAGTTTCGTGGGGTGGTCATACGACGGACTCCCACTTCGTGGCGGCCACGGCGAGCGAGGGGTGGCTGACCAGCAGGTGCCAGATCACGCAGCACAGCCCCTCGGTGTGGGGGGTGATGTGGGCGGGGTAGGTCGGCGGGACGACGACGCACGCGTCGGCGAGCTGCGCGGTGTAGCCACCGTCGCGGCCGACGATGCCGAAGATCGAGGCGCCGACCTGCTTGGCGGTGTCGAGGGCGGCCACGATGTTGGTGGAGACCTTCAACTCCTGGTTGCCACCGCCGACGGAGAAGACCAGGACGGCGTCCTTGTCGTTGATCCGCGAGCCCTTGAGCCACTCGCTGAAGGTGGTGTCCCAGCCCTCGTCGTTGGCCCGGGCGGTGAGCTCCGAGACATTGTCGATCGGGGAGTAGGACTCGACGTTGCAGATCTTGCGGAAGTCGTTGACCGCGTGGCTGGCCGACCCCGCCGAGCCGCCGACGCCAACGATGAACAGCCGGCCCTCGCGCTCGCGGACGGCGGCGATGCCCTCGGCCAGCGCCTCGACGCTGTCGCTGTCCAGCGACTGGACGATCGCGACCGTCTCCTTGAGGAAGTCTTCCGTGAACGACATCGGTGCGGTGCTCCTAGTGGGGTGGTGTTGACTTACGTCTTCTTGGCGACCGCGAAGGTGTTGAGGCCGAACTTGTGCTTGAAGCACTTGATGGCGTGGGGCATGAAGCCCGCCTTCACCATCAACGGCCACAGGTCCTTGGGGTCGTAGTACATCTTGTGGTCGTCCATCTCCTCGGCCGGCGAGAGGCCGAGCCGGAACGCGGAGTACTCCAGGGCGCGCTTGCCGCGCCACGAGGGGACGTTGACGGCGCAGACGCCGCCGGGGCGCAGCACCCGGTGGAAGTGCGCCACGGTCTGCTCGGGCTCCCAGAGGTGCTCGACGACGGACATGCAGAGCACGACGTCGAGCGAGGCGTCCTCGATCTCGTCCATGGCGCCGGGCAGCAGCCCCTCGATGGCGCGCACCTTGGGGCTGGTGGCCAGGTCGGGAGCCAGGGACACGTCGACGAGCGTTGCGGTGCGGACCTCGTCGAGCACCCGGCGCATGAAGTCGGCCTCGTAGCCGCAGCCGATGTCGGCGACGTCCTTGCCGACCAGGGTGCCGACGACCCGGTTGATCTGACGCTTGGACAGCCACACGCCGAAGCGGTCCACGACGGTGACGTCGCCGCTCTCGCCGAAGGAGCTGGACCGTCCGTCGCCGTCAGGCATCGCTCGAGAGGTCGGCCCGGGCCGGGCCGTAGCTGACGCTCGTGGCGTGCAGCAGCAGGGTGAAGCAGAAGGTGGAGAAGCCGACGATCATCAGCATCAGCCCGAGCACGCCGAGGTGCGGGACCATGGACGAGGGGTCCGGCAGCGTGAAGTCGCGGCTGATGAACGTCGCCAGCAGCACCACGGTGAGCGCCAGGCCGACGGTGAAGAGCACGCCGCTGATCACCATCATCTTGGTGTAGGTGAAGATCCGCCGCCATCGCTCGCGCAGCCGTCCGCCGTAGTCGAGGAAGACGTGGGCCAGGCAGCCGAAGTAGATGCTCTGCAGCCCGATCACCACCAGCGCGACGCCGACGAGCATGCTCAGCAGGCTGAAGTGGACCTTGCCGATCGTGATGTCACCGAACGACAGCGGCAGCGAGAGCAGCAGGCCGAGCACGGTGAGCAGGACGCCGGGCTTGAAGAGGAAGAACTCCGCGCCGTGGATGAACATCGCCCGCAGGTTGATCCAGGCGGCGGCGAACGGCGAGAACCAGCCGGACCGCTTGTGGTGGGAGAGCCGGCCCTCCTGGTCCTTGAGGAAGGTGACCGGCACCTCGCTGGTCACCAGCTCCATCCGGACCGACTTCAGCACCATCTCCGAGGCGTACTCCCAGGACTGGGAGACCAGACCCATCCGGACCAGCGCGTCGCGGGTGATGCCGCGCATGCCGCAGTGGATGTCGGAGAAGTGGCTGCCGTAGAGGCGGTTGAGGATCCAGGTCGTGAACGGCGTGCCGAAGTACTGGTGCAGGGCCGGCATCGCGCCCTTCTCGATGGAGCCCTTCCAGCGCGACCCCATGGCGTACTCGGTGCCGTTGCGCATCGCGTCGACGAACGGCTTGAGGTTGCGGAAGTCGTAGGTGCAGTCGGCGTCGCCCATCACGACGTAGCGGCCGCGCACGTAGGGGATGGAGTCGATGTAGGCCCGGCCGAGCCCGCGCAGCGGGGTGTGCAGCACGCGCGCTCCGCCCTGGAGAGCGAGCTCAGGCGTCTCGTCGGTCGAGCCGTCGACGATGAGGATCTCGCCCTTCACCCCGGCGTCCGCGAGCCCCTGATGGCACCACTGCACGAACTCCTCGATCGTGATCCGCTCGTTGACGGCGGGGATCAGGATCGTGACCTCGGGCTCCGGCTCGTCGTTCGCCGGGACCAGCAAGGTGACCTCGGGGTCGGTGAGCGAGGTGAAGGCGCGGACACCCGGCACGGCACAGGCGTTCTCGAGCCCGGCGGGGACGTCGGCACCCACGGGCTTGAGGGTCTCCAGCACGTCCGGCACGTCCTGCACCCTAACAATCGCGGCGGTCCCGTGCCGCATCCGCGAAAGGGCGTCCCGAGCGCGGCGGAGCCGGAGCGCGGAGCGGTTGCGGCGAGCGTGGAGTCAGCCTCCGCCTTACTCCTAGGATCACCCCATGGCTATGACGGTCGCGGTGGTGGTGCGCACCGCCGGCGACCGTGAGCTCCTCGCCCGGGCCCTGCGCAGCATCCGCGCCCAGACCCACCCCGGCACCGCGGTCGTACTGGCGCTCGACACCGCAGCGGACGCGTCCGCGGTCGAGGCGCTGGCCGCCGAGGACCCGCGGCTCGTCGTCGTGCGCGGCACCGGGCGCGGTGGTCTTGCGAACGCCGCGCTGGCCGCGGTCGACACCGACCTGGTCGTGCTGCACGACGACGACGGCTGGTGGCGGCAGTCGTTCCTCGAGGAGACGCTCGCCTTCCTCGAGAGCCACCCCGACCACGTGGCGGTGGCATGCCGGGCCGAGGTGGTGCACGCCGACGGGATCACCCGGGAGCTGCTCGCGGCCCACGAGCCGGCGGTCTCCCTCACCTCGCTGCTGGTGCACAACTACGTGCCGCCGGTCTCGCTGCTGTTCCGGCGTACGGCGGCCGAGGACGTCGGCCGCTACGACCAGGACCTCCCGGCTCTCGAGGACTGGGAGTTCCTGCTGCGCCTCGTCGCGCACGGTCCGGTGGGCCTCCTGCCGGGCGAGCCCCTGGCCGCGTGGTCGGCCGGCCCGCCGGCCGACCGGGACACCCAGCGAGCCGCCGAGCTGCAGGTCCGCGACCGGGTGCTGCGCCACGACCTCACCGGCAAGGAGCCGGGCACGGGTGGGCTCGGCATGCTGCTCGCGCTCACCGACCAGCTGTCGGCCGCGACCGACCGCTGGGGCCGCGCCCACCAGGACCACCTCGACGCGGTGACCACCGAGCAGCGCCTCGAGCTGGGCCGGATGCGCGGCGAGATGCTCCTGATGCGTGAGCTGCTGACCGAGCTGCAGGATGACATCGCGGTGCTCGGCTCCCAGGTCGAGGAGTCCCTGACCCGCACCGGCAGGGCCGGGCGTGGTGGGGCCGAGGCGGGTGGGCCCGTGGCCGCCGCTGGGCTCGCCCGCCGCCTCGTCCAGCGAACCCCGGCCCTGGGCAGGGCCCGGCGAGCCGCGCGGCGCCTGGTCCGCCGATCCAGGGGCTGAGCCCGGCCCGCTGGATATAGTCCGGCTGGGCCCGGAGCGTACCGGCCCGGCCCTCCCCAGCCTCGAGGTCATCCCAGTGCGTCGCGCCGTCTTCTACCTGTTCTACGACCCGCAGGGTCAGGTCGACGACTACGTCCTCCACACGCTCGAGTACCTGCGGCCGCACGCCGACCACCTCTTCGTCGTGTCGAACAGCCGGCTCGGCGAGGCCGCCACGGCCCGTCTCGAGGGCGTCGCCGACGAGGTGTGGCAGCGCGACAACCTCGGCTTCGACGTCTGGGCCTACAAGGAGGCGATGGAGGTCCACGGCGCCGAGCGGCTGGCGTCCTACGACGAGATCGTGCTGGCCAACTGCACGTTCTTCGGCCCGGTCGGCACCTTCGAGGACCTGTTCGCCCGGATGGACGCCAGATCCGACGTCGACTTCTGGGGCATCACCGAGCACGGCGACACCGACGAGCACGCGTTCGACCGCACGCTCCCGATGGAGGGGCACATCCAGTCGCACTGGACCGCCGTACGCCGGCGGATGTTCACCTCGCAGCCGTGGCGCGACTACTGGCACGAGATGCCGATGATTGCGTCCTACCGCGACTCGATCATGCGCCACGAGAGCCGGTTCACGTCCTGGTTCGTGGAGCGCGGCTTCGTGCACGCCGTGGCCTTCCCGGTCGAGGACTACCACTCCCAGCATCCGGTCATGGACGACATCGCGCAGCTGATCCGCGACGGCTGCCCGATCGTGAAGCGGCGGACCTTCTTCCACGACCCGCTCTACAACGAGTCGCACGCGACCGACGGCCGCCAGGTCGCGCGGCTGATGGCCGAGCGGGGCTACCCGATGGAGACGCTCTACGCCAACCTCGCCCGCACGTCCAAGCCCCGCTCGCTGGTCACCAACCTCGGCCTGCTGGAGGTCCTTCCTGACGTCGACCTCGGCTACGACGCGGACCGCCCGCTTCGGATCGTGGCGGTCGCGCACCTCTACTACCCCGAGATGACCGACGAGGTGCTCGACCGCCTCGACACGCTGCCCGACCACGACCTGGTCGTGACCACAGTCGGGGAGGACCGCCGCCAGGCGATCCGGCAGGTCCTGGAGCGCCGGGGTCGCGACGGCGACGTACGCCTGGTGCGGAGCAACCGGGGCCGCGACATCTCAGCGTTCTTCATCGACTGCCGCGACGTCATCGACAGCGACGCCTACGACCTGGTGGTGAAGGTCCACTCGAAGCGCAGCCCGCAGGACGCGCCACCCATCGCGGAGCTGTTCAAGCGCCATCTGTTCGAGAACCTGCTGGCCTCGCCGGGCTACACCCGCAACGTGCTGCGGCTCTTCCAGCAGCACGACTCGCTGGGGATGGTGTTTCCGCCGGTCTACCACATCGGCTACCCGACCCTGGGTCATGCTTGGTTCGGCAATGAGGACGCCGCTTCCGACCTCGTCAAGCGATTGGGGATCACCGTGCCGTTCGACGACACGACCCCGGTGGCGGCCTACGGCAGCATGTTCGTCGCGCGGCCGGAGGCGCTGCGGGCCATTACGTCGGCGGGCTTCACGCACGACGACTTCCCCGACGAGGGGGGCTACGGCGACGGCGCGCTCAGCCACGTGCTCGAACGGCTGGTGAGCTACGTCGTGCTCAGCAGCGGGCGACACGTGCGGGAGGTGCTCACCGCCGACCTGGCGGCCGTCAACTACTCCTACCTCGAGTACCGCACGATCATGCTGGCCGCCCGCCTCCCCGGCTACCCGCGCCAGCAGCTCGAGCGGCTCTCGAAGCTCAAGCGGCTGCGCCGCCGGCTCCGCGACGCCGGCGCGGCGAGCGTCGAGCAGGCGGTCGAGGAGGAGCTGGCCGTCCAGCGGGACAGCCACTGGCGGCGCCGGCTGGCGAGCCGCGGGGCGCACGCGGGCCGGCCGGCCGGATCGGGGGGCACGAAGTGGCCGAAGCCGTGACCGCCACGCCGTCGCCTGCCGAGCCGCCTGCCCAGCCGCCCGTCTTGCCGGCGTCGGGGGAGTCGCCCCGCCGGTTCCGGCTGCGGACCGTCGCTGGCAGCTTCAGCTCCCGGGCCAACAGCATCGGGTTCTTCCGCTGGCTGCTGGCGTTCTCGGTGATCTTCTCCCACGCCGGGCCGCTGGCGGGGTTCTACGGGCAGCGCGACCTGGGCACCCAGATCAGTGACGAGCAGTCGCTGGGCGGGGTCGCCGTGGCCGGCTTCTTCTTCTTCAGCGGCTTCCTGATCACCCGCAGCCGGGCTCGGACCGGGATGGTCCGCTACTTCTGGCGCCGGGTGCTGCGGATCATGCCGGCGTTCTGGTGCGCGCTGCTGCTCACGGCGTTCGTGCTCGGCCCGATCGCCTGGGTCAAGGAGCGGGGTCACCTCGCGGGCTACTTCGGTGCGGGCTCGGACTCGCCGCTGACCTACGTGCCGCAGAACATGTTCCTGGTCCTCAACCAGCGCAACATCGCGCAGATGGGCTCCTCGCTGCCGTTCGCGAAGATCGGCGGCTACGACTGGAACGGCTCGGCCTGGACCCTGCAGTACGAGTTCAAGGCCTACATCCTGGTCGGCGTCCTCGGGATCGTCGGCTACGCCGCCAGCCGGTGGCTCACGACGGTGGCGGCGCTGTCGATCATCGTCTTCAACGGGCTGGTGTGGTCGGGTCACCTCTCACTCGGCGGCTTCGGCGGCCCGCTGGCCGCGCCGTACGGCCACCCGTTCCTGAGCGACGCCTTCAACCCGATGCTGATCGCGCCGTTCGCGTTCGGGATGCTGTTCGCCCTGTGGGGCAGGTTCATCCCCGTCAGCGACCTCCTCGCGGTCGTCGGGATCACGGTGGCGCTGCTCACCTACGACTTCGGCGGCTGGAACGTCTGGGGCCAGTACGGCCTCCTCTACTTCCTGATGTGGGCCGCCATCCGGTGGACAAAGCTGCAGCACTGGGAGAAGTACGGCGACTTCTCCTACGGCGTCTACATCTTCGCGTGGCCGCTGATGCAGTTCGTCTCCTACTTCGGCCTGGAGAAGGCCGGCATGCTCGCCTACTTCGCCGTCATCGTCGTGGCCACCCACGCCATCGCGTTCTGCAGCTGGCACCTGATCGAGAAGCCCGCCATGTCGCTCAAGGACTGGTCGCCGGCGTGGCTTCGGAACCGTTCCCGAGGCGAGCCCGCCGGCGGACCTGACGCCCAGCAACCCGACACCTCCCTACAGCTGGCTCCGGCGTACGCCGGGACCGCGACCGACGCATAGGAGAACCACCCCGCATGACGAGCGAACCCACGCCCGACGACGAGACCATCGCGCAGCGCCCCCGCCTGGTGAGCCGGCTCCGGCTGCTGCCCCTCGGCGTACTGGTGCTGCTGGTGGCCACCGCCGCCGTGGTGGGCGTCGTCAGGGGCACGCCGGTGACCACCGGCGCACCCGCGTCCGCGTCGCCGACCCAGAAGGAGCACAAGGGGCACAGGGCGGACAAGGGCGAAGGAACGGACTCGACCGCGCAGAAGGCGCAGCAGGCGGCCGAGCGCGCCCGCAAGGCGTGCCAGCCCAAGTACGTCACCAGAATCAAGTCCGAGCCGTGGCAGGGAAAGGCGCGCGCCAACAGCGAGCGCGCCTTCCAGAAACGGATCAAGAAGGAGAACCCCGCCTACATCAAAGGCAAGGACGGATGGCTGTTCTTCTCCGACCTCTACAACTCGAACTTCTCCCAGGCGCTGGGCCGGACCACGCAGAACAAGAACCAGCAGAACGCATGGGTGAAGTTCCTCAAGAAGTCGGCCGCGACCGTCAAGAAGGCCGGCGGCGACTACCGCGTCGTCGTGATGCCGGCGAACTGGGACATCTATCCCCAGAAGCTCCCGACGTGGGCGCAGTCGCTGCGCGGCACCACCTCGCTGCAGAACCTGATCAAGGCCCATCCCGAGCTGCCGTGGATCGACACCCGGGCGGCTTTGAAGAAGGCGGCCAAGCAGCACGACACCTATGAGCCGCTCAACAGCCATTGGACGCCGTACGGCGGCTACGTGGCCTGGCAGGCCATCACCAAGTGTCTGCAGGCGACCAACCCGGCGCTGTCGACGGTCTCGGCACCGCCGATCACGGGCGTGGGGATCGAGGCCAACGCCAACGAGTTCGCTCCCAACGGCGTCCAGGACGGCAAGCCCGCGCGGACCTATCCCCTGTACGCCCAGGCGCACCCGGGCGTCGTGATGACCCACCTCCCCGACGGCGCTCCGATCACGAACAACCCGGACTTCACGACCGACACGCTGCAGACGCCGCTCAAGACCGTGACGACCGGGGCGCAGGCGCCCGGCGTCACGATGCTGACGCTGCGCGACTCGACCGGCAACGCGCTCTCGCCGCTCTACAGCTGGTCGTTCGGCACCACCGTCCAGTACGCCCACGGGATCGCCCAGAGCGGGTTCAAGCCGCCGAACCTGTCCCAGCTGATGTCGACCTACCACCCCGGCCTGGTGCTGTTCGTGATCACCGAGCGCTTCCTGTCGGAGAAGCCGCCCAAAGGCTGATCGCACTCGCGGATAAAGTCACGGTCGGGCGCGCGAATTGTCAAAGTGCGCCTGACCGGGTCTCGTTGTTCGGCGGCGGAAGTCGCCGGCGGCGTATCGGTCGGATATCAGGGTGCGCCGCTCCGCGAACCTGGGCGTTTGTTGGTATTTTCCGGCCCCATCTGACATGATTTCGCGCGCATAATGAAATTGCCGGACCTGAAGGCAATTCCTGATAGCGACGTGAAAAGGAACTGACCAACCATGGCTCAGAAGGTGCACATCGTCCTCGAGGACGACCTCGATGGAAGTGACGCCACTCAAACCGTTTCGTTCGGTCTCGACGGTACGTCCTACGAGATCGACCTGAACGACAAGAACGCCGGCGCGCTGCGTGACGCGCTCGCGAAGTACGTCGGCCACGGCCGCAAGGTGACCGGCTCACGCCGGGGCCGTCGTTCCAGCGCCTCCTCCTCCGGGGGCAGCCACAGCGCCAAGGAGATCCGCGACTGGGCGCGCTCCAACGGCCACACCGTTCCCGAGCGGGGCCGGATCCCCTCCAGCGTGCGGGAGGCGTTCGAGGCGGCGCACTGACTGTTTACCCCCGCGAGCTTCGGCCCCCAGTCCGTGGCGACGCTCGCTTCGCTCGCGGGCGCCGTCGCTCGCTGGGGCTCGCTCGGCGCGGTCGCCACGGCCCGGAGGCCGATCGCGGGGCGCCT
>Ga0068860_100000357_pt1 | contig 60525 bp, 58 predicted proteins | sample KBSSwiS32_FD_66597 | JGI IMG/M metagenome (GOLD analysis project Ga0068860, IMG submission 66597) | Switchgrass rhizosphere microbial communities from Kellogg Biological Station, Michigan, USA - KBS Switchgrass S3-2 | ecosystem: Host-associated > Plants > Roots > Rhizosphere > Soil ... | reverse complement strand
GCTGGCGATCAACCTGCTCTACGAGGAGGGCCGGCTGGTGCGGGCGCTCACCCGCGGTGACGGGCGCACCGGCGAGGACGTCACGCCCAACGTCAAGACCATCGACTCCATCCCGCACCGCCTCACCGGGACCAAGGAGTTCCCCGTCCCGGCCCTGCTCGAGGTGCGGGGCGAGGTGTTCTTGCCGGTCGAGGCCTTCGAGCGGCTCAACGAGTCGCTGACCGCGGCCGGCAAGCCGCCGTTCGCCAACCCGCGCAACTCCGCCGCCGGCTCACTGCGCCAGAAGGACCCCAAGGTGACCGCCTCGCGCGCGCTGGGCATGGTCTGCCACGGCATCGGCGCCCGTCGGGGCTTCGAGCCGCAGGCGCAGTCGCACGCCTACGAGGCGCTGGCGGCCTGGGGGCTGCCGACGTCCAGCCAGGTCCAGGTGCTCGGCACGCTCGAGGAGGTGCAGGCCTACATCGAGAACGCCGGCGAGCACCGGCACACGATCGTCCCCTACGAGATCGACGGCGTGGTGGTGAAGGTCGACGACGTGGGGCTGCAGCGGCGGCTCGGCTCGACCAGCCGGGCTCCCCGGTGGGCGATCGCCTTCAAGTACCCGCCCGAGGAGGTCAACGCCAAGCTGCTCGAGATCCGGGTCAACGTCGGCCGCACCGGCCGGGCCACGCCCTACGGCGTGATGGAGCCGACCAAGGTGGCCGGCTCGACGGTGGAGAACGCGACGCTCCACAACGCCCACGAGGTCAAACGCAAGGACGTCCGACCCGGCGACACCGTCGTACTGCGGAAGGCGGGCGACGTCATCCCGGAGATCGTGGGCCCGGTGCTGGCGCTGCGGCCCGAAGGGCTGCCGGAGTGGGTGATGCCGACGGAGTGCCCGGCGTGCGGCACCCCGCTGGCGCAGCAGAAGGAGGGCGACAAGGACCTCCGCTGCCCCAACCACCAGGCCTGTCCGGCCCAGGTGCGCGAGCGCGTCTTCCACGTCGCCGGGCGGGGCGCGTTCGACATCGAGGGGCTCGGCTACGAGGCGGCCGCCGCCCTGCTCGACGCCGGGGTGATCGCCAACGAGGGCGACGTCTTCGACCTGGACGAGGCGAAGCTCGTCACCGCTCCGCTGTTCACCCGAGCCGCCAAGAAGGGCGAGGAGGGACCCCAGCTCTCGGCCAACGGCGAACGGCTGCTCGCCAACCTCCGCAGCCGGCTCGGCGTACCGCTGTGGCGAGTGCTGGTCGCGCTCTCGATCCGCCACGTCGGCCCGACCGCGGCGCGGGCGCTGGCCCAGGAGTTCGGCAGCATGGCTGCCATTCGCGGCGCATCGTTGGAGGAGCTCGCGGCGGCCGAGGGCGTCGGTCCGACGATCGCGGAGGCCGTGGTCGAGTGGTTCGGCGTCGACTGGCACCGCGAGATCGTCGACAAGTGGGAGCGGGCCGGCGTCCAGATGGCCGACGAGCGCGACGAGTCGGTGCCCCGGACCCTCGAGGGGCTGACCGTGGTGGTCACCGGCTCGCTGGTCGACTTCTCCCGCGACTCGGCCAAGGAGGCGATCCTGGCCCGGGGCGGCAAGGCGGCGGGCTCGGTCTCCAAGAGCACCCATTACGTCGTGGTCGGCGACAACGCCGGCTCCAAGGCCGACAAGGCCGAGCAGCTCGGCGTGCCGATCCTCGACGAGGACGGTTTCAAGACACTGCTCGAGCGCGGCCCCGACGGACTTTCCTGATCCCGGATCAGAGCCTCGGGCAGAGTTCTCCCGTGCGCGCACGGTGGCCGGCTCTGCTTGCTGTCGTGGCGCTCTGTGGCTCGGCCTGCTCGGGTGACCCGAAGCCGGCCGCGCCCGCGAACGCCGGCGTGCGGATCTGCCTCTACACCGACGGCAACAGCGGCACCTTCTGGACCACGCTCAAGGGCGGCGCCGAGCAGGCGGCCGACGACCTCGGCGTGACGCTCGACTACCAGGAGGCCGACCACGACCTCGAGGCCGAGGGCCACCTGGCCGAGGACGGCGTCCGGTCCGGATGCGATGCGATGGGCATCTCGGCACCGGAGGCCGCCGGCCTCCAGCACGCGGCGGACGCGGTCTACGCGGCCGGGATCCCGCTGCTGGCCGTGAACTCGGGCGAGGCGGTCTACGTGCAGCTGCACGCCTTCACCTACGTCGGTCAGGACGACGCCCTCGCCGGCCGCCAGGCCGGAAGCAGGCTCGCTGGTGCGGGGGCGACCAGGCTGCTGTGCGTCATGCAGGACGGCGAGGACCCGACGCTCGACCAGCTGTGTGCTGGGGCGGATGACGCCGTCGGCTCCGTCGTGCCGCTGCGCCTGACCCGAGGGCTCGCGGACCTGCCGGCGAGCGCCGCGGAGATCGAGGCGCAGCTGCGGGCAGACCCCGGCATCGACGCGGTGCTCTCGGTCGACCCCGACCTGGCGGTGGGTGCGGTGCTGCCGGCGCTCGAGGCGGTCGGCAGCCCGCTGCCGGTCGGCGCCCTCGGGGTGTCCGAACAGGCGGTCCGAGCGGTGGCTGCCGGCACGCTCGCCTTCGCCATCGACGAGCAGCCCTTCGCCGAGGGCTACCTCTCCGTGGTGCTGCTGAACCTGGCGGCGACGACCGGCGCGGAGGCGGGTGGTGGCCGGCCGGTCCTCACCGGGCCGGCGTTCGTCACGAAGGACAACGCGGACCGGGTGCTCGAGCTGGAGACCGCCGGTACCCGGTGAGCGTTCAGAGCTCGAAGGTGGCGCGGAAGCGGTCCAGGGCCAGGTCGGATCCGGCGGTGCCGGGCTGCGAGGCCCAGGCCTCGAGCGCCACCACCCCGTCGTAGCCGACCTCGGCGAGCACCTGCGCCAGGAAGTCCCAGCGCACCTCGCCGGTGAGGGGCTCGCAGCGCCCCGGCACGTCCGCGATCTGCACCTCGCCGAGGTAGGGGGCCGCCCGGCGGACCAGCGCCGCGAGGTTCCCCTCGCCGATCTGCGCGTGGTAGAGGTCGAGGTTCATGCGGAGGTGCGGACTTCCGACGGCGCGGACGAGTGCGAGCGTGTCGGCTGCTTTCGCGAAGGGAGTGCCGGGGTGGTCGACCTCGGTGTTCAGGTTCTCGAGGACGAAGACGACGTCGTGCTTCTCTCCCAGCTCGGCGATCGCCGAGAGCGTGTTCACCGCTGCGAGCCACATGTCGCCGGTGACGACCTCCACCGGAGCCACGGGGAGGCCGCGGTCACCGAGGCCGGTGCCGTGGAGGTTCAGGGACGGACACGAGATGGTGTGGGCGAAGGGGATGGACTCCTCGGCGGTGCGCACGAGGTCGGCGGCGCCGGTCTCGGTGGTGAGGTCGCCCTCGAGGTAGCCCGTCATGGAGGTGAACGTCGCGCCGGTGGCCTTGAGTGCCTCGGGGTCCTTGTCGGCCCAGCCCCAGATCTCGGCGGCGAACCCTTGCTCGTGGATTCGACGGACGCGGTCCAGGTGCGGCAGGTCGAGGTAGACCATCTCGGAGCAGATGGCGAGGGTGAAGCTCATGCCGGCACCTTCGTCGCCACCTCGACGCGGCCGCCGGACTGGATGGACTCGATGCAGGCTTGCGCGATGGCGAAGGCGTTGAAGGCGTCGCCTGCGCCGACGCTGGGCGGGCGTCCTTCCTGGACGGCGTGGCAGAACTCGGCGAGTTCTGCCGTGTAGGCGTCGCGCATCAGCTCCACGTCGCTGTGTGCGGTCGCCGCGGTCCGGCCCCGCTCGTCGTGCACCCGCAGCGAGCTCACCGCGCCGTCGCCCACGGTGACCATGCCGCGCGAGCCGAGGACCTCGCCGCGGACGTCGTAGCCGTAGGCGGCGGCGAAGCACGCCTCGGCAGTGGCGATGGCGCCGTTGTCGTAGCGGATCACCACGACCGCGGTGTCGAGGTGGCCGCGCTCGCGTGCCTCGGGGTGGATCAGGGAGTCCGCGGTGGCGAGCACGTCGACGGCGCGGGCGCCGGCGTTGAGCCAGTTGAGGGTGTCGAAGTCGTGGATGAGCGTCTGGGTGAAGATCGTCCACAGCGGGACAACCGTCGGGTCGGAGGGGCCGTCACCGGGGTCGCGGGTCAGCGAGCGAAGCAGCCGTACGTCGCCAATGGCGCCTTGGGTGATCGCCTCGCGCGCCTGGGCGAACTCCGTTGCAAAGCGGCGGTTGAAGCCGACCTGGAGCGCCACGCCGGCGTCCGCGGCGGCGCGACGGGCGTCGTCGATGTCGGCCAGCGACATGCCGGCGGGCTTCTCGCAGAAGATGTGCTTGCCGGCCCGAGCCGCGGCGACGGTCAGGTCGTGGTGCACCGTCGACGACGCCGAGATGACCACCGCGTCCACGTCACGGTCGGCCAGCACCTCCTCGACCGACGTCGAGGCACGGGCCCCGAGCGACCCGGCGACCTCGGCCGCGGCTCCGGGTCGCGGGTCGACGACCGCGACCAGGTCGGCCTCGGGAACCCGGCGCGCAAGCAGGGCGGCGTGGGAGGCGCCGATCCGGCCGGCACCGATGACGGCGATCCGGACTGTGGTGGGAGTCATCGGACGCCTCCGTAGAAGTCTGGTCGCGGTCCCGGGTCGACCGGCTCGCGCCGGCCCGAGCCGAGCGAGGCCACCCCCGCGGCCGCGGCCACCAGGGCGACGTAGCCGTCCCAGGCGCTTGGCCCGCTCGGCGCCCCCTCGAGACAGGAGCGCACCCAGGCGCCCAGCTCGGCGCGGTAGGCGTCGGCGAAGTGGGCGACGAAGTCGTCGCGCACCGGCCGGCTCTCGGCCCCGGCGATCCGCGTCGTGACCGGCGTGGCGGAGGAGAGGGTGGCGGTCCCGGCGGTGCCCACGACCTCGCAGCGGACGTCGTAGCCGTAGCCGGCGTTGACGAAGACCTCGACCGAGGCCATGGTGCCGTCGGCGAACCAGAGCGTGGCGAGCTGGGGGTCGCGGAACCCGTCCTCGACCGGGGACTCGACCCGGACGCCGGTCAGCGGCTGGTCGAGCAGCCACGGCAACGTGTCGAGCTCGTGGATCATCGACCCGGTCACCAGTGAGGAGTCGTCGGTGCTGGTGGTGGAGCTGGCGTTGCGGTGCACCGCATGCACCAGCCGCGGGCGACCGACGCCGCCGGAGTGCACTACGGAGCGCAGCTCGGCGAAGCCGGGGTCGTAGCGGCGCATGAAGCCGACCTGCACCAGCCGGCGGCCGCCCGCGACCTCGGCCTGGACCACGCGGCTCGCGATGTCTGCGTCGGTCGCCAGCGGCTTCTCGCAGAGGACCGGCAAGCCTTCGTCAAGGCAGGCCAGCACCAGCTCCGCGTGGGTGCGGTCCGGTGACGCGACGATGACCGCGTCCACCTGGTCGTCGGCCACCAGCTCGCTCGAGCTCTCCGCGACCGCGGCGCCGACCGACCCGGCCACCGCGGCCGCTCGCCCCCCGTCCATGTCGAACACGCGGGTGACCCGGGCCGAGGGCACCGCGGTGCTCAGCGTCCGGACGTGGTCCGCGCCCATCGCCCCGGCGCCGATCACGCCCACGCGCAGCTGGTCAGTCATGACTGCCTCCTGTCGTCTCGACCGTCGCCCAGCGGCGTTCGTGGGCCGAGACGCGGAGCGCGTCGACGGTCCGTGCCGCGGCCAGGGCGTCGTGCACGGTGGCGCCGCGGGGTGTGCCGGAGGCGATCGAGTCGACCAGCCGGGCCGCCTCGATCACCTTGAGGTCGTCGAAGCTCATCGCGTTGCCGGCGCCCGGCTGGAAGGCGCCGAGCTCGCCCATCCCGGGACCGACCAGGAGGGTCGCCCAGGCGGCGTCCTGGTAGTCCTGGTCCAGGCAGGTGCGCAGCTCGCCCATCCGCCGGTAGTCCCAGGCGACGGCGCCCTCGGTGCCGTGCACCTCGATGCGGTAGGCGCACTGGTCGCCGACCTCGGTGCGGCTCGACTCGAGGGTGGCCCGCGAGCCGTCGGCCAGCCGCACCAGCGCGCTCACGTAGTCCTCGTTCTCCACAGGGAGCCGGGCGGCGCCCTCGGCGCCGCGGCTGAAGTGCGAGGCGGCGGCGGAGACCGGCTCGGGCCGCTCGGCGATGAAGATCGCGGTGTCGGCCACCACCTCGTGGGCGTCCGCGACCACGTAGCGCAGCAGGTCGACCGCGTGGCTCACCAGGTCGCCCAGGACGCCGGAGCCCGCCGGCTCGTTGCGGAAGCGCCAGGTCAGGGCGCCGTCGGGGTGGGCGGAGTAGTCGGAGGAGAACCGCACCGCAGCGTGCTCGACCCTCCCGATCCGGCCGCCGCGGACCAGCTCGCGGGCGTGCTCCACGGCGGGCGCGTTGCGGTAGTTGAACCCCGCCGCGGACTGCACCCCGGCCGCGTCGACGGCGTCGACGATCTCCCCGGTCTCGGCGCTGGAGCGGCCGGCCGGCTTCTCGACCCAGACGTGCTTGCCGCTTCGCGCGGCGGCCACGGCGACGTCACGGTGGGTGGCGTTGGGTCCCGTCACGCAGACCAGGTCGAGATCGTCGCGCGCGACCAGGTCGGACCAGTCCGAGTGACGCGCGCCGAAGCCGAGCGCGCCGGCGGCGGCCGTGGTGGCCGCGTCGTCCGCCGGGTCGGCGTAGGCCACGAGCCGCGCGGTGAGGGGCAGCCCGGGGTAGTGGAAGGGCAGGCGCAGGAGCGAGCGCGAGTGCAGCCGGCCCATCCAGCCCAGGCCGACCACCCCGACACGCAGCTCGCTACCGCGAGCCGCGGTCACAGCACGTCCGCCTTGAGGTCCTCGACAACCTGGGAGTCGCCCATGGTGCGTTCGAGCTCGTGGGCCAGGTCGGCCAGCTCGCCGCCGCCGGCCATCATCCCGGTGAGCTCCTCCAGGGTGATCTCGCTCTTGGGGAAGTCACCCATCGAGCGGCCGCGGCGCAGGACGATGAAGCGGTCGCCGACGGGGTAGGCGTGGTGCGGGTTGTGGGTGATGAACACGACCCCGAGCCCGCGGTCGCGGGCCTTGGCGATGTAGCGCAGCACCACCCCGGACTGCTTGACCCCCAGGGCTGCGGTGGGCTCGTCGAGGATCAGCACCCGGGCGCCGAAGTAGACGGCGCGGGCGATCGCAACGCACTGGCGCTCACCGCCCGACAGGGTGCCGATCGGCTGCTCGACGTCGCGCAGATCGATGCCCATCGCCGCGAGCTCGCTCTTGGTCGTCTGCTTCATGAAGCGGACGTCGAGCCGCTTGAGCGGGCCCACGCCGCGGGTGGCCTCGCTGCCGAGGAAGAAGTTGCGCCACACCGGCATCAGGGGGACGACGGCCAGGTCCTGGTAGACCGTCGCGATCCCGGCGGCGAGCGCCTCGCGGGGGCTGCCGAACGTGGTCGGCGTGCCGTCGATGAGCAGCTCGCCCTCGCTGTGCGCGTGGGCGCCGGCGAGGATCTTGATGAACGTCGACTTCCCGGCGCCGTTGTCGCCGAGCACGCAGGCCACGGACCCCTCCGCGACGACCGTGCTGATGTCGGAGAGCGCGATGACGCTGCCGTAGCGCTTGCCGATGCCACGGGCCTCGATGACCGGTGGCTTGCCGCTCGGGCTCTCGGGCATGGTCGTTCCCTCCGTCATCGCGCCGCCCCCGCCTGCCGGCGCACCCACTCGTTGAGCAGCACCGCCCCCAGCAGCATCGCGCCGAGGAAGGCCTTGAGCCAGTTGTTGTCCCAGCCGCTGTAGATGATGCCCTGGTTGACCATGCCGTAGATCAGCGCGCCGAACGCCGCCCCGATCGCCGACCCGTAGCCGCCGGTCAGCAGGCAGCCGCCCACGACCGCGCAGATGATGTAGATGAACTCCTGCCCCACGCCGGTGTTGGCCTGCACCGTCGAGGTGCTGAAGAGCAGCAGCATCCCGACCAGCCAGCCGGCTCCCGCGGTGGTCATGAACAGCCCCACCTTGGTGCGGAACACGGGTACGCCGACCTGGCGGGCGGAGACCTGGGCGCCGCCGACGGAGAAGATCCAGTTGCCCACGCGGGTGCGCAGCAGCACCCAGGTCGCGACGGCGGTCACCGCGACCCACCAGAAGACGGACACGAAGATATGGCCACCGCCGATGTCGAAGGCCCGGCCGAAGAATCCGTGCGGCTGGTCGTAGTAGGGCACTCGGGCCATCCCCTGGATCGCGACCTGGTCGATGAGCACCTTGGTGCCGGCCAGGTCGATGCCCTGCAGCACGAAGAAGGTGCCCAGCGTGACGATGAAGCTGGGCAGCCCGGTGCGCATCACCATGACGCCGTTGACGGCGCCGATCACCAGGGCGAGGACGAGCGAGACGAGCATCGCCACCCAGATGTTGAGGCCGTACTCGGTCGTGAGGACGCCGACGACCAGCCCCGTGAAGCCGGTCATCGCGCCGGCCGAGAGGTCGAACTCGCCGCCGATCATGAGCAGGGCGACGGCGACGGCCATGATCCCGATCGTCGAGGCGCCCCGGAGCCAGGTGCTGGAGCCGGCGGCGGTGGCGAAGGCGGTGGTCGTCGCGGCGAAGTAGACGAAGATGACGACGGCCGCGACGATGGCGCCGCTCTCCGGGCGCTTGAGGACGCGGCCTAGGGACGAGCTCTGCGCGATGCGCTCGTCGGCGGTCGGCGTGGCAGTGGCCATGGGTTGGCTCCTGTCGGGCAGCAGGTGTGGTCGGTGGTGGGCTGGTGCCGGCGACCCCGGGACGGGGCCGCCGACACCAGCATCCTCAACGAGTGCCTGCGGCTGCGAACTTCTCGACCTGGGCGGCGTTGTCCTTGGTGACGAACGCCGGACCGGAGTTGATCGGCTGGCCGCCGCCGATGTCGTTGCCGTTGATCGACTTCAGGTAGAGCCCGGTGACCCCCAGGAAGCCCTGCACGTAGGGCTGCTGGTCGACCGCGAACAGGATCTTGCCCGACTCGATGTCAGAGATGACGTCCTCGGACAGGTCGAAGGTGGCGACCTTGGCCGAGGAGCCGGCCTGGTCGACGGCCGCGACCGCGTCGATGGCCTGCTGGCCGCCCAGGGTCAGCACGGTGTCGATCGACGGGTCGGCCTGCAGCGCGCTGGTGATCGTGGCGGTAACGGCGTTGTCGTCGGTGCCGTCGACCTGGACGTTGGTCATGTCGCCGCCGAACGACTCGGCAGCGGCCTTGCAGCGCTCCTCCAGACCGACGTTGCCGGCCTCCTGGATGATGCAGATGCCCTTGCTGAGCCCCTCGTCCTTGAGCCGCTGGCCGACCGCGGCGCCCGCGATGGTCTCGGACTGGCCGATGTGGGTGATGGCCCCGAACGCGGCCGACTGGTCGAGCCCGGAGTTGATCGTGATGACCGGCACGCCGGCCGCGACTGCGGCCTTGATGCTGTCCTCGAGCCCGTCCGGGTTCGCCATCGACACGACGATCCCGTCCACCTTGTCGGCGACGGCGGCATCGATCAGCTGCGACTGCTTGGCGGGGTCGGGGTCGTTCTCGTACTGGACCTTGACTCCGTAGTCGGCACCGGCACGCTCGGCTCCGGCCTTGACGCGGTCCCAGAACGCGTCGCCCGGGGCGGCGTGGGTGATCACTGCGTAGGTGTAGTCGTGCGAGCCACCTCCACCGCCGCCGCTACCGGAGTCCTCGTCCTTGCCGGTGCCGCTGCACCCGGCCAGGACCGAGACGGACAGCAGGAGGGCGCTGGCAGCGCCCACGAGCCGAAGCTTCTTCATGGATGTGCTTCCTTAATCTCAGTGGTCTGCGACCACCCGGGTCGGGTGAGATCGGGCGACCGCTGGTCGCCCGTGCCTGAGACGGGGGGTCGAGGGAGGAAGCGCCCCAGCAGTGGGGGACTTCGTGGCGTCGAGCAGGTCCGAGTGTGGTGACCTTCACAAAGCGATGTCAATACTTTGTCGGGACATACTTACCAACTCCTACCGAACCAGGTGGATCTCGAAGGTGTAGCGGCTGGCCGCGTAGAGGTGCGTCGCGTACTCCACGGTGATGCCCTGGTCGTCGGTGGTGACGCGCTCCATGGTCAGCAGTGCGGCACCCCGAGACTCGCCCAGCTGGCGGGCCTCGGCGGCAGTCGCGTTGCGCGCGCCCAGCGTCTGGGTCGCGGAGTGGAGTCGCACCCCTGAGCGGCGCAGCAGCTCGTAGAGGCCGGTGCCGGTCAGGTCGTCGGCCTCGAAGGTGACCAGGGCGGCAGGCAGGTAGTTGGTCATCCTGGCGATCGGGCGGTCCAGAGCGGACCGCAACCGCTCGATGCAGACGACCTGCGCCTGCTCGGGCAGGCCGAGCTGCTCGGCTACCTCGGGTTCGGCGGCCACGATCTCGAAGCGCAGCACGCGCGTCGTGGGCTGCTGGCCGCCGGCGCTCAGGTCGTCGTGCAGGCTGGTGAGCTCGAGCGGTCGGCGTACCTTCGGCTGGATCACCCGGGTGCCGATGCCGCGGCGGCGAGCGACCAGCCCGCTGCCGACCAGCTGTTCCATCGCCCGGCGCATCGTCGGCCGCGAGACGCCGAGCTGCTGGGCCAGCGCGATCTCGTTGTCGAGCAGCGTCCCCGGTGGCAGGTCGCCGTTGCCTATCGCCTGCTCGAGGTGCTGCGCCACCTGGAACCACAGCGGGATGGGGCTCGCGCGGTCGATCGCGAAGGATTCGAGGACCTCGTGCGCGGTTCGGGCCGGACCGGACATGGCGGCGAGTATGTCAGATGACCTAATGTTAGGACAAACACTTGACAGGTCTTTCTCAATGGAACCAGGATGCCGTGACGTGAGCACCCCGCCGATGGCTCTGCCCCCCGACCAGGCCCCCGACCAGGCCCCCGCCAGGCCCCTCCACCTGCCCCTTGACCGCATCGCCGGAGCACCCATCTCCTGGGGGCTGTGCGAGGTGCCCGGCTGGGGGCACCAGCTGACCCCGCAGCGGGTGCTCTCGGAGATGCGCGGCCTCGGGCTGGCGGCCACCGAGTTCGGCCCGCCCGGGTTCCTCGACCCCGATCCCGGCGCCCGGGTCGCCCAGCTGGCCGGCTACGGCCTCGCCGCCGTGGGCGGCTTCCACGTCGCGGTCCTGCACGACCCGGGCCACGACCCGGTGCCGGTGGTGGACGCGTTCATCGACGAGTGCCTGGCGGCCAAGGCAGGCATGGTCGTGGTCGCGGCTGGCACGGGTCGCGACGGCTATGACGCCCGGCCCGAGCTCGACGAGACGGGCTGGCGGACCCTGCTCACCAACCTGGACCGGATCGCAGACCACGCCGCGAGCCGCGGCGTCGAGGCGTCCCTGCACCCGCACATGGGCACCATGATCGAGACCGCCGCCGAGACCCTGCGCGTGCTCGACGGCTCGCACATCGGCCTCTGCGTCGACACCGGCCACCTCGCCGCCGCCGGCGCCGACCCCGGCGCGATCGTGGCGGCCGACCCGGCGCGCGTACGCCATGTGCACCTCAAGGACGTCGACGCCGCGCTCGCCGCGCGGGTCGTGGCCGGGTCGCTGTCGTTCGCCGAGGCGGTCCGGGCCGGGATGTTCGTCCCTCTCGGCACCGGGGACGTCGACGTCGCCGGCATCGTCGACGCGCTCGAGGGCGCGGGCTACCGGGGTTGGTACGTCCTCGAGCAGGATGTGATGCTGGCCGGCGAGCCCGTGGGCGAGGGCCCGGTCGCCGATGTCCGCGCCTGCCTGACCTACCTGACCGGAGGCGCAGCGTGAGCACCGTCCAGCACTGGATCTCTGGGACCACCACCGCGGGCGGCTCGACGCGCACCGCGCCGATCTACAACCCGGCGACCGGACAGGTCGCGGCCGACGTGCTGCTCGCCGAGACCGGCGACGTCGGCGCCGCGATCGACGCCGCGTGGGACGCGTTCCCCGGCTGGTCGCAGACCTCGGTGAGCGCCCGGACCAAGATCATGTTCGCCTTCCGCGAGCTCGTGAACGCCAACGCGCAGCGGATCGCCGAGGTGATCACCGACGAGCACGGGAAGGTGCTCTCCGACGCGCTCGGCGAGGTGCAGCGCGGCCTCGAGGTCATCGAGTTCGCCTGCGGGATCCCCAGCCTGCTCAAGGGCGACTACTCCGACCAGGTCTCCAGCGGCGTCGACACCTTCTCCTTCCGCGAGCCGCTCGGCGTGGTCGCCGGCATCACGCCGTTCAACTTCCCGGCCATGGTGCCGATGTGGATGTACCCCGTGGCCATCGCGTGCGGCAACACCTTCGTGCTCAAGCCCAGCGAGCGAGACCCGTCGGCATCGCTGGTCATCGCCGACCTGTGGCGCCAGGCCGGGCTGCCCGACGGGGTGTTCAACGTCGTGCACGGCGACAAGGTGGCCGTCGACGCGATCTTGGACTCACCGAAGGTCGGGGCGGTCTCGTTCGTCGGCTCGACGCCGATCGCGCGCTACATCCACGAGCGCGGCACCGCGGCCGGCAAGCGCGTGCAGGCCCTCGGCGGCGCGAAGAACCACGCGATCGTGATGCCCGACGCCGACATCGACTTCGCTGCCGACCACCTCTCGGCGGCGGCCTTCGGCTCGGCGGGGGAGCGGTGCATGGCGATCTCCGCGGCGGTCGCGGTCGGCTCCGGGGCCGACCGCATCGTCGAGGCGGTGTCCGCCCGCGCCCGCGCGGTCAAGGTCGGCCCGGGCCGCGAGGCCGACAGCGAGATGGGACCGGTCGTGACGCGCGAGGCGCAGCAGCGGATCCTCGGCCTGATCGACACCGGCGACAAGCAGGGCGCCACCATCGCCGTCGACGGACGCGACCTGGTGGTGCCGGGCCACGAGGACGGCTTCTTCGTCGGCCCGACCGTGATCGACGACGTCACCACCGACATGGACGTCTACCGCGAGGAGATCTTCGGGCCGGTGCTGTCCGTCGTACGCGCGGACGACGTCGACGAGGCCATCGCGCTGGTCAACGCCAACCCCTACGGCAACGGGACCGCGATCTTCACCTCCTCGGGCGAGTCCGCACGCCGGTTCCAGCGGGGCGTCAACGTCGGCATGATCGGCATCAACGTGCCGGTGCCGGTGCCGATGGCGTTCTACTCCTTCGGCGGCTGGAAGGACTCGCTCTTCGGGGACAAGCACGTGCACGGCCCCGAGGGCGTCAGCTTCTACACCCGCGCCAAGGTCGTGACCGCGCGCTGGCCGGAGCGGGCCCAGGCCAGCGGCGCCAGCCTCCACTTCCCGACCTCGAGCTGACCGGGCAGACCATGCTCGAGCTGCTCACCGTCGGGCGGGTGGGGGTCGACCTCTATCCCGAGCAGTCCGGGGTGCCCCTCAAGGACGTCTCGACCTTCGCGAGGTCCCTGGGTGGCACGGCGACCAACGTCGCGGTCGGCGCCGCCCGGCTCGGCCACCACAGCGCGGTCCTCACCAAGGTCGGTCCGGACGGCTTCGGCAACTACGTCCGCGAGGCGCTGAGCGGGTTCGGCGTCGACACGTCCTACGTCGGGACCGCCGCCGGGCTGCAGACGCCCGTGGTCTTCTGCGCGCTCGACCCGCCCGAGGACCCGCCGCTCACCTTCTACCGGGCGCCGATCGCACCGGACCTCACCCTGACCGCCGACGACGTGCCGTGGGACGTGGTCGCCGACGTCCCGGTGCTGTGGGTGACCGGAACCGGGGTGAGCGTCGAGCCCGCCCGCACCACCCAGCTGGAGATGCTCGCCCGCCGGCCGCGCCCCCAGCCGGGCACGGGGCGGTGGACGATCCTCGACCTCGACTGGCGCGAGATGTTCTGGCCCTCGCCGCAGGAGGCGCGCGCGGAGTACGACGCGATGCTCGAGCACGTCACCGTCACCGTCGGCAACCGGGCGGAGGTCGAGGTGGCGGTGGGCACCCGCGACCCCCACGAGGCAGCCGTCCGGCTCCTCGACCGGGGTGTCGAGCTGGCCGTGGTGAAGATGGGCGGTGAGGGGGTGCTGGTCGCGACGGCCGACGGCACCACCGTCGTACCTCCTCACCCCGTCGAGGTCGTCTGCGGCCTCGGTGCCGGCGACGCGTTCGGCGGCGCGATGGTGCACGGCCTGCTGTCGGGGTGGGAGCCGGCTCGCTGCGCGGAGTACGCCAACGCCGCCGGGGCGCTCGTCGCCTCGCGGCTCGCCTGTGCCGACGCGATGCCGACCGTCGCCGAGCTCGACACCATGGTCTCGACCCGAGGAGCTGTCTCGTGAACACCCCGACCCTGTCGGAGGGCCAGTGGCACGAGCTGCTGGCGACCCGCGCCGCCGATCCGGGCGCCATCGCCAAGGCGTACGCCGCCCGGCGGCGTCCCGGCCGGATCCTCAGCGACCGGGGCACCCTGTTCCTGGTCGCGGCCGACCACCCGGCCCGCGGGGCCCTCGCCTCCGGCGGCGACCCGATGGCGATGGCCGACCGGCGCTCGCTGCTCGCGCGGCTGGTCGAGGCGCTCAGCCACCCCGACGTGGACGGCGTGCTGGGCACGCCGGACGTCGTCGAGGAGCTGCTGCTGCTCGGTGCCCTCGAGGACAAGGTCGTGATCGGCTCGATGAACCGGGGCGGTCTCGACGGCGCGACCTGGACGATGGACGACCGGTTCACCGGCTACGACGCCGCGAGCATCGCCCAGTGCGGCCTCGAGGGCGGCAAGATGCTGCTGCGCATCGACGACACCGACGCCGGCACGGCGGAGACTCTCACCGGGTGTGCGTCCGCGGTCACCGAGCTCGCCTCGCTGGGCCTGCTCGCCATGATCGAGCCGCTGCCCTACCACCGCGAGCCGGACGGGTCGCTGCGGCTGCTGAAGGACGTCGCCTCGCTCTCACGGGCGATCGCCGTCGCGAGCGGGCTCGGCGCGACCAGCGCCTACACGTGGCTGAAGATGCCCTCGTGCGAGGACCCCGAGGCGGTCTTCGCGACGACCACGCTGCCCTGCGTCGTGCTCGGCGGCGTGCCGCACCCCGACCCCGCGGAGGACCTCGCGTCCTGGGGCCGGGCCCTCATCCAGCCCGCGGTCCGTGGCCTGGTGGTGGGCCGGGCGCTGCTCTACCCACCCGACGGCGAGGTGTTCGCGGCGGTCGACGCCGCGGCGCAGGTGCTGAGGGCGGCGGGAGCGCGGTCGTGACGCTGGTGTCCCCTGCGGTCGACGGGCCGGTGCTGGTGGACGTCACGCCGGAGTCGGCCGGGTGGGCGTTCACGGGGCTGCAGGTGCGGCGGCTGGCGCCGGGCCTGCCACTGACGCTGCGCACCGCGGAGTCGGAGCTGTTCGTGCTGCCACTCGCCGGGTCGCTGCGGGTGGAGGTCGCTGGCGAGGTGTTCGAGCTGCAGGGCCGGGAGTCCGTGTTCGGGCGGGTCACGGACTTCTGCTACGTCGGCCGCGACAGCGTGATGACGCTGGTCTCGGAGGCTGGCGCCGAGGTCGCGCTGCCCTCATCTCGGTGCGAGGTCGCGCTGCCGCCGGCGTACGGCCCGGCGGAGGACGTCCCCGTCGAGGTGCGCGGGGCCGGACCGGCCACGCGGCAGGTGGCGAACTTCGGCGTGCCTGGGGTGTGGGACCACGCGGACAAGCTGGTCTGCTGCGAGCTGCTCACCCCCGACGGCAACTGGTCGAGCTACCCGCCCCACAAGCACGACGCCAGCGAGCCGTGCCGCGTGGTCAACGAGGAGATCTACTACTACCGGATCGCCCGCGGGCCCGACGCGAGCGAGGGGTTCGGCTACCACACCACCTACACCGGCCCCGAGCACGAGGCGGCCGGGCTCGCCGCGATCGACGACACCCACCGAGTCGGCGACCACGACGTGGTGCTGGTGCCGCACGGCTACCACGGGCCGTGCGTCTCGGCGCCGGGCTACGAGATGTACTACCTCAACGTGATGGCCGGGCCGGCCGCCGAGCGCCAGCTCGCGTTCTGCGACGACCCGGCGCACGGGTGGGTGCGCGACACCTGGGCGGACCTGCCCACGGACCCCCGCTGCCCGATGACCTCGGCGGCGGGGCGGAGGGAGCCTCGATGAGCACCGTTCGACTTACGACCGCGCAGGCCCTGGTGCGCTGGCTGGCCGCGCAGCGCTCGGAGCTCCTGGACGGCACCGAGGTGCCGCTGTTCGCCGGGGTGTTCGCGATCTTCGGCCACGGAAACGTGCTCGGTCTCGGTACGGCGCTGCACGAGGCCGGCGACTCACTTCCTACCTGGCGCGGCCAGAACGAGCAGGGCATGGCGCTCGCCGCGGTTGCGTACGCGCGAGCCACAGACCGGCGCCAGGTGATGGCCGCGACGTCGTCCATCGGCCCCGGTGCGCTCAACATGGTCACCGCCGCCGGCGTCGCGCACGCCAACCGGCTGCCGGTGCTCCTGCTCCCCGGCGACACGTTCGCGGGCCGGGCCCCCGACCCGGTGCTGCAGCAGGTCGAGCACTTCGGCGACCCCACCATCAGCGTCAACGACGCGTTCCGGCCGGTCTCGCGCTACTTCGACCGGATCGTCCGGCCCGAGCAGCTGCTCGCCTCGCTGCCCCAGGTCGCGCGGGTCCTCACCGACCCCGCCGACGCCGGGCCGGTGACGCTGGCGCTGCCCCAGGACATCCAGGCCGAGGACTGGGACTTCCCGGAGGCGTTCTTCGTGCCCCGGGTCCACCGTGTGCCGCGGGCCCGCGCCGACCGGGACGCGCTCGCTGCGGCCGTCGCCACCATCCGCTCGGCCGAGCGGCCGCTGCTGGTGCTGGGCGGCGGGGTCCGCTACTCGGGCGCCGCAGCCGAGGCACTCGCGCTGGCCGAAGCGCACGGCGTACCGGTCGTGGAGACCGTCGCCGGCCGCACGCTCGTACCGCACGACCACCCGCTCTACGGCGGCCCGCTCGGGATCGTCGGCTCGGCCGCCGCCAACACGCTGGCCTCGGAGGCCGACGTCGTGGTCGCGGTCGGCACCCGGCTCCAGGACTTCACGACGTCGTCGTGGACCGGGTTCGCCGGCGACGTGCGGATCGTGACGGTCAACGCCGCGCGGTTCGACGCGGTCAAGCACGGGGCCGAGGCGGTCGTGGGCGACGCCCGCGAGGTGCTCGTCGAGCTCGACCCGGCGCTGGGCGACTGGGTCGCAGCGTCGTCGTGGGCCGAGCGGGCCCGCGCGGTCAGGGCGGACTGGGATGCCGAGATCGACCGGCTGCGGGCCGGCGTCGCGCCCGGCGTGCTGACCTATGCGCAGGTCACCGGCGCGGTCAACGACGCCTCCGGTCCCGACGACTACGTGCTCACGGCGTCGGGCGGCATGCCCGGCGAGCTGCACGGCGGCTGGCGCACCGGCAAGGTCACGCCCGGGGCGACCTCGGGGGCGACCATGGACCTGGAGTACGGCTTCTCGTGCATGGGCTACGAGATCGTCGCCCCGTGGGGTGCCGCGCTCGCCCGCGCGCGCACCCACCCCGACGGGCTGGTCACCTCGATCTTCGGCGACGGCTCCTACCTGATGCTCAACTCCGAGCTCTACTCGGCGGCGTTCGCCGGGGTGCCCTACGTCGCGGTGCTCTGCGACAACGCAGGCTTCGCTGTCATCCACCGGCTGCAGACCGGCCAGGGCGCTGACGGGTTCAACAACCTGCTCGCCGACTCACGCGGGCCGGGCGCGGCCGCCGGGCTCACGGTCGACTTCGCCGCACACGCGCGGTCGCTCGGCTGCCACGTGGAGGAGGTCGCGGACGGCGACTTGGAGGGTTTCCGGACGGCGTACGCCGCCGCGCGGGCGGCCGCGGTCGCCGAGCAGCGCCCGGCGGTCGTCGTGTGCCGGGTGGCGCAGTCGGCCTGGACCGAGTCCGGGGCCTGGTGGGAGACCGGGACCCCGGCCGACCTGGCCGGGCACGCGGCGTACGAGGACGGAAAGGCACGCCAGGTCCGCTGGTTGTAGGGCATCCTCGGCCCGTGAAGCTGCTCGACCAGGTCGACGGCGCCTTCCGGGGCGTGGGTCAGCACGTGGCGTTCTGGTTCTCCGTGGGCGCCGCCCTGAGCGGTGTGACGGCCGACTACTGGCCCGGGAGGGCGCTCGGAGTGGTCGTCGGTGTCTCGGGGATGGCGCTGGCCCTGGTGGTCCGGCGCTCGAACTGGCGTGCGCAGACCCGGTGGTTCGTGGTGATCATGACCATCGTGGTGTCGCTCGGCACCATCTCGATGCTCGGGCCCACGTCCTGACCCTGCGCAGACTGCTGCGAACCTGAGACGCTGACGCCCATGCTCGAGCTGCGACCCAACTGCGAGTGCTGCGACCGCGACCTGCCCCCGCACGCGGCGGACGCGATGATCTGCACCTACGAGTGCACCTGGTGCCGCGACTGTGCCGAGACCGTGCTGCACGGCACCTGTCCCAACTGCGGCGGCAACCTCGAGCGCCGGCCGATCCGTCCGGCGACGCTCCTGGTCGCGGACCCGCCATCCACCCGCCGGGTGCTGCGCGAGCACTGCCCCTGACCCGCAGGCGCGCGGCTGGGGTGGCGGTGGGTCCTCAACGTCTGAGCGAGGGCCGCTGGTTGAGGAATCACCGCCGCCCGGGGTGTCGGGTGGGCGCGCCGGGGTCTCGGTGGGTCCTGAACCTCCGTCCGGGCGGCACCGGTTCAGGAGTCACCGCCGATCGGTGTGTCGGCGTATCGGGCGGTCGGCGTTCTGCTCGATGCACTCGCGCTGCTGGTGATCACGGTCGAGTGGTCGGGCCGCTCAGGAGCCGTCCTGCAGCGGGTGCCGGTGCAGCCGCGTCGTCAGGAGCCGGCGCTCGGCGTCGTTCGAGGTCAGACCGAGGGCGGTGCGGTTGGCCTCGCGAGCCTCGTCGTGACGCCCCAGCGTGGTGAGCAGCTCGGCGCGCACCGCGTGGAAGAGGTGGTAGCCGGACAGGTCGGCGCCGAGCCCCTCGAGCCGGCGTAGCGCGTCGACGGGGTCGCCGACCTGGGCGTGGGCGACCGCCTGGTTGAGCCGCACGACGGGGGAGGGGTCGTGGCGGGCCAGCTCGTCGTAGAGCAGCGCGATCTGCAGCCAGTCCGTCTGCTCCCACGACGGCGCGGTCGCGTGCAGCGCGGCGATCGCGCCCTGGAGCTGGAAGCGTCCGGTGCGGTGCGACCGGTAGGCCCGCTCGAGCATCCGCTCGCCCTCGGCGATAGCGGCGTGGTCCCAGAGGGACCGATCCTGGTGGCGCAGCAGCACCAGGCCGCCGTGCGGGTCGAACCGGGCGGCGGCTCGCGCGTGCTGGATGGTGAGCAGCGCGGCCAGCCCCCACGCCTCCGGCTCGTCCGGCACCGCTGTCGCCACGACCCCGGCGAGCCACACGGCGTCCGCCGCGAGGTCGCGGTCCTGGGTGGCGCCGCTGGAGGAGACGAAACCCTCGTTGAACATCACATAGACCACCGCCAGCACGTCCGCGAGTCGCTCGGCGAGCTGGTCGGCGGGCGGCACGGCGAGCGAGATCGCGGCATCGGTGACCTTGCGCTTGGCGCGGACGATCCGCTGCGCGAGCGTGCTCTCGTTGACCAGGAAGGCCCGGGCGATCTGGGGGGTCGTGAGCCCGACCACCGCGCGCAGGGTCAGCGCCAGCCTTGCTTCGGGCGCCAGCGCCGGGTGGCAGCACGCGAACAGCAGCGCCAGCCGGTCGTCGGTGCCGTCGCTCGCTTCCGCGGGTACGGCGGCCCGCGCGGCCAGGGCGCGCTGCCGGCTGCTGCGGCGTACGCCGTCCAGTGCGTTGCGCTGCGCGGCCACCTGCAGCCAGGCGGCCGGGTTGTCCGGCGCCCCGCTACGACGCCAGGCGGTGAGCGCCTCGACGACCGCCGACTGCACGGCCTCCTCGGCCAGGTCGAAGTCGCCGAAGCGCCGAGACAGCCGAGCCACCAGAGGACCGGCCTCCTCGCGCAGCACCTGCGCGAGGAGGCCGTCTGTCGGGGCTGGTGTCAAGGCCGGCTCACTCGAACTGCGAGTAGTCCTCGACCATCGGCCGGATCTCCACGGCCACGCCGGGGAGCTCGAGCATCGGCCAGGTGCGGGTCACCGCGATCGCCTGGTCCATGTCGGCGACGTCGAGCACGGTGAACCCGCCCACGATCTCCTTGGCCTCGTTGAACGGTCCGTCCACGACGACCGGGCCGCCGTCCCCGTGCTTGACCGTGGTGGCCGTCTCGACGCCCAAGAGCTCGGCGCCACCGTCGGCGATCACGGCGGCGTTCTCCCCGAACCACTCGTAGACCCGCTTGTAGAGCGCCTGCGCTGCCTCGGGGTCCGAGCTGTCGGCGAGGTCGGGGCGGGAGGTGAACATCAGCACGTACTTCATGGCTCTGCCTCTCAGGGTGCGGCCCCGGATGGGCCGGTCAGTGCCTCGTCGCCGCTCGATGACGGAAATCGACACCCGACCGGAAGATTCTCGACGACCGGTCAGCCGGCGGCCAGCGCCTGCTCCCGCAGGATGTCGCCGTGCCCGGCGTGCCGGGCCAGCTCCTCGACCAGGTGCACGTAGATCCACCGGAGCGTCAGCGGTCCGCGGCGGTTGTGCACGGCCAGGTCGTCGAGGCCGTAGGGCGCCGCGATCTGGTCGGCCTCGGCCCAGGCCGCGCGGTAGTCGGCCAGCACGGACGCCACGGTGTCGCCGTCGGTCAGCACCCAGCTGTCGTCGGCCGCCTCCGGGATGCCGGCCTCCTCACGACTCCGACCCGCCAGCGACACGTGAAACCACACCCGCTCCACGAACGCGCAGTGCTTGACGATGCCGAGCAGGGTCGTCGCCGACGGCACCAGCCGGGCCCGCGCCTGCTCCTCGGTCAGCCCGTCGAGCAGCGCCGCGATCTCGGTGCGGTTGTCGTGCACGAAGGCGAGCAGCTGGGCGCGCTCGCTGCCGATGAGGGTGTCTTCACTGAGGTAGACGGGCTCGTTCTCCGGCGCGGTCACCGGCGGAGCATAAAGGCGACGACCCACCGGAGCTCCCGGTGGGTCGTCGCCTTCAGCAGACGGATCAGCCCTTCAGCTCACCCTCAGTCGACCTCCGAGCCCGGCAGCGCCGCGCCCGGCACCTCGTCGGGCAGGTAGACCTTCGGGTCGCCCGGGTAGGGCAGGTCCCAGTGGTGGGCGTCGTACCAGGTGTAGCGGTTCATCAGCTCCGGGTTGGCGAAGTCGGGCCGGGCGCCGTTGCCGGACAGGTGCTGCCGCTTGGCCCACTTCTCCCACGCCACGACGTACGACACGGCGGTCGCCGGGGTGGCCGGGGTCGCCACCGCGTTGGCCGGGGTGTCGAGGGCACAGGCCGGCGGGGTGGCGATGTTCTCGGTCAGCGGGACGCGGTTGGGCTGGGCCGTGTACGCCGAGTCGTCCGGCTTCTTGTCGAAGGCGTCGAACATCGGCGTCGCGGCCGCGACCTTCTGGTTCAGCGGCTCGGCGCCGAGGATCTGCTCGATCGTGCGGACCATCGAGATCTGGGAGTAGTAGGTCGAGACGGTCCTGTGGTGCACCGCCCAGGGGCTGATGACCTGGATCGGTGCGCGGTGGCTGTCGACGTGGTCGGCGCCGTTCTGGCTGTCGTCCTCGACGACGAAGATCGCGGAGTCCTTCCAGTACGGGCTGTGCGAGATCGTCTGCACGATCTTGCCGAGCGCCAGGTCGCCGCCCGCGACCTCGGCGCGCGCCGACACCGGGCCACCGGTGTGGTCGTCGGACAGCCACATCATGTTGAAGTCGGCCGGCCCGTTGCGGAGGAAGTCCTGCTTCCAGATCTGATAGCGGTAGAGGTCCGGGATCGAGGTGTCGAACGGTGGGGACGTCGGGTTGGTGATCGCGTTGAGCGAGGGGATCTCCGAGCCGTAGTCGCCCTTCAGCTCCGGCGTGGTCAGCTCGGCGGGGTCACCGCCCTCGTCGACGCTCCGGGCGGCGCAGTAGTACTGCTGCCAGGTGCCGGACGGCTTGCCCTCGGTGTAGATGAACTCGCCATAGTTCTTCGCCGAGTGGTGGGCGGCCTCGACGGCCGTCCAGAGGAAGCCCGAGCGCTGGTGGCGAGCACGTCCTCCTCGGTGTCGTAGGAGCGGGTGTACTCGCCCGCGCTGGACTCGGTGTACTCCGGGTCGTCACCCTGCATGATCCAGTTGTGGCCCTCGGCCGAGTTGGTGCCGATGTCGTAGGTGTTGTCGTAGACACCGAACTGACGCGCCAGCGCGTGGATGTTGGGCGTGACCTGCTGGCCGAACTGTGCGAGCGAGGCGTCGCCGTTGCCCTCGGGCATGTCGCCCTGCACCTGGTCGTAGGTCCGGTTCTCCTTCACCAGCATGAAGACGTGCTTGATGGTCGACGGGTCGCCGATCCGCTTCGGCACCGGGACGGCCTTGGCCGGGCGGCCGTGGCTGTGCTCGACGTCGGAGTCGGCACGGCCCCAGCCGTTCTGGCTGTAGACCAGTGGCGTGTAGGTGTCCCTGATCTCGGTGTCGCTGGGCAGGGTGAAGCGGGTCAGGGAGGCCGTCGTCCCGTGGGTCCCGTGGCCGGTCGCCGGTGTGGTGCCGTAGCCCTCGTCGAAGGTCAGCAGCGGACCGCGCGCGTCGATGCCGCGGCGGTTCTCCACCACGAACCGGTCGCCGACCGCGAAGACGTCCTCGGGGTAGAAGTCGGTCGGGACCAGGCCGATGTAGCTGACCGGGTCGAGGGCGCTCTGCCCGAGCGCGTAGACGGCGATCGCGTTGGCGCGGCCGAGGCTCACCAGCAGGTGGCCGTCCGCGACGGTGACGGCGTCCGGCGCGTAGCCGACGGTCGAGCCCTGCCACGGCTGGGTGGCGATCGTCTGCACGACCTGGTCGGTCGCCGTGTCGACGACCGAGACCGTGTCGTCGTCGGTGTTGGCGACGTAGAGGACGCCGTCACCCGCAGACATGGCGGTCGGGTGCAGCCCGACCTGGATCTGGCCGACGGGTGCGGCCGGGTCGGTGGTGTCGATGGTGCTGACCACACCGGTCGTGCTGGTGCCGAGGACCGGGTCGGCCGGGACCTGGGTGCCGTAGGAGCCCATGGTCGGCTCCCCGGAGTGCGCCAGGCGTCCGCCCTCGTCGCTGACGTAGAGCTTCGTGCCGACGAACCTCAGCTGACGGGGGGCGATCCCCACCGCCCAGGTCTGCTCGATCGCCCCCGTCGCCGGGTCGAGCGCCACGACCGTGTTCTGGCCGTTGATCGCGGCGTAGAGCGTCGAGCCGTCGGGCGAGTAGGCGAGCCCGGCGGTCAGCGCCTGCTGGCCGTTCACCGTCGGGATGGTGATCTTGGTGCCCGCGCCAGGGATCCCGTTGCCGTCGATCGGGAAGCGGGTCAGGCCGGTGGCGTTGGGCATCCAGAGGAAGGCACCGTCGGGGGAGTACAGCGGACCCTCCTGCCCCACGGTGTTGTCGGCCAGCTTCGCGTCGACGCCGGTCGCAGTGCCTCCGCGCCAGATCAGCTGGTAGCTCGACAGGTCGAAGATCTGCAGGGAGACCGAGCGGTCGGCGGCCGTGGCCGCGAGGAAGTGCCCATCGGGGCTGACGGTGGAGCCCATGAACTTGCCGTACGGCGTCGTGAGCCGCTCGCCGAGCGGCTTGAGGGCCTGGTCGGAGGAGATCTGCAGGCCGGTGGCGTAGTCGGTGCCGACCTGGTGGTCGCCGAAGCCGACGGTGGTGCCGTAGGCGACTCCGCCGCCGATGGCGAGCGCCAGCCCACCGGCGATGACGGCCGTCAGCCGGTGCGAAAGCCGTCGACGAGCGGATGGCTCGACGCGGTTGCGCGTTACCTTCATCAGGGTCCTTTCGGTGCTTGGTCGAGGGGGTTCATGCGTCGTTGGGGTCGAGCAGGTCGACGAAGCCGTCGAACTGCCAGAGCGGGTTGGGGGCGTCGCCCCTGCCGGTGCGGATCGCGAAGTAGCCGTTGACCTCCTTGGGTCCGTCGCCGTCGGCGACGTAGCGGCCGTCGGCGGCCACGTCGAGCTGGTAGATGGCGGTGCCGGTCGCGGTCGCACCGGGCAGGGTCCAGGTCACGACGCAGCGCCAGTCGGCGCCCGGACCGCGGTCGACGACGCGGTCGCCGCCCCTGTCACAGCGGACCGTGGTGTGCAGCTGCGCCTCGGTGACGGGCGGGCGGTGGAGCTCGTCGGTCTGGAGCCGGTAGAGGTGGCTGAACGACGTCGTCAGTGCTCTCTCCAGCTGCGCCCGCCCGATCCCGGACGCCTCGGCCGGCGTTGCGGTGGAGACGACCAGGGCGGTGCCGGCGAGCAACCCGGCCAGCGGGAGCGCACCCTGGAGGACCGCCCGGCGGCCGGCGCCGTCGTAGGCGAGCTCGGTGAAGTCACGGTGGACGAAGACGCGGTGCGCGAGCAGCGCCGCGACCACCGCCCACCCGAGGCTCACGGCCAGCCCGATCAGCAGCGGTCCGCGCTGAGCGGGCTCGGCGAAGAGCCCGCGCCACGCGACGAACGCCTGCGTCGGCAGCGCTACGCGCACGGCGACCGGCAGCGGGAGCAGCTGGACCAGCTGCAGGACGAGCGCGAGCAGCGCCGGCACGGCTAGGGCCATCGGGGACCGGCCGAGCAGCACCGAGCCCAACAGCCCGACCGCGGTGAAGGTCACGGTGCGCGAGCACGCACAACCAGGCCAGGACGACCGTGGTGGCGGCGTCGCCGGGACGCATGAGCTGGCCGTCGAGGCCGACCAGGCTCCGGTTGCCGACCGAGACCAGGCCACCGGCGATGCTCGAGACGGCGAGGCCCACCACCATCACGAGGACGACGGCCGACGCGGCCACCGCCTTGGCCGCGAAGATCCGCCCGGGCGAGCGCACCGCCACGAGCAGGTGGCGCCAGGTGCCGAGCCGGTCCTCGGCGGCGAACGCGTCGCCGGCGACCAGGGCGGCGAGCAGGGGCAGCAGCCAGGTGCTCGCGAAGCCGAGCACCACCAGCGAGCCGGCCCACCCGGTCGCGCCCATCCAGCGGCCGAACAGGGTGTCCGCCGGGAGCGTGCTCTGCCTGCTGACCACGCCGACGAAGACGGCGGGGGCGACCCAGCACGCGATCGCCAGCAGCCGGATCCGCCACTGGGCGAGCAGCTTGACCAGCTCGAAGCGGACGGTGCGACCCAGCGCGGCCGGCTGGTCGGCGGACGCCGGGAACGCGGCGTTGGGCACGGTGTCCGTCGTCGTGCCGGTCATCGGCGCCGCTCGTGACCGTCGGCGTCGGTGAGAGACAGGAAGGCCGCCTCCAGCGGGGAGACGACCGGAGTGAGCTCGCGGACGGCGATCCCCGAGCGGACCAGTCGGCCGACGAGGGCGTCGAGGGCCTCGGCCGGACCACCGACGACGAGGGCGTCCCCGGCCGGGTCTCGGAGCCGGAGACCAGGCAGGTCGGCAACGGCCCGGCGTGCGGCGGCCGGGTTGGTGGTGAGGAGCCGGTAGTCGAGCTCGCCGACCTCGGTGGCCAGCTTGGCGACGGGGCCGGAGAAGACGACTCTGCCGGTCGCCAGGATCGTGACCTCCGAGCACAACGACACCAGGTCGTCCATGCGGTGGCTGGAGACGACCACCGAGGCCCCCTGCGCCGCCAGATCGGCCAGGATGCGGTGCACCTGGTTGCGGCCGGCCGGGTCCAGGCCGTTGGCGGGCTCGTCGAGGACGAGCAGCCGGGGCCGGGCCAGCAGGGCGCCGGCCAGCCCCAGCCGCTGACGCATGCCCAGCGAGAAGCCGGCGACCCGGTCGTCCGCGACGTCACCGAGCCCGACCTGCTCGAGCACGGCGTCGACGGCGGCCGCCCGTCCCTCATCGCGGCCGCGGAGCGCGGCCAGCGCCGCGAGGTTCTGCCGTGCCGTGAGCGCGGGGTAGAGGCCCGGACCGTCGACGAAGCCGGCGACGCCCGCCGCCGCCGGGGTCCGCGAGGCCGCCCTCCCGAAGAGCTCCAGCTCGCCCCGGTCGGCGCGGGTCAGCCCGAGCAGCAGCCCGAGGAGGGTGGTCTTGCCTGCGCCGTTGGGACCCACCAGCCCGTGCACCTGCCCGGCAGGTACGTCGAGGTCGATGGCGTCGAGGGCGACGACGTCGCCGTAGCGCTTGGTGAGCCCGCGAGCCCGGATCGCGCGGGGGTGGTCCATCCCGAGACTTCCTCTTGGTTGTCGAAAGCAAGGAGAACCTAGGAGCGCGAGGTGGACCGGATCGGACGGCCGGGGGAACGTTCGGCGAACTCGCTCGGGGGGCTGGCGACTCGAGGCGGCGTCCGCCTTTCACCACCGGGGAGCGCCCCGGCCTCACGCGTCCATAGGATTGAGCGCATGTCCGCATCGCTGTCCCGCGACGAGGTGGCCCACCTGGCCGTCCTCGCCCGGATCGACCTCACCGACGCCGAGCTCGACCACCTCGCGCCGCAGCTGTCGGTGATCCTCGAGTCGGTCGCCTCGATCCAGGGCGTGGCCGACGCCGACGTGCCGCCCACCTCGCACGCGCTGCCGCTCACCAACGTCTTCCGGGAGGACGTGGTCGAGCCGTGTCTCTCGCCCGAGGAGGCACTGTCGGGGGCGCCGGCGCAGGAGCAGCAGCGGTTCTCGGTGCCGCGGATCCTGGGGGACGAGCAGTGACCGATCTCAGGAGGTCGGCCGCCGACCTGGCCGCCGAGCTCGAGTCCGGAGCGACGACCAGTGTCGAGCTGACCCAGGCGTCGCTCGACCGGATCGCGGAGGTCGACGGGAGCATCCACGCGTTCCTCGCGATGAACGCCGACGACGCCCTCGCGGCCGCGAAGGCCTCCGACGAGCGGCGAGCGGCGGGGACGCTCGCCTCTTCGCTCGACGGCGTACCGATCGCGGTCAAGGACGTGCTCGCGACGCGCGGGATCACCACGACCTGCGGCTCGAGGATCCTCGAGGGCTGGGTGCCGCCGTACGACGCGACCGTGGTCGCCAGGGTGCGCGCGGCGGGGCTGCCGATCCTCGGCAAGACCAACATGGACGAGTTCGCGATGGGCTCCTCGACCGAGCACTCCGCCTACGGCACCACGCACAACCCGTGGGACCTGTCCCGGATCCCGGGCGGTTCGGGTGGGGGTTCCGCGGCCGCCGTCGCGTCGTTCCAGGCCCCGATCGCCCTGGGCACCGACACCGGCGGCTCGATCCGCCAGCCGGGCGCCGTCACCGGCACGGTCGGCGTCAAGCCGACCTACGGCGGCGTCTCGCGCTACGGCCTCGTCGCCCTCGCGAACTCGCTCGACCAGGTCGGGCCGGTGACCCGCACCGTCCTCGACTCGGCGCTCCTGCACGAGATCATCGGCGGCCACGACCCCAAGGACTCCACCTCGATCGACCGGCCACTGCCGGCGCTCGTCGAGGCGGTCAAGGAGGGCGCCTCCGGCGACCTCACCGGCGTCCGCGTCGGCGTCGTCACCGAGCTGGGGGGCGAGGGCTACCAGGCCGGTGTGCTCGCCCGGTTCCACGAGTCGCTGGAGCTGCTGACCAAGGCGGGAGCCGAGGTCGTCGAGGTCTCCTGCCCACACTTCGTGCACGCGCTGGCCACCTACTACCTGATCCTGCCGGCCGAGGCGTCGAGCAACCTGGCCCGCTTCGACGCGATGCGCTACGGGCTGCGGGTGCTGCCCGACGGCATCGAGGCTCCGTCGGCCGAGGACGTCATGAGGGCGACCCGGGAGGCGGGCTTCGGCGACGAGGTGAAGCGCCGGATCATCATCGGCACCTACGCGCTGTCGAGTGGCTATTACGACGCCTACTACGGCCAGGCCCAGAAGGTCCGCACGCTGATCTCGCAGGACTTCGCTGCGGCGTTCGAGCGAGCCGACGTGCTGGTCTCGCCCACCGCCCCGACGACGGCGTTCGCGATCGGGGAGAAGGTCGACGACCCGATGGCGATGTACCTCAACGACCTGGCCACCATCCCGGCCAACCTCGCTGGTGTCCCCGGCATCTCGGTGCCGAGCGGCCTGGCGGACGAGGACGGGCTTCCGGCCGGCTTCCAGATTCTCGCGCCCGCGCTCGCCGACGACCGCTGCTACCGGGTCGGCGCGGCCCTGGAGACGCTGCTGCTCGAGCAGTGGGGCGGCCCGCTGCTCGACAAGGCGCCGGCCCTGGACGGAGAGACGCGATGACCACCACCCAGGAGACGCTCGTCCCCTTCGAGGAGGTGCTGGAGCGCTACGACCCGGCCCTCGGCCTCGAGGTGCACGTGGAGCTCAACACCGCGACGAAGATGTTCTGCGGCTGCCCGGCGACCTTCGGCGGCGAGCCCAACACCAACGTGTGCCCGACCTGTCTCGGCCTGCCCGGCTCGATGCCGGTGGTCAACCGCAAGGCGGTCGAGTCCGCGATCCGGATCGGGCTGGCGCTCAACTGCTCGATCGCCGAGTGGTGCCGGTTCGCGCGGAAGAACTACTTCTACCCGGACATGCCGAAGAACTTCCAGACCTCGCAGTACGACGAGCCGATCTGCTTCGACGGCTACATGGACGTCGACGTTGACGGCGAGACCGTCCGGGTCGAGCTCGAGCGCGCCCACATGGAGGAGGACACCGGCAAGTCGACGCACATGGGCGGCGCGACCGGCCGGATCCATGGCGCCGACTACTCGCTGGTCGACTACAACCGGGCCGGCATCCCGCTCATCGAGATCGTCACCAAGCCGATCACCGGGGTGGGGGAGAAGGCGCCGGCCGTCGCCCGCGCGTACGTCGCGCAGCTGCGTGACCTGATCGTCGCGCTGGGCGTCTCGGAGGCCCGGATGGACCAGGGCAACCTGCGCGCCGACGTCAACCTCTCGCTCGCGCCGAAGGGCTCGGGGCTGCTCGGCACCCGCACCGAGACCAAGAACGTCAACTCCTTCCGCTCCGTCGAGCGCGCCGTGCGCTACGAGATGCAGCGGCACGCCGGAGTGCTCGACGCGGGCCGCGCGATCCTGCAGGAGACCCGGCACTGGCACGAGGACACCGGGATCACCACCAGCGGCCGGGAGAAGTCGGACGCCGAGGACTACCGCTACTTCCCCGAACCGGACCTGGTGCCGGTGGCGCCCTCGCGCGAGTGGGTCGAGGAGCTGCGCGGCACCCTGCCCGAGAACCCGACCGAGCGGCGTGCGCGGCTCCAGGCCGAGTGGGGCTTCAGCGACCTGGAGATGCGCGACACTGTGGGTGCCGGCGCTCTCGGGCTGGTCGAGGAGACCATCGCCGCGGGCGCCTCGCCGGCAGCGGCGCGCAAGTGGTGGCTCGGGGAGCTGGCCCGGCGCGCCAACGACACCGGCGCCGAGATCTCCGACCTCGGTGTGACCCCGGCCCACGTCGCGCGGGTGCAGGCCCTGGTCGACGAGGGTGCGCTCAACGACAAGCTGGCCCGTCAGGTCCTCGACGGCCTGCTGGCCGGCGAGGGCACGCCCGACGAGATCGTCGCGGCCCGCGGGCTCGCCGTCGTCTCCGACGAGGGTGCCCTCTCGGCCGCGGTCGACGCCGCCATCGCCGCCAACCCCGACGTCGCCGCGAAGATCCGCGACGGCAAGGTGGCCGCCGCCGGCGCGCTCATCGGCGCGGTGATGAAGGAGATGAAGGGACAGGCCGACGCGGGCCGGGTCCGCGAGCTCGTCCTGGAGAAGCTCTCCTGACGCCGACTCGGCGACGTCGAGAGCTCGGGGGTAGGGTGCCGGACGCACCACAACTCCATTCATCACGCGCGCGGTGGGGGAAGCCGGTCCGAGTCCGGCGCTGACCCGCAACCGTAGGCGCGTTCCTATCCCGCCCGGGCGGGAGGAGCGCGCGAGCCGGAGCACCTGCTGCGTCGCGTCCTGACCTCATGCTGTCGAGGGAAAGCAGCGGGTAGGACCCGGGCCGCCGGCCCGTTCCGCCCGCTGCGCGCAGCGGAAGGAACCACTCATGACCTCGTCCATCCTCCGGCGCTTCGGTGCGCTGACGCTCACCATCGCCCTCGGGTCCGCGGCCGTGGCCGCCGCACCGTCGGCTTCTGCCGCCCGGCCGCCGGCACCGCCCGAGGCCGGCGCGGACTGGCTGGTCGGCCAGCTCACCCATGGGCTGGTCCACAACGACCAGTACGACTTCGACGACTACGGGCTCACCGCCGACACCGGCTTCGCGCTGGCCGCCATCGACGGCAAGACCCCGGCCCTGCGCGCCCTGCGCAAGAGCCTCGGCAAGCACGTCGCCAGCTGGACCACCGGTGTCGACTTCGGCAGCACGGACGTCTACGCCGGATCGACGGCCAAGGCGCTGGTCTTCGCCCAGACGACCGGGCGCGCGCGTACGTCGTTCGGTGGCGTCAACCTGGCCAAGCAGCTCGAGGGGCTGGTCGGCACCTCCGGTGCGACCCAGGGCCGGATCCACGACCAGGCCACGGACGACTTCGCCAACACGATCGGGCAGGCCTACGCCGCCAACGGTCTGGCCGCGGCCGGGTCGCCCCTGGCGAAGTCCGTGACCGGATTCCTCCTGGAGCAGCAGTGCTCGAAGGGCTTCTTCCGGCTCTACTTCGCCGACCCCGCCGCCGCCGACCAGAGCTGCGACGCAGCGCCCAGGGCCGAGCGCGCCCCGGACACCGACGCCACCGCACTCGCCGTGGTCCAGCTGCTGTCGATCGAGAAGCCCGGCCACAAGGTCCGGGCCGCGATCGGCGCCGCCCTCCGGTGGCTCCGCAAGGCCCAGGCCTCCGACGGCAGCTTCGGCGGCGGGCCGGCCACCAAGGCCAGCAACGCCAACAGCACCGGCCTGGCCGGCTACGCCCTGGCTCAGGCGGGCTACTGCCCCGCGGCCGGCCGCGCCGCCGCCTGGGTCGCGGACCTGCAGGTCACGCCAGCCCTTGCCGTCGGACATCTCAAGGGCGAGGCCGGCGCGATCGCTTACGACGTGAAGTCGCTCAAGGCGGCGAAGAAGACGGGGATCGGCGTCAAGCAGAGCGACCAGTTCCGGCGCGCGACCGCTCAGGCCGCACCGGTGCTGCTCTACCGCGGCGGCGTCGGCTGCCCCGGCTGATCGTGGCGGGCAGGCACGTCCTCGCCCGGCTCGTCACCGCGGTCCTCGCGACCGCGGCGGCGAGCCTCGGACTCGTCGCGGCCTCGGCGGCGACGACCGCGGGGACGTCCCCGGCCGGCGCAGGATGCACGGGGTCGACCGGCGTGACGGTCATCGTCGACCCAGGCGCGCTGGGTGGCGACGTGAACCAGGTCTGCAACCGCTCGGGCGGCGGCCGGTCGGCGGCCGCCGCGTTCACCGGCGCGGGGTTCGCGCTTACCTACGTGCAGCGCCAGCCCGGGTTCGTCTGCCGCGTCGACGGCCAGCCCGCCTCGGACCCGTGCGTCAACACGCCGCCGGGTGACGCCTACTGGGGTCTGTTCTGGTCCGACGGCAGGTCCGGCAAGTGGAGCTATGCCTCCCTGGCAGCCGGCTCGCTGACCGTGCGCGACGGCGGGTACGTCGCCTTCGCGTGGCAGAGCGGCCCACGGCGAGCGCCGAGCGTCAGCCCGGTGCCGCATGCGGCGGCCCCGTCACCGAGCAGCGCGCCCTCGACCAAGCCCACCCCCAAGCCCACCCCCAAGCCGACCCCCAAGCCGACCTCCACGACCGCCAGCCCCACCCCCACCCCAGGTCCGACCTCCCGCACGCCCAGCAGCACGCCGTCGGAGACCGAGGCGACGGCGCTGCCGTCCGGTCCGGTCAGCTCGGTGACCGCGGAGGTCTCCGAGAGCCTGGTCGCGGCCAGTGCCGAGGCCTCTAGCGACCTCGCGACGCCCACCCCCGGCCCCGAGGCGCCGCCCGAGGCGGACGCGTCCGGGGACGGCCAGACGCTCCCGGTCTGGGTGGTGCCGGTCGTGCTCCTCGTCCTGGCGGCCGCGGGCGGGGCGACGTACCTTCTGCGCCGGGGCCGGTCCGCGCCGTAGTTGCGCGAACTTTCTGCCCCGCGGACGCCCGTGGGGTATTTTCGGGTGGCATCCGGACCCTTCGTCCGACGCGGGGTTTCAGGAGGACGTCGTGAGCAGGACCTGGACGAACATCGTCCGCTTCGCCGTCGCGGCGTTGCTGGGTCTGGCCGCCTGCCTGGTCGCGTGGTGGCCGCAGAGTGCGCTGGGCTCGGGTGGCTCGCCGGCCTTCTCGCCGGTGGCCGCGGCACCGACCCAGTCGACGCCGGCACCGACCAAGACGCCGACCGCCACGGTCGCGCCGTCCAACACCCCGACGGCGACGGTGCAGCCGACGTCCGCGCCGCCGCCCCCGCAGCCGACGCACAAGCCGACCCACAAGCCGACCCACAAGCCGACGCAGCAGCCGACCCACAAGCCGACCAGCCTGCACAACGGCGGCTCCCAGCCGAGCGGGCACCACAGCTCGGGAGGTACGTCGAGCACGCCGCCGCCGGTGACCCACACGACGGCTCCGGTGACGACCCAGCCGCCGCCGGCGGCGAGCACCCCCGCCGCGCCGCACTCGCCGACGACGTCGAAGACCCCGAAGGCCTCGCCGACGACCAAGGCCGCCACGCCCAGCGCCGCGGCCACCGAGTCGTCCGACCCGGCCGTGGCGACCGAGGTCGCCCAGCCGAGCCCCGGCGACGGCGGACCCGACGCCAACGACACGTACCGGACCAGCGCGGAGCCGGTGGAGGCCAAGAGCGCACCGGTATGGGTCGTGCCGGGGATCCTGCTCGTCATCACCTCCATGCTGGCGCTCCTCGGTGGCGTGCTGGGCCGCGGCAGCCGTCCGGCGGTGGCGAAGGTCCAGGCGACCGACGGGCTGCCGGGCGGCGACGAGTCGTAGCCCAACGACCTTCTCCGGCATCCTGGGTCGGTGATGGCTCGGTGACCGGCGCGCGGCTGCCCCGCGACCTGCACCCGGTCGCGTGGTGGGTGTGGGCGCTCGGGCTGGCGACCGCGGCGTCGTTCACGACGAACCCGCTGGTGCTGCTCACCATCGTGGCCGTGGCCACCCTGGTGGTCCTCGCCCGGCGCTCCGAGCAGCCCTGGGCCGACGCGTTCCGCCTCTATGTCGCCGTCGCGGTCGTCATCGTCGTGATGCGGGTGCTGTTCCGGGTGCTGCTGGGCGGCGGTGCGGACGGCGGGCTGGTGCTGCTGGACCTGCCCGAGGTGCCCCTGCCGCACTGGGTGCTCGGGCTGCACCTGCTCGGTCCGGTCACCCGCGAGGCGCTGCTGGCCGGCCTCTACGACGGGCTGCGACTCGGCACCATCGTGGTCTGCGTCGGCGCGGCCAACGCGCTGGCCAACCCCAAGCGGTTGCTCAGGTCCGTGCCCGCGGCGCTCCACGAGGTCGGCACCGCGCTCGTGGTGGCCGTGACCGTGCTGCCCCAGCTGGTGGACAGCGCGCGGCGGGTGCGCGCCGCGCAGGCGCTGCGCGCGGGCGACTCGCGGCGTACGGGCCGGCTGCGCCGCTACCTGGTCCCGGTGCTGGAGGATGCGCTCGAGCGTTCCCTGGCGCTCGCCGCCGGCATGGACACCCGCGGCTACGGGCGCTCGGCGGGCGCGCCGCAGGCCGAACGGCGCCTGACCGGCGCCCTGATGCTGCTCGGGCTGTGCGGCGTGTGCGTCGGGGTCTACGCCGGCCTCGACCACACCGCGCCGAGGCTGCTGGCCACGCCCATGCTGGTGGTCGGCGTGGCGGCCGCCGTCGCCGGCCTCGTGCTGGCCGGGCGCCGGGTCGGCCGGACCCGCTACCGGCCCGATCCCTGGCAGTGGCCCGAGCTGGCGGTGATGGTGTCCGGTCTCGCGACCGCCGCGGTTGCGTGGTGGGTCAACGGGCACCAGCTCGTGGTCGCCTACCCCGATGTCTCGTCGTTCCCCCGGGTCACCCTGGTGGCGCTGGTCGGAGCCCTCCTGGGGCTGGCCGCGGTCGCGGCGGCCCCGGAGCCCCGGATGGTCTCGGCATGACCCTGCTCGAGCTGCGCAGGGTCTCCTTCGGCTACGACGGCACGCCGGTGCTCGCCGACATCTCGCTGGCGGTCGACGAGGGGGAGCTGCTCCTGGTCACCGGACCGACCGGGTCGGGGAAGTCGACGCTGCTCGGGGTGGTGACGGGGCTGGCCCCGCGCTTCTCCGGCGGGACGCTGCGCGGCGACGTACTCCTCGACGGCGTCTCGGTCCTGGAGGCGCCGCCCCGCGAGCGCGCGCACGCGATCGGCTACGTCGGGCAGGATCCGCTGGCCGGGTTCGTGACCGACACGGTCGAGGAGGAGCTCGCCTACGGGATGGAGCAGCTGGGGCTGGCGCCGGACACGATGCGGCGCCGCGTCGAGGAAACCCTCGACCTGCTCGGCATCGCCGACCTGCGCGACCGCGACCTGCGCACCCTGTCCGGCGGTCAGCAGCAGCGTGTCGCGATCGGCTCGGTGCTCACCATGCACCCGCGGTTGCTGGTCCTCGATGAGCCGACCTCGGCGCTGGACCCGACCGCGGCGGAGGACGTGCTGGCCACGATCACCCGGCTCGTGCACGACGTCGGCGTCTCCGTGCTGCTGGCCGAGCACCGGCTGGAGCGCGTGGTGCCGTTCGCCGACCGGCTGTGCCTGCTGCCCGGGGATGGTTCGCTGGTCGTCGGGGAGCCGGCGGCGGTGCTGGCGACCTCGCCGGTCGTCCCGCCCCTGGTCGAGCTCGGCCGGTTGGCCGGCTGGTCGCCGCTTCCGCTGACCGTGCGGGACGCCCGGCGACGGGCAGGAGAGCTCGCCCTGACCCCACCGGCCGTCGAGCCGCCCGCGACCGCGTCGCCGGGTGCGGTGGTCTCGGGGCTCACGGTCGTGCACGGCCGCACCGTGGCGGTGCGTGAGGTGTCGCTGTCCCTGATGAGCGGTCGGGTGACCGCGTTGATGGGCCGCAACGGCTCGGGCAAGTCCTCGCTCCTGTGGGCGATGCAGGGGAGCGGACCGCGGCAGTCGGGGCAGGTCACGGTCGGTGCCGTGGACCCAGGGACCCTCAAGCCCGCTCAGCGGCGGGCCGTCGTGGGGCTGTTGCCCCAGCAGGCCGCGGACCTGCTCTACCTCGAGACGGTCGACGAGGAGTGCGCGGCGGGCGGGCCGCAGACGCGCGCGATCCTGGACGCCCTCACCCCGGGGATCCCCGGCGACCAGCACCCGCGCGACCTGTCCGAGGGTCAGCGGCTCGCACTCGCCCTCGCGCTGGTCCTGGCCGCCCGGCCCCCCGTCGTACTGCTCGACGAGCCGACGCGCGGCCTCGACTACCGCGCCAAGCACGTCCTCGCCTCAGCCCTGCGCGGGTTGGCGGCTGAGGGCCGCACCGTGCTGGTCTCGACGCACGACGTGGAGTTCACCGCGCTGGCCGCCGACGACGTGGTGGTGCTGGCCGAGGGCGAGGTCGTGTCGTCGGGTCCGGTACGCCGCGTGGTCGCCGAGTCGCCGGCGTTCGCCCCTCAGGTGACCAAGGTGCTCGGCTCGCCGTGGCTTCGGGTCGACGAGGTCGCCCGGGCGCTAGAGGGCACGCCATGACGGTGCGCGCGGTCCCGGTCTCCCGCCGCTCCGCCGTGATCCTCGCGGTCGCATCGTTCGGCGGGCTGATGATGCTGGTCTGGCCGCTGCTGCTCCGGGTGCGGTCGACCGACCGGGTCGACCCGCCGTTCCTGTTCCTCGCCCTGCTCCCGGTCGTGATCGCAGTCGTGCTCGCCGAGCTCAGCGACGGTGGCCTGGACACCCGGGTGCTCGCCGTCCTCGGGGTGCTCTCGGCGGTCATCGCGATCCTGCGCGGGATCTCGCCGGGGACCGGCGGCATCGAGCTGGTCTTCTTCCTGCTGATCCTGGCCGGCCGTGTCTTCGGACCGGGTTTCGGCTTCGTACTGGGCGTGACCTCGTTGTTCGCCTCCGCGCTGATGACCGCCGGCGTCGGGCCCTGGCTGCCGTTCCAGATGCTCATCTCCGCGTGGGTCGGCATGGGCGCCGGGCTGCTGCCGCGCCGCGTCGCGGGCCGCTGGGAGGTCGCGATGCTGGCGGCGTACGGCGTGGTCGCTGCCTATCTCTACGGGCTGCTCATCAACCTCTCCAGCTGGCCCTTCCTGCTCGGCATCGTCGTGCCGGGGCACGAGCAGACCGCGCTGTCGTTCGACCCGTCCACCTCCCTCTGGGACAACCTGCACCGGTTCGGTGCCTACACACTGATCACCTCCACGGGCTCGTTCGACACCGGCCGCGCCGTCACCAACGCGGTCGCCATCGTGGTCGTCGGGCCGGCGGTGCTGACCACGCTGCGCCGGGCCGCGCGCCGGGCGACGGTCGTGGGGACGACCGTGCGGGGCGGTGCCTAGATCCGTCTGTGGAAGCCGTACTTGCCGGTCGGGAGCTTCTTCATCGTGTAGGTGGGGTCGTGAGCGCGTGGTGCCAGCCGCAGATGGCGATGAGGTCTATGAGGTCTATGAGGTCTATGAGGTCTATGAGGTCGGTGTGGCCGCCGTCGGTCCAGCGAGCTGAGCCGGTCAGCCACCCGTCGGGCTGATCACCAGGATCTGGTCGTCGTCAGTGCCTGGGTCGCCGCGACCGTCGCGGTTGCTGGTGGTGACCCACAGGTTCCCGTCGGGGGCGACGACCACGGTGCGCATCCGGCCGTAGGCACCGACGAAGTAGGCCTCCGGCTGGCCGGCGGACTGGTCGGCGCCGCTGCCGTCGACCGGGATCTTCCAGAGGCGGCTGCCGCGCAGTGCGGCCATCCAGAGCGCGCCGTCGGCGTACGCCAGCCCGGAGGGGGACGCGACGTCCGTGGCCCAGGTGGCCTGCGGGTCGGTGTAGCCCTCGGCCGCGCCGCCGGTGCCCTCGTGCACCGGCCAGCCGTAGTTGGCGCCGGGCTCGATCTTGTTGAGCTCGTCGAACGCGTTCTGGCCGAACTCCGAGGCCCAGAGCTGGTCGCCGTCGAAGGCGAGCCCCTGAATGTTGCGGTGGCCGAAGGAGTAGACCGCCGTGCCGAACGGGTTGCCCGGTGCGGGCTTGCCGTCGGGGGTGAGGCGCAGGATCTTGCCGCCGAGCGAGTTCCGGTCCTGGGCGAGCTGGCTGTCGCCGGTCTCGCCGGTCGAGGCGTAGAGCATCCCGTCGGGTCCGAACGCGAGCCGGCCGCCGTCGTGGATCGGGCCGAGCGGGATGCCGGTGAGGACCGGACCGACCGGCCCCAGCTTGGCGCCCTCGAGCTTGGCCTTGACGATCCGGTTGTCGTCGGGACCGGAGAGGTAGAAGTACAGCGTGTGGTCGCGCTCGTACGCCGGGGAGACCGCGACCCCGAGGAGGCCCCCCTCGCCCTGAGGTGCGGCGGCGCCGATCGTCCCGACCTCGGTGACCTCGTGGTCCGCGCCCGAGATCAGCAGCACCCGGGCCGAGTCGCGCTCGGTGACCACCGCGTCACCGTCGGGCAGGAACGCCAGGCCCCAGGGCACCTCCAGACCCGTCGCGACCGTGTCGACGACCGCCGGAGCGGGCCCCGAGGCGCCCGGGGCGCCCGTCGCGGTGCCCGTCGCGGTGCCCGTCGCCGGGTCCGTCGCGGTCGACGGGCTCTCGCTCGTGACGTTGACCCGCACCTCGTCGCCGCCCTGCGAGCAGCCCGCCGCGAGCAGCAGGACCGCGACGGCCAGGGCGGCGCGGGCGATCACTCGATCCGGTCCAGGAACTCCAGCAGCAGCTGGTGCACCCGCTCGGGCTGCTCCATCTGGACGAAGTGGCTGCCGCCCAGCTCGACGTAGGTCGACTCGGCGATCCGCGCTGCGGCCGAGGCCATGTCGCGCGAGCCGGCGAGCACGTCCCACCGGGCCGCGACGAACGCGGTCGGCACGGTGATCCTGCTCAGCGAGACCCGGCCGTGCTCGGAGGTCGCGATCGCCAGGTGCATGTACCAGTCGATCGGGGTCACCAGGAACTCGCGCACAGCATTGATCGCGCCGTCCGGGTCGGGCACCGGGAACATGAACCCGCTGTGGGTCAACACGGCGATCGCGCGCGGGCCCACCGGCAGCCGCGTCGTCACGGGCGTGATCGCCTTGCCGGTGACCTTCAGCGCCCGGGCGATGTTGACGGTCAGGCCACGCGCGATGAGCCTCGGCAGCTTGAACGGTGCCAGCATCGTCGCGAACGTGTCGCCCGGGACCCCGGCCACCGCGAACAGCCCCGACACCCGCTCGGGATGGCGCAGCGCTAGCTCGAACATGGTGTTGACGCCCATCGACCAGCCCATCAGGGGCGCCCGGTCGACACCGAAGTGGTCCATCACCGAGAGGGCGTCCTCCACGAAGGCCTCGATGCCGCAGTTCGCCGGGTCGGCGGGCCGGTCGGAGCCGCCGGTGCCCCGGTGGTTCCACGACACGATCCGGACCCCGCAGTCGCGGCGCAGCAGTGCCGGCCACGTCCACGGGCCGGTGCCGAGTCCGTTGCAGAGCACGACGGTCGGGCCGTCGATGGCCCCGTCCGGGTCGTTCGTCCACGCGGTCAGACGGGTGCCATCGTCGGACAGCACGTCGCGGTAGGCGATGCTCGGTGCGGGCGCCACCCGCGCCGCAGAGGTCGGCATGGGTCAATTCTGCCGGAGAGCAGGTGGCCCGCAGGCCGGAAGAGCCAGAGTGCGTGTCGTCCCGGACCCGGTCCGGCGACCGGGCTCAGCGGTGTACGGCGACCGGGCTCTGGCTCGGCGGGGCCACGAGGGAGGCGAAGTAGGCGTCGACGTCCTGACGCTCGGCGCGGCGGGCGGCCAGCGCGGTGCTGGCCACCATGGCGTTGCGGCGGGCACCCTGCTGCGACTCGACGGCCCAGGCCTGCAGGCGGTCGGAGATGAGGGCGATGGGGTTGGGCTTCGGGATGGAGACGGGGGTGAGCAGACTCTTCACAGCGGTTCCTCCGGGGGCGGGAGTAAGAGCGACGTTAGTCCTGCTCAGGGCACGCCGTCATCACCTCGGCGTTAATGAACTGTGAACAGTTCGCTGATCAGCCCCTGAGGGGCTCACGCGGGACCGGGCTCCTCGAAGGTCGAGGCGGACCGGGTGGCCCCCACGCTGGCCGCGACGACGCAGGCGATCGCCGCCAGCTGCAGCGGGTCGAGCAGCTCGTGGACCACGACTAGACCGGCCAGTGCCGCCGCGGCCGGCTCCAGGCTCATCAGCACGCTGAACACCGCCGGTCGCATGCTGCGCAGCGCCACCAGCTCGCAGGTGTAGGGGATCACCGAGCTGAGCAGGCCGACCAGCGCCCCGAGGGCGAGGATCCGCGCGTCCCCCAGCTGGCCGGCGTAGCGACCGAGCGCGAGCGGGGTCAGCAGCAGCGCGGCCACGACGCTGGCGGCGGCGAGTCCGTCGATGCCCTGCCAGCGCCGACCGGTCTGCGCGCTCAGCAGGATGTACGCCGACCAGGAGCCGCCGGCGAGCAGCGCGAAGCCGACGCCGGCCCAGGTCAGGTCGCCCGGCTGCAGGCCGAGCAGCAGCACGCCGAGACCGGCCAGACCGACCCACACCAGGTCCCGGAGCCGCCGGGAGCCGAGCACCGCCAGCGTCAGCGGCCCGACGAACTCCAGGGTCACGGCCAGTCCGATCGGGATGCGGGCGAAGGACTGGTAGATCGACCAGTTCATCAGCCCCAGGACCAGCCCGAAGCCGACCACCACCAGCCAGTCGAGTCCGCTGCGCCCGCGCAGCGTGGGCCGCGCGACCAGCAGCAGCACGACAGCGCTGGTGGCCAGGCGGAGCCAGACGATCGTGGTCGGTGCGACCTCGTCGAAGAGGGTCTTGGCGACGCCGGCGCCGAACTGCACCGACAGGATCCCGAACAGCACCAGCCAGACCGGAGAGATCCGCCGCGGGGCCACCGATGAGTCCCGCGCCGCCACCGGGTCAACCTATCGACGTGTGCCCGCGACGAGGACGAGGATGACCGCCATGGATGCAACGGTGCTGCTGGTCGGGACCCGCAAGGGGCTCTGGGTCGGGACCTCCGACGAGGCCCGCGAGGACTGGAGCTTCACCGGTCCGCACTTCGACATGGAGGAGGTCTACTCCTGCCTGGTCGACACCCGGAGCGGTCCGCCGCGCCTCTACGCCGGGGCGTCGTCGAGCTGGCTCGGACCTCGGGTGCGGCGCTCCGACGACCTGGGCGCGACCTGGGTGGAGAGCGAGGACGGCGGCATCCGCTTCCCCGAGGGCAGCGACGCCAGCGTCGAGCGGGTCTGGCAGCTGGTCGCCGGCCACGACCCGGAGACCATCTGGGCCGGCACCGAGCCGGGTGCGGTGTGGCGCTCGTCGGACGGCGGCGACTCCTTCGCGCTCGAGCGGCAACTCTGGGACCACCCGCACCGCAAGGAGTGGGGTGCCGGCTTCGGCGGCCAGGCCTTCCACACGATCCTGCCGCACCCCACCGACCCCGCCTCGGTGACCGTCGCCATCTCGACCGGCGGGGTCTACCAGACCTCGGACGGCGGCGAGTCGTGGGAGCCGCGCAACAAGGGGATCCGGGCCGAGTTCCTGCCCGAGGGCCAGCAGTACCCCGAGTTCGGGCAGTGCGTGCACAAGGTGACCCGGCACCCGTCGCGGCCCGAGCGGCTCTACCTGCAGAACCACGGCGGCGTCTACCGCTCCGACGACCACGCCGCGTCCTGGACCTACATCGGCGACGGCCTGGCCGCCGACTTCGGCTTCCCGATCGTGGTCCACCCCTCGGAGCCGGACACGATCTTCGTCTTCCCCAACAACGGCGGCGACGGACGCCACCCCCCGGAGGGGCGGGCCCGGGTCTGGCGGTCGAAGGACGCCGGCGAGTCGTGGGAGGAGCTCGGCAACGGGCTCCCCGACCTGTTCTGGGTCAGCGTCATGCGCGACGCCATGTGCGCCGACGACCACCAGTCCCCTGGGATCTACTTCGGCGCCCGCAACGGTGCCGTGTGGGGGTCGACCGACTCCGGGGAGAGCTGGCGGCAGATCGTGGCCAACCTCCCCGACGTGATGTCGGTGCGCGCCGCGTCCTACTGAGGCCAGGCAGACCGGGGTCAGGCCGACTCGAGCTCGGCCTTCTCCTGCTCGGACTCCTGGCGCGAGCGCTCGATGTGCCGCTCGATCTCCTCGGTTGCCAGGCGCGAGCGCACGGCCAGGACGTAGATCAGGCACGAGAAGACGAACAGGATCGGGACCGACGTGGCGAAGGTCAGCACGCCCCGGCCGTCGTAGTTGCCCAGGTAGGAGATCAGCGCCAGCCCACCGAGCCAGGGCAGCACCCAGGTCGCACCGGAGCGCCAGTCGAGGTCGGGGACGTCGTTGCCGAGCAGGTGGTAGACGGGCAGCAGCGCAAGACCGATCAGCACGGCGACGAACAGCTTCCAGTTGATCGGCCAGGTCGACCAGTAGATGACCATGTTGGCCGCCCAGAACGCGAGCAGCGGGATCACGTGGCCGCCGGGCACCTTGAAGGGTCGTTCGGCGTCGGGCAGCCCCCGGCGCAGCGCCCCGAGCACGAGCGGACCCGTGGCGAACGACAGCACGGTGGCCGAGGTGATGAACCCGACCAGCTGCTGCCAGCTCGGGAACGGCAGGAACACGATCAGCCCGACCACGAAGGTGACGATCAGGCTGATCAGCGGTACGCCGCGGTTCGTCGTCCGCGCGAGGGCCTGCGGCGCGTTGCCGTTGCGGGCCATGGCGTAGGAGATCCGCGAGGTCGCGGTGGTGTAGATCAGCCCGGTGTCTCCGGGGGAGATGATCGCGTCGGCGTAGAGGACGACGGCGAGCCAGCCCAGCCCGATCAGCGACGCGATCGCGGCGAGCGGGCCGAAGTCGTTCTCGAACGAGAGGTTGGACCAGCCCTTGTCGAGGTCGCCGGGGTCGACGGCGCCGATGAACGCGAACTGCAGCGCGACGTAGATCAGCCCGGTGAGCAGCACCGACCCGACGACCGCGATCGGCACGTTGCGCCTGGGGTTGTCGGTCTCGCCGGCGAACTCGATGCCCTGCCGGAAGCCGAGGTAGGAGAAGACGACCCCCGAGGTGGCGATCGCCTCGAAGACCCCGTGCCAGCCCGAGGGCATGAACTGGTGGCTGGTGAAGTTCGAGCCGTGGAACTCGGTGACGAGGAAGGCCACGATCACGAGCAGGATCACCGCGATCTTCCAGCCCACCAGGGCGTTGTTGACCCGGGCGAACCACTTGATGCCGTAGTAGTTGACGACCACGAAGACCGCCATCAGCACCACCGCGCTGCCGTAGCCGAGCGTGGTCAGCGTGTGGACCTCCTCGCCGTCCACCGTGTGGGTGCGGGTGAACGCGGCGTACTTGGTGCCGTACTGCAGCGCCGCCTCCACCTCGATCGGCGCGGTCGTCGCGACCGCGACCCAGGTGATCCAGCCGGAGGTGTAGGACGCGAACGAGCCGAAGGCCAGGTGCGGGAACCGCACCACCCCGCCCGAGAGGGGGAACATGGTGCCGAGCTCGGCGTAGGTGAGCGCGATGAGCAGGATCATCACCCCGCCCAGCGCCCACGAGATGAGGGCCGCGGGTCCGGCCGCGGTCGAGGCGTCGAGCGCTCCGAAGAGCCATCCGGACCCGATGATCGAGCCGACGCTGGCGAAGAGCAGCCCGACGACGCCGACGTGGCGCCTGAGCTGGTGCTGGCCTGCTGGATCGGTCTGCTGCGGTGCTTCCCGAGTGTGCGTGGACATCCCCGATTCCTTCCCTGCGGTCGCCGAAGCGGTGCCTCGGTACCCACAGGTGGCCGGGGTTCACCCCTGCGTTGCGGTCCGCCGGGTCAGAGGAGCCACTCGACCGGGCGGCCCGGGTCGGGCTCCCAGCGACACCTGATGCCGGTCTGGACGCCGTCGCGCAGCAGCCGCGCGACGGCGGGGTCGGCCGCGTCGATGCGGCGGACGGCTGCGGCGATGGCCTTGCGGACCGCGACCCGGGCCCGCTCCGCGCTGCCGCCCGGCCTCCGGTCGCGGCCGAGCAGCCCGACCGCGCCGGCGAGCTCGTCGAGCAGCGCCTGTCGCTCGAGGACCGCCTTCTCCTCGCGGGCCGGGTCGGCCCACGCGGCGGCCTCGTCGATCTCGGCGTCGAGCTCGACCAGCCGGGTCCGGTAGGCGCGCTTGGCCGCATCGTCGAGCACCGGGCCCAGGTCGGAGTCGACCGAGCCGGCGCCGACCAGGTCGAGCGCCTCGACGTCGACGCCTGGGTTCCGCATCAACGCTCGCAGGTGGTGCAGCCCGCGCAGGTCGGGCAGCGACACCGTGGCGCCGTCCCTGCCCACCGTCCAGGCACCGTCGTCGTTCTGGTGCAGGTGTAACCGGACCAGCGCGGAGGCGGCGGCCGGTGGCGCGTCGCCGAGGCGGTCGGCCCACCACCGCGCGCCGATGCGGCGGTACGCCGCGAGGGCGTCGCCACGGCGCCCGAGGTAGTCGTCGACGACGCCGTGGAACGTGACGGCACCGGCGTTGAGCACGGCCCGGCCGGCGTACGGCTCGAGGACCTTGGCGGCCCGGGCGGCGACGGCGTCCCGGCCGGTGCGGGCCGCGGCGTACTGCATCGAGCTGACCGTGAGGAGCAGGTCGACGTCCGCGGGCAGGGAGGCCGGGTCCGGCAGCGTGTCGAGCACGAGGGCGGCCCGGACGCGGTCGCCGGCGTCGACCCACATGAGCGCGGCCTGGGCCAGCACCGAGACGATGCCCTCGGCCCGCCCGAACTCCTCGAAGGCGGCGGCCTCCTCGGCGAGCCGCTCCCGGTCGCCGCGGCGCCGCAGCAGCTCGGCCAGCAGGCTGTGGGTCACCGCCCGCACGTCGGCCTCGGCGAGGGACTCACCCAGGGCGAACACCTCGTCGACCAGCGCGGCCGCCTCGTCGACCGTCCCGATCGTGATCGCGTTCATCGCCCGGCGCGACCGGGCGAAGAAGGCGATCCGCGGCGATGCGGTCTCCTCCGTCAGGCGGTCCAGGGCGCGCAGCTGGCGGGAGACCGCCAGCACGTCGAGGCACTCCCACGCGGTGGTCAGCCGCCACAGCGCCGCGCTCATGCGGGCGTCCGGGTCGGTGAGGTGCGCGGCCACGCCCTCGAGCCGGGCCGCCAGCGAGACCCGCTCCTCGAAGTCGTCGGGACTCCACCGGGCGGCCAGGGCCGCGTCGAGCGCGTCGGCCAGCAGGGGTGGGTCGTCGAGCTCCTCGGCCAGGGCGAGCGCGTCGTCCGCGAAGTCGGCCGCCCGGGCCGCCTCGCCGCCGTAGACCCACGACCGGGCGAGCCCGGCGAGCAGCCGGGCGCGCGCACTCGGGTCGTCGGTGGCAAGCAGGGCCTCGTGGAGGTACGCCGGCGCCTCGCCCGGGTGCTCCCCGAACCCCTGGACCCGGGTCAGGCCGAGCGCCGCGGCCCGCATCGCGGGCAGGTCGTCGCTCTCACGGGCCGCGCGGAACGCCGCCACGAGGTCGGCGCGCACCGAGGCGACGTCGCCGGTGGCCATGGCCCGATCCTAGGAGTCCGGGTTTGTGTCAGGGCCGGATCAGCTCGACGCTGTCGCGGTGCTGGGCGACCGTCGCCTCGTCCCAGTCCCCGGTGCAGTAGACCGAGATCGCGGAGACCTGGCCGTCGGTGACGTCGCAGCGCATCAGCTCGCGGCAGTACCACTGCTGGCCCTGGTGCTCCCACTCCTCCTCCACCTCGAGGAGGAAGCCGGTCCCGGTCACGTCGAGCCGGGTGCGGGGGACCCGGCCGTCGCCGGGGTGGCCGGAGGTGCGGATCGCGACACCGCCGGCCCGGTCCCCGGCCTGGATCCGCCACAGCGGCATCGTGAAGTCGGTGAACAGGTCGTCGGTGAAGAGGCCGGGGGGCGGCTCGTTCGTCTCGAGGAAGCGGACCAGCTTGGCCGCGAGCTCCTCGGCGACGGCTGGGTCGGTCAGGGTCTGCTGCTGGGTGGTGATGGTCATGACTGCCTCCTGGGTGGGTGTCGGGTTCTCACCCCGAAGGCGTGACGGCGGGAGGTCACATCGTGACGCTCCGCGCGGCCGGGCCGTGACCACGCCGTACGCTCAGCAGCCATGGCACAGCACCCGGGTGACGCGCCCGACATCAAGCCCCGCTCCCGCGACGTCACCGACGGCCTCGAGCGCGCCGCGGCCCGCGGCATGCTGCGAGCCGTCGGCATGGGCGACGAGGACTTCACCAAGCCGCAGATCGGCGTCGCGTCGAGCTGGAACGAGATCACCCCCTGCAACCTCTCGCTCCAGCGGCTCGCGCAGGCGGTGAAGAACGGCGTGCACGCGGCGGGCGGCTACCCGCTGGAGTTCGGCACCATCTCGGTCTCCGACGGCATCTCGATGGGGCACGAGGGCATGCACTTCTCGCTGGTGAGCCGGGAGATCATCGCCGACTCCGTCGAGACGGTGATGAACGCCGAGCGGCTCGACGGCTCGGTGCTGCTGGCGGGCTGCGACAAGTCGCTGCCCGGGATGATGATGGCAGCAGCCCGGCTCGACCTGGCCAGCGTGTTCCTCTACGCCGGCTCGATCATGCCCGGACAGGTCGACGGCCAGGACGTCACGATCATCGACGCCTTCGAGGCGGTGGGCGCGTGCCTGGCCGGCAAGATCACCCGCGAGCAGGTCGACAAGATCGAGCGCGCGATCTGCCCGGGCGAGGGCGCCTGCGGGGGGATGTACACCGCCAACACGATGGCGGCCGTGGCCGAGGCGATCGGTATGTCGCTGCCCGGCTCGGCCGCGCCGCCCGCAGTCGACCGGCGCCGCGACGGCTTCGCTCACCGCTCCGGCGAGGCCGTGGTCAACCTGCTCCGGCACGGGATCACCGCCCGGCAGATCATGACCAAGGAGGCCTTCGAGAACGCCATCACCGTGGTCATGGCGCTCGGCGGCTCGACCAACGCCGTCCTGCACCTGCTCGCGATGGCCCGCGAGGCGGACGTCGACCTGACCATCGACGACTTCAACCGGGTCGGCGACAAGGTGCCGCACCTCGGCGACCTCAAGCCGTTCGGCCGCTACGTGATGAACGACGTCGACAAGGTCGGCGGCATCCCGGTCGTGATGAAGGCCCTGCTCGACGCCGGGCTGATGCACGGCGACTGCCTGACCGTGACCGGCAAGACGATGGCCGAGAACCTCGAGCAGCTCGCGCCGCCGGCCATCGACGACGACGTGATCCGCTCGCTCGACCGGCCGATCCACAAGACCGGCGGTCTCACGATCCTGAAGGGCTCGCTGGCGCCCGAGGGGGCGGTCGTGAAGACCGCCGGCTTCGACGACTCGGTGTTCACGGGCACCGCGCGGGTCTTCGACGGGGAGCGGGCCGCGATGGACGCCCTCGAGGACGGCAAGATCACCGACGGCGACGTCGTGGTGATCCGCTACGAGGGTCCCAAGGGCGGTCCGGGCATGCGCGAGATGCTGGCCATCACCGGCGCGATCAAGGGCGCCGGGCTGGGCAAGACCGTGCTGCTGATCACCGACGGGCGCTTCTCCGGCGGCACCACCGGGCTCTGCGTCGGCCACATCGCGCCCGAGGCCGTCGACGGGGGGCCGATCGCGTTCCTCCGCGACGGCGACCAGATCACCCTCGACGTCCTGAACCGCTCGCTCGAGGTCGAGATGGGCGAGGACTGGGAGGCGCGCAAGGAGGGCTGGGAGCCGCTGCCGCCGAAGTACACCACCGGCGTGCTGGCCAAGTACCGCAAGCTCGTCGCCTCCGCCGCGCACGGGGCGATCACCGGCTGACCCGTCGGCCGGAGCCGCTTTCGTCGCAACCGAAGGCGATCGCATATCGTCTTCACCTCGATGGACAAACAACCGATGGACAGCTCGGAGCGCCCGGTCCTGGTCGGGGTGCTGCTCGTGATGGTCGCGCTGATCGCGATCGCTGCGGTCGTCCCGGACGCCTCGTCGCTCTCGGCCTGGGGGGCGATGCGCGGCAGCGACGACCGGGCGATCACGGTCGCGTCGTCCTCCGGGCTCTCCGCGACGGCGCACACCAACACCTCCCGGGGCGGCGCGGGCACCACCGTCATCGACCCCACACCGGCCACGACGACGCCGCAACCCCAGGCGTCGGAGCCTCCTCCGGCGCCGACCACGCCAACGCCGACGTCGCTCCCCGGCGGGGTGCAGAGCATCTTCGGTGACGGCCGGTTCTTGGTCGCCTACTACGGCACCGCCGAGACCGGCGCGCTCGGCGTGCTGGGGGAGACCAGTCCAGAGCAGATGGCCCGGCGGGTACGCCGCGCGGCCGCGCCGTTCGCCCGCCGCAACCAGCCGACCCAGATCGTCTTCGAGCTGATCGTCAGCATCGCCGACCGCTACGCCGGGCCCGGCCACGACTTCTCCCACGACATCGCGCGCGCCGAGGTGCAGAAGTACATCGACGCGGCGCACCGGCACGACGCGCTGCTCCTCCTCGACATCCAGCCGGGCCGCTCGGACTTCCTGACCATCGCGAAGCGCTGGGGCTGGGCACTGAAGGACCCCTACGTCGGGCTCGCGCTCGACCCCGAGTGGCGGATGGGCAAGCACGGCGTCCCGGGCGCCCGCATCGGCTCGGTCGACGCCTCCGAGGTCAACCGCGTATCCGCCTGGCTGCGCGACCTGGTGGCCCGCAACGCGCTGCCGCAGAAGCTGTTCGTGCTGCACCAGTTCCGCACCGACATGATCGACCACATCGGCGCCATCGAGCCGCGCCGGGGGCTGGTGATGGTCCAGCACGTCGACGGCTTCGGCACCCCGGGCCAGAAGCTGTCCACCTACCACGCGGTCGCGCGGCCGGGTCAGTTCTTCATGGGGTTCAAGCTCTTCTACGACGAGGACGTCCACCGGATGAGGCCGGCCGACGTACGCCGGGTCGACCCGAAGGTGCGGTTCGTCAGCTTCCAGTGAGATGACTTGTCGACCCCCGCGAGCGGAGCTCGCGAACCGCCCCCGGGTGACGGTCGCAGTCGAGCCCGGCGCGGGGCTTAGGGTCACGGCATGGAGGCAGCCGAGCTGGACGCAGCCGATCCGCTGGCGGCGTACCGCGACCGCTTCGTCGGTGCGGCCGACCCGCTCGTCTACTTCGACGGCAACTCGCTGGGCCGGCCGCTTGAGGTCACCGGTCCGCGGCTGGCCGAGTTCGTCGAGCGGGAGTGGGGCGGGCGGCTGATCCGCGGCTGGGACGAGCGCTGGTTCGACCTGCCACGCACCCTGGGCGACCGGCTGGGCGCGACCTGCCTGGGTGCGGCGGCCGGCCAGGTCGCGGTGGGCGACTCGACCACCGTGCTGCTCTACAAGCTGATGCGCGCGGCCGTCGCGGCCCGCCAGGGCCGCACCGAGATCGTGCTGGACCGCGACCAGTTCCCGACCGACCGCTATGTCGCCGACGGCGTGGCCCGAGAGACCGGGCTGACGCTCCGCTGGGTCGAGGTCGACCCGTCGGCCGGCGTGACCCCCGAGCTGCTGGCCGACGTCGTCGGGCCGCAGACCGCGCTGGTGGTGCTCAACCACGTGGCCTACCGCTCGGCCTGGCTCGCCGACGCCCCCGCCCTGACCCGCATCGCCCACGACGCGGGTGCGCTGGTGCTGTGGGACCTGTGCCACTCCGCCGGGGTGGTGCCCGTCGAGCTGGACGCGTGGGGCGTCGACCTGGCGGTCGGCTGCACCTACAAGTACCTCAACGGCGGCCCCGGCTCGCCGGCGTTCCTCTACGTCGCCGAGCGGCACCTGGACCGGCTGACCCAGCCGATCCAGGGGTGGATGGGTGCCGACGACCCGTTCCTGATGGGGCCTGCGTACGTCCCGGCGCCCGGCATCCGGCGCTTCCTCTCGGGGACGCCGGCGATCGTCGGGATGCTCGCGCTGGAGGACATGCTCGACCTGGTCGGCGAGGTCGGCGTCGCCGCGATCCGGGCCAAGTCGGTGGCTCTCACCGAGCACGCGGTCGAGCTCTCCTCTGAGCTGCTGGCCCCGCTCGGCGTGGTGCTGGCCTCGCCGCTCGACCCCGAGCGACGAGGCGGCCACGTCACGCTCAACCACCCGCTGATGCGCGAGGCCACCGCGGAGCTGTGGCGGCGCGACGTCATCCCCGACTACCGCGACCCGGGCGGCCTGCGGATCGGGCTGTCGCCCCTCTCCACGTCCTACGCCGAGGTCCGCGCGGGGCTGGAATCGGTTCGCGCCGTCCTGGACGGGCTGACAGCCTGAGGCGATGACACGCTTCCCCCGACCGCTGGTGCCGGGTGACCGGATCGCCGTCACCTCGCCGTCGAGCGGCGTGCGGCCGGAGTCGGCGCCGAGGCTGGAGTTCAACCTCGCGTGGCTGCGTGAGCGCGGCTTCGACGTCGTCGTGGGCGAGTGCATGTCGGGAGAGCGGGTCCGCTCGGCCCCCAAGGAGGAGCGCGCCGCCGAGCTGGTCGACTTCCTGTGCGACCCGGGTGTGGCCGCGGTCGTCCCGCCGTTCGGCGGTGAGCTGGCCATCGACCTGCTCGACCAGCTCGACTGGGACCGGCTCACCGCCGCCCGACCCACCTGGCTGGTCGGCTGGAGCGACATCTCCACGCTGCTGGTGTCGCTCACCACGCGGCTGGGTTGGGCCACGGCACACGGCTGGAACCTGATGGACACCGCGCTCGCCCCGCCCAAGGGGCTGGTGCACTGGACCGACCTGCTCGCGGCGACGGGGGAGGTGCGCCAGCACAGTCCCGGCGTGACCCGCGACGGCTGGGGTGACTGGCGCGCGGCGGACACGGTCTCGATGACGCTGGACCGGCCCACGGACTGGGTGGTCCTCGGTGGTGGCGACGTCGACGTGTCCGGACGGCTGATCGGCGGCTGCCTGGAGGTGCTCGGGCCACTGGCCGGCACGCCGTACGCCGACCTACCGGCCTACGGGCGCGCCTTCGCCGAGGAGGGGCTGCTGGTCTACGTCGAGGTCGCGGAGTACGGCGCCTACGACGCCTGCCGGCTGCTGCACGGGCTCCGCTACGCCGGGTGGTTCGAGCACGCCAACGCGGTGCTGATCGGCCGGACGCCCGCACCGGACGCCCCGGACCTCACGCAGCTCGAAGCGGTCGAGGACGCGCTCGGTGAGCTCGGCATCCCCGTCGTTACCGAGATGGACATCGGCCACACCCAGCCGTTCTTGCCGCTGGTCAACGGCGCCCCGGCCCGGGTCGTCGTGCGCGACGACGTCCGCGAGCTGACCCAGACGCTCGGCCCGGCCTAGTGCCCCGGGGCACTAGCTCGCCCGCGTCAGTGGATGTGCTCGCGCCAGTCGGCCGGCACCCGGTCGGCGGGGCCGGGGACGGTCTGGTCCTCGGGGTGGGCCGTCGGCGGCGCGAGCTCGGGGCCGTCGAGCGGCTCCTCGCGGCTGAAGTCCCAGAACCAGTCCTCACCGGGCTCGAAGCTCTGGATCACGGGGTGGCCGCTGGCCCGGTAGTGGGCGGTGGCGTGCTGCATGGGGGAGCTGTCGCAGCAGCCGACGTGACCGCACTGCGCGCAGCGGCGCAGGTGCACCCACCACCCTCCCGCGGGGTCGCACTCGGCGCAGCCGGTGCCGCTCGGCGGGACGTCGGGGTCGATCCCGGCGGTGGGTGACGTGGTCATGGGGATGCAGTACCTCCGCGGTAGGGGTCCCAGGCCTGCGGCGCTGGCTGGAGCCGTTGGTCGACGATGCGCGCCAGCCAGACTACGACGACGAAGAAGGCCGTGATCCCGGCGATCGAGACGACGACCCCGGTGGTGCCGTGCTCCTCGCGATGGTCGAGGAACGGGTAGGGGTACCAGCCGCTGAGCCACCCGACGACCAGCGTCCAGACGAGCCACGCGACCGGCCAGACGAGAGCGGCCTTGACGTCGCGGGTCTCGATCCGCGGCCGGGGTCCGAACAGCGCCCACCCGATGACGGCGAGCACCGGCACCACCATGTGCAGCAGCTTGTCGGCGACCCAGTCGGCTCCCTCGAGGTCGAGGAGCGGCCGGAGCAGGAGGAAGTGCACCACGCCGGTGACGAAGATGCCGGCGACCGCCGAGAGCCGCACCACCCGCCACCAGGAGCCGTCGCGCAGCGGGTCCCGAGCGAGCTGGGTGGTCACGACCGCCACCAGGAGGTTGCTCTGGATGGTGAAGTAGGAGACCAGCCGGCCGAGCCGGATGCCCAGCCCTGGGGGGTCGACCTCGTCGAGCACCCGGCCACCCCGGAGCACGAGCACCAGCTGGAGCACCAGCGCAACGATGGCGACCAGGGCGGTGAGTCCGTGCCAGAGTCGCGCACTCCGGATCGTCACGCAGGCAGCCTAGGGTGCTGCCGTGCCCGACCTGAACGAGTACGGCCAGCCGGTCGGTGAGCTCCTGGAGCCGGCGTGGTCACCGCGGCCACGGCCCGAGCCGGTGACCCTCGAGGGTCGCTACGTCGTCGTCGAGCCGCTCGCCATCGCCCACGCTGCCGCCCTCCTGGGCGCGGTGTGCGGACCGGAGGACCGGTCGCTGTGGACCTACCGGCCCACCGAGGCGCCCGGAGACCTCGACGAGATGACCGAGCTGATCGCCCGGACGCTGGCCACTCCCGATCTGCTGACCTTCGCGCTGGTCCCGGAGGGCGGAGCGGCGCAGGGCATCGCGTCCTACACCCGGCTGGATCCGGCCACCGGGCAGGTCGAGGTCGCGGGTGTGCTCTTCGCGCGGAGCCTGCAGCGCACCCGCGCTGCCACCGAGGCGGTCCACCTGCTGATGCGCTACGCCTTCGACGACCTGGGCTACCGGCGGTTCGAGTGGAAGTGCGACTCGCTCAACGAGCCGTCCCGGCGGGCCGCGGCCCGGCTCGGCTTCACCTACGAGGGCCGGTTCCGCCACCACATGGTGACCAAGGGCCGCAACCGCGACACCGACTGGTTCTCGGTGACCGATGCGGAGTGGCCCGCCGTACGCGCGGCGCACGAGGCCTGGCTGGCCCCGGCGAACTTCGACAGGGACGGCCGGCAGCGCGAGTCACTCTCACGGCTCACCCGGGCGGCGGCGAGCTGAGTCGGGCTGGGTCAGGCTGGGTCAGATCGCGGACGCCAGGATCCCCAGCAGGATCATCACGGCGGCCGGGAGGGCCGCTGCGAAGACGGCGATGATCAAGATATTGGTCGTGCTGAGCTCGTGCCCGTTCATCTGTCCCCGTTTTTTGGCGTCGGAACCGGAGTTGGTCCCGATCTATCTCTGCCACCCTGCCTGAGGGCGCACCGGCCCGATCAGGGCAGATGGGGCCTTTGCGGAGGGTCTAAAGGCCCTGGGTCGTCTGGTGCATCCGCACCATGGCAACGCGAGCGCGGGCACGCCCCGGGTACCGGGCGCGCTGAGGCTGAGCGTTGAAACCCGGACCGAACAGATGGAAGGTGCTTGCGTGACCGACCTCGATCCCAAGAAGACGATGCGCTACCCCGACGTGATGGCCCAGGACGGGCTCGATGACTGGCGGTTCTTCCTCATGAAGCTGCACGCCCGGTTCAAGACGGGAAGCTTCACCAAGGGGCTCGAGCTGGTCACCCGCATCACGGAGGCGGCCGAGGCGGCCAACCACCACCCCGACGTCGTCCTCACCTATCCGCAGGTCGACGTCGACCTGACCAGCCACGACGTCGGCGGGGTCACCAGCCGCGACGTCGCCCTCGCGCGGGAGATCTCGGCGATCGCGCGCGACCTGGGCGTCGATGCCGCCCCACGCGACGTGTCGACGCTCGAGCTCGCCCTCGACGTGCCCGACGCCGAGGAGGTGCGGCCGTTCTGGGCGGCGGTCCTCGGCTACGACTCGAGCAGCGCGTGGCCGGAGGTCGTCGACAAGGGCGGCCGCAACAACACGCTGTGGTTCCAGACGGCGCTCGGGGCCACTGGTGAGGTCCAGCAGCGGTTCCACCTCGACATCGTGGTGCCGCGAGAGGTGGCTGAGGAGCGCGTACAGGCGGCGGTCGACGCGGGCGGGACGCTGGTCAGCACCGATGAAGTGCCGGCCTTCTGGGTGCTCGCCGACAGGCACGGCAACAAGGTGTGTGTCTGCACGGCCGACGGGCGCGAGCCGGAGCAGGACGGCTAACGCGTCTCGATCCCGAGCACCAGCTCGCGCAGCAGGTCGGCCAGCCGGCGCTGGTCCGCCGGGGAGAGCACCGAGAGCAGCGCCGCCTCGTCGCGGCCCTCGTGCTTGGCGTGCCGGTCGAAGGCGCGCCGACCGGCGGCCGTGAGCCGCACGTGGACCCGGCGCCGGTCGTCGCGGTCGACGGTCCGGCTGATCAGGCCGGCGTCCTCGAGCGGGCCGAGCCGCACCGAGAGCGCGCCGCGGCTCAGGCCGAGCGCCTCGGCGAGCTCAGAGGGGCTGGCGGCGTACGGCGGCCCGAGGCGGCGCAGCGTCAGCAGGATCTTGAACGACGGCCGCGGGAGCCCGGCGCTGCTGTGCGCGGCCTCGCGGGCGCTGGTCAGGTGGCGGCTCAGGATCATCAGGCGGGCCATCACCGCCTCGTGCACGGGGTCGATGTAGTCGAGCTCGTCGCGCCACCGGGCCACGTGACGGTCGACGGAGTCCTCGGCCATGCGACCTCGCAATCTGCTGCAAAATAGTTTCGTAGAGAATAGTTTTTCACAAAACTATCTTGCCGGCCATGGACTCCATCACGACCGACCTGTCCGCCCTGCTCGCCGCCGTCTCCGCACTCACCTGGGCGGCCCGTTACGAGGAGGCGCTGGCCCTCCTCGACGCCACCCGGCCCGCCGATGACGCCGACCGGCTAGCGCTGGTGACGGCGCGCGCCGAAGTCGTCGGCCGGCGCGCCTACACCCGCGGCGTACGGTCCGGAGCCGACCATCCCCTCGACCTCGCAAGCCAGCTGGCCGAACGGCTCGGCGTCGGCCAGACCCAGAAGTGGGACCTGGCGATGATGCAGCTTCGGCGGTGGTACGCCGACCAGCTCGTCGACGGCCTCGGCCCGAGCGGCCGCGACCTGTCGGTCGTGGCAGCGATGAGCACCGAGGCGGCCCGGCTGCGCGACACGGCCCCCGACGACGGGCGTCGCGGCTGGGCCTCGATGTGCCTCGGCTGGTTCGCCGACAACCTGATGGGCGACCGAGCCGAGGCCCCCGCGCACTACGCCGAGGCGCTGGCCCTGGGCCGGCGCGTGGACGACCCGCTGCTGGTGTTCGAGGCGCAGCGGCACCTGGGCGACCACGCCCACGACGCCGGGGACCTGGCCGCGGCCCTCGCCGCCTGGCAGGAGTCGGCCGCCGAGGCCGCACGCGGTGGGCACGTGCTCGGCGTCCTCGCCCAGCAGGTGCTGCTGGCGGTGGCGGCGCGCGACGGCGGCGACGAGGCCGGAGCGCGGGCGCTGGCGACCGAGGCGCTGCGGTGGGCGCGGGCGGTCGGTGCCGTGCGCCTGACCGGTCAGCTCACTGAGTTCCTCGAGGGCGCGGACCCCACGCGGCCACCCGCCACGGAAGCGGCCGACGCCGCGAGGTGAGACGCGCATCCCGTATGGTGGGACGGCTGGGCATCGAGATGACGCGCGTCCGGGGGAGCGGCTAGCGTGAGTGCATGCGCTTGGAGCTTCTCGTACGCATGCGACGCGCCGCCTGATCCATCAGACGACGCGTCACCCCTCGTTGCCCGCAGGCGGCCGAGGGGTTTTTTGTTGGCCGAAGCAACCAGCTGGACGAAGAGGGACGCAAGGGAATGAGCGAGCAGATCACCGGGGCACAGAGCCTGGTCACCGCGTTGGAGGCGGCCGGCGTCACCGACATCTTCGGCATCCCGGGCGGCGCCATCCTGCCGGCGTACGACCCGCTGATGGACTCCAAGATCCGCCACATCCTGGTCCGGCACGAGCAGGGCGCGGGGCACGCCGCGCAGGGCTTCGCCGTCGCCACCGGCCGGGTGGGGGTCTGCATGGCGACCTCGGGCCCGGGCGCGACCAACCTGGTCACCCCGATCGCCGACGCGCACATGGACTCGGTCCCGATGGTGGCCGTGACCGGCCAGGTCGGTGCCGCCGCGATCGGCACCGACGCCTTCCAGGAGGCCGACATCCGCGGCATCACGATGCCGATCACCAAGCACAACTTCCTGGTCACCGACCCTGACGAGATCCCGCGCCGGATCGCTGAGGCGTTCCACATCGCCAGCACCGGCCGTCCGGGCCCGGTGCTGGTCGACATCGCGAAGTCGGCCCTGCAGTCGATGACGACCTTCGAGTGGCCGACCGAGCTGCACCTGCCCGGCTACCGCCCGGTGACCCGGCCCCACTCCAAGCAGATCCGCGAGGCCGCCCGGCTGATGCTGGAGTCGCGGCGCCCGGTGCTCTACGTCGGCGGCGGCACCATCCGCGCCCGCGCCTCCAAGGAGCTCAAGGAGCTCGCCGAGCTCACCGGGATGCCGGTCGTCACGACGTTGATGGCGCGCGGCGCGTTCCCCGACAGCCACCCCCAGCACCTGGGGATGCCCGGGATGCACGGCACGGTGGCCGCGGTGGCGGCGCTGCAGAAGAGCGACCTGATCATCAGCCTCGGCGCCCGCTTCGACGACCGGGTGACCGGCAACCTCGACTCGTTCGCGCCCGGCGCCAAGGTGATCCACGCCGACATCGACCCCGCCGAGATCGGCAAGAACCGGCACGTCGACGTCCCGATCGTCGGCGACGTCCGCGAGGTGCTGGCCGACCTGCTCGTCGCTCTGCGGACCGAGGCCGACGCGGGCCACACGGGCGACTACGAGGGCTGGGTCAAGTTCCTCGAGGGCGTCCGCGACACCTACCCGCTCGGCTACGACCGGCCGGCCGACGGGCTCGCCCCCCAGTACGTCATCGAGCGGCTGGGTCAGATCGCGGGCCCGGACGCGATCTACACCTCCGGCGTCGGCCAGCACCAGATGTGGGCCGCGCACTTCGTGGGCTACGAGAAGCCGCAGACCTGGATCAACTCCGGCGGGCTCGGCACCATGGGCTTCGCCGTCCCGGCCGCGATGGGAGCCCAGGTCGGCATGCCCGACAAGGTCGTGTGGGCGATCGACGGTGACGGGTGCTTCCAGATGACCAACCAGGAGCTCGCCACCTGCGCGATCAACAACATCCCGATCAAGGTCGCGATCATCAACAACGAGTCGCTGGGCATGGTCCGCCAGTGGCAGACGCTGTTCTACAACCAGCGCTACTCCAACACCGACCTGCACTCCAAGCGGATCCCCGACTTCGTCAAGCTCGCCGACGCCTACGGCTGCGTCGGGCTGTCGTGCGACAGCCCCGACGACGTCGACGCCACGATCAACAAGGCCATGGAGATCAACGACGTCCCGGTCGTGGTCGACTTCCGCGTGCACCGCGACGCGATGGTCTGGCCGATGGTCGCCGCCGGCACCAGCAACGACGACATCAAGTACGCCCGGGACCTGGCTCCCCAGTTCGACGAGGACGATCTCTGACCATGTCCAGACATACGCTGTCGGTCCTCGTGGAGGACAAGCCCGGTGTCCTGGCCCGCATCGCCGGCCTGTTCAGCCGCCGCGGGTTCAACATCGAGTCCCTGGCCGTGGGCCCCACCGAGCACCCGGACGTGTCCCGGATGACCATCGCGGTCAACGTCGAGGACTCGCCGCTCGAACAGGTCACCAAGCAGCTCAACAAGCTCGTCGAGGTGATCAAGATCGTCGAGCTCGACCCCACGGCCTCGGTCCACCGCGAGCTGGTGCTGGTCAAGGTCGCCGCCACCGCCGAGACGCGCGGCCAGATCCTCGACGTGGTCCAGCTCTTTCGCGCCAACGTCGTCGACGTCTCGACCGACGCGGTCACCGTCCAGGTGATCGGCAACTCGGCCAAGATCGCCGACGTGCTCAAGATCCTCGAGCCGTTCGGCATCCGCGAGCTCGTCCAGTCCGGCATGGTCGCCATCGGCCGCGGCTCCCGCTCCATCTCCGAGCGCTCCCTGCGCCCGGTCGCTGTGCCCGCCCCACCCGCCGCCGGATAGGCAGTTTCACCGGGTACCCGGTGAAACTGCCCCCTCCCGCATGGAACTCCAGCCGGGAGGGGCCAGATTCCTACGACCAGGCCTCACCCAGACCCAGCAACGCAACCCAGAAGGAGCAGCCCCGTGGCTGAGATGTTCTACGACGACGACGCCGACCTCGCCCTGATCCAGGGCAAGAACGTGGCGGTGATCGGCTACGGCAGCCAGGGCCACGCGCACGCGCTGTCCCTGCGCGACTCCGGCGTCGACGTGCGGGTCGGGCTGCAGCCCGGCTCCAAGAGCCGTGAGAAGGCCGAGGCCGAGGGGCTGCGGGTGCTCACGCCGCGGGAGGCGGCCGAGGAGGCCGACGTGATCGTGATCCTCGCGCCCGACCAGCACCAGCGGAAGCTCTACGCCGAGGAGATCGAGCCCGAGCTCGCGCCCGGCGACACCCTGGTCTTCGGCCACGGCTTCAACATCCGCTTCGGCTACATCACGCCGCCCGAGGGCGTCGACGTCTTCATGGTCGCGCCCAAGGGCCCCGGCCACCTGGTGCGCCGCGAGTACGTCGACGGCCGGGGCGTCCCGGTGCTCGTCGCCGTCGAGAAGGACGCCTCGGGGAAGGCGTGGCCGCTCGCGCTGTCCTACGCCAAGGCGATCGGCGGCCTGCGCGCCGGCGGCATCAAGACGACGTTCACCGAGGAGACCGAGACCGACCTCTTCGGCGAGCAGGCGGTCCTGTGCGGCGGCGCCTCGCAGCTGATCATGTACGGCTTCGAGGTCCTCACCGAGGCCGGCTACCAGCCCGAGGTCGCCTACTTCGAGTGCCTCCACGAGCTGAAGCTGATCGTCGACCTCATGTACGAGGGCGGCATCGCCAAGCAGCGGTGGTCGGTCTCCGACACCGCAGAGTTCGGCGACTACGTCTCCGGGCCGCGGGTCATCGACCCGCACGTGAAGGAGAACATGAAGCAGGTCCTCGCCGAGATCAAGGACGGCACCTTCGCCAAGCACTTCATCGCCGACATGGACGCCGGCTCCCCGGAGTTCAAGGCCTTCCGCGAGAAGAGCGAGCAGCACCCCATCGAGCAGACCGGCCGCGAGCTTCGCAAGCTGATGGCGTGGGTGAAGTCGCACGACTCCGACTACGTCGAGGGCAGCTCCGCCCGCTGAGCCGTTGAGCTGCTGAGCTACACCGACGACGAGCAGGCGGCCCACTGGTCGACCAGCCACTGGGCCCACTCGGCCTCGGCGTCGTTGCGCACGTGCAGGCCGTCCTGGAGCAGGCCGAGGTGGCGCTCGACGTACGCCGGCCAGTCCGCGACGCAGGTGTGCGGGCGGCCGGCGGCGACCGAGCGCATCCAGCCGCGGAACCGTCGCGACCACGCCGAGACGGTAGTCGGGCTGCCGTCGACCTCGGCATAGGGCAGCACCAGCAGGACCGGGATGTCCGCCGGCACGTCGGCGACGGCGCGAGAGAGGTCGGCGCGGCCGTAGCCCGGAGCGGGGTTCGAGCCAAGCTCGACGACGAGCCCGGTCGGGGCCCCGTGGTGGGCCTCGTAGGCGCGGATCCGGGTGGCGAGCTCGGTCGGACGGCGAGCGGGCTCGCCATCGACGGTGAGCTCGGGCCAGAGGTCGATGAGCTCGTCGTTGCCCCGCCAGGTCAGCGAGTCCCCGACCGCCAGGACCCCGGCGGGTCCGTCGTCCGCGTGGCGCTGGTCGCGGGCCAGCTCCTCGGCGGGCGTGGTGCCGTTTGCGGCGGCGCGGTGCACCAGGGCCGCGGCCTGGCCGCGATTCACGCACTCGTCGTAGTGCCCCGGCTTCTCCGCCAGTGTCACGTAGACGCTCGCGCCGCTCGCGCACTGCGGAGCGCCGACCAGCATGGCGCGCGACCGGTCCGGCTCGGAGGCGCAGTAGTTGACGGCCGCGATCCAGCGGCGGTGCAGCTGCCCGCATCGGCGCGCGTCGACGGTGGCCGCGTAGCCGTAGCCCCGCGGCTGCCCCGGCAGCGCGCAGGCCTCGGCGCCGGGAACCTTCCGCCACAGGACGGCGCCCGGCACGCACCCGTCGCGCGCGCAGCCGAGCGCAGGGGAGTAGGCCCGTCCTAGCAGCGCGCAGTCGCTCGCACCGACGCTCTTGTCGTAGTCCGCGCGGCCGGCTGCCTCGGCGGAAGCGGTCCCGGGAGCGAGGTGCGTGACCGGGATCGAGACCCCGCCGCCGATGACAGTCACCAGCGCGAGCAGCAGCACCGCCAGGCGGCGGCGCAGGGCGCGCGGGCGTACGAACGGCATGACGGATGACCCCGTGGATGTTCCCCTGAACCGGAATCGAAGCCGGCTCCCTCACCCATCACGGTAGGTACGAGGTCCGGGGGCCGCTGGAGATCCGCGACAAATGGCCCTTCCGGACCGCACTGGTCCAGAGGTGACGACGCGACCGTTGGCGAGGGGTTCGGTCAGACCCGGACGGGTGCCGAGGCCGAGGCGGCGTGGTTGCCGCCGGACGGCACGACCGCACGGAAGCTGCCGTGCGAACGCACGGTCACGACCGCGGCGCCGTGCACGGTGGTGAGCGAGAGCCCGCGGACCCGCTGCCACTGGCCGTGAACGCGCTTCTCGAGCCGCACGGGAACGCCGTTCGCGCGCTGGTAGCCGCTCTCGGCCTGCTCGCGCACCCGGGCGACCAGCCGGTGCCGGCCGTGGCCGAGGTCGCGCTGGGTGAGCGTGGTGCGGGTGGCGGCGGGGCGAACCTCGAACGTCGTCTCCGGGAGCGTGAAGGGGATCTGCACCGCTGGCAGGACCTCGTAGAAGCCGCTGGCCCGGACCGTGTAGGTGCCGGTGGGCTCCGAGCCGCAGAAGGAGACCTGCACGATGCCGCTGGTGGCCGGGTTGGTCGCGGAGTTGACGACCGTGCCCTGGGAGAGGAACCCCTGCGGGTCGGCGATCTGCACCTCGAGCCGCCACAGCGCCGTACCGGGGCCGACCGCGAGGTCGTAGGCGATGTCGTGGGGCTGGCAGTGGTCGTAGAGCACGACGTCGTCGGTGGCGGTGCTGCCGGTGACGTTCGCGGAGGCCGGCGAGGCGAGCGCGACCGAGGCGGCGACGGCGGACGCCGCGATGAGCATGGCCGAGCGACGGGGGAGGGGAGGCACGCTTCGACGGTAGCCAGCGGCCGTCCGCCGGCGCCTCCGACCACGGGCGGAGATGCGGCCGTTGTGACGAAGGTTACGAGAGTGCCGTCGGCACGGCAGAAGGCCCCGGGACGGGTGCCGTCCCGGGGCCTTCACTCGCGACCTGGTGTCGCCGGGGCTACTTCACCTCGGACCGCATCACCGTCACCAGGCCGACGGCCAGGGGGACGACCAGCCAGATCAGGCCGGAGGTCCCGAGCTGTGCCCACTCCGTCGCGGTCAGGTGGCCGTCGTAGAGCTCGCCCTGGGCCCAGTTGAAGTCCAGCCAGGGGCGGAGGTCGACCCACCACTGCTGGAAGTTGCCCAGCAGCACCGAGAGACCCGGCAGCACGAACGAGTAGACGACGAACCCGACGATCGCACCGGGAGAGTTGCGGATCAGCACGCCGAGCATGAAGCCGATCAGCAGGTTGAGCACGTTGGCGAAGACCAGGTAACCGATCTGGGACGCGGGGATGTCCCAGACGGTGTCGACGCCCGCGATCGTGGAGCCGAGGATGTTGCCGAGCGCCCCGATGGCCAGGGCGACGCCGATCGAGACGGCACCGAGGGCCATGGCGACGACCGCCTTGGCCCGGATCACCCGGCCC
>Ga0068860_100000356_pt1 | contig 60609 bp, 51 predicted proteins | sample KBSSwiS32_FD_66597 | JGI IMG/M metagenome (GOLD analysis project Ga0068860, IMG submission 66597) | Switchgrass rhizosphere microbial communities from Kellogg Biological Station, Michigan, USA - KBS Switchgrass S3-2 | ecosystem: Host-associated > Plants > Roots > Rhizosphere > Soil ... | reverse complement strand
GCGGCGGCGAACCTCAAGGATCGGCTGCTGATCGTCCACGGCACGGCGGACGACAACGTCCACCCGCAGAACACTTGGAACATGATCCGCGCGCTGCAGAAGGCGCACCTCTCCTACGAGGATCTCGCCCTGCCGGGGCAGATGCACGGCATCCGCGGCGACGGCCAGATCCACTACTACCGCCGGATGACGGAGTTTTTCGACCGCGAGTTGGGGGGCGGGACGAGCGGAAACTAACCTACGATTCGTCGCGGTAGCGCTTCAAGATCACCGCGCCGTTGGTGCCGCCGAAGCCGAACGAGTTGGTGATCGCGTACTCGAGATCGGCCGGGCGCGCGGTGTTGGGGACGAAATCGAGATCGCACCCCTCTCCCAGGTTTTCGAGGTTGATCGTCGCGGGGAGGATCTGATCGCGCATCGCGAGCGCCAGGATACCCATCTCCAAGCCGCCCGCGGCGCCGAGCAGGTGGCCGGTCGAGGATTTGGTGGACGAGACCGCGAGCTTGTAGGCGTGGTCGCCGAAAATGCGTTTGACCGCGTGGACCTCGGCCAGATCGCCCAGCTCCGTCGAGGTGCCGTGAGCGTTGATGTACCCGACCGCCTCCGGAGCGATTCCGGCGTCCGCGAGCGCGATCTTCATCACCCGCGCCGCCCCGTCCCCTTGCGGATGGGGCGCCGAGATGTGGTAGGCGTCCGCGCTCATGCCGTAGCCCACGACCTCGCCGTAGATCGGCGCGCCGCGCCTCTTGGCGTGCTCCAGCTCCTCCATCACCACGATCCCCGCCCCTTCGCCCATTACGAAGCCGTCGCGATCGCAATCCCAGGGGCGAGACGCTCTCTCCGGATCGTCGTTGCGGGTCGAAAGCGCGCGCATCGCCGCGAACCCGGCGACGGCAAGCGGGCTGATCACCGCCTCAGCGCCCCCCGCGATCATCGCGTCCGCGTCGTCGTGCTGGATGAAACGAAACGCGTCGCCCACCGCGTGAAGACCGGTCGTGCAGGCGGTGCAAGGCGCGGTGTTCGGACCTTTGGCGCCCCAGCGGATCGACACCAGTCCGGCGGCCATGTTGACGATCAGCCCCGGAATGAAGAACGGCGACACCCGGCTCGGGCCCCGTTCGAGCAGCGTCTTGTGGGTCGACTCGATCAGCGGCAGGCCGCCGATGCCGGAGCCGATGTTGACCCCGACCCGCTCGGCGTTGGATTCGTCGATGACCAGGCCGGAATCCTCGATCGCGAATTGCGCCGCCGCCACCGCGAAGTGGATGAAGGCGTCGCTCTTCTTGACCTCCTTCTTCTCGAAGAAGTCGAGCGGATCGAACCCCTTCACCTCGCCGGCGAAGCGGGTGGGGTACTCGGAGGCATCGAATCTGGTGATCGGGGCGATCCCGCTCTTGCCGGCGAGCAGGGCGGCCCAGGTTTCGGCGGTCCCGATCCCCACCGGGGAAACGAGGCCGACACCCGTGACGACGACACGACGGCGGTTCGCTGGGCTCAATCGAGTGGGCTCGGAGGTTGACTCTAAACTTGAAGGCGAGGCCGACAGCGGCCCCGAGGACGTTCTAGACTAATTCTTCGGCTCTCCGGCGTTCGCCTCGATGTACTCGACGGCCTGCCGAACCGTGCTGATCTTCTCGGCCGATTCGTCCGGAATCTCGATGCCGAACTCTTCTTCGAAGGCCATGACCAACTCGACGATGTCGAGGGAATCCGCGCCGAGGTCGTCGGTGAAGCTCGCTTCGAGAGTGACCTCCTCTTCGTCGACGCCCAGCTGCTCGACGATGATGCCCTTGACCTTTTCCATGACCGCCATGAGTGATGCCCTCCTGTTTGAACGGGAAATGGACTTGCGTGACCGACTCCGTCGGCGCAGGTTTCTAACACAAACCTCTCGGCCCGTCCACGGCAAACGCCGGTTGGCAGACCATGCGAGAGGCAAAAATCCTCGTGGTATCAGCGATTTCGGGCAAAGCCGCGGCTCAAATGTACAGCCCTCCGGAAACGTTGATCGTCTCGCCCGTGATGTAGGCGGCGTCCTCGCTCGCGAGAAACGCCACCACCCCGGCGATGTCCTCGACCTGCCCCAGCCGCTTGAGCGCGATCTGGCCCGCCAGCTCGGCGCGGTTCGCCTCCGGCAGGGCGTCGGTCATGGCGGTTTCGATGTAGCCGGGCGCGACCACGTTCACCGTCAGGTTCCGGCTGCCCAGCTCGCGCGCGACCGACTTGGAAAACCCGATCAGCCCCGCTTTCGAGGCGGCGTAGTTCGCCTGGCCGGCGTTGCCCATCAGGCCCACGACGGACGAGACCGAGATCACCCGCCCCCAGCGCTTCTTCATCATGCCGCGCACCAGCTCCTTGGTGAGCGCGAACGCGCCGGTCAAATTGGTCGCCAGCACCTGCTCCCAATCGTCCAAGCTCATGCGCAGCAGCAGGTTGTCCGCGGTGATCCCGGCGTTGTTGACCAGGATGTCGATGGCGGCGAAATCCTCCGGCAGGACTTTAAGCCGCAGCGGAATCGACGACGGCTCCGCGACGTCGAGCGTGAGCGCATGCGCCCGCCCGCCCGCCGATTCAATCGCATCGACCAGCGCCGCGAGCTTCTCGGCGTTCCGCGCCGCGACGACGACCTTCGCCCCCTCGGACGCGAGCCGCTTGGCGATCGCCTCGCCGATTCCCTGCGACGCCCCGGTGACCAGGGCGGTTTTTCCTGCCAGTCGGCCTTCCATGCGCTCCTCCCTCCCGATCTACTCGTTCTCTTCGGCCGTCATCGCGAGCAGCTTTTCGAGCTGCGCCGGCTCGCCCGTGGACGCGACGCGAACGCCGTCGACGATCCGGCGATTGAGCCCCCCGAGCACGGTCCCCGGCCCCACTTCGATGAACAGCCCGACGCTTAAACGCTCGGCCATGTAGCGCACCGATTCCACCCAACGCACGCCGTGGTCGATTTGCCGGATCAACGCGTCGCGCGCGGCGTCGCCGGTGACAACCGGCGCGGCGTCGACGTTGGTGATGATTGGCACCGCCGGATCGCGCACCTCGGTCGCCGCGAGCAGCTCGGCCATCCCCTCGCGGGCGGGCTTCATCAGCGGCGAATGAAACGGCGCCGAGACCGCGAGGATCGTCGCCTTGCGCGCGCCGCGCGCCTTTGCCAGCTCGACGGCCCGATCGATCGCGGTGCGGTGGCCGGCGAGCACCGTTTGCCCGGGGCCGTTCAGGTTCGCGACCGCGCAGACCTGGTCGGGAAATTCCGCCGTCGCGTCGGCGGCGACCGCGGCGATCGCCTCGAGATCCATGCCGATGATCGCGGCCATGCCGCCCACTCCTACCGGCACCGCCTCCTGCATCAGCTCGCCGCGCCGCCGCACCAGGCGCAGCGCTTCCGCGAAATCGAGCGCGCCCGCGGCGACCAGCGCCGACCATTCGCCGAGCGAATGGCCGGCGAAAGCGACGGGCGCGAACGGCGTGCCGGTTTCGAGCAGCGCGCGATGGATCGCGATCGAGGTCGCAAGCAGCGCCGGCTGGGTGTTGGCGGTCAGGTTCAGCTCGTCTTCCGGCCCCTCCCAGCAGAGCTTCGAAAGCGGTTCCCCAAGGGCATCGTCGGCCTCCGCGAACGCGTCGCGCGCGGCGGCCGAAACGTCGGCCCAAGCGCGCCCCATCCCCACTTTTTGCGCCCCCTGCCCCGGGAAGACGAAGGCATGGGTGCGGGCCAAAGCGGCGGGCATCGGGCGGCCGCTCATCGTGCGGGGATCTCCTCCGGCCGCGCCGCTCCGGCGAGCAAGCTCGCCTCCTGCCGGTGCAGCTCGGCCAACTTGTCGCGGATCTTTTCGTGCACGCGCCCCTCGGAGAACTCAACCGCGCGGCGGATCGCGTTGCGGATCGCCCGCGGCGTCGAGCGGCCGTGGCCGATGAAACAGCCCCCTTCGACGCCGAGCAGCGGCGCGGCGCCGTACTCGGTGTAATCGGTGCGGGTGCGGAAACGGTCGATCGCGGGTTTCAAGATGGCGTAACCGAGCTGGGTCCGGCGGCTCTTGCCGATCTCTTCGCCGAGCATCCGGCCGAGCAGCTCGGCGAGCGCCTCGGCGCTTTTGAGCAGCACGTTGCCGACGAAGCCGTCGCAGACCACGACGTCGACGGTGCCCTGGAAGACGTCTCCCCCTTCGACGTTGCCGACGAAGTGGAGGCCGGTCCGCTTGAGCACCTTGAACACCTCGCGGGTCAGCTCGCTCCCCTTGCTCTCCTCTTCGCCGATCGACAGGAGACCGATCCGCGGCGACTCGGTGCCGATCACTTCCTGGGCGTAGAAATGCCCCATGACCGCGAATTCGCGCAGGTGGTTCGGTTTGCTGTCGACGTTCGCCCCTACGTCGAGCAGGACGGTCCGCCCGTGGGCGCTCGGCACGACCGCGGCGAGCGCGGGGCGATCGACTCCGGCGGAGGTGCCGATCACCATCTTCGCCGCGATCATCGCGGCGCCCGTGTGACCCGCGGTCACCATCGCCTGCGCCCGCCCTTCGTGGACCAGCTCGGCGCACAGACGGACGGAGGAACGGCGCTTCTTGCGCAACGGCGCGGTCGCGGGATCGTCCATGCCGACGATTTCCTCGGCGTGGATCACCTCGATCCGCCCGCGCGGATCGCCCAGGCGCGAGATCTCGGCCGCCACCCGCTCGCGATCGCCGACCAGGAGGATCGAGATCCCGTCCTCCACCGCCGCCAGGTACGCGCCCTCGACCGCGGCACGCGGCGCGAAATCCCCACCCATGGCGTCGACGGCGATGCGCATCATGTTCAGATTGTGGCCTTAAGGAGGGCGCCGATTCTAGCCCGGAATTTCCCGGCCCAAAACATCGGGCCCGAAAACACCTCGGGCCGATAGAGCGAGCCGGCGGGCGGCTCGCCCGAGGGCGCTCGAAAGGGCGAAGGAGCCCTTACGCCTTTTCGGCGACTTCGATCACTTGGCGGTCGTGGTAGAAGCCACAGGCGCCGCAGGCGCGGTGCGGCAGCTTCGACTCGCCGCAGTTCGGGCAGTTCGAGGTGGCGGGCCGGGGCAGGGCGTCGTGCGCGCGGCGACGGTCACGGCGGGCTTTGGAATGGCGGCGCTTGGGATTAGGCATCGTCGATCGACCTCAAGAGTCTCGGAAGAATCTCGTCTTCCGGCGTCTTTCTGTATCTTCAGTTTTCGGGGCATCCGGCCCTAGACCTCGGCTGGAATCCCGGAATCTACACGCTTCTTAAACGTACGCGACTTAAGACCCGCCCTCCGCCTTGCCGAGCTGCTCGCGAAGCGCCGCGAGGCCGGACCAGCGGGGATCGGTCACCCCCCGGTCGCAGCCGCAATCGCCCGCGTTCAAGTCGGCGCCGCAGGTCGGGCACAACCCCCGACAGTCCTCGCGGCAGAGCGGTTTCATCGGGATGTTCAGCTGGACCTGCTCGACGATGACCGGCTCCGTGCGGAACTTGTCCCCCTCGACCTGCCAGACCCCGAGATCGCGCGCCCCCAGCTCCCGCTCCTCGTCCTCGACCAGCTCCTTGCCCTGGAGCACCAGAAGCTCGATCGCCGGCTCCATCTTCTCCACGAACTGCGTCAAGCAGCGCGTGCAGGCGAGAGTTTGCTCGTACGACAGCTCCGCGGTGAACAAAAACCCCGGTTCGGCAAAGACCATCCGACCCGAGCACGCAACCGGGCTCATCGCGACCAGATCGGGGCTGTCGAAATCCGCAAGCGCCACGACTTGCTGCTCGTTCCACGCGAGGGGCTCCTCGCGAACCTGTTCCAGCCAAATCTGCATCGGGGCCCCTTCAAACACGCGGCGCGACCACTAAGGCTACGGGAAGGAGGGGGATCTGTCAATTCTGAGAAGCGGGACGACCGGGCACCTGCCCGCCCGACCGATTTCCTTACGATAAACTGGTGCTCATGGATTTCGACGATCAAGAGGGTATCCTCCTCGCCGGATCTCCCTATCCGGCGAGGCGAAAGCGAGCGCGCGGGTGAATCCCGATCTTTCCGTCGTCGTCCTGTGTTACCGCTCGGGTAGCGACGCGCGCGGACATGCGGAGCACATCCGCGAGGTGCTGCTCGAAGCCGGCATCGACGACTATCAATTGGTGCTGGTCGGCAACTTCGTCGCCGGGAGCGACGACACGACTCCCGACGTCGTACGCCAACTGGCGGCCGGCGACTCCCGCATCGTCTGCTCGGCGGTCGCCAAGCAGGGAATGATGGGTTGGGACATGCGCACCGGTTTGGCTCTCGCCACCGGCAACCACCTGGCGGTGATCGACGGCGACGGCCAGATCCTGGCTGAGGATCTGGTTCGGGTCTACCGATTGCTGCGCGAACAAGATCTGGACCTGGCGAAAACCTATCGCACGCGCCGCGGCGACGGCCTCACGCGCAAGTTCATGTCGCTGGTTTTCAACGGACTTTTCCATGTTCTCTTCCCGGGACTGCACGCGCGGGATATCAACGCCAAGCCGAAAATCTTGACTCGCGCGGCCTACGAACGATTGACCTTGAGATCGGACGATTGGTTCATCGACGCCGAGATCATGATTCAAGCCCGCCGTTTCCGATTTCGCATCGGCGAGGTGGAAACCAGTTTCCTTAGCCTGACCGGCCGACGCTCCTTCGTAAACCTGGCGGCGGTCGCCCAGTTCCTGCGAAATCTCCTGCGCTACCGGCTCCGCGAACTCCGGCACCGGGACAAAGAGTGAGACTCCTCGTGACCGGCCCGGGGAAACTGGGCCAGCCCCTGCTCGCCCAACTGGGCCGCCATGGCTTTACCGGAAATGTGCTGCATCGCACTCCCTCGGCTCCCTTGCCCGCCGGTTGGCAGTTCGTGCGCGGCGACCTCACCCGGCCGGAATCCCTGGTCGATGCGTGCAAGGACTGCGACCAGGTACTCCACCTCGCGGCCGTCACCCACTCCAACCGCGTCGCTCGATACGAAGAGGTGAATGCCGTCGGCACCTTGAATCTGATCGCGGAAGCTCGGCTAGCCGGCGCCCGACGGTTCACCCTGGTGAGTACCCGCGCGATCTCTTTCGAGGGCGGCCCCTACAGCCGCTCCAAAATTCACGCCGAAGAGATCGTCCGCGAATCGGGCCTGGCCTGGAGCATTCTGCGACCCGCCGAGGTCTATGGCACGGGAGGTGAAGGCATCTCGGCGTTGATCGAGCGCTGTCGGTCCGGCCGTTGGATCCCGATCGTCGGCGACGGCAGCGCGCGCTTCGCTCCGATCTATCTCGACGACGTGGTCGAAGGTATCCGCCTCGCAGTTATGGCGCCGGGCTCCGGCACCGTGCTCGATCTCTCAGGCCCGGAAGAGATGACGCAGCGGGGGCTGATCGATCGCCTGGGGGCTTATTTTCAGACTCAGCCTTACACCGTTCGTGTGCCGGCCGTCCTGCTCGAGCTGGTCGCCCGAGCGATGGCGCTCTTGCCCCTGAAGCAGCCACCGCTCTATGTCGATCAGGTGGCGCGTCTCTTGAGCCCCAAGAGACACGACGTCGACGGTGCATTCCGTCACCTCGGCTTCCGGGCACGACCCTTGGAGGAGGGGCTGGACGCCTTCTTTCGCCGCGGTCCAAGGAGCGCGGCTTGAACTTCGACGAGCACAGCGCGAACTACTCGCGCCAGGTCGACCAGGCTCTCGCGGTCGCCGGCCTTCCGCATGACTTCTTCTTCGAGGCCAAGGTGCGGCACATCTTGGAAGCGAGACGTCGGCTGCCGGCAAAGGAGGTGCGGGTGCTGGAGATCGGTTGCGGCATCGGGCTGCTGCAACAGAGGCTTCGCCCCCTATTGACCCACACCTGGGGGATCGACCCCTCGATCGCCAGCCTCGCCGCGGCGCCCCAAGGAGGACGGGGGATCGCCGCCGACGGCCTCCACCTGCCGTTCGCGGACGAGAGCTTCGACCTGGTCATCGCGGTCTGCGTACTGCACCACGTGCCGCCCGACCAGCGCGCCGAATTTCTGGCCGAGGCGACGCGGGTGACTCGACGCGACGGAATCCTGACGCTGTGCGAGCACAACCCGTGGAATCCGCTGACGCGTCTCGTGGTCCATCGCTGCGAGTTCGATCATGATGCGGTGCTGCTCCCGCTGGCCGAATCGAAACGCCGCCTCGTCGCGGCCGGCCTGGGCAAGGTCCGGTCCCGCTACATCCATTTCTTCCCTTGGCGCGGAGCCCTGTGGCAGAGGATGGAGCGGCTGTTGGCCCCGATTCCCCTCGGCGGCCAGTACGTGGTCGACGCCTCGCGGATCTGACGCGGCCTGCGACACGGGGCTACACCGCAGGCGCATCCTCCGCCAGCCGCCACTCCACCTTACCGCCGTCGTAGCCGCCGATCATCAGGCAGGGGCGCTCCGTCGGCTCCGGCGGCTCGCCGCGGCCGAGGGCGGCGAGCAGCGGCAGCGGGTCGTGGGTGAACTCGACGACTTGCAGCGGCGGCGCTTCCCCTTCCGGCCGCGGCCGTTGAAGTTCGAGGCCGGCACGTTCCCAGGCCGCCACTTCGCCCAGGTAGGGCGTGGGAGCCTCCATCCCCTCTTCCAGCCGGGCAGCGAGGAAATCGCAGAAGGCGACGGCTTCGGCCAGGTAGTAGAAGCTGACCGGCGGGTTCCGGCGCCAGAACTCCGCGACTTCGCGCGCCAGCGCCTCTTTGCCGAGGGCGGCGCAGGTGAGCGGCAGCTGGCCCATCAACTTGCTGAGCCGGAAGCCCTTGTGGAGCGTGCGGGTGACGTCCATTCCGGGATCGCCGGAGACAAATAGGAGCCGTTCGCTCTCGAGGTCGGTCAGATCCGCATCCAACGCCGCCGCCCCCCGCTGCCGAACGTCGTCGCGGAATTCGGGGTCGATGACCAGGCGGGCGAAGAGCGCCTGAAACGCCGCGGCGCTCACGCGGCCACCTCTGCCAGATGCATCGGCACCGGCTGCCAGCGTTGCCAGGCCTCGCGCAACGCGAAGAGCTCCTGGACCAGGCGATCGCTCCCCATATCGACGAACCAGGATCCCATCATCTCGAAGGTGACGCCGCCCAAGTTCGGGCAGCGCGGCAGGCACCAACGGAGCAGCTCCCAGACCGGCTCGGGCAGCGGCCCGGAATGGGCGTCGAGATACCAGCCTTCGTGCTCCATGCCGCCGGCGACGTGGATCTCGACGACGTTTCTAAGATCCAGCTCGCCGAGCAGGCGGTAGGGATCGGTCCGGTGGTTCCTGGCGTTGCAGTAGACGTTGTGCAGGTCGAGCAGCAGCCCGCAGCCGGTCTGCTCGCACAAGGCATTCAGAAACTCGGCGTCGCTCATCTCCTCGCCCGGCATGGAGAAGAAATAGACGTTGTTTTCGAGCAGGAACGGCACCGGCAGCCGGCGGCGCACTTCGGCCACCCGGGGTGCCAAGGCATCGAGCGTCTCCTGGTCGCGGGGCAACGGCAGGGTCACTCCGGCGTTCAGCTCGTCGACGCCATGCTCGGCGAGATTCCAGGCCAGGTGATCGCTGTGCCACGGAAACTGGAACCAGCCGTGCCACTTCTCGATCTGGTCGAGCTGGCCGCGGTTGAAGCGGTGCGCCGTGCCGATCGACAGGCCGATACCGTGCGGCACGACCGGCCGTCCATCCGCCACCCGGCGCAGGAAGTCGATCCCGTCCTTGTCGTCGATGTAGCGCGGGGTCTTGTCCGAGCCGAGGTCGGTCCACAGGATATCGGGCACCACTTCGAGATAATCGAAGGTGTCGCCTCGGGTTTCGAGAAACGGGCGCAGGGCGGGTTGATACGCCAAGCCGACGCCCAGCTTGGGGATGGCGATCAGATTTTCAGACATCGCTTGCCTCTCCTCTCGGTCCCACGCGGAAGCGGGCGGTGAGCGGGCGGTGAGCGGGCGGAGAGAGATTTAGCGAATCGTCGACAGGGTTTCGTCCTGGATCAACACGCGGTCCAGGCCCGAAAGACAGGGAGCGCAACCCCTCACGCCCGGCAGCTCCGGCACGGTGAGCGTTCTCTCCAAGATTTTGATCAGATCCTTGAAGTTGGTGGTGGCGCCTACGGCAAGGGTCAGGGAACGCACACCGGGGTGTGCCTTTTTCAGCTGGTATTCACTCATGTGTCGGTCTCCTGTGGTGGTCATTGCTGACCGGTTTTTCGGGCACGGAACTTACCGCCCGCCTCACCGCATCTTCCACAGGTTCAGGCGCTCTTTGGCGCCAGCTCGTTACAAGCGAAGATTCCCACCCAGGGCGTTGCCCTGGGCTGACGTGACGCGGCCCTTCAGGCCGCAACGGCCGACGTAATGTTTGGGGTTTTAGGCCTGAAAGGCCGTCTTCCGTTAGCCCAGGCTGGAGGCCTGGGTTAGCGACGCCCTACTCCGGTTCTTCTTCCGCGCTTTGCTTCTCCTGCTGTTGTTGCCGTTTCATCTGCAGCTCTCCGTATCGGTTGATCTCTTCCAGGACGTAGCGTCCGACCAGGAAAGCCACGACCAGGGCGACGACCGCGGCGAGCGCGAGACGGAGACGGCGGCCCGGTTTCTCTCCCCCTTCGATCACCGGACCCGGCAGGCGGGCGGTGGCGGAACGGAGCGACCGGGCGGCGCGAATCCAAGCGCCATGCTCGCGGCGGAGGTAGCGCGGCAGCACGGCGGCGTCGCTCTTGACCTCGGCGAGGATCTGCCCTGCTTCGCTCGTCTCGCCGCGGGCGAGCAGCAGCCGGGCCAGGCGGACCTGGGCTTCGATGATCGTCCGGCGCGCCAGAACCTGGCGCAGCACCTGCTCGGCGCGCTCTTTTTCGCCGCTTTCGTCGAGGGAGCGACCGAGCTGCATCAGGGCGCGGCCGAGATAGGCGTCCGGCGTCTGCTTCACCAGCTCGTCGAGCAGCGGCACCGCTTCGGCGAACCGTCCGAGCATCTGATAGGCCTGCGCGAGACCGAAGTTGACGTCCTCGATGTTCCCACCGTTCTTTTGCGCTTCCAGGAAGTGCTTTAGGGCCTCGTCGTACTTGCCGAGGACGAGCAGCTCGTCGCCCATCTCCGCCAGGACCGCCGGCCCGCGCCAATGGGTAAGCTGGACGTTCAGCTCGCGGATGCGCCGCCGCGCTTGCAGGCGCCGCGCCGTCGAGGGAGAAAGCGACCGGCCCCGGCCGCCGAGCCAGCCGCTCCGGACGACCACGAAGTAGGCGATGGCGCCGATCCCGGGAAACATCAGGATGATCCAGATCCAGTACCAGCTCGCGCCGACCCGGACGACGTCGATGATCGCCACCAGATTGAGAATCCAGGGCAGGTAGCCGAATAGCCCCAAGCTGGACAGCGCGAACAGAAATTGACCCATGAAAGGCCCCCGAGACGCGGATCGGAATCAAGAAGATGGGCTTGCCCGTCGATTCTACCCGCACCCGGCAGGCTGGCATACACTCGACGGATGCCTGCCGTCGAAGCCCGAAGCGCGCCCGCCGAGATGGCGGGAATCCCCTCCCCTGCCGGCCCCAGACCGGTCGGCCTCTGGCTCCTCACGGCGGTGCTGCTCGCCAGCCCGCTGATCCACCTTGCGGCCCTCGAGCTCGGGAAGCATTGGCTCAACTACGGCAGCCAACGCGCATGGGATGGATTCGTCTATTTCCTGATCGCGCCGATCGTCGGCACCCTGATGCTGCGCCGCCACGAGCGGGCGCGCTTCTCGGCGTACGTTTTCTTGTCGTGCGAGATCCTGCGGGCGATCCGTATCCACTCTCCGGCGCTGGGCGCGCTCGCGCTCGGGGCCATCGTCTACCTTCAGCTCCCGGCGGCCCGCCGCTATCACCCGAGGGTCGATCCGCGGCGGGTCCTCGAAAGAATCCGGCTGCGCCGCCCCCCGACCGCCGAGTGACCTCGAACGGCCGGAAGGGCTTAGACGTCGCGCGGTCGTTTCTTGGACTACTTGGGGTCGACCGAAAAGTCGGTGAGGCCGACCGGCAGCGTGGTGACCACGAACTCCCAGCCGTCGTTGGCCACCGGCGAGCCGCCGAAGGCGAGCGCGGCTCCGGCCGGGTTGCTGACGGTGAAGAAGCTGCCGGCCGCGGTCGTCTCGAACAGGGTGTTGGTGGACGAGCCAAGATCGACCGGGTTGAACATGGCCTGGCCGAAGTTGCTCATCTCGGTGTCCGTGGCGCCGGTGGTCGTGCCGACGTTGTCGAACGTGCAGCCCGCCCACAGGGTGGTCGTCGTGCCGGCCGGGACCGCGAAACCCGCGCCCAGGTTGCCGGTCAACGTGGTCACCCCCGGGGCGAAGGTAAAGGGGTTGAAGCTGAAACCGACCTCGGTACCGGCGCCGCCGGGCGCATAGTAGGTGCCCGGAGCGTTCGCGAGCCCCGCGCCCAGGGAGGCGCCGTCGGCGTTCCAGAACCGGATGCGCGCGCGCACCGACTGCGAGGTGGCGTTCAGGTTGGCGACCGAGAAGCGGATCGTGGTGACGTTGCTCACCCCCGGGTTGGTGGTGAACGTCAGGTCGTCCATCACCAGGCGGGTGATGCCGCCGCTGGCCGCGCCTTGGGCGAACGCCATGCCGGAGAACCCGGTGACGTTCGAGTAGATCGCAAGCGGATCGACGACCCGGATGACCCGGACTTCCGGATGCTGCGAAAGCTCGGCGAGGGGGATGAATTTCTCGACCCTGAGGCTGGAGGCCGGAAGAACCCGCTCCGCGGCGAAGGTCGAGCCGCCGCTCACAACGATCGCGACGAGAGTGGCGGTGAGAATCCTCTTCATGGCGCTATCTCTCCCGTAAGAGTCAACGTACAAATTTTGGTTTGGATCGCACTCTAAGCAGTCCGGGCTGCGCGTGTCAACGCCGGTACTTCTCAGTCCGGGTGCAAGTCCCGGATTTAGGAGGTCGCGACACTCTCAAGTTACACCCAACCCGGAACGGGGCCGCCGACCGCAGGATGACGGTCGAATCACCTCGCTGGCCGGGGTCAAGGTCGGGGTCTGCCTTTTCCTGCCGCTCCGGCGGGGGGCGAACCGAACTGCTCAAAAAACAAGGAGGCGTGCATGGTTAGGCGTAATGTGCTCAACAAAATCGTCGGCGGCTGTATCGCAGGGTTTCTCCTCTCGATGGCGGCGGGTGCGCAGGTCCTGACGATCGCCGCGATCTATCAAAACACCTTCAACGGCGTCATCGGTATCCGCGGCGTCCGCTCCGTCCTGGTATCCGAGGACGGCAAGTTCGCCTACGCCGCGGCGGAGACCGACGCCTCGGTCATCGTCTTCTCGCGCGACGTGACAACCGGTTTCCTGACCCAGATCCAGCGGCTGCAGAACCTCGTCGGCGGCATCGACGGCCTGCGCGGCGCCAACACCGTCCGGCTGAGCCCGGACGGCAAAAATCTGTACGCCACGGGATTCTTCGGCGACTCCCTGGCGGTGTTCTCGCGTGACGTGACCACCGGCCTGCTCACCGAGATCCAGGTTCTCAAGGACAACACCGTCGCAGTGCCCAACGGTTTGGACGGCGCGCTCTGGATTACCGTGTCCGACGACGGCGAAAACGTCTACACCTCGGGTTTCTTCGACGACGCGGTCGTCACCTTCGACCGCGATGAGAACACCGGCCTGCTCACCTTCCGCCAGCTGCTCAAGGACGGCGTGGACGGGATCAACGGCCTCGACGGCGCGTATGCGATGTACATGGACGACAAGAGCAAGAACCTCTACGTCGGCGGCCTCGAGGAAAGCACCCTGAACGTCTTCCGGCGCAACTCGCATGGCGACTTGACCCTGGTCCAGGAGATCAGGAACGGCGTGGACGGCATCGACGGCCTCCATGAGATCCGCGGCATCTTCGGCGACTCGAAGGGCAAGAACATCTATACCGTCGCGCTCGCCGACAGCGCGATCGCGACCTTCGACCGTAACAACGGCCACGGCACCCTCACTCAGACTCAAGTGATCAGGGACACCGATCCGGGCATCGACGGCCTGGGCGGCGCCACCGGCATCACGGTCACACGCGACAACCGCTATGTCATCGCCACCGGATTCTTGGAACGCAAGATCGCGATCTTCGAGCGCGAAACCCACGGGAACTCGCGTGGCCAACTGACGTTCGCCCAGTTGCTCGTCAACCTGATCGACACGCCTCGTGGCCTCAACGGCCCGATCGACCTTCATGCGTCGTCCGACGGTTGCCAGGTCTATAACGCCAACTATAACGTCGCGATCATCCTCCAGTGGGACGTTACCGGCTGCGGTGCCAACGACGACGACGAAGACGACGACTGATCCTTCCCGCTTCGCGTCCGGCGGCGGCGCTCAAGAACGCCGCCGGGCGTGACCCGGGTCGACCGCGGCCCCGTCAGGAAGCGGCGAGCGAACGCTCGTCGACGATCCGGACCAGCTCGAACTTAGGGTTTTTCTCGATCAACAGATCTTCTACCCACCGCCCCTCGCACAGAGCGGCGAGTTGCCCGCTGCGATCCTCCACCCGCATCACGCCGCGCAGCGGCCAGTCGAGCTCGCCCTCCTGCTTCGCCTGCGCGCGCACCCAGAGCGCGGACGTGTAGGGCAGCCGATCGACCCTCGTGCCAACCCGATACTCCTGCTCGAGGCGGGACTGCACGAGATCGAACTGCAGCTCGCCCACCGCGGCGAGGATCGGCTCCCGCCGCACGGCGCCGGTCTCGTAGAGAACCTGGATCGCGCCCTCCTCTTCGAGTTGGCGCAGACCTTTTTGAAACGCCTTGTTCTTGTCCGTCGTTTCCGGGCGCAGCCGCGCGAAGAACTCGGGCGCGAACCGCGGCAGCGGCGGGAAGGTCAGGCCGAGCCCGTCGCTCACCGTATCGCCGATCACGAACAGCCCCGGGTTCACCAACCCCACCACGTCGCCCGCGAACGCTTCTTCCGTCGTTTCCCGTTCTTGGGCAAACACCCGGTGCGCGCGCGGCAGACGCAACCGCCGGCCGAGCCGCGGATGATCGACCGCCATGCCCTTCTCGAAGCGGCCGGAGACGACCCGCAGGAACGCCATGCTGTCGCGGTGCTGCGGGTCCATGTTCGCCTGGATCTTGAACACGAAGCCGGAGAACCCGGAGGTTTCGGGGTCGACGATCCCGCGGTCGCTCTCGCGCGGCGGGGGTGAAGGCGCCAAATCGACCAACGCCTCCAGGAACGGCTGGACGCCGAAGTTGTTGAGCGCGCTGCCGAAGAACACCGGCGTCTGCGCCCCGGCGAGGAACCGCTCGCGATCGAAAGCGGGCGTGGCGCCGCGGAGCAGCTCCGCCGCGTCGCGCAGCTCGCGCGCCGGGCGCTCGCCCACGAGCTTGTCGAGCGCCGGCGAATCGAGCGCGGCCGTGCCGACCAGCGACGCCCGCTCGCCGCGGCTCAACCGCTCGAAGCGAAGGATCTGGCCGCTGCCCAGCTCGTAGACGCCCTGAAACTCGCGACCGGAACCGATCGGCCAATTGAGCGGCACGGCGGCCATGCCCAGCACCCGCTCGATCTCGTCCAGCAGCTCCAGCGGATCGCGCCCCGGAACGTCCATCTTGTTGACGAACGTGAGGACCGGCAGGCCGCGCCGCCGGCAGACTTCGAACAGCTTGAGCGTCTGGCGCTCGACCCCTTTGGCCGCATCGAGCACCATCACCGCGCTGTCGACGGCGGTGAGCACGCGGTAGGTGTCCTCGCTGAAGTCCTGGTGGCCGGGGGTGTCGAGCAGGTTCACGCAGCGTCCGGCGTACTCGAACTGCAAGACCGTCGAAGTGACCGAGATGCCCCGCTTCTGCTCCATCGCCAGCCAGTCCGAGCGCGCGTGCCGCTGCTGCGCCTTCTGCTGCACCGCGCCGGCCAGCTCGATCGCGCCCGAGTAGAGCAGCAACTTCTCGGTGAGCGTGGTCTTGCCCGCGTCGGGGTGCGAAATGATCGCGAACGTCCGGCGCCGGCGCACCTCGGCCGCCACGCCCTCCGCGCTCGCCGCAACTACCTTGGGGTCTTCCGTCAAAGTCGCCATGGGGGGCGGAGTATAGCGGGCCGGGTCCACGGTTCGGCAGCCGTCGTAGGACGGCGGGGCGCCGCAGCCGGTTCGGTGCAAGAATCCGGCACGTAACCTTCCTTCCGGAGACCGCCCGATGCGCCCGATCTTCGCCTTCCTCCTCGCTCTCTCCTTATCCCCCGGTTTTTCCCCCGCCTCCGGCGCCGCCGAAGGCTTCGCAGCCCCCTCCGTCGCGATCGAAGCGACGATCGACGCCTTCCACGCCGCCGCCGCGAAGGCGGACGAAAAGGCGTATTTCGACCTGCTGGCGCCTTCCGGGGTCTTCCTGGGCACCGACGCGACGGAGCGGTGGGACAAGGCGGCGTTCCAGGCGTTCGCCCATCCCTATTTCGCCAAAGGGACCGCTTGGACCTTCACGCCGCGCGACCGGCACGTGAATTTCTCGACCGACGGCCGGGTCGCCTGGTTCGACGAGCTGCTCGACAGCGCGAGCTACGGCGAATGCCGGGGCAGCGGCGTGTTGGAGAAGATCGACGGCCGGTGGAAGGTGCAGCAGTACAACCTGTCGATTCCGCTGCCGAACGACCTGGCCAAAGAGATCGTTGCAAAGATCCGCGCGGCCAAGACCCCGGCGGAGGCCAAGTCCGAATGACTTTCGGCGCAACCCGCCGCGGAGCCCGGGGCCCGCTCGCGCTGCTCGGACTTCTCGCCTGCTCGTTCGCCTGCGACGAGCGACCGCCGGAGTACCCGGCGGTCCGGCCGCTGTTCGATGCGCTCCATGCTCCGGATCTCGAGACCGAGGCAAGCGCGGTCGCGCTGCCCCCTTCGCTCTCCGGCAATCGGTTCCTCTCCGGCTGGCAGGCTTGGCGCGACGGCGACCGGGTGGCTCTCTCCCCCACGCCGGGCGGCGGTCGGATCGAGATCGTCCGGTTGGTGGCCGAGGAGCGCCGGCTGGTCTTGGATCTCCGCGATGGCGATCCGCTCGGCGGAAGCGTTCGCGTTCGGGCCGGCGAGCGCGATCTCGGCACATTCGCTTGGCGCGACCCGCTTGAAATCCCGATTCCGGCGGATCTGGCGCTCGGCCGGATGGCGATCGATCTGGTCCCGATTCCTCCCGCCTCGTCGATTCAAGCCGGTGCGGCGCCGATTCCGAACGTGGTGAATGCGGCGGTCCGTCCGATTCAACCTTTCGGAGCGCTCAAGGTCGAGGGGCACGATCTGATCCAGGCGGGGACCTCGCGGGTCGAGACGGTGATCCGGGCGACCGCCGAGACCGAGCTGCTCGGCACGTTCGTGCCGCCCGAGAAACCGCGGCCGGGGCAGCGTTGGCAACTCACGCTCGAACGGGAGGACGGTTCGAACATCCGCCGGTTCTACTGGTCGGCGAGCTTCTGGAACCGGCTGCGCGGGCAACGCGGATTCAGGCTGCCGCTGCGCGGCGCCAAGGGTCTCGTCCGCGTCCGGCTCGATGCGTGGGGCAACGGTCCCGCCGCGCGCTGGCGCGATCTCGCGTGGGCCGGTCCGCCGGAGATGGCCGCGGGTCATTCACCGAAAATCCCGGCGGCGGATCTCGCGCCCGGCCTACCGCCGCGCCTGGTCGTGGTCTACGTGATGGACGCGTTGCGCGCCGATTGTGTCGGTGCTTTCGGCGGCCCGCCCGGGATTTCGCCTTCGATCGACGCGCTGGGGCGCGCAGGGCTGATCGCCCTCCGGCACCGGGCGAATTCGCCGAACACCCTGCCGTCGACCAAGACGCTTTTCACCGGCCGCGCGTTCCTGTCGCGCGGCGGCTGGAAGCTCGGCCCCGAGGACGGACCGACGCTCGCCGAGGCGTTCGGCCGCGCCGGGTTTCATACCGGCCTGTTCTCGGGCAACGTCTACGTCAGCCCTGCTTATTCGACCGACCGCGGTTTCGAGCACAACGCCCCGGAGGTGCTGATCGAGGGCTACTCGGCTCACGCAAAGCCCCCCTACAACGACAACGCCGAGCGGGTGAACGCCGCGGCTCTCGCCTGGCTGCGCGCCTTGCCGCCGGGGAGCCGCGCCTTCCTTTATCTTCATGTGATCCACCCGCACAACCCGTACGACCCGCCCCCGCCGCTGCGTTCGCGCTGGGCGCCGGCCGGACTCTCGAACCTCGACGGCTCGACCGAGACTCTCTCCGGGATCAAGCAGGGGCGACTCGAACCCGACGAAGCTGGCCGCGCGCGCCTCTCCGGTCTCTACCAGGGGAGCGTGGCGTACGCGGACGCTCAGCTCGGCCGCTTCGTCTCCCAGCTCGCGACGATCGTGCCGCCGAGCGAAACGCTGCTCGCCGTCACCGCCGATCACGGCGAGGAGCTGTTCGACCATGGCGGCGTGCTTCATGGCTACACGCTCCATGAAGAGATGCTGCGCATCCCGCTCGCGATCCGCTGGCCCGGGCGCCTCCGGCCGCTCACGATCGAAGAGCCGACCGACACCCGCGATCTGCACGCCACCCTCGTCGACGCCTGCTCCTTACACGGCGCGGACGGCAAGCCCCTTCCTTCGGAGGGGCGCTCGCTGCTGCGCCGGCCGTTGCCGATCCCGGAGGGCGAGCCGCTTCACTTCGCCGCGGCCTCCAGCGTCAAGGGAGGCATCTACTCGGTCCAATCGCGACGCTGGAAACTGATCTGGGCGCCGCGTACGGGGCTCGGCTGGGGCATGGGCGAAGGGGCGGGGCGCTCGCGCGATCCCGAATACCTGTTCGACCTCGCCTCCGATCCCGGCGAACGAATCAACCTCGCGGGCAAGGGCGACATCGAAGCCGACTGGCTGCGCGGCCGGCTGCTCGCCTGGATCGCCCAGGCGCAGCCGGAGACTGATGGCGGCGAAGCGCCGGTCGATCAGGAGACGCTCGATCGGCTGCGGGCGCTCGGGTATGTAAATTGAGCTGGTACAGTCCGACTATGCGCATTCGCCGCTCTTGGCTGCTCTTGATCGGGATCGCGGCAACGTATGCTGTCGCCGGATCGGCGAACGGCTTTCGGGCGGCCCGCGCCCGAAATGTTCTGCCCACCCGGGCGGCCGAATGGATCTGGTCGGGCGACGCGCGGCGCGAGCGCGGCCCGTCGGCGTTCTGGGCCGCCCGCGACTTCACGCTCGATGCCGTGCCGGCGAGCGCGGTGCTGCAGGTCCAGGCCGATCCGGAATACGTGCTCTGGCTGAACGGTCGACGGATCGGCGCGGGCCGTTTCGCCGAAGGCGCGCCGCTCGACGGCTACGAGGTGGCTCCCCTGCTCGAAGTCGGAACGAATCGCCTGCTCGCCGAGCTGAGGAGCGATCATGGCACCGGCGGCTTTCTGCTCAGCTTGACGGAGGGCTCGCTCGGGCGCCAGCTGCTCGTCTCCGACCCCTCGTGGACGATCCTGCGCCGAGACGATCCGAACCTGCTGCGCGGGTTTCGGCCGCTCGAAGGGGGTGCCCCCGCCTACTCCTGGTCGTTTCCGCCGATCGGCCGCTGGGGCGCGCCGCGTCTGGGCGCCGTGCGGCCGATCCGCTTCGAGCGGGGAACGCCCGTGCCGTCGACTTCGCGTTCCGGGATCCCGGCGCGCGAGGTCCGGTTCGCCTGGGGGCGGGAAGGAACGGTCGGGCGCTTGGCGCTCGAAGTCGTGCCGCAGGAGGCGGTTCAGATCGCCGTGCTGCGCGTTCAATCGGAGGGAGAGCGGCCGGACGCCCGCTCGTGTGCCGCGATTTCGGTGATCTTGATGCCGAACCAGCGCGAATGGCTGGATCCGCAGGTGCGCCGAATCCAGGCGGCCGAGATCGTCGGCACGATGCGCGTCGAAGCGGCGCGGGTGCTGCCGCCCGACGGTCCTGAGGAAGGGATTGCGGAGCCGGCCGTCCCGTCGCGCGGTCTGCTCGGCCTTCCCGTGCCGCCCTTACGAACGCCGGTGGAGGACGAAGTCGGGCGCCAGCTCGAGCGCCTCCCGCACCTCTGAGGGGGGAAAGAATTCCAGCTCCTTGCGCGCCGCGCGGGCGTACTCGGCGGCCAGTTGCTCGGTCTCTTCGAGCGTCCCTTCCGCGGTCACCCGGGCCAAGATCTCCTCGGGCGCCACGCGGTCGAAGCTGCGATCGGCGAGCACCGTTTCGATCCGCCGCCGGTCGGCCGGGCCGACCCGGGGCAGGAGTAGCAGGATCGGCAGCGTGAGCTTGCCCTCCTTCAGGTCCGAGAGCACCGGCTTGCCCAGTTCGGTCTCGCGGGCGGTGAAATCGAGCAGGTCGTCGACCAGCTGGAAGCAGGTGCCGAGCGCGCGGCCGTAGCGGGAGAGCACGAGCCCCGCCTCGGGGCGGCAGGGAGGGATCAGGCTCGGCAGCGAGCAGGCCGCGGCGAACAGGTGCGCGGTTTTCCGGTCGATGATTTCGAAGTATTCGTCGCGACCAAGATCCGCGGCGCCCAGGCGCGCGAGCGCGAGGAGCTCCCCTTCGGTCATCTTGAGCGTCGCGTCGCACAGGCGCTGGACCGGTTCGAGGTGGCCGTGCGACAGCGCCATGCGCATCGCCGTGGTGTAGATCCAGTCGCCCAACAGGACGGTCTGGTTGTTGCCCCAGAGATGGTTGAGCGTCGGCTGGCCGCGCCGCAAGGTGGCGTGGTCGATGATGTCGTCGTGGATCAGGGTCGCGGTGTGGATGAACTCGACCACCGCGGCGTAGGTGATCTCCTCCGGGCCGTCGTGACCGAGCAGGCGGGCGCAGAGCAGCAGCAGCGCGGGACGCACCCGTTTTCCCCCGCCTTCGGCGATGTAGACCCCCGCCTGGTGGATGAACGGCACGTCCGAGCCCAGGTGGAAGCGGAACACCTCTTCGGTCGCGGCCAGCTTGTCGGCGACCAGGCTTAAGAAACGAGCCGGCGAGACCGGCGGCCCGGCGGCGGTCCGAGGAACGTCACGGGCCAGAGGATCGGCCGCCAGGTCCAGCAGGTGAGGATCGGTCGCCACGTCGGGGCCTCTCTTGGGTCTGCCGCTCAAAACTTCCGGATCGGATCGAAAGGGATGACCTGCACCAACCGCCCGGCTTCGAAACGGTAGGCGCGTCCGGCCTCGAAATACCACCAGGTCGACTCGCGCCGGTCGGGATACTCGACGATTCGAACCTCGTCGGGCTGGCCGAGCTCGGCGAACACCCGGCGCTCGTCGTCGGAGCGCACCTGGGTCTCGAACGAGCGGAGCTTGGCGAGCCGCTCGCCCTCGCGGATGATCACGGGGACGGCAACCGCCCCGGTCTCCAGTTGGCGAGCCGACAGGCTCTGGCGCTCGAACACTTCGAACTTTTCTTCCTTGCCCCGTCGAATCGCCACGCCGGCCTGGATCTCGAACCGGTTGAAGTAGGGGTCCCAGGGCCAGGAGATCGTATACGACCCCTGGGCGTCCGTGTTCGCCGCGACCCGCCGTACCTCGTTCTCGCTCCGCCGCAAACTCTTGCGCGAGGCTTCGAGAACGATGCGCAAACCGCCGAGCGGGTGCCCTCCGGTGTCGGTCACCCTGCCGGAGATCGCCACGGGATCGCCGGTCGAAACGGCGAAAGCAGGCGCCGACAGAAAACTCCCAAGGCCGAGGAGACACACGAAACCACTACCCACGAAACGCCCTCGGAGCGCGCGGAGGCTGCTCACAGCGACCGGTAATTGGTAAAGGTGAGTGGAACGTCCAAGACGTCCGCGTCGAGACCCCGCAGCATCGCGATCACGGTCTGCAGATCGTCGCGCGCCTTGCCCGAGACCCGCACCGTGTCGCCCTGAATCGAGGCCTGGACCTTGAGCTTCCGGGTCTTGATCTCGGCGACGATCTTCTTTGCGGTCTCGATCGGGATGCCCTGCTGGAAGGTGATCCGCTGCTTTGCCCGCCCGCCGCCCGAGGGCTCGACCTTGCCGTAGCGCGCCGACTTCAAGTTGACGCTACGCTTGACCAGCTTCGTCTTCAGCACTTCGAGCGCCTGGCCGACGCTGAACTCGTCGGAGGCTTCGAGCACGATCTCTTCGCCTTCCAGCTCCAGCGTCGCCCCGGCGTGCTTCAAGTCATAACGCGTGGAGATCTCCTTCGCAGCCTGCTGCACCGCGTTCTTGATCTCCTGAAAGTCTACCGTGGAGACGATGTCGAAAGAGTTTTCGGCGGCCATGATTTGCGGTGTCCCCTGGGCGGGGAAGTATACCCGCTTGCTTGTGCCGACGCGAACAAGCGTCCCCCTACCGCTCGTCCTCCCACTTGATGCCGGAGGGCGGGGAGAAGGTGGTGCCGCGGCGAGGCATCTCGCGGTAGTCGCCCAGGTCGAAGCGGGTCTGGTTCCCTTCGCCGTCGCGGTAGGAGACCTGGACCAGGCGGCGGTCGCCCGCCGCGCCTTTGCCTTCGACCACCAGGATGGCGTCTTTGATCGGCGAGATTTTCGCTTTCGGCGCGAGCGAGATTTCGGTCCGGCCGCCGTCGAGCGGGCGCGCCGATGCCTTATAGCGGGTCTTCAGGTCGTCGACGCCGAGCAGCAGCAGGTCAAGCCCCGGCTCGGTCTTGCGGTCGACGCCGTAGCGGCGCCCCGTTTTGTCCTGCGGATTCCAGGCCCAGGCGTTGCCGCCGCAGAGGAGGAAGCTCTTCGGATACGGATCCTGGTAGTCCCAGCGCAGACAGTCGGGGAGCGCGAGCGCGAGCTTGCCCGACTCTTTCTCTCCGGAGGTAAAGCCGGCCGGCACGTAGGTCTGGGTGAAATTCGCCTGCAAGGTCCCAGCTTCCGCCAGGTCGGCGCGCACAGCGCGCAAAGACTCCCAGGGATCGGTGCTGGCCGGGGCTGGCTGGCCTTGAAGCTGCTTCGGCTGGCGTTCCGGCGCCGGTTTCTGGGCCGTCAGACAGGCCGGCGCGATCAGCGCCAAGACAAGTAAGAGGTGGCAACCTCGGGTCATCTCGCTCTCCGTTCGGTAGTGGTTTCGTTTGCCTCCTCGCTCCTTCGGGCGCCTTCGGCAGCAGCCAGTCGCTGCGGGACAAACGAAACCACTACTCTCCGTTCGGTCATCTCTAGAACCACGGCCGGGTTATGCTGCCGCGCCGTGAGACGTCTGTTCGCTCCCTTTCGCACTCCGAGCCGAATCGCCCTGCTCATCGGCGTCGGGCTCTCGATCCTCGGCCCCTTGGCTTGCAAGTCGCGGACCGCCGAAGCTCCGGACGCCTGGGAGCGGGTCGATCTCTGGTCTGTGCGGCCGGACACCGAGGTTACCCCAGTCGCGAATCGTTGGTTTCATCCCACGACGGCCAAGATCTCGTTTCTCGGCGCGGCCGAGGTGCGCGACATGGCGCGCGTGCCCCCGGAACAGCTGGTCAACTTCCCTCACCGCCCCGCGGGCCAGATCCGCGCGATCGAGCAGGTCGCGGCCTCCCGCGTCCGGTGGCGGGTAAAGCTCGGGGCGGCTCCTTATCTCTCCTTCGTGCCGCTCGGCTTCGAGCGCCCGTGCGCCTGTAGCTACCGGGTGACGGTTCGTCCCGCCGGCGGGACCGCCGCGCCCACCGAGGTCTACCGCGCCGAGGCGCCTCCCGTTCGGACGTTCGCGCCGCCGACCGTGACGATCGATCTCGCCCGTTGGACAGGCGTCAATGCGGATCTTCGTTTCGAGGTGCTCGGCACCGGCGAGCGCTCCGGAGGAAAGCTTCCGGGACTCCTCTGGGGGAGCCCCGCCGTCTACGGCCGGCAGGCCTTGCCGGCCCCGTCCAAGCGACCGACGGCGAAACGGCCGAACATCCTGTTGATCGGGGTGGACACGCTACGGGCCGACGCGGTCGGCGCCTGGGGGAGAAAACCGAGCCTGACGCCTGAGATCGACGCCCTGGGCGCCGAGTCCGACGTCTACCTCGACACCTACACCGCGTTCAACGTCACGAACCCGAGCTTCGTCTCGATCATGACCGGCCTTTATGGCAAGAACCACGGCGTCTACGACCTGGAAACTCCCCTGCCGCGCACGCAGGTCACCCTCGCCGAGCATCTGCGCCAGGCGGGCTATGCGACCATGGCGGTGCTCTCCGCGAGCCATCTTCAGGACGTCAACTCCGGCCTCGGCCAGGGGTTCGACGAGATGACCCGGGCGGCCGAGCATTTCGCGGGTGAGCTCCCGGTCGACATGACGATCGACTGGCTCGCCGCCCGGGCGAAGCCCGCGACGCCGCCCGCCACCGCCACCTCTCCGAAGCCGTTCTTCATCTGGCTCCATCTGTTCGATCCGCACACCCCCCACACGCCCCCCGAGCCGTTCGCCTCCGGCTACGAGCCGAGCGCTCCGGCCGGCCTCTCCCCCGTCGCCACCTGGATTCCCTTCCGCACGCCCGGCCCGCGCGCGTTCGTCGAGCAGGTGCTGGGGGCCAACAAGGACCTGTACTACGGCGAAGTCGCCTATCTCGACCATCAGGTCGGCCGGCTGCTCGATTTCCTGCGCAGCAGAAATCTGCTCGACGACACACTGGTGGTGTTGGTCGCCGATCATGGAGAGAGTTTGGGCGAGCATGGCGTGTCGTTCCGGCACGTCGGGCTTCACGACACGACGACCCACGTACCGATGATGATCCGCTGGCCGGGACGCGAACGGACCGGCCGGCCGATCCATGGCCTGGTGCAGACGATCGATCTGTTTCCCACTCTGCTCGGCGCGCTCGAGCTGCCGATCCCGCCCGAGGACGGCGAGGATCTGGCCAAGCTCACCGGAGCGGGACGCACGGGCCGCCGCGCGGTATTCGCCGAGCACGCTGGGAGGCTGGGGCTGATGGTGCGGACGGCGGAGTGGAAATACATCCAGTCGAGCGGCAATACCCGCTTCTTCCCCGACGGCGCTTCTCTTTTCGATCTGCGCGCGGACCCGGGCGAGAACGTCAATCGCGCGGGGCAGGGTCTGCCTCAGGAAGCCGAGCTGGAACGACTGCTCCAACGTTTCCTCGCCGACCGGCGCGACCTGCCGAAACCGACGAAACGCGGCGACCTCACCCCGGAGGAAGAGAGTCGCCTGCGCGGTTTGGGGTACGTGCGGTAAAACGAAACGGACCTGCCGTAGGGGCGGGGTTCCCCCGCCCCTCGCGTGTTGGACCCCATCCGGCCGCGAACCGGGGCGAGGAAATCTCGCCCCTACCGGGCGTGGTCGTAGAACCCGCGCCCGCTCTTCCGGCCGAGGCGGCCGGCGAGCACCATCTGCTTGAGCAGCGGCGGCGGCGCGAAGCGCTTCTCGCGGTACTCCTCGAACATGATGTCGGCGATGAAGAGGGTCGTGTCCAAGCCGACGAAATCGAGCAGGGTGAACGGCCCCATCGGGTAGCCGCAGCCGAGCTGCATCCCTTTGTCGATGTCCTCGACCGAGCCCACCCCCTCTTCGAGCGCGCGGATCGCGTCGAGCAGGTAGGGGACGAGCAGCCGGTTGACGATGAAGCCCGAGTTGTCGCGTGCCGCGATCGGCTCCTTGCCGACCTTCTTGGCGAACTCGAACGCCGCGTCGAACGCCGCGTCGGAGGTGAGGATCGTGCGCACCACTTCGACCAGCTTCATCACCGGCACCGGGTTGAAGAAATGGAGCCCGACGAAGCGGTCCGGCCGCTTCGTGCTCATCGCGAGCTGGGTGATGGTGAGCGAGGAGGTGTTGGAGGCGAAGATCGCCTCGGGCTTGACGATCTCGTCGAGCGCCGCGAAGGTCTTTTTCTTTTCCTCGACGTTTTCGACGATCGCCTCGACCAACAGGTCGCAATCGGCGAGGTCGGCAAATTCGGTCGTGCCGGTCAGATTCGCCAGCGCCGCGTCGCGCGCCGCGGCGTCGAGCTTGCCCTTCTCTACGGCCTTGCCGAGAGAGCCGGCAATCCGGGCCAGCCCCTTGTCGAGAAACGCCTGGTTCACCTCTCGCACCACCGTGACGCAGCCCGCCTTCGCCGCGATCTCGGCGATCCCGGCGCCCATCAGGCCGCAGCCGAGGACGCCCACCTTCTGAATAGCCATATCCATCCTCCGGAAAGATCCGGGCAGAGCCCGGGGAGAGCGGACTCTACCCGCTGGGCCTCCCCTCCGGCTACTTCGGCTTCGGCGCCGCCGTCTCCGCTCCGGTAGTGGGGTATCCCGCCCGGTCGGAGACCGCCCACATCGAATCGACCATGGTGAGGCCGTTGAAGATCCCGTTGTTCGACTGGAACGTTTCCAGCGGGTTCGGGTTCGGCGGACTCGTCTGGAGATAGGTGGAAGAGCGCCCGGCATCCGGCTTGGTGGCCGGCGTGTCGGGCGGCCAGGCCGCGCGGTGGTGGCAGTTCATGCAATTGGTGGTGATCGGGTGCGAGGCCGCCAACTCGATGTACGGGTTGTAGGCGACCGGCCAGATCGGCCCGACGGTTCCGGGCGGCGCGTAGTAGTTGGTATTGCCCCGCTGTTGCGTCGTGCCGTAGGTGGTCGTGATCATGTAGTTCTTGTAGGTCTGATCGCCGCCGGGTACCGAGTTGGGGCGATGCCCGCAGTAGCGGTTGCTCGCCGGGTTGCTGCAGGCCAGGGCGTCCGGATGCCACCAGGCGGACTGGAAGGTCCAATCCGACTGCGGCTCCTTGGTGATGACGTGCATCGCGACCAGCGCCAGCGAGTCCCCCGCTTGAAACGCCCGGTTATAGGCCCAGTAGGCCGAGGCGTCGAGGATCGCGCGGTCGCAGTTGGAAAGCGCCGCGAGGTCCGTGTCCGTATATTTCTTGCTGTAGAAGCGATCGAGCGTCACGCGGTCGGCGGAGTTGTAGGTGTTCGGGCCGAGCGGATTGCCGTTGGGATCGAGCACGCCGTAGAGGAATTGCACCCGCTTTTGTTCCGCGGGTCCCGGAGGACCGCTCGAGATGGCGACCGCCCGGGTCCAGAAGTTCTGCATCTCATAGCCGGCGTACCGGCCGTCGGCCGCCGAGCCCGGCGGGTTCTTTTCCCAATCCCAGATCGGCAGGGCGGTGACGGCCGTCCAGGTGGAACCTCCTCCCGCAACCGGCCAGAGCATCACCTTGAGCACGATCGAGGTCGAAGGGAACGGCTGAATGGTCGTCGACGGGCTGGTTTTCGCCGGCAACAGGGCGTCGAGCACCGGGGCGCTCGCGAGGCCCTTCAGCAGGATGTTGTTGAGCGCCGACTGGTTGTAGCTCACCGCGGCCACCATGATGTCGCCGTTGCTCTGGAAGCGGGTGCCGTCCTTGAGCGCGTAGAGCGGCGGATTCGTCTTCGGGATCGGTTGAAGGCAGGCCTTGTACTTGGAGTTCGCCACGATCGCCGCGTTCACACCGTAAATCGGGGCTGGGTTGTTGATCGCCCCGACCCCGCCCACCTGCGCATTGGCCAGGTTCTTGGCGTTGAGCGTCACCGGCCGAAAGACCGGAGGGGCGTTTGCCGGCGCATCGGCCGAAGGTTTCCAGGGGTTGTATTGGTAGGGAAACGCCTGGGTCGAGGTTCCCCAGGTCCGCCAGGTCGGGTCTTTCGCCGCATTGGCCGGCTGATTCAAACCCGCGAACACGCAGTAGGCGTGAAAGCGCATGCGAGGGCCCTGTCCCGGAGTCACCCAAGATTGAATCTTGGTGGCGGGCTGCGGGTAGTCGAACCCCGGAGGAAACTGCGTGGATGGGGGCGGTATCCCCAGGTTCTCGCAGGCCACGGGGTCCGCAACCCTTGCCACCTTTCCTGGTTTTTCTTCCTGGGGAACTTTGGCAGCCTCCGTGGCCGGCGGGGCGGCCTCCTTCGGCGCACAGGCGAGCAGCACGGAAAACGTCGAAGCCACGACGACAATACGGAGCTTGAGTCGCATTTCGCACCTCCTGGGTTGTCCCTCGGCGAAGGTTGATTGGAGCATTCGAAGCATAACTCACTCCCGCGAGCGTCGGCCGGTGAACCTCGCGTGACGATCTTCGGCTACGCCCGCCAGGGGTTGCTCTACCTGCCGTTCTGGAACGTTCTGTGACGAGGCAGAGCGCGAGCCCGACCAGGAGGTGCTTTTCAATACGGATTGGCGTCGATCACGCCGTTCGAAACGCTGCGCAGGTAGTAGCCGGTGGTCGGACGGACGGCGAGGTTGAACGTGCCGCCCGGGGTCACCTTCCAAATCTTGAACCCGGAATAGGTCAGCGGTGTTTTCGCGCGGCAGACCTGCGGGGCATGGTCGGCGAGCACGAAGTAGGCGGCGCCCGTGCCCATCACGGTAGCGAGCCCGTTCCGGTCGACCACCACGGAGGTCGCCTCGTCGACGGCGATCGAAAGCGCGCTGGTCGCCCGGCCGTCCTGGATCTGGCGCGCGAGGAACGCCATGGTCCGCCCCATCCGGTCGCGGGTGACGAAATGGCTGTCGGTGATCGTGCCCTGCAAATGGTTCCAATGAAAAAAGTCGTAGGTAAAAGTGATCGTGCGAGCGTAAGGGTTCGCCAACGCGTCGCTCGACAGGGCGCTGCCCGAGCAGGCGTCGTAGGTGAAATCGCCCATGATCGCGTGCCCCGCGCTCGTGCCGCCGACCGCGCCCCCCTTGGCGTAGACGAATTCGACCGCGGTCTCGACCAGGGTGCCCTTGAAGTTCTTCACGTAATCGCACTGGTCGCCGCCGGCAAAGAACACCACCTCGGCGTTCTTGACCGTGGTCTCGACCGCCGCGGTGTTGGCGCTCGCGGCACTCGTAATTACCAGGGTTTCGACCGAATCGACGCCGTTCATCGCCGCGACCGACGCGTTATACCCATCCGAACCGCTCGAGCGCAGAATCACCACGTCGATCTTCGTCGAGCACGAGGTGCAGCCGCGCGCCTGATCGATCATCCATTGAATCGCCGCGTCCACGTCGAGTCCGCCGCCGCCGAGATCGTGCGCCGGCCCGGTCAACGATGCCACCGCATCGGCCGCGTTCCCCGTGAGATACCGAGTGACTTTCGCCTCGGCAGGACCGGCCACGCCGGCAAGAAGACACAACGCGACGCCCCATCGGATCGATCGATTCATCGGGTGACTCCCTTTTCGGCAAGAGTTTCTAGGGAGCTTTTTACCACGCCGAGGTTCCGTGCGCCGAACTTTCCGCCGCGGCGTGCCGATCTTGCCGAAACCGCGCAACCAACGCCCGAGTTCCAGGCGAGGAGCGCGAGGCGGCATCGCCCTTGCTTTCGGCGTGTTTTCAACGCATTCGGTTCGCGAGCGGCGCGGACGGGTGCGAACAGCTCCCAGGGGGAGTGGGACAACCGCCGGGCGATCCGTTCCCGCAGGATCGAACCGGGCCCGCTCATGTTGCGTGCGGGGCCTTATGAAGGAGGTCCAATGACCAAAATAAAACAGCTTCTTCCCATACTGACGCTCGCGGGGCTATTGGCCAGCCCGGCCTTGGCCACCGAATTCGGTCTCTATGGCACGTACTGGGACACCAAGGCTCTCAACTCGACCGCGGGCGGCGGCGTCAAGTTCGGCTTCGGCAACGGGCCGTGGCGCTTTGAGCTGCGCGGCAGCCATTTCCCCGACATCTCCGAGAACGTCAACGAATTGATCGACAACGGCACCGGTCGCTTCAAGGTCCGGGCGACCGTGCCCGAGGCGGGCGTGTCCTTCAACTTCGCGCCCGATAACCGATTCCAACCCTACGTCGGTGCGGGCGCCTCCTACTACGTGCTCGACACCAACCGGTTCGAGATCAAGGACGAGATCGGCTGGTACGGTCTCGTCGGATTCCACGTCGGGGGTGCCAACGGCGGCCCGGCGTTCTTCGCGGAGGGGATGTACCGGAAAGTCGATGCGACGATCGAGAATGACGACGCAAGCGACCCCGATGTGAACGGCAAGGTCGACCTCGACCTGTCCGGTCCGGCGGTCAACGCGGGCGTGCTGTTCCGCTTCTAAGACGACTCAGGACGGTTCTTCAGGTTCGCCGAACGGCGGGGAGACTTCCCCGCCGTTTCGTTGGTTTTCGGAGTCTCCCACCAGATCTGCGGTTGCCGTGAGGGCGGCGAAGATGCCATAGACTCCATGTCTCCCAAGGAGGCCCGCCAATGGCCATCGAGAACGTCTCCGACACCGCGGGTTGGGTGGGTCGCAAGTTTGCGGGAATAGTGGGGCTCGAACGGGTGTGAGGGCGAGCCGGCTTACGCAGCCTCGGTTCGCACCTGCTGCCGAGCCACCTCGATCAGGAGCCGGAGCGCCCGGTTGACGGCGGCCGTGTCCGGAAACGCCGCGGCGACGTCGGCGTCGAGCAAGACGAGGTTGGTTCCCTGGCGGTACTGCTCGGCGTATTTCCCGCGCACTCCGCCTCGGATGTCGTACTCCGCCTCCATCTCGTCCGCACCCTCCACTTTATTCTCCTGATTCATAAATCCTCCGCTCACGAGGAGTGGCAGCTCGTGCCCCTATGATACGAACCCAATTCTCCTCTTCCAAATGCCAGATGATCAAGATCCGATCCTGGGTCGAACGCCCCATGGCCAGAAACCGCACCTCAATAGCATGCTTGAAATACCGCTGTTTACACACCTCTTGACAAGACCTCAGGTGCAGTCAGATACTGACTCTCCCAGAGTTCGGTCGCTTCATGTGTGGCCGCATGTGAACCCCGCTGAAGTGTTGGAGCCTGGAGCGTGGGCCAGAACACGCACGCCGGAAGGCGCTGGCGTATAAGCGTATCGAGAAACGGCCCAAATGGAGTCCCTGCCTCAGCTAACTTTGAGGTTCGCATGGCAGCACCTGGCAGCCCTGTCAATCAGACCGACGCGTTCCTGAAGAACCTCAGGCTCGCAGTCGAGGAATGCGACGACCGGGATACCTCCTTGGACGTCACCGCTCATGCCTCATCTCTCTCTGACTTCCTTGCCGTCTGCGCGCACAGTCTGACCACCGAGCCAGGACCACCAGGGCGTGAACGGTACTCCGACGAGCTCTACCAGGCCCGCGATGTCTTCGTGCGGGCCGGCCTCGAAGCGCTGGCCGCACGGCGAGGGCAAGCCGGCAACGGCTGGCTCCAGATCGGAATTCGTCCGCAGGAGGCGTTGGGGCCTCGTCGCGAGCTCTGCCTGCAGATAGCGTGGCTCGCCAGGCAACTGTTGAGCGACTCCGCCGTCGACGATTTCTTCTTCATGAACAAGCCACCCGGGATGAGGCTGCGATTTCAGACCGCAGCGGCGGCGAGATCTGCCGACGTGGCGGGCGTTGTGCGCGCCGAGGTGCGGCGCTGGCGAGCGGAGGGGCTGATCGACTACGTCGAGCCGGGAGTGTATGAGCCGGAGAGCCAGCTATTCGGCGGTCCGCGATCGATGAGTCTCGTCCACGCGCTCTTCACCGTCGACTCGCTTATTTGGCTGGACTATCACTCCTGCCGTGCGGTCCACGGTGAAGCGATCAGCCCAGCCTGGCTGGTGTCGCTGGCAGTGCTGCGGACGGTGTTCGCCGGTCTCGACATCACCGGATGGGAAGACATCGGCGTCTGGGACCGCATTCGGGAAATGGCCGGAAGACAGTTGGGAGTTGACAAGGTGTCTCTGCCTCTGTATGCGAAAGTCGCCGGCGAGCTCCGCGATGCGTGGTCTCGCAGGGACCGGATCCTGGACGAGCTTCACCCCGCAGTCAAGGCGATCGTCGCTCATCATGACAGTGCTCTTCTCGCGGGCGCCGACCGGTGGCGCTCCGGCTATTTCTGCCAGCCAGGCGCTTCTCTGGGTCCGCGTGCGGCAGCCGCCTTCTACGTGATCTTCCACTGGAACCGTGCGGCGCTTTCCCGCACTGAGCAGGCGCTATTGGCCGAGTCGCTTTCTGAACGGATCTTCGACGATGCTCGCAGGTGAGGCGCCTCTCGGCTGCTCCGCCCTGCTGCGTGTCGCGGGATTGCCGATCCGGTACTGGCTTGCGGGCGCGAGTCCGGCACTGTTTGAGAAGGCCGAGCGCCTTGCACGCAATGAGGAGATGCGCCACGCGTGCGCCATCCAACTCGCCGAGCGAATCGGCGAACAGCTTGTGCCGAAACCGGCCGTCTCTCGCGACGATCGGGCTTTCCTGCTTGCCGTTCGCCGGAGTCTGCATCGAGGAGATCTGATCGCGAAGGTGTCTCGCGAGCGCTTGCTCACGGTGAGCGGGTTGTCCGACGGCGATGAAGAGTTGGTTCAGGCCCTTGTGGCGATGGTCGATCGAGATCGCGCGCACGCGATGTTTTCGGCGGAGGTCGAAGCGGATCTCGCGCAGGAGCAGGATCGACTATTGCTCCTTCCCGAGCAGATCAGTCACGAGTCTCGGGTGGCCAGGGCGCTGCTTGCACCACAAGACCCGGAGGAACCGGAGCTTGCGTCGCAGCTCAACCGGAAATCACGCCGGCACCACTGCGAACACGAGTGGCGCCGCGTGGCGCGTGCGGCCACCGGGAGCACGCCGAGGGGATGGCTGAGCCACGTCGCATTGCTCACGATCGGAGCCCCGGGCAGACTGCAGCCGCCGGCGGTCACCGAGCGGTTCACCGCGCAGTGGGCGGAGAACGTTCGTGCACCGCGTCTGGCGCTGGCGAATCCGCCGGACGATTGGCCGACGTCCGAGAGTCGACTCGCCGTGAATCCGCTGCATTGGGATGTTGACGGGCGTCTCGTATGCGTAGAGTTGGACAAGAACAGGGAGCAAACCCAAGTCTCAGTCCAGCGCACACTATTGCTCGACGGCATTCTTGCGGCGTTGTATGACGTTGTCCAGACGTTCGGAGAGCTCGCGCAGGCCGTCGGCTGTGTGAATCGGGATGAGCGGCTCGCGCTTCGTGGGTTTGTCCGACACCTCGTGATTCTGGGAATTTTGCAACCGAGCGCACAGCCCCTAATCCGGCTGGAACGACGGGCGACGCCCGGTCAAACCTTTGCCCGCGTGGTAGGCGTCAAGGACGGCCAAGGCGGCTGGGTCGACGTGTATCGGTACGCCGAAACCGGAATATCGGGAGACCTCGCCCGGGAACTGCAGCGAGGTGTGTCGCAAGCCTTCCGTGTACTGAGCCTGATGAGGGACAGGGACGACATGGCCGACCGTGGTCGGTGGCCCGTCCCGACATCCGCGCGATCGTGGTCGATTGGCGAGATCCTCAGGGACGAGATGGCCGTTGACGACAAGCCCACATCAAACCGCGAGGATACGGAAACTGCGGACCGTAAGCCCTTTCCAGCATCTCCGAACTCTCGGTTTGCGGAATTGGCCCGCGAGCTCGTCGAAAGGGCTGGACACGCCACCGAGGTAGTCATCGGTTCAGATCTGCTCGACGAGTGGGGCGCCGCGAGCGGCGTGCTGAACTGGCCAGTCGACTGCCTTGTTCGCGTGCCGACGCCGGGCGCGGGATTCACCGCCGTTCTCGAGGACTCGAGGCCGCCAGGCGTGCTCGATGCCCGATTCGCAGACACATTGTCGGACATGCACGGGGTCATCCCGCACGTGGAGGCCTACCGTGCCTTCTTGCGCCAGCTGGAGCAGTTAACCGGGATTCTCTTTGTTGAGTTGTTGATACCTCCGCTGACGGACGGAGCAGCCAACGCCGTGCGCCGCCCAATCTACACGCGTGCATGGACCGGTGATCCCCACGCCGATGCGTACTTACGTGGAGGCACCGACCCGGGCATCTACATCCCGCTGAATGCGATCGTGATCCGGCGCATCGAAGGGCGATTGCGCGCCGAAGTGGATGGACAGCCGATATGGCCGGTCTATCACGCAACGCGGACTTTCGAGCCACCGTGGAACCGAGTTGCGCGCGTTCTCCTCGCGACCGCACCCGTTGATTGGCCATTGCACTGCGAGCGCATGAGCCACGTGCTCGGACTGCTGCGGACACTACTACCAGAGCAAGCCACGGTGCCCCGAATTTCGGTAGACGGGGGCATTGTCCTTTCGCCGGCCCAGTGGCGTGTGCCATCCGATCAGCTGTGGGACCGGGACTCGCCGGGCCGAGCCAAACTCCGCGCCTTGATACGGCTCCGGGACCGGTACGCGTTGCCACGCTGGGTATACCTCCTACGAGACGACCACAAACCACCTATGCCGTGCGATCTTGAAAGCATTCACGTGATCCGCACGATCGAGCGTTGCACGACAGGTAGCGCGCCATTGAACGTTATCGAGATGTTGCCATCACCTGACCAGCTCCTTGTCGTCGACCGCGCACACAGCAGCGGCGATCGTCTTGCCTCTCAGCTCCAACTACGATTCCCCTGCGACGAATCGGCGTCGGCAATGGCGAATCGCATCGCCCCAGCTGTCCTCGCCGCCCTCGGCTCACGTGGCTCGCTGCCGAACGGGTCCGTGGCGCCAACGCAGGTCGCCGTCCGTCAACGACGAACATTCCACGCGTGCAATACCCCACCAAGAGAGGAGAAAGTGATTAGCCATGAGTGACACCAGTGACTTAGTATCCAGAGCCGACATTGTCGCGCTTGCTGCGCGAATCCGAGAACTCGAGGTGCAGCTTGTTCGAATGCCTGTGGTCGTGCGAGCAGGAGACGACGGAGGCTCGAACAAGTGCACAAACTGCAAGACAGACAACTGCACCGACTGCGGGACCAATGTGTGCACCCGCTGCGCAGGGGATGAGCTCCAGAGCGTGATTCTGCCAGGGGAGCTCGAGAGACTCTCGGGTGCGCAACTCGTCAAGCGGTTGCAGTCCGGCCGTGCCCGCGAGTAGGCAGCAGCTGCACACCCGGCGTGCGGCAGATATCCCATTAAGAGAGGAGACGGTGATTAGCCATGAGTGACACCAGCGACCTTGCATCCAGAGCGGACATTGTCGCGCTTGCGGCGCGGATCCGAGAACTCGAGGTGCAGCTTGTCCGAATGCCTGTGGTGGTGCGACCACAAGCAGACGGGGGCACGGACAACTGCACCCGCTGCAAGACTGACAACTGCACGGACTGTGGAACGGGCAAGTGCACCCACTGCGCAGGAGATGAGTTTGAGAGGATTATTCTGCCAGGGGAACTCGAGCGACTTTCGGGTGCGCAACTGGTCAAGCGGCTGCAGTCCGGCCGTTCCTAGAAGTAGCCAGCTGCACATTCGACGCAGACCCACAGCGGCGAGGCGGGAGTTACCGCCCTCGTCCTCGCCGCCGTCCGAGTTCAGGAGACGATATGCGTCAAACCCATTCCTCCGGCATCGACAGCGTCGCAGGGCTCGCGGTCGACATCCTCGAGAGATATGCGGCTGCAGGGCGGCAAGCTCGAAGCATCTATGGTCACGACTCCGGGCCGATGGTGCTCGCATACGTTGTGGACTCCGTGGACGCGATACCCGTACATCTGGCCCGACAGGTCGCGCGGCGGTGGTTGGATGATTTACCCGATCAAATCCACTCCCTGGGCTCCTTTGGTGGAATGGGAGGTTTTCTCGCCGGAGTACGCGCCGGAATTGCGATTGATGACGACTTTGCCTCGCTCTACGAACGCCTTCTCGATCAAACGGGCCGATGGCTAACGGACGTGCAGTGGCGTACGTCATCCGTGGCATGGGTCGACTATGACCTCTTCCGTGGGCCAGCAGGACTGGTGCTTGCTGGCGCGACAAACATAGGTGCTACCACACCCTTCGTTCCCGCAGCGCGACACTTGGCGCGCCTGTGTGACGATCCAGGCTTGGAAGGTCTGCGCGCCGGCGCCGAGATCGATTTGCCCAGCGCCTTCAACCTTGGTCGAATCAACACCGGAATGGGACACGGCGTTACCGGCGTGGCTTCAGCCTTGCGGCATGCCGCTGAAACATTTGAGGACGGCCTGAACTACCGGCCAGCACTTAGGCGCGCATGTGATTGGCTTGTGGATCAAGCCTATCTCGCCGACGGAGATTTCATTACTTGGCCAGCGGTGGGGCGCGACGGCGCGAGGGCCTCTGGTGCTGCCGACCGTCGACAGGCGTGGTGCTATGGCACACCAGGCGTGGCTTGGACACTCTGGGACGCCGGAAGAGTGCTGGGCGATGCTTCGCTACAGGTCCTTGGCGAGGAAGCGATGCGATCGTTCTGCCGCGTGTTCGATGCCGACTTCAGCTTTCCGATCGACGACAGCTCCGAAGAGCTCGCAATCTGCCACGGAGTGGCCGGCACGCTCGCCGTCGCCGATGCCTTCGCGCGCTACGCTGCGTTGCACGAAGCCGCTTTACTTCGCGACGAGCTCGAGTCACACCTACTAGATCGCGTCGACCAGATAGCCGATATCGCGAGAAGCGACATGACGATGCTCAGCGGAGCCGCTGGTATTCTTTCAGTGATGTTGAGCGCGCACGGCGGCGCGCGAGGTTGGCTCTGCCAACTCGCGCTTCGCTAAGTGTCGCCGTTGAAGCCTAGGGGTTTGGTCGCGCCCGCGTGGTCTTGGCGATGAAGGCGAGCACATCGTAGCGCGCCATCGGGACGATCGTTTGGCGCATGTCCTCTGGACCCTCGAAAAACGCCCCGATCTCCCGCGTGACTTGTGGTTCCTCGAGGCACGGAGCCACGTCCTCGTCCACGTGCCGGAGGTCTACCATAAACACGGGGATGCCGGTCCGCGCCAAAACGGCATCGAGGGTCTCCTCTGGCGCCGGTCCGATTCCGACCTCGCGGAGGGGACGCCTGTTGCCTTCTTCCTTGACCACTGCTTGGAATGCGCCTTCGCCAAAGGCGAATCCGACAACGACAAGTTCTGGGTCGAACCTGCGCGCGAGATGCATACCCATCGACTCCACCATCCCGTCGAAGATGCCTCGCGGGTCGCGAGCTACGTGTCCGTTGTGCGCCCAGACCACCATCTTGCATCGTGGGCCCTCATTCTCCAGGATCCACGCGACGTTCTCGGCCATCGCCTGATCGCGGATCATGTAGCGGGTCTTTGCGTCGTCACCGGTTCGACGTTGCTCATCGACTTGGCGCAAGATGCGGGCGTGTTGGCAAGCGAGAAGCCAGTCCTGGACCGTGGATCGGGCGACACAGGTTCGCTTCTCCGCCAGTAGTCGCTCCGCCAAGTCCTGCACGGTAGAGTGAAGCACGTCGACGTCCGCCTCGGACAAGGCGGAGTAATCGCGGCATTCCTTCTCGAATAGCATCAGTCGCGGAGAGATCTCAGCGGCAAAAGCAGGATCTACCCGGGTGAGGTAGCCCTTGATCGTAGTCGCTGCAAGCGCCGTGAATTGCGCGTCGAAACCGGCGAATATCACCTTGGTCTTGTGTGTGTTGTGCACGTTGTACCGTCGCATCCAATGGATCTGATCGAGCACCTCTTCTGTGTTCCAAGTCCAGAAATGCAGCCCGGCCAAGACCTTGGCCGGGTCACCTCGTCCGTGTAGGACATAGTCGTTTACCGCCAGAGATTCGGGCCAGTTGGCCTCGATCGCGAAAGTTGTAAAGCCCATCTCGGTGACAAGAAATTCCAAGAGGCGATGCTTGAGTTGAAAGAACTCGCGAGTGCCGTGTGTGGCTTCGCCCAGGGCCACGATCCGCGCGCTGCCAATGACTCGCTTCAGCGGCTGGAGATCAGCGGATCCACAACCGGCCTCAACCGTTGCCAGCCGGATAGCATGTCGCCGTAGCCAGGAGAGGAGCTTCTGCTGTCGATCCGATGGAATCTCCACTGAGTAATCTTCCTCCGGTGTGTTCGGCAGTGAGAAATGCGCCCGCCGCCGCGGTGTGAAATCTGTGTCACCGAACGGCAAACGCGGCCAGAGAGGAACGTTTTTCAAAACCGGCCACCCGGGGTGGCGGGCAGAGTATCTGTAGGTTCTGCGTTTCGTTCAAGTCCGTTTGAGGATCGGAAGGATTGGGAGGTGCCCGAGCCCCTCCCAGGAGAGTTCGCCGCCCTCTTCGCACCAGGTGCCCTCGAGGACGATCGAGGACGATCATGTGGAGGTGCGGATTCAGCCGCAGGTCGGACGATGTCCTCTGCACCACGGTGACGGCGCGGCTTTTGGTGGCTCCGAAGCGCTATCTCGGCTCCGGAGGGGATGACGATGTCGATCGGGCTCGCGGTCGCGACGGTGTAGGAATCGAACCTGAGCTGCTTGAAGCTTCCCCTTCATTTGACAAGCGAAGACGGGCCTCTCTACGCTCCCCGCAGTGCTCCCCGAACGGCAAGTTGTGCTCCACAGCTGGTGCGCCCAGGCGGATTGGGATGCTCCTGCCGTCGTCGGCGGGTCGGGCGCCCGGTTGTTCCTCGCCGACGGCCGGTCGATCCTCGATTTTTCGAGCCTGGCGGAGTGCAGCAACCTCGGGCACCAGCATCCGCGCCTGGTGGCGGCGATCCGCGCTCAGGCCGAGCGGTTGTGTTTCGTGACCAACGCCTGGGGCGCCGAGCCGCGGGCGGAGCTGGCGAACCGGCTGCTGGAGCTGTCCGGGTTTGCGGGCGGGCGCGTGTTCTTCACTTCGGGCGGGGCCGACGCCAACGAGCACGCGGTGAAGATCGCGCGCCAGGCGGCGGGCAAGCCTCGCGGGTGGGTCGTCACCCGCGATCGCTCGTACCACGGCGCGAGCCACCTGGCCGGTGCGCTCTCGGGCGACGCTCGGACCCAGGCGCAGGTCGATGCCGAAGCGATGGGCGTGCGCCACGTTCCGCCGCCCTACGCCTACCGCTGCCCGTTCGGCGGCCGGAGCGACGAAGAGTGCGGTGAGCGTGCGGCGGGCGCCGTTCGCGATGCGATCGTCGCGGCGGGCGCTGAGCGGGTCGTGGCAGTCTTGATGGAGCCGAACGCCGGCACGAACGGCATCGTGGCTCCCGACAACTATTGGCCTGTGTTGCGTCGCCACACCGCGGAGGCGGGAGTCTTCCTGATTGCGGACGAGGTGATGAGCGGGTTCGGCCGCTGCGGCGAGTGGTTCGCCTGGCAGCGCTACGGCGAGGCCGGACGCCCCGACCTGATGACGCTCGCCAAAGGGCTGACCGGCGCTTCCGTGCCGCTCGGGGCAGTGGTGATCTCGGCCGACGTGGCCGCGCGTTTGGAGCACCAGGTGCTGGTGACCGGCCTCACCTACTGCGGCCATCCGCTCGCCTGCGCCGCGGGCCTCGCCGCATTGGATGCTTACGAGGAGGAAAAGCTGATCTACCGCTCGCGCGTGCTTGGCGTGCGGATGTTCGACGAGCTTCAAAGCATGGCCGCGCGCCACGCGGTGATCGGCGACGTGCGCGGCGGCCACGGCCTGTTCGCGGTGGTCGAGCTGGTCGCCGACCGCGCGACTCGCGAGCCGCTCGCCCCGTGGCCCGAGATGGCTCCTCCGCTCAAAGCCCTGCTCGCCGAGGCGCGGGCGGAAGGCGTATCCTTCGCCGCACGCGGCAATCTCCTGATCCTCGCCCCGCCGCTCGTGATCGACGAGCAGGAGCTTGGGGAGGCGCTGGCGCTTCTCGACACTCTCCTGGCGCGGCATTTTCCCGTCTCTTCTACCGGATGACCCGATGAGTTTTCGCCTGACCTACTCCTCGATGTACGACCCGCCGGAAGAGCTGCACGAGCGGTTCGAGCAGGCGCTTGGCGCCGTGCGCGCGGGGCTCGACGCCCGCCATTCTCTGTTCCTCGATGGCCGCGAGTCGGCCGGCGCGTCGGAAGTCGAGCGCGCGAGCCCGATCGATGCGGATCTCATCCTCGGCCGTTTCGCGCTCGCGGGCGAAGAGGACGTGGAAACCGCGATGCGCGCCGCGAAGGCCGCGTTCCCCGCCTGGCGCGCGACGCCCGCGGCGGAGAGGATTCGGCTCGTGCGCCGGGTCGGAGCGATCCTGGAGCGGCGGGTCTACGAGATCGCTGCGGCGCTCGCGCTGGAGGTGGGCAAGAACCGGATGGAGGCGCTCGGCGAGGCGCAGGAGACGGTCGATTTCTTCTTAGGCTACGCCGACGACTTCGAGCGCAACCGGGGCTTCGATCATCCCCTGCCGGACGATCCGCTCACCCCCGGCGCGGGCGTCGTATCGCGCAACCGGAGCGTCCTTCGCCCCTACGGCGTCTGGGCGGTGATTGCGCCCTTCAACTATCCGCTCGCGCTCGCCGGGGGGCCGGCGGCCGCCGCGCTGGTCACCGGCAACACCGTCGTCTTGAAAGGCTCCCCCGAGACGCCTTGGGCGGGGCATCTGCTGGCCGAGTGCGTGCGCGAGGCGGGGCTGCCCGCCGGGGTGTTCCACTACCTCGGCGGCTCGGGACCCGAAATCGGCGCGGCGCTCAGCCGGCACCCACAAGTCGCCGGAATCACCTTCACGGGCTCGGCCGCGGTGGGCTTGAGCCTTATCCGGCAGATGGCCTCGGGTGCCTACCCGCGACCCTGCATCGCCGAGATGGGCGGCAAGAACCCGTGCATCGTGACCGAGCATGCCGATCTCGACCGGGCGGCAGCGGGCATTGCGCGCTCCGCCTACGGGATGGGAGGCCAGAAGTGCTCCGCGCTCTCGCGGCTGTACGTTCACGAGAGCGTCGCCGACGCGCTGATCGAAAAGCTTCGAACGCAGATCGCGGCGATCCGGATCGGTGATCCGACCCGGCGCGAACATTGGCTCGGGCCGGTGATCCGTCCTTCGGCCTACGAGCGCTACGCCCATTCGATCGACCGGCTCCGCAAGGACGGCGCGAGGCTTCTCGCCGGAGGCCGACAGCTCGCTGAAGGCAATCTCGCGCGCGGCTTCTACGTCGAGCCGGCGCTGGTCGAAGTGCCGCTCGACCATCCGTTCTGGCGCGAGGAGCTGTTTCTGCCGATCCTCCTGCTCCATCGCTTCCAGGAGCGCGACGAGGCGATGCGGCTCGCGAACGAATCGGATCTTGGTTTGACCGCCGGGATCTTCGGCTCGGACGACGACGTGGCCTGGTTCCACGAGCGGATCGAGGCGGGCGTCACCTACGCCAACCGGCCGTTCGGCGCCACCACCGGAGCCTGGCCGGGCTACCAGCCGTTCGGCGGCTGGAAGGGCTCGGGGTCGAGCGGCAAGGGGATCGCGTCGTTCTACTACCTGGCGCTCTACCTCCGCGAACAGTCGCGCACCGTGGTGGAATAGCCCGATGCCGACCCTTTCGCTCGCCGAAGCGATCGCGCGCTACGTGCCCGAAGGCGCGTCCGTCGCGCTCGAAGGGTTCACTCACCTAATCCCGTTCGCGGCCGGGCACGAGATCATCCGCCAGAAGCGACGCGGCCTGCATCTGATCCGGATGACGCCGGACCTGATCTACGACCAGATGATCGGCATGGGCTGCGCGAGAGCGCTCACCTTCTCGTGGGGCGGCAACCCCGGCGTCGGCTCGCTCCACCGCCTGCGCGACGCGGTCGAGCACGGCTGGCCTCAGCCTCTGGCGCTCGACGAGCATAGTCACGCGGGCCTCGCCGCCGCCTTCACGGCGGGAGCTTCTGGGCTGCCGTTCGGCGTGTTGCGCGGCTATCTCGGCACCGATCTCGCCGCCGCGAATCCGAACGTCAAGAGCGTCGCCTGCCCCTACACCGGCGAGATCCTCGCGACCGTGCCCGCGATTCGCCCGGACGTCACGATCCTCCACGCTCAGCGCGCGGACGGGAAAGGCAACGTCGCGATCGAGGGGATCGTCGGCGCGACGCGCGAAGCGGCGCTCGCCGCGAAATGCGTCGTGGTCACGGTCGAAGAAGTGGTCGACGAGCTGCCGCCGCTCGGCAACGGCGTCCTCCTCCCTCATTGGGTCGTGAGCGCGGTCGTCTGGTGCCCGGGCGGCGCCCATCCCTCCTACGCGCTTGGGCGCTACGCCCGAGACAACGCCTTTTATCAACGGTGGGACGCGATCTCGCGCGAGCGCGAAAGCTTTCTCGCCTGGATGGAGCGCCACGTGCTCGCGACCGCTGATCACCGGAGTTTTCTGGCGAGTCTCGCTGAGGCGGCATGATGGAAGCCACGCGAGACGAGCTGATGACGATCGCGGCGGCACGCCTGCTGAGGGACCGCGCGGTCTGCTTCGTCGGCATCGGCCTGCCGAGCGCGGCCTGCAATCTCGCGCGCCTGACCCACGCGCCGGAGATCGTCCTGATCTACGAATCGGGGACGATCGGCGCTAAACCCCTCGTGCTGCCGCTCTCGATCGGAGACGCCGAGCTGGCCGAGACGGCGGCCTGCGTGGTGCCGCTTCCCGAGGTGTTCAGCTTCTACCTCCAGGGGGGCCGAGTCGACGTCGGCTTCCTGGGCGCGGCGCAGATCGACCGCTTCGGCAACTTGAACACCACGGTGATCGGCGACTACGCGCATCCTTCGATCCGGCTACCCGGCTCCGGCGGAGCGCCCGAGATCGCGGCGCACGCGAAACAGATCTTCGTGGTGATGAAGGCGACGCCGCGGAGCTTCGTCGAACGGCTTGATTTCCGCACCAGCGCCTGCCGTCCGCGCGCGGTGATCACCGATTTCGGCATCCTCTCGCCGGCCCCTGAACCCTTCGAGCTGACGCTCACCGCGCTCTTTCCCGGCGTCTCGGTCGAGGAGGCACGCGCCGCGGTCGGTTGGCCGCTCGCGCTGGGGAAAAACATAGACATCGTTCCGCAGCCCACTGCGCAGGAAATCTCCACCCTGCGCGACCTCCATGCGCGAACCTCCGAGGCGCACCGGCGTCCGGTCGAGCTGCCGGTTTCCTAGGAGAGATCATGAACCGCCATCAGAAAACCGAGCTGCCCGGACCGAAGGCGCGCGCCCTGATCGCGCGCGACGCCGAGGTCATCTCCCCGTCCTATCCGCGCGAGGGTCCGCTCGCGATGTCGCACGGCCGGGGCTGCGAGGTGTGGGACGTCGACGGCAACCGCTTCCTCGATTTCGCCGCCGGCATCGCGGTCTGCTCGACCGGCCACGCGCACCCGGAGGTGGTGGCCGCGATCAAGGACGCCGCGGACCGCTTCCTCCACATTTCGAGCGACTGGTGGCACGAAGGGATGGTCCGCCTCGCCGAGCGCCTCGCCGCGGTGGCGCCTTTCCAAGAGCCCGCGATGAGCTTCTTCTGCCAGTCGGGCACCGAGGCGGTCGAGGCGGCGCTCAAGCTCGCCCGCTATGCCACCGGCCGGCCGCGCTTCCTCGGTTTCTTAGGAAGCTTCCACGGCCGCACGATGGGCTCGCTCGCGTTCACGTCGAGCAAGACGACGCAAGTGAAAGGTTTCTTTCCGACCATGCCCGGAGTCACCCACGTGCCCTATCCGAATCCGCTCCGGCCGCTGTTCGCCGGCGCGGACCAAGGGCGCGCTGTCCTCGATTACATCGAGAACCAGCTGTTCGAGGGGCCGGTGCCGCCGTCCGAGGTGGCCGCCGTGCTGGTCGAGCCGATCCAGGGCGAGGGGGGCTACCTCGTGCCGCCGGACGGCTTCCTCGCCGGGCTCCGCGCGCTGTGCGACCGGCACGGCATCCTGATGATCTGCGACGAGGTCCAGAGCGGCGTCGGCCGCACCGGCCGGATGTTCGCCTGCGAGCACTGGGGCGTCGAACCCGACCTGGTGACGCTCGCCAAAGGGCTCGGCTCGGGCCTGCCGATCGGCGCGCTGGTGGCCCGGCGTTCGATCATGGAGCGTTGGCCGAGCGGCGCCCACGGCAACACGTACGGAGGCAACCCGATCGCCTGCGCCGCGGCGCTCGCGACGCTCGACCTGGTCGAGCGCGAGCTGCAAGCGAACGCGGCCGAGGTCGGCGCGTATCTCTTCGCGCGACTTTCCGAGCTGGCCGAAACGCACGAACATATCGTCGAAGTGCGCGGACGCGGCCTGATGATAGGCATGGAGATCGTCGCCGACCGCGCGACGCTTCAACCCGCGCCGGATCTCGTCGATGTCCTGATCGATCGCGCGTTCCACAACGGCCTCCTTCTCCTCTCCTGCGGTAAGAGCACGCTCCGTTTCATGCCGCCGCTCGTCGTCACCCGCGCCGAGGTCGACGAGGCGATCGAGATCCTCGCCGCGAGCTTCGAAGAAGCGCTCGCCGGATTGCATGCGGCACCGGCGGTGTCCGCATGAGAAAGGCGTTCGCGGCGCTGGTCCTCGCGATCGCTTCAACAAGCGTCGCAGGCGCCGCCGTGCGCGAGCCGGTGCTCAAGTCGGTCGCCGCGCCGCACAGCTACTACTGGCGGGAGCTGTACCTGCCGCAGCTCACGAGCGGGCCGTCCTCCGCGACGTTTTCTCCCGACGGGCGCGAGCTGATCTACAGCCGGGGCGGGTCGCTCTGGCGCCAGACGATCGACCCGGCGAACGACGACTTGAGCGTAGAGCTGACCCGCGGCCCCGGCTACGATTACCAACCCGATTGGAGCCGCGACGGCCGATGGATCGTCTTCGCGCGACACGATCACGATGCGATCGAGCTTTGGGCGCTCGACTTGTCGAACCGCGTCGAGCACCAACTGACGGAAACCGGCGCGGTCAACGTCGAACCGCGTTTTTCACCGAATGGAAAAAGCATTGCGTTCGTCACCACCCGGGAATCTGGACTGTTCAACGTCTGGATCGCGAGTTTCACCGAGGGGAAGCTCGAAGCGGCGGCGCCGCTCCTGCCGCTGCGCGAGAGCAGGGTGAAGCGCTACTACTACGCGCCGACCGATCACGTGATCAATCCGAGCTGGTCTCCGGACGGCAAGGATCTGTACGTCGTCACGAACCGCGAGGTCGCATGGGGCACCGGCGACATCTGGCGCGTTCCCATCGCCGCTCCGGACACAGCCGAGCGCCTGATTCGCGAAGAGACCTCGTGGGCCGCGCGCCCCGAGCTTTCGCCCGACGGCAAGCGCCTGCTCTATTCGAGCTACCACGGCCGCCAGACGCACCAGCTCTGGCTGGCGAGCCGGGACGGCGACTCACCGATGCCGCTTACCTTCGGTGAGCTTGGCGATTTCGACCGCCGCAACGCGCGCTGGTCCCCCGACGGCCGGCGGATTCTCTACGTGAGCAACGAAGATGGGAACACCAGCCTCTGGGTGCAGGAGGTCGTCGGCGGCGCGCGGATCCCGATCGAATCCCCTCGCCGCCGCTACCTTCGACCGATGGCGACGCTCTCGATCGCGATCCATGATGAGGCCGGAAAGAAGATCCCCGTACGGGTTGGCGTGCTCGCGGCGGACGGCCGCCATTACGGTTCCGAAGACGCCTGGATTCACGCCGACGACTACTTCGACCGCGGCCGGCAAACCCACGAGGACCATTACTTCCACTGCCCGGGCGACTGCCGCGTCACCGCGCCCCAAGGGCGGCTGACTGTCCGCGTTCAGCATGGGCTCGCCTACAACCCCGTAGAACGGACGTTGGATCTCGGCGACGAGCCGCAGACGATCGACATCCGCCTGGTTCCGAACGGTCTGCCCGCTTCCTTCGGAGCGTCCTGGATCAGCGCAGACCTTCACGTCCACATGAACTACGGCGGAACCTACCGCCACACCCCGGCGACGCTCGCTCGGGTGGCGCAGGCCGAAGATCTCGGCGTGATCGAGAACCTCGCGGTCAACAAAGAGCAGCGAATCCCTGATCTCGCCTGGTTTGGGACGCCGCCGTTCGAAGCCGACGGGGTGACGATCTTCGAGGGCCAGGAACACCACTCCAGCTACTGGGGCCACCTCGGGCTGCTCCATCTGAAGCGTTTTCTTTTGCCCGACTTCGCCGCCTATCGCCATTCGGGCTTTGCCTCGCCTTATCCGCACGACGGCGTGATCGCCGACCTCGCACGCGCGCAGGGCGGGCTCGTCGGCTACGTCCATCCGTACGACTGGAAGATCGTGCCGGAGCGCGAAAAAAGCCTCAGCCACACCTTCCCCGCCGACGTCGCGCTCGGCAAGGTCGACTATTTCGAGGTCGTCTCGTTCAGCGACCCGCTGTCGAACGACGATGTCTGGCATCGGCTCTTGAATTTAGGCTACCGCGTGCCGGCCGGAGCGGGCACCGACGCGATGGCGAACTACGCCTCGCTGCGCGGCCCGGTCGGCCTCGATCGCATGTTTCTTCCGCTCCTGCCGCTCCCTTCGAACACCGCGCGCGGCGAGGCGCTTCTCGCCACCGCGGTCCAATCCGGCCGCGGGTTCGTGACCAACGGCCCCCTCCTCGGACTGCGAATCGAGGGCTTGGCGGCCGGCGACGAGATCCGTCTCGACGCGCCGAGATCGGTGCGTTTCGAGGCCGCGGTGCGCTCGATCGCCCACCTCGATCACGTCGAGATCCTGGTGAATGGGAAAGCCGTCCGAAGCCTCTCATTGAAAGATGGGAAGAACGGCGATTTCGCCGGGGAGATCCCCGTAGAGTCGAGCGGCTGGATCGCGCTACGCGCTTACGCCGACGGCGCCGATCCTTGGATCGCGGACCTTTACCCCTACGGCCATACCAACCCGGTCTGGATCGAAGTCGGCGGCAAGCCCGCCCGATCGATCGAGGACGCGCGCTATTTCGTCGCTTGGCTCGATCGGGTGATCGAGGACGCGGCGGCGCGCGACGATTACAACGACGACGCGGAAAAGAAGGCGACGCTCGACTACCTGGGCGCCGCGCGCGCCGTTTTCCTCGAGAAAGCGGCGGAAAAGGCGGGCGACGAATGATCAGCGAAACGAAGCCGGCGGGCACCGAGCGCGGCGAGCTCGGCTTCTGGATGTGTACGGCCCTGGTGGTCGGCAATACCATCGGCATGGGGATCTTCCTGCTGCCGGCCGGCCTTGCGCCCTACGGCTTCAATGCGCTCCTCGGCTGGACACTCACCGTCCTCGGCTGCGTCGCCCTGGCGCGCGTCTTCGCCCGCCTCGCGCGCACCTATCCGGATGCCGACGGACCCTACGGCTACATCCGCACCCATTTGGGCGAAGCCGCCGCGTTTATCACGCTCTGGTGCTATTGGGTCTCGGTCTGGATCACCAATGCGGCGCTCGCGATCGGCGTGGTCGGTTACCTGAGCGCCCTGGTGCCGCCGCTCGCCGGGGTGCCACCCGCGGGAATCGCTCTCGCTCTGGTCTGGCTGTTCGTCGGGGTCAACCTGTTCGGCGCCCGCACCGGCGGTGGAGTGCAGGTCGCGACCACGGCGCTCAAGCTGTTGCCGATGCTCGTGGTGATTCTCCTCGGCCTTTGGGTTCTGGCGACCGACCCCGGCGCCTACGCGCGCACGCTGCCGACGACGCCGATCACCTTCTCCGCCACGCTCGCGGCTTCGACGATCGCGCTCTACGCGATGCTCGGCTTCGAGTCCGCGACCGTGCCGGCCGGCAAGGTGCGCGACCCGGGGCGGACGATCCCGCGCGCGACGCTCATCGGCACGCTCCTGACCGCCGCGATCTACATCGCAGTTTCGACCGTGCCGATCCTTTTGATCCCGCAAGCCGAGCTGGCGAGGTCCCAGGCGCCGTTCGTGGATCTTTTGAACCGCCTGCTTGGCGCCGGCACCGGCCGCTGGCTCGCCGCGTTCATCGTCGTCTCCGGCACCGGGGCGCTCAACGGCTGGACGCTTCTGGCGGGCGAGCTGACCCGCACGATGGCGGCGAACGGGGTGTTCCCAAGGATTTTCGCCCGGACGAACCAGCGCGGCGCCCCGGCGGCAGCCCTCCTCGCAACCGGCGTCCTCGCGACCGCCATGGTCGCGATGAGCTACAGCAAGTCGCTGGTCGAGGGGTTCGTCTTCTTGACCACCGTGGTCACCGCGGCGAACTTGCCGCTCTACCTCTGCTGCTCGGTCGCCCTCTTCCTCCTCTGGCGTCGCGGCGAGAAGCCCAAGACGAAGGATCTCCTCGTCCTCGCCACCCTCGGCACGACGTACGCGGTCTTTGCGTTCATCGGCGTGGGGCGCGAGCCGTTCCAATGGGCGCTCGTCCTGGCTGCGGTGGGGGTGCCGATCTATTGGGTGATGCGGCGGAGGCGGCTGAAGGTGGTTGCCAACACCGGATAGGCCGGCCCTTCAGGCCTTGGAATTGGATTTCGGTCCCGTAACCCAGGCCGTTGGCCTGGGCTGTTATGGGGCGGCCCTTCGGGCCTCAAAAAAACAACCCGGCATCAAGCTCTTACGGCCTGAAGGGCCGTGTTCCGTTAGCCCAGGCCAACGGCCTGGGATGGGGTGCCGGCTACGCCTCCGCGTCCTCCAACTCCCCCAACCGCCGCCCGTAGCCGTGCTTCTCGATCAACCGTCGTGCCTCCGCGAGCGCCGCGCGGTCGTGAAACATCCGCCCGCGATAGAGCGCGACGTCGGCGAGATACAGTGGCATCGGCCCGCGCGATGCGATCTCTTCCGCCTCGGCCAGGTCCGCCCGCGCGCCGGCTTCGTCGCCCTCCGCGAATCGAAGCCAGGCTCGGGTGAGGAGGCCACGAGGAATGTGGTGTGTTGTCCCCGCGCGACGGAGGCCGTCCACGGCTTGCTCAATCTCGGGTCTCGCGGCGGCGGCAGCGGTGCCTTCCAAGATCGAACGGTAGAGCGCCACACGGCCGAGGGTTAAGTGGTCGAGGGCGACATCCAAGAGCCCAAGATGTTGCTTCGCCCATCCAAGTGTCTCCGTCGCCCGCTCCTCGACCTCCCCCAGTTGGAAGCCCGCCGACGCGCCGCCGCTCGGCCTTTCCCCTCGTCCCGCCGCTCGCTCGGCCTCCCCGAGGTGAAGGTCGCAATACAGGAAGCCCTGGAGCGAGTAGAGCCGCGGGTACCCGAGCTGCATCTCGGCCTGCAGACGCTCGGCCTCGCGGAACAGAACCCTCGCCTCCTCTCGGTGGCCCGCCTGGTGCAGGGCGTCGGCGTTCTTCGCGCGCTTGAGCATCCGCTGGAAGGCATCCCCGCTACTGTCGGCGAAGGTCACGGACCGCTCGGCGTCCGCCACTGCGACGGACACCTCGCCCAGCGTCAGCTCCAGCTCGCTCAGGTTGCTTGCCCCTATTGCGGCGTTCTCCCAATGTTCCTTCTCGGCTTCTCTCTCCATCCCCGCCCGCATCGGCTCCACCGCTTCGGTCAGCCGGCCCAGCGCGCTCAGGCTGAACGCGGCCTCATTCAGCAGCCAGGCCTGGTCGGCTTTGGACAGCGCGGGCACGACCCGCCGCCACGGCGGAGCGAAGAAGCACGACACCGCCCCCAGGTCGGCGCCGATGGCCCCGAGCTTGAAGGAACTGAACGCCTCACGCCCACGCAGAATGCGGTCGCGGTAGATCCCAACGCATGCCTCCTGGTACCTCCCCGCCAGGCAGCCGTGAGCCACGGCCTGGTAGAGCGGCTGAAGGCCTTCGAGCGTGTCGGGCCGATGTTCCGTCGTGTCCCGCAGGTGTTCGAACAGACGGCCGTGCGCGGCGTGCCAGGCCTCCTCGTGCTTCTCGTGGAGCCGCTTGGCGAAGTACTCCCGGACGAGCGGGTGGGCGTCGAGCGCGCCGTCGTCGCGCTTGGAGAGGAGCTTGCAGGCGTCGAGGGCAGAAACGGAGAACTCCCAGTCGTCCTCTGGAAGCCCCACCAGAAGATCCGTGAGACCCGAGATCGCCGGCTCCTTGCGTAGAGCGGCGAGGCATTCCCTATCCGCGGGCCGGTCGAACAGGCCGAGGAGGCGAAGGATGGCAAGCTGCCGCCCGCCTTCTTCTTTTTCCCTACCCAGCCAGTTTTCGTAGGCCGCGATCGCCTTGAACGCGTGACCGCCTTGCGTCTTGGCATCCGCCTTATCGAGCTTCACCAGGTCCCTTTTCCGCACGTCGCCGCCGTGCGCTCTTGCAAGGTAGGTCCCGAGAAGCTGGATCGTGAGCGCGTGACCCGCCACTTCCTCGACCAGCGCTTCAAGCTCCTTCGCCGATCCGGCGACGCCGAGACCCTTGAGCAACGCGACGCCAGCGCCTTTGTCCAACCGCTCCAGCTCCCACTCCGGCGCCGTGTTCCCTTGGAAGCTTGCGAGGTTCGTCACGCTCTCCCGCGTCGTCACCAGGCACAGCCCTGCGTTGCGTTGCGCGAGCCCCTTGAGCAGCGCCTCGACGCCAGGGTCTTTGAGCTGCCCGGCGAGCGGGCTCGACGCCGGGTACTGGAGCGGCTCCAGACCGTCGAGGATCAGGAGCGCCCGCCGCTTCGCAACGAATTCCGCAAGCTTGCTTCCCTTGTCCCACGCGGAGGTGGCGCTCTTCGCGATCGTCTCCCCCTCCTCCCCGCCCAAGAACCGGAGCGCCTCGTTCACGAACGGCTCGCCCGTCGCGGCACCTTGCTCCTTCGTCCCCTGGCTGTAGAACGACCAGTCGAAGTACGACGCCCCGTCGTAGTCCCGCGCCGCGAGCCGCCCGGCCCACTCGGCGACCAAGGACGTCTTGCCCACTCCGCCCCAAGCGACGAGAGTGACGACGTGCGTTTTCGGGTCCGCCCAGGCGGCGTAGAGTTTGGCGATCTCGGCCTCGCGGCCGAACAGCTTCGCGGCGGTGTGGGTGAGGCGGGTGGGGGCGATCTTCTGCTGTGAGTTCCAGATCGCGAAGAGCTGCGGCCAGTATTTCGGTCCGATCCTCGCCAGGAGCTGCGGACGGCCATAGGTCTCTTGCCAGATGTCCGGCCAAGACCAGACCGCGACCGAGAACCCGGCGCCGTAATCCTCCGAAAGCTTCCGCGCCGCCTTCTGGATCTCGGCGTCCCGCGGTCCGGTGGTGGCGACGAGGAACTCGCTCAGGGCCGGCTCGAACGGAGGCGACGTCTTGCCCTTGACCTCCTTGCCGAGGACTTTCCGGATCTCCTCGTCGAGCTCCGCCGCCGTGAGCTTCGTGTGCAGCAGCCCGTCCTTCTGCTTGCACTGGACGCCGATCCAGCGATCCCCCCGCTTGCCGAAGACGTCCACGCCTGCCTGAGGCTGCCCCGAGCGGCCGTTCTTCTGCGCGCCGCTCTCCGGCCCCCAGATCTCCTTCCAGAGATCGAGGCAGAGCGACTCGAAGGCCGCCGGCTCGTTCGGCGGCGGCCAGGCTTCGGTATCGGACATGGAGCCTCAAGGATATCGCTGAAACGCGCCGGCGAGACGCCGGCGGTCCCAGGGAGCACGCGGCGGCGGACTCCTTCCGTACCCAGGCCGTTGGCCTGGGCTAACGGTACACGGCCCTTCAGGCCGTAAAAGCTCTACGCTGGTTTGTTTTGCGGCCTGAAGGGCCGCGTCACGTTAGCCCAGGCTGGAGGCCTGGGTCGCGTTCGGTCGGAAGCGCCCCCGTCTCAAGCCCGCCGACGCAACGCCGCGCCCGGTGCCTCCGGTTCCAGCGCCCGAAGGTACTGCCGGTCGAACGCCGCAAGCTGGCTTTCGAGCTCCGAGTACGGACCCGGTTGCCAGGCGCTCGAGGCGACGCCTTTGTAGGCGTTGGCGCACAGCTCCCAGTCCTGGCGGTTGGTGAGATCCCAGAAGTCGATCGCAGGTTGGGGATCGAAGCCCGGTGCGGCGATCGCGTCGGGGTGGAAGTACCAGTCGCAGAGGATGCGGGTGCGGCCCAGACCTAGCGACTGGGCCCGGTGGACCAGCACGTAGTCGGGCAGGAACGACAGGAACGCACTCGGGAAGACCGTGTAGTAATAGACGCGCCCGGCCTGCTCGGGGGTGAGGCCGGGGAACGGCACGGCGCAGCGGGCGCCGCCGATCGTCATGCTCCCTTCGGGGTCGGTCATCCACATCGGCCCGCCGAGCACCGGCCCTTCGTCCAGGTCGTTTTCGGTGTTGCGGTAGGGGGTCAGCTTGTTGAGGTGCGGATGGACTCCCGGGCAGTGGTAACACTCGCTGTAGTTGTGGAAGAACAGCTTCCAGTTCGCCTCGACCTCGTACACGCTCTGGTGGACCGACCGCAGCTCCGGCAGGCGCCACTCAGCGAACTTGCCCGCCAGCCCCGGCAGCGCTTCGGCGAACGGCACCGGATCGGCCGCGAGGTTGACGAACAACAACCCCTGCCATTCGGCCAGCGCCACCGGCAGCAGCGACCAATCCCCTTTGTCGAACCCGTGCACCTCGGTCATGTTCGGCGCCGCGCGCAGCGCGCCGTCCAGGCCGTAGGTCCAGGCGTGATAGGGGCACTGGATCGCCTTGCCGAGCACGCCGCTCGGATCGCCGCAGAGGCGGCTGCCGCGATGGCGGCAGAGGTTGTGGAACGCCCGAATCTCGCCGTCCGTGCCGCGCACCACCATCACGCTCTCGCGGTCGAGCTCGAACAGGAAGAAGCTGCCAAGGGAGGCGAGCTGCGAGACGTGGCCGGCGAGCAGCCAGGAGCGGTGGAAGATCCGCTCGCGCTCCAGGTGGAAGATCTCGTCCGAAGTGAAGTATTCGCCGGATAGGGTGAGTTGCCCGAAGGAGGTGCGCGGTTTCATGGTCGGAGAACTTTACCGCAGCGCAGCCCTCGCCGACGCCGCCTCTGGCCGACCTCGTGGTAATCTCCCCCCGCCTTTTTCGGACGCCCGACACTCATGCCGATTCCTTCGCCGTTTCACGAGCGCACGTCGCCCCTGTGCACCAGCTATCGCTGGAAAGACTGGGCGGGCTACTGCGCCGTTTCGAGCTACGACACCAGCCATGAGCGGGAGTATTTCGCCTTTCGCGAAGCGGCCGGCCTGCTCGACGTCACCCCCCTCTACAAGTACGAGGTGACCGGCAAAGACGCCGCGGCGCTGCTCGGCCGGATGATGGTGCGCGACGTCACCAAGCTCAAGGTCGGCCGAGTCGCCTACACCTGTTGGTGCGACGACGGCGGCAAGGTGGTCGACGACGGCACGGTCGCCCGGCTCACGGAGGATCATTACCGGGTCACGGCGGCCGATCCCACCCTCCATTGGCTGCACGCGCTCTCCCGTGGCTTCGACGTCGCGATCGAGGATTCGAGCGCGCGGCTCGGGGCTCTGGCGCTTCAAGGGCCGACTTCGCGCGACATCTTGAAGAGCGTAAGCGACGCCGATCTCGACAAGCTCAAATTCTTCGGTGTCACACAAGCCAAGATCGGCTCGATTCCCGGCTGGATCAGCCGCACCGGCTACACCGGCGACCTTGGCTACGAGGTGTGGGTCGAGAACGCACATGCCCTCGCCACCTGGGACGCGCTGATCGAAGCGGGTCGGCCGTACGGCATCGAGCCCGCGGGTCTGGACGCGCTCGACGTGTCGCGGGTCGAGGCGGGCTACGTACTGCTCAGCAACGACTATTTCAGCGCCAAGAAGGTGGTCCTCGAATCGCGCAAGTCGACGCCTCACGAGCTGGGTTTCGGCTGGATGGTCGATTTGAATCGCGGCAACTTCATCGGCCGCGACGCGATCGCCGCGGAGGTGAAGCGCGGCTCGATCTGGCAGCTGGTGGGTCTCGAAATCAGCTGGGAGGAGCTGGAGGCGCTCTACGCAAGCTTCAACCTGCCTCCCAGCCTGCCGGTCACCGCGCGGCGCGACGCGCTGCCCGTCTACGCCGAGGACGGCCGCCAGATCGGCCAGGCAACGAGTCACACGTGGTCGCCGATCCTCAAGAAATACCTCGCGATCGCCTCGGTTCGCCGCGGCTTCGAGACGCTCGGCGGCAAGCTGCGCATCGAGCACACCGTCGAGTACGAGCGGCGCCAGGTCACCGCGACTGTCGCCAAGCTCCCCTTCTACGACCCCGAGAGGAAGCGCAAGCCGTGAGCGCGAATCGATACGACGCCATCGTCGTGGGCGCCGGCCACAACGGCCTGATCTGCGCGGCCTATCTAGCCAAGGCGGGGCGGAAGGTGCTGGTGCTCGAACGGCGCCACCAGGTGGGCGGCGCCACGACCAGCGAAGAGATCTACCCCGGCTTCACCTACACCTGCTGCTCGTACGTCGTCTCGCTCCTGCGGCCGTGGATCATCCGCGACCTCGAACTGCCGAAGTACGGCTACGAGATCCTGCCGCTCGAATCGACGTTCACGCCGTTTCCCGACGGCCGCTACCTGATGCGCGACAGCGACCCCGAGCGCACCCGTCGCTCGATCGCCAAGTTCTCGCCCAAGGACGCCGAGGTCTACAAGCGCTTCGGCCAGGAGATGGCCGAGCTGGGCCGCCTGATCAAACCGCTGATCGACGACCCGGCCCCCGATCCGCTCTCCCGCGATCCGCGCGAGCTGCTGCGCCTCGGCCGCCTGGGCAAACAGCTGCGCGGCCAGGGCGACGAGTGGCTCTACGCGAACGTCAAGATGATGACGATGAGCGCGGTCGATTTCCTGTCGGAGCGTTTCGAGTGCGAAGAGCTGATCGCGCCAATGGCGATCTCGGGGATCATCGGCACCTTCCTCGGCATCCGCTCGCCCGGCACGGCATACGTCCTCCTCCATCACTACATGGGCGAGATCGACGGCAGCTTCCGCGCCTGGGGCCTCCCCAAGGGAGGGACGGGGGCCATCGCGAACGCGATCGCCGCCTCCGCCCGCGCGCTGGGGGTGGAGATCCGCACCGAGGCGCCCGTCGCGCACCTGCTGATGAACGGCAATCAGGCGACCGGAGTCGTGCTCGAAAACGGCGACGAGATCCACGCCAAGGCGGTGGTCTCCGGGCTCGATCCTCACCGCACGTTCCTGAAGCTGGTGGGCGAAGAGCACCTCGACCCGGAGATCCTCCAGCAGGTGAAGCGCTTCAAGATGCGCGGCTCGTCCGGCAAGGTGAACCTGGCGCTCGACGGGCTGCCCGATCTCGCCTGCCTGCCCGGACCGGGGCCGCAGCTCACCGGCGGCATTACGATCGCGCCGTCGATCGACTACCTGGAGCGCGGCTACGACGAAGCGAAGTACGGAGCGTTCTCCCGCAAGCCGTTCATGGACATCCTGATCCCGTCGCTGACCGATCCGACGGTCGCCCCGCCGGGCAAGCACACGATGTCGATCTTCGTCCAGTACGCGCCCTATCACCTGAAGGAAGGGGCGGCCGATTGGCCGAACCAGCGCGAGGCATTCGGCGACGCGGTGATCGACACGCTGTCGGAATACATGCCGAACCTGAAGGAGCGGATCCTCCATCGCCAGGTGCTCTCCCCCTGGGATCTGGAGCAGATCTACGGCCTGACCGAAGGGAACATCTTCCACGGCGAGCTGTCGCTCGAACAGCTCGCGTTCCTTAGGCCCATGGCCGGCTGGAGCCGCTACAAGACGCCCGTGGACAACCTCTGGATGTGCGCCTCGGGAACCCACCCGGGGGGAGGCATCATGGGCGCGCCAGGAGCGCTGTGCGCCCGGACGATGCTCGGGAAGCGGGCCGTCTGATGGCTACCCCGGCGAACACCGCCATCGTCATCGGAGCGGGCCCGAACGGCCTCGCGGCCGCGACCCGGCTTTCCCAGGCTGGGAAAAAGGTCCTGGTCGTCGAACGGGCGGCGGCCGTCGGGGGCTTGTCCGCGAGGCACGAATTCCACCCCGGCTACGCGGTCGCCGGCATCCTCCACGACGAAGCGCTGCTGCCGCGAGCGGTGGCCGAAAAGCTCGGCCTCCCCCGCCACGGTCTCAAGTTCCGCAGGGCCCCGGCCACCTACCTGGCGGAAGCGAGCGGCCCCGGCCTCCTGTTGTCGAGCGATACGGCCGCCGCGGTCGAGGCGATCGGCCGCCGCTCCGCGCACGACGCCAAGAGCTACGCCGCGATGCGCGCTTTCCTCGACCGGATCACGCCGCTGTTCGCCTCGATCCTCTCCGAACCTCCGCCGGCGATCTCCCCCGGCTCGGCCGGCGACCTCTGGCAGATCGCCAAGCGCGGCCTCTCGCTGTTCCGCATCGATCGCAAGGATCTCCTGGAGCTGGCGCGCGTGGCGCCGATGTGCGTCGCCGACTACCTGAACGAACGGTTCGAGACGCCGCTGCTGGTCGAAGCGCTCGCCGCGCCCGCGGTCGCCTCCACCTGGTCCGGCCCCTGGTCGGCCGGCACGATGACCAATTTCCTCCTCCGCGAATGTGCGGGCGGCGAGGCGATCGAAGGCGGACCGCCCGCGCTCATCGCGGCGCTTCTCGCCGCCGCCCGCGGCGCGGGAGCCGAGATCCGCACGGATACGGAAGTGGCGCGCATCCGCCTGGAAAACGGCCATGTCGCGGGCGTCACGCTCGCCTCCGGCGAGACGATCGACGCGAAGGTCGTCCTCTCCTCCGCCGATCCGAAGCGGACGATGCTCACGCTGCTCGCGCCCGGCACCCTGCCGCTCAAGATCGAGGAAGAGTTCATCAACCTGCGCGCCCGCGGCACCGCGGCGAAAGTCCATCTCGCCCTTTCCGGCCCGCTCGAATTGCAGGGCAGCGAAGGCCTGCACGACGAAGCCATCCGCATCGGCGGAGGCCACGTCGACGACCTGGAGCGAGCCTTCGACGCGATCAAGTACCGCCAATTCTCCGAGAAGCCGAACCTGGAAATCCGCGTCCCCACCGTCGCCGATCCGAGCCTGGCCCCCACCGGCCACCACACCGTCTCAATCCTCGCGAGCTTCGCCCCCTACAACTTAGAAGGCGGCTGGACCGACTCCGCGCGAGAGAAATTCGGAGACGCCGTGATCGCCGTCCTCGAACAGCACGCCCCAACCGTCCGCAGCCGCATCGTGGCGCGCGAAGTCCTCTCCCCCGCCGATCTGGAGACCCACTTCGCCCTCACCGGAGGCCAACTCCACCACGGCGAAATCGCCCTCGACCAGCTCCTGATGATGCGCCCGGCGCCCTCCGCCCCGCGGTCCAAGACGACGGTCCCCGGGCTGTACCTGGGAGGGGCCGGTAGTCACCCGGGCGGCGGGGTGCGGATGACGGCGGGAGTTTTGGCGGCGGAGGCGGTGTTGGGGGGTTAGTTGGTTCGACTGGTGCCACTACGCAATCGATCGGTCTCACATCGATTAAAGACCTGGAGAAGGGTGGATCACGACCTTATAGCGCGCTATCCACTTAATAATGCGGCACCCAGGCAAACAAAAGGGATTCGAAGATCGAAGACCGCCGGAGTACACTTGTTCCCGAGGAAGCCCGCATGACCACGCTATCCATGACCGAGGCTCAGGAGAACTTCTCTGAGTTGCTCCGCCGAGTCGCAGCCGACAAAGAGCGGATTGTCTTGACCCGAGCTGGCGAGGAACTGGTTGCAGTCGTCCCGATCGAGGATCTGGCTCTCGTGGAGGCGCTCGAGGATCGCGCAGACATTGAGGAAGCGCGGAAGGCATTGCATGAGGCCCAGGACAAAGGAACTACTACCCTGGCCGATCTCAAGGTCGAACTTGGGCTGCACACCGATCGGCGCACCAAGGCAGTCAAGATTCCCGCTTTACTCGATCGGATTGCCGACGGGCTCCGCGACGCACCTGCCTTGTCAGACGAGGCGGTTTCGCGAGCCGGGATTTACGCCGATCACCCGTAACTATTATCGAAGCCCGAACAGGTACAGAAGCGCCGCGTAGTCGCTGGGTAACGGCATGGGTTTCTCCCTAAGTTTCGCGTAGCGGACGGCCATTTCGAGGAAGAAGCGGGCGTGGAAGAAGGCGCCGCGGCGTGTTCGCGATCCTAACCGTTATCTTCAGGCGCGATCTGATTCCCGTTTCCGGGCTTATACGCCGTAGCGCCGCACCAAACGTCCGTCGTCCGCCGCATCCAATGCCCGGACTGATCGACGCGGCTGCACCGCCGCCCGCAACGGATACAGCGCGCAAGCCTAGAAATCGGGACGCAGCTCCAGAATCCGGGACGTATAGCCAGATTACGGGACGTATAGACAGAATCTGGGACGTGTAGCCAGAATCTGGGACGTACTGTCTGATTACGGGACGTATAGCCAGAATACGGGACGGCTCACCGCTTTCCGGGACGTACTTCCAGAATACGGGACGCAAACCTAGAGGACGGGACCGAACGCCAGAGGTTGGGACGTTCGTTCGGAATACGGGACGTGCTCGGCGATTTGGGGACGTACCGGCCGCGATTCCTCCACCTCACCCGATGCGGGGACGTACGGCCGGATTTCGGGACGTCGATCGTTACGCCGCCGCATTCCGCGGCGAAACGGCCCTCATCCCTTCTTTTTGCCGAGTGCGGCGGCGATTTCTTCCCGGATCATCTCGCGCAGGCTCTCTTTGAGGTCGGCGTCCGGCGGTTTTTCGGCCGCACGGCGCTTGCTCGGCGGATCGGGGTTGTGGACGATCCAGTCTTCCAACCGGTGCGGTAACGAGCGCTCGTTTTCGACCAGCGCGAGGCGAAAGAAATCCGAAGTCGGAACTTTGAGGTATCGCGCGAGTCCGTTCACATGGCGGACGCGCAGCTCCATCTGGCCGTTGAAGATCTCGTCCAGGCGGCCGTGGCCGATTTCCATCGCCTGCTCGACCTCGTGCTTGGTTCCCGGCGCAACGGCGACCGCCCGGCGCACGATCTCCAGCACCGCCTTAGTGTCTTTGTCGCTCATCGCGCGACTCTATGAAGCGGAAGCGAACGCCGCAAGCGAGCCACCGAGCGAGCCGCGGTGGATTGAGGCCGTGTGGCTCGCCTTCCTCCGCCTTTCACTCCTCCCGCCCAACCGCCGCGCCGCAGTGGGGACAGCTGAGCAACTCTTGGGCGAAGGCCCCGCCGCAATGGGCGCAGAAGATGCGGCCGGCGATGCTCTTGGGGTCGAGCTTTAGCAGCTCTGGATAGTTGACTTCGAGCTCCGCGGTGCTCATCCGGTCTTCCTCGGCGGCGGGCGACCAGACCACTTCGATCGCGACCACCTCCCCGCTCGTGAGCGTGGCGCGGTCGGCGAGCCCCGCGCGGATTTCGGCGGCGAGGTCCGGGGTGGACGCACTGGCGAAGGAGCGCCAAGTCACGAGGATCAGGCTGACGACGACGGTTCCGGCTCCTTCTTCCGGGCGCGGCACGATCGGAGCGGCCGGCGGCGCAGCCTCGGTAACGAGCCCGCCATCTTCGCTGCGGATCAACTCGCGGCGGAAGCGGGAACGCGCCCGGTTGCAGGCTTCGAGGAAGCGCGGCTCCGCGGCGGTGGCGGAAACCCCTTCCGATTCCTGGGCGGCGTAGAGCCAGGACCGCTCCGCCCTTTGGAGTGCCAACACCACCTCGCGCAGCATCTCCGCCCTTCCCTCGGCGGTACCTCCGAGTTTGCGGGCGGCGAGCTCCGCCAGGGCGGCTTGAAGCTCTCGCCGGGCGTTCCAATCGATCCCCAGAACCAAAGAGCTGAGAACCATCGAGCTGGCGGCTGGGCTGGCCTCGGAGCTCTTCCCCTGGGATTTGAGCCACGAAACGAACATCAGCCCACCGACGACAACGAAAAGCACCAAGCCGAGACCGGAACTGTCTCCTGAGCCCCCGCCGGAAGAGTACGAACCCGAGCTGGAGCCCGAGGAACCAGAGCTGCTGTCGCCTGATGAGCTGCCGCCGCTTGAAGAGCTGCTGGACCCTCCCGAGAAACCGGAGCCGCCCATGCTGCCGCCGGTATCCTGCGCCTGCGCGGCGAGGCAGGCCAAGAAGATCCCGAGGAGCCAACGCAGGAAAAACTTGCGAGACATGATGGGCCGAATGATAGCACTCAGGCAAACACTCGCCGGGGAACGAGCCACGATTCGCTCATCTCTCCCTACCGCCCGTTTATCCCTGAATTAGCACAGTTGGTCCCAAGCGACTCTCTCCGGCCCGCGGAGTGGGGCTACGATGCATTTCGACCTCCAAACGACCTTCGACGCGGAGTCCCCTCTTCGCGTCGCGGGTCGCCCGAGTTCTCCTCCTCCAGCCGGCGAGGTCAGGCGGCGTCCCCCCTGACGCTTCCTGATCTCGTCGGCCCCTTTTTTTCTCCTCGAAATGGATCGCGTTACCCAGGCCGATGGCCTGGTTGAAGTGACGCGGCCCTTCAGGCCGCCGCCGGAACGAACGGCCCCCGTTCATCTGGCGTTCATGCCCCTCTTGGTACCTTGCCGGCATGAGGGGAATCCCCATGTTCCGGCCCCGGCTCCACGCCCTTCTGCTCGCAGGAGGTCTCGCAGTTCCTTCCGTTCCGGCGTTGGCCCAGGCGGCGGATGTGCCACTTCCCTCCCCTACCGAGATCGAGAAAAGCGGCGCGGTGATCGGCGAGGTGACGTTCAAGAGAAGCAACATCTTCGACCCCAGCGTGCCGGAGGAGAACCGGAAGCTGTTCCGGGCGGCGAATCATCTGCACCGGACGACCCGCGAGCACGTGATCGAGGACCTGCTGCTGTTTCGTCCGGGCGACCCGTATTCGGTGCAGAAGGTCGAGGAGTCCGAGCGCCTGCTGCGGGCGACGCACTATTTCTATGATCCGGAGATCCACGTCGTCCGGGTCGCCGAGGGGAAAGTCGACCTCCAAATCGTCACCCGCGATGTCTGGACGCTTAAAGGTGGAGCCGGGGTCAGCCGGAGCGGCGGCACGAACTCGACGCATTTCAAGCTCGAGGACACCAACCTGCTCGGTACCGGGCAGACCTTGGAGGTCGAAAGATCCTCCGACGTCGATCGCACCACCTCGAAGCTCCACTATCGCGACCCGAACGTCGGGCACAGCCGGGTCCTGTTCGACATCGGTTACTCGAGCAACAGCGACGGCGACCTGAAGAGCTTTCAAGTCGAACGTCCGTTCTTCTCGTTCGACAGCCGCTGGGCGGCCGGGCTCACCGCGGTCTCCGACGATCGGGTCGACTCGCTCTACCGTCTAGGCCACATCTTCGAAGGGTTTCGCCACAAGCAGGATCGATTCACGCTCTACGGGGGCCTGTTGCGCGGCGGTTTGCGGGAACCGGGGGGCGTGATCGACAAGGACGCGCGGGCGCATCGGTTTTCGGTCGGCTTTACCTACGAGCGCAACCAGTTCGCGACGGACCCCGACCGGCGCCCGCCCGCCGTCCTGCCGCCCGACCGGACGCTCGCCTACCCTTGGATCGCGTTCGATTCGGTGGGTAACGACTATTTGAAGACCCGCAATTTCGATCA